>WBZR01000456.1_pt1 | contig 66319 bp, 57 predicted proteins | sample 5204231 | NCBI WGS metagenome assembly WBZR01 (sample SAMN12412403, study PRJNA552823) | activated sludge metagenome | isolation source: activated sludge from anammox sidestream of wastewater treatment plant... | place: USA: Virginia | collected 2017-08 | reverse complement strand
CTTGTGGAACGCATGGTTGCCAAGCGTGATCGCGTCCACGCCGGCGTCGAAGAGCTCGTCCGCGATCGCAGGAGTGATCCCGACGCCGGCCGCGCTGTTCTCACCGTTCGCGAGCAGGAAGAGCGGCTGGAGTTCTTCTTGCAAGCAGGGGATTGCAGCGAGCACCGCCTCCCTGCCTGGCCTCCCTACGATATCCCCCAGGAACACGATGCGATACTGGCTCATCGCCCGCCTCTATACCAGACATACGTCGGGCTTATATTGGCTCCTCCCATCCTGGAAACCGTTCGTTGAGAGCTCCGCGAATCGCTTCTTCAGAAAAGCCCCGTCCCGAGAGATAGCGTGCCGCCTTGCTCGCGTCCATACCGGGTTTGACGCGCCGAGCCAGGGCGAGGGAGGCCAAGGTCGTCTCTGTCGCTTCGTCCAAAAGGTCCAGCGCGGCGGAGGCCGCCTCGTCGGTGACTTGAAGGCTCTCGAGCCTTGCTTGTAATCTCAGCCTGCCTGCGTTGCGGCTGCGAATCGCTTTCTCCGCCTCACGGCTCGCGACCTCGCGGTCGTCCACGTACCGTTGCTCGATCAGCCAATCGAGGGCGTCTCGCGAAGCTTCCTCCTCGTGACCCGCTTCTAGGAGGCGGCTTTGGAGCCCCGCTACGCTGAGGTTCCGCTGCGCCAAGAGGCGAGCGGCGTGGCGCAGCGCTTCGGAGACCTGCGGTCTCAACCCTCGATTGCGGCAAGCTCCGCGGGCTCGGACTTCCGAGCCGGGGCGAGCTCGGCGCGGAGTTTGGATTCGATCTCCGCCATGACCTCCGGGTTCTCCTCCAAGAACGTACGGGCGTTGTCACGGCCTTGCCCAAGCCTGGTCTCGCCGTAGTTGAAGAAGCTTCCAGCCTTCCCGAGGATGCCCTTCTCGATGCCCAGGTCGAGCACCTCTCCCGAGCGGCTGATCCCCTTTCCATAGATCATGTCGAACTCGCAGCTCCGGAACGGTGGGGCCACCTTGTTCTTTACGACCTTGACCTTGGTGCGGGCTCCATAGTGGTCGGTGCCGTTCTTCAACAGCTCCCCTCGCCGCACCTCCAGGCGCACGCTAGCCCAGAACTTGAGCGCCCTCCCACCGGGGGTCGTCTCCGGGTTTCCGAACATCACTCCGATCTTCTCTCGGATCTGGTTGATAAAGATGACAGCGGTCTTCGCCTTGTTCACAGAGCCGCCGAGCTTCCGCAGGGCCTGTGACATCATCCGTGCTTGGAGGCCCACGAAGGTGTCCCCCATGTCGCCTTCCAGCTCCGCCTTGGGCACGAGCGCGGCCACGGAGTCGAGAACGACGATATCGAGGGCCCCGCTACGGATCATCGCGTCCATGATCTCCAGGGCCTCGTCCCCGGTGGTGGGCTGGGCGATGTAGAGCCGGTCAATGTCCACTCCGAGGGCCTTGGCGTATTCCGGGTCGAGGGCGTGTTCGGCATCCACGAAGAGGGCCATGCCACCTTGCTTCTGCGCCTCGGCAACGGCATGAAGGGCCAGGGTCGTCTTCCCGCTCGATTCCGACCCGTAGATCTCGGTGATCCGCCCCCTGGGCACCCCGCCCACACCCAGGGCCATGTCGAGAGTCAACGAGCCGGTGGAGACGGCTTCCACGTCCCGGCTCGTGTCGTCCAGGCGCATGACGCTGCCCTTCCCGAACGACTTCTCGATCTGTTGGAGGGCCATTTCCAGTGCTCGTTCTCGTTCGCTTGTCGCCTTATCGTTTGCCATGGGTCACCTATAGTAGACGTGTGAATGCTATTCTAGCACTAGTTCCCCAAAGATTTCAAGAGTGCCTTCACTGTGGCCTCCAACTGGGGGTCCTTGCCATGGTTCCAAGCTTCGGGGTCGAAGTCCACCCGGATGTCAGGCTTGCGGCCGTTGCCTTCCAGGTCCACTCCGTCAATCGTGTACGAGCCTGCGGCGGGGAGCCGGATGAAGCCGCCGTCCCACAAGCCGAAGCCGCTCGTCCCGATCACGCCCCCGGCCGTGGGTTCCCCAACGATGGGCCCGAGCTTGAGCCTTCGGAAGCCTTCGGAGAAGATCTCGGCGTTGCTGAAGCTGAATTGGTTTGCCAAGCACGCCGCCGGGAGCTCCACCGCGTTTCCGCGATAGGAGTTCTCGCTCTGGAGACGGCCCGGCTCGTCACGGTTCGTCCGGATCAGCCAGGGGGTCTTGCGCATGATGTTGAGGATGATGTGCGAGGTGAAGCCACCTCCGTTGAACCGGACGTCCACGATCACCCCTTCCTTGCCATCGAGCATCGTCTGCGTCTCCGTAAGGAACTTGTCGAGGCTCGGAACGTTCATCCCTTGAATGTGGACATAGCCGAGCTTGCCTCCGCTTAGCCGCTCGACCTCGGCTCGGTTCCAGCGCACCCACTCCTCGTACTGCGCACCCGTGCGGGCTCCGCTGGAGGAAGGGCGGATCGCCACTTCCCGCGTCCCCGCCGCCGACCGTACACCGAGCACGACCTTGCGGCCAGCCTTGCCGTCCAAGAGCACGGCCATCGGGGACAAAGCGCCCGGCTTCACCCCGTTCACGCTCGCGATCACGTCCCCTGGGCGTAGGAGGGAGCCAGGGTTCGCCGCGGGCGATTCGGGATAGACGGTGCCGACGCGATACTCCCCGAGGGCAAGGAGAGCATTCCAGTCCCACTCGATCCCGAGCCAAGCGGGCGAATCCGTGACCGTCGGTCTCCATCCGGGAGGCGAGGTCGCCCCGAGGTGAGAACTGTCCAGCAGTTCCATCATCTCGCCCATGAGCTCGTAGAAGTCCTCTCGGGACTGAATCGCGGGCACGATCCTACCGAACTCCTCATGGATCTCCCCCCAGTCCTTTCCGTGCATCCCGGGGTCGTAGTAGAGCCGGTTCAGCGTCCACCAGACCTCATCGAAGAGGGCTTGCTCCTCCACCGCGTAGTCCACGGTCAGCTCCGCCGAGAAGTTGATCGGCGATGGAGCTTGAGCCCCGGAAGGGAGCGAGAAGACCTTTCCTCCTTGGATGAAGTACGTCTTCCTCCCATCGGTGCTCATGCTGACGCCGGATACGGGCCCGGTCACGCCCGGCACCGCGCGGGTCGCCCCGTTCTCCAAGTCCACGGTGCTGAACTGCGAGGCGACGTTGGCGTAGGCGCGGCTTCCGTCCGGCCCTGGCCAGAGTCCGGTGACCAGTTCCGCCCCCGTCCGACTCAACCGTTCCGCGATACCCTCGGGCACGAAGGCGACTTCGGGCTTCCCAGGCTTCTGCTGCGGTTCCTCGATCTTGTCCAAGTCGTCCTCGGAGAACCGAAGAGGAGCTGGGGCGAGCCGGACGGAGTAGACCGGGTTCAGACCATCTCGAACCTCGCTGTAGTCCGTGCCCTGAACCCCGGAGAACGCGACGAACTTGGCGTCAGGGGAGAACATGGCACCGCTCGCCGACTTCCCGACCTTCGCCACGAGTACATTTCGTTTCGACTTGACCTCGACCGCGTTGACGGCGACGGATCTTTGCAGAGGAGTCGAGTACGTGATCCAGGCGCTATCGGGGGACCAAGCGAACATGGCGCCGCCAAGGTAGGAGTCTGCGAAGGCGCCGCTCGCCGCAACGGTCGGGCTACCGCCCGAAGCGGGGAACGTCACGATCTCGTTCATCCCACGGTGGCAAGCCACCATGGATCGGTCGGGGGAGACCACGGGGCGCATGAGGTCGGTACCAGGATCGCTGGCGAACTCGCTCGACTCGCCGTCCAAGTTCACCTTCTTCAGGCTCCGGTGTCCGCTCGCGCCCGCCGAGCAATAGACGATCGTCTCGTCATTGAGCCAGCCGGGGTCACCGTCGTACCCAGGATTCGTGGTCAGCCTCCGTGTCGTGCCTCCCCTTTCCGGTAGCAGGAAAAGGTCGCCCCTTACCTCGATCACGGCGCGCTTGCCGTTCGGAGAGGCTGCGAACGCCTGAGCCCCCGTGTCGAGCCTGAGCTTCGTCAAGGGGTCGCGAGTCGCGTCCATCGGCGTCTCGATCCGGATCGGTGATGCGGTTCCAGTTTGAGTGTCGAGGACCCAAGCTTGGGAGTCCTTCTGGAAGGCGACCTTCGACCCGTCCTTCGACGCGCTGAGGAACCGGATCGTACCGTGGGAGAACCTGGTGTGCTGCCTGGCCGTACCCCCGGAGCTCGGCATGGACCACAAGTTCGGCTCGCCGCTACGGTTGGAGACGAAGACCAGGCGATCCCTGCCGAGCGGGGTAGGGAACAGGTCGAACGTGTCGCCGCTCGTGAGGCGCTTGATCCCTTGGAGCGGGGCACCCCAAGCGCCAGCGTAGAGTCTGGCGGTGTTGGCTCCCTTCTGGCCGGGCTTGCGCCAATGCCCAGGCGAACCGCCCTGGCAATACACGATCGTCTTGCCATCGGGAAGGAAGCACGGCTGGTGCTCGGGCTCCAAGGGGTGGCCTGTGAGGCGGACGGCGTCGCCCCCTTTCATGGAGACGGAGAACAAGTCAAGCCGGCCGAAGGAGTTGCTGTATCCGATGACGAGCGAGCCGTCGGGGGAGACCGCCGTCGGGTACTCGGACCCCGCTTCGTAGGTGAGGCGATGAAGATCGTCCCCGTCCGGGGTCATCGAGTAGGCATCGAGGCTGCCGAACCGGTTCGAGGCGAAGACGATCCGGTCGCCTACCGGAGACCAAACCGGGTTGGAATCGTCAGCCGGGTGTACGGTGAGCCGGGTTGCACGGCCACCGCTGGACGGCACGGTCCAGATGTCGCCTTGCCAACTGAACGCGAGGGTCATTCCGTCCGGCGAGATCGCTGGGTCTGCGATTCGACCGATCGGAGAGGCGCTAGTGACCAAGGCGACAGCTGCGATGAGCATGCCGCAGTTCTACCGAATCTGGGGCTCTCGTGGGAACCCTGGCTACAGTTTCAGGTCAACCACGCCGCTGACCCCGACCCCGTCCACGGCCTTGATCTTCTTCGGATCGGTGACGTTGATGTCGCTGACCGGGATCATCGCGCGGAGCTTGACCTCGCCGAAGAGGTCCACCTCGGGCTGGGCGACCGCCTTCACCTTCATCACCTGCTTTTTGGAGCCCATGACTTGGGCGGCACCGATCGCTCCTCGCGTATTGAGGCCGATCGTGATGATGGGCACGACCCGGGTGAACTTGGCCTCGGTGTCGGTATGGCCGGTGAGCTTGTTCAGCTGACGGTTCATCTCGGGCCCGAACTGGGTGACCGCGGCGCCGACCCCAATGATCTTGATCGCTTGCTTGAGTTGCCCGGTACCCAGCGCGCACACGGCGACGGTGAGGGAGGCGACGGCGAAAAGGCGGGTGAGCTTTACGTTTCGGAGCATGGCTACTAGTTCATACGCTTGAGGAGGTGAAAAGATACGGCCCCCAGGGGTTCCCTTGGAGGCCGTTGTCGTTGCGGTCGAGTCCTAGCTTAGAACTTGACGCTCAGCTGGGTGCCGAGCAGACCGCCCTTGTAGCGGTTGCGTCCGCCTGGATCCAGGCCAGCGCCAGCAAGACCCTTGAAGTCAAGGTCGCTGAACTGGTAGGTGAACATGAGGCTGCTGTTGGCGCCCATGCCATAGTTGAACCCGATGGTGAACCACTTCTGGCTCGGGTCGGCAGCGCCGCCCAGGCTGTTGAAGCGCACGTCCTCATAGCTGAGCATGGTGCCCCAGTTCGGACCGAACTGGTAGTCCAAGCCAACCATGATGGAGGTGATGTCGTCGTAGCCCGCGAACGGGAACGGACCGCCGGTGCTGATGGGCTCGAGCCGCTGGCCCTTGCCCCAGATCTTGAAGTCCTCGCTCGGCTTGAACCAGAGCTTGGCGTCAAAACCCTTGATGTTGGTCGGCGACCACTGGTTGCCGATGCGCTGCCAGGAGCCAGCGGCAACGAAGTTGCGCTCGACTTCCTTATAGCCGCCACCGACGCCCCAATTGTCGGCACTGTAGCCCAGGTGGATGTCCCACACCGTGTTGTCGGTGTTGGTGACATTGTTGTCACCGAGCTTGGTGTCGCTCTTGGAGTAGGCCCCGTAGACGTTGATGTTCTGGAACTTGAGGTCAACCTCGCCTCCATAGACATCCACGCCGTCAATGAGCCCGAACGGGGTGTCGCCGCGGTGCCATAGGTAGGCAAGGTTGATGCCGCCCATGTCTCCGACCGGGAACATCAACTGCGCACCGAGCGTCTTGTCAATGCCGGTTCCGGCGATCGGGTTGAGCTCGGTTCCGTTCACGGACTGGATCTCGCTGTTGAGTCCACCGAACACCTTGAGCGCGGCAGGCCCGAAGTTGAAGTCGAGCATGGCGCCGTCGAAGGTGTGCTTGTGGTCGTCCCAGCGAGCGTTGTGGAAGTAGGTCGTGAAGTCGGAGCGCTTCCAAAGGTACTGCCCGACCATGTGATCCATGCGGCCGACCGTGGCGTTGAAGCCCTGCCCGACCAGCGCGGTGTCGAAGGTGACCGTGGCGTTGTCAATGTAGATATCGGCCGAGCCGGCGGTGAAGCCGGAGCCGAAGTTCGCATTGTTGTAGCTGCCCAGGTTGGCCTTGAGGCCGCCCAAGGCGCCGATCATGTTGCCGACGACCACGGTGGCCTGCCACTTCGGACCTTCCTCGTTCGTACCCTTGAGGTCAATGGCGGCCTCGTGGTACATGGTCAGGTCGTTGGTGAGGCCGGCCCGGAAGCCAGCGTCGCTCAGGCCGAACACCCGGTTGCTCGGGGTCATGCCCATGTTGCCGTCGGTCGAGTGGCCCGCAAGCGCGAGGAAGTCCACCGTGCCGTGGATGTCCACAGCCGGCTTCACCTTCTCGAGCTTGGAGACGCGCTCCTCGAGGTCGCCGAGGTCGGAGCGGAGCTGCTTGACGTCAACGCCCATGGCAGCCATCTCCTTCTCGAACTCAGCCGAGAGCTTCTCGAGGTCCTCGATCCGCTTGCCCCAGCCCTTCATCATGTCGACGTCGGCGCGAAGCTGCTTGACCATGTCGCGCAGTTCGTTGATGTCGCCGCCGTCTCCGCCACCCTCGAGTGCCTTGATGCGGGCCTCGTGGTTGTCATACCAGCCCCGGACCTTCTTCCAGAACTGGTAGGTGGCAGCCGCAAACTCGTAGCGGCTCATCGGTCGGTTGCCGCGGTAGGCGCCGTCCGGATAGCCGAAAAGAATCTCGGCCTCCTTCAAGCGACCCACGGCTTCGTATGCCCAGTGGTTCTCAGGAACGTCCGGGAAGTTGTCCTGCGCGATGGCCGGGAGAACCAGGCCGACGCTGAGGACCGCTCCGAACGCGATCTTGAACATTTTGTTCATTTGTGTGTCTCCATACAACCCGGATTCAGGCTTCGGAGACTCCGCCGTGCCTTAGGTTGGCACGGGTTCCACAACTTTCCTCAAGTTCCCTGTGGAGCCGAGCGCTCGCTGGCTTGGCGACGCCTCCTGCGTCTTTTTCCGAGTACGGGTACGTACCCCCGCGTGCGTATTCTGACGCATCAGTGCGCAGTACCGCAACGCTTTTGGGACTATTCCACAGATTTTTCCCAGGCTCAGGCTCGCCGGGACGTACGGCAGGCCTGTTCTTGAACCCTGATTGGGCCCGACTACTCGCGAACGAGGGCGAGCAGCTCCTCCGTCTTCTCGGCGACGAGGTCTCGGTCGCCACGAGACTCCACATTGAGCCGGATCACTGGCTCTGTGTTGGATCCGCGCAAGTTGAATCGCCAATCCTTGTACTCGATACTGAGCCCGTCGGTCTTGTCCACGGTGCCGTCCGCTGCGTACCGCGACTCGATGCGCGCGAGCGTCCCCGCAACGTCCGACACCGTCGAGTTCACCTCGCCCGAGCACGGATAGGCGGACTGCATCGCTCCCACGAGGTCGGCGAGTGATCGGCCGGTCTCCGAGACGAGCTTCGCGACGAGCACAAGAGGGATCATCCCACTGTCGCAATACCAGTGGTCCCGGAAGTAGTGGTGCGCGCTCATTTCGCCGCCATAGACCGCGTTCTCGGCCCGCATCCGCTCCTTGATGAACGCATGGCCGGACTTGCACAGGACGGGGTTCCCCCCGGCTTTCCGGACGATCTCGATCGTGTTCCAGGTCAGCCTAGGGTCATAGACGATGGAGGCACCGGGGTTCTGCGCGAGAATCGCTTGGGCGAGGAGGCCCACGATGTAATAGCCCTCGATGAACTTTCCTTCGCCGTCGAAGAAGAAGCACCGGTCGTAATCCCCGTCCCAGGCCACGCCGAAGTCGAATCCACCCGAGGCCATTTCGGTCTCGACGGAGGCCCGGCTCTCCGGGAGGATCGGGTTCGGGACTCCGAACGGAAACGAGCCGTCCGGCTCGAAGCGGTGTCGGGTGAAGGTGATGCCCGTGTGGGGCTGGAACGCCTCGACCGCGAGACCGGCTGCGCCGTTGCCAGGGCTCGCGAAGACCCTGAGATCGCGGGCCTTGCTCTCGGGGTCGAAGGTTGCCAGATGACGCCCAAAGTCCGAGTAGACGTCTCGTGTGCCTTTCGAGCCGTTCCCGTCCCGGCGGAACGTACGCTCGAACGCGGCCTTCTCGATCCGGTCGAGACCGCTGTCCCCGCTGATGGGCCGGCTCTCGGAGCGAACAAGCTTCATCCCGTTGTACTGCGGCGGGTTATGGCTTGCCGTGATCATGATTCCGCCGTCATACTTATACTTTCCTGTCGCAAAGTACACCATTTCAGTGCCGACCATCCCCAGATCGGTGACGTCCGCGCCGGCATCGGTCAAACCAAGCTGCAGAGGATGGGAAAGCTCGGGACCGCTCAAGCGGATGTCGTGTCCGACACAGACCGTTCCCGCTTCGGTCTCGTCGGCGAACGCCCTCCCAATCGCGTAGGCGAGCTCCACGTTCATCTCGTCGGGCACGACGCCGCGAACGTCGTATGCCTTGAACGCTGGCAGGTACCGGCCCATAGGTCAGCAACTTACCCGCGGCCCGTCAGGGTATCACGGACGGATGGCGGGGCGGTGGTTCGGGGCGCACATGCCCACCGGGGGCGGGCTCGACAAGGCGCTTCGCCGAGGGAGCGAGATCGGGTGTACCGCCGTGCAAGTGTTCACCACGAGCCCGCGCAACTGGGCATCGAAAGACCCCACGGAGGAGGCGGTGGCCGCGTTTCGAGCCGCGGTGGAGGAGACGGGGATCGGCTCCCGGATCGTGAGTCACGATACGTACCTAGTGAACCTGTGCGCGACGAGCCCGGAGATCCGCTCGAAGAGCGTGGATGCGCTGACTGCGGAACTGCGCAGGTGCTCGATGCTAGGAATCCCGCTCGTGGTCTCGCACATGGGCGCGCACATGGGCCAGGGCGAGCAGGAGGGGCTCAAGATCGTGTCCGAGGCAACGGTGGCGATCTTGGCCGGAACCCCTGCGGACGTGACCCTGCTCATGGAGACGACGGCGGGCCAAGGCACGTGCTTGAACTACGATTTCGAGCATCTGGCAATGATCCTTGAACTCTCGGGCCAGCCCAGTAGGCTCGCGGTCTGCCTCGATACGTGCCACGTTTTCGCCGCAGGTTATGACATTCGGACCGAAGACGGCGTCTCCGAGATGCTGGACCAGTTCGATCGGATCGTGGGGTTGGACCGATTGATGTGCGTCCATGTCAACGATAGCAAGTTCCCTCTAGGATCTCGCAAAGACCGGCACGAACACCTCGGTCAAGGCGAGATCGGGGAAGCGGGCTTTCGTGCGCTGCTCAGCGACTCCAGGCTGTTCGACGTACCCTTCGTGGTCGAGACACCGGATGCCGAGACACAGCACGCGGCGAACGTCGCGCGTTTGTGGGAGTGGTCCGGCGAAAGAGTGCCGGCTTAGCGGAGAGGACAGACCAAGCCGGCATATCGCTTCCTTGCGAGGTCTGCCAAGCTCTTCCTGGCCCAGCTGGAACCGTCGCTTGATCGTTCAGACGCGGCACGGCCTCGATTTGGCGCACCGAGCCTCATGTTTGCGCTCAAGGCACCGAGAATGGGAGGGAAGCGCCTATGCCCGAACCTAGCCTCCCGGCCCTCGAGATGACGAAAGCCGGCATTGCGATCTTGATCCTTGGCGCCACGCTGCCGGTTGCGTGGCTCGCCACGAGAGCGCTCCTTCGGCGCGGTCTCATGAACCCTGGGATTGCGGGTTGGTTCGCAGTCGTCGAGGCGTCTGCCATCGGCGCGGCCCTGAGTCTCACCGGGATGCTGCCGTTCTTCGGCATCGCCGTGAGCGGGCCGGCCTTGAAGCGGTCCTTGGGCTCTGGGGCCGACCCCCGAGCCCTCTCACCGCTCATGGGGGCGATCGTCATCGCGGCGCACAATCTCGGTTCGGCGTCGCCCTACTCGCGCGAGACGTTCGCCCAAGCGGCGCTCGCCATGGCGGTGCCGCTGATCTTTCGACGACCTCCGGTTCCCGACGTCGAGCCAGAAGTCGTGGTCGAAAGGATCGAGGCGACCGTGGAGACCGACGAGGGCCTTCGAGAGCGGTTCCGCGCACTGCGGGAGCACGCCCAAGGGTTGGAACGGAAGGGGTGGCGCGATCGGCTCGTAGTGCGGCTGCTCGATGACTGGGGAGGGGCCTCTCCCTCTCTCGAAAGCGGGTGGGCCGAAACGATTCGTAACAGCCTCGCCGCACCCGGCCTCCTTCTATGGGTTCGTGGCAAGGCGGCGTGCGCTGGCGAGGTTCCTAAGGAGTGGAGGGAGACGGGATCGCTCCCCGATCCTCAGAGTGCGACGGTCGAGAGAGGCGTCGCCGAATACTTTGGGCACCGGGCCGTCCACGCTCAGGCCTCGCTGGCGGACGGGGGCCAGGTCGTGCTCTTCGTGCCGGTGGTCGGCAACGGCCCTCCGGTGCTTCGCGGGCAGCTTTCCAGGGCCGCGGCTGCGTTGGCCAAGGCCGCAATGCCTGCGGTGATGTCCGTTGCCACGGTATCGGAGGCCGTAGGGCCAGAGGTCGCGATGGAGTTGGGAACGGAACCGGTTCCTGAACCGGACGCGGCCATCGCGTGGCTCTCGGTTCTGCGCCGAAAATGGCGGGCCGATTGCGTCGCGATCCTCGACCGCGAAGGGGCCACGGAGGTTCAAGTCGGCCGCTCGGTGGATTGGAGCCTTCTTGAGCCCTCGGCGTTCCAATCCGGCCCTCGCTATGCCGCCGAAGGGCAAGCCCCCTGGATCGTTGCCGGCAAGGCGCTCCGCACCGGAGCGGGATCGGTCGCGCTCGCGCCGACCGGGGACGGGCGATGGATCGTTTGCGCAGGTCGTGGCCCAGGCTCGATTTCCGCGACGGCATACCAGGAGCTCGTAGAGTCCGCCGGGGAGCTTTCCGGCGCGAGTACGGCCCATGGCCGCGTGGTGGACTCGTCCACGTTCGCCGACCGTATCGCCCTGGGCGGGCACGTGATGCTGACCCTGACGGTTCAAGAGGGCGAAGCCCCTCTCAGCCAGCGCGTGGCGGAAGCGCTTCCTGCCGGTTCGCTCGTGAGCGTGCGGCCCGGCGTCGGGCTCATGGTGGCGATCCCAGACGAGCGGACGGCCGGTGCATGGGCTTCGAGCCAAGCCGCGTCCGAGATCGAGGCTGAGGCGGGCACCCGGTGGCGAAGCGCCACCGTCCCGGCGGCCTAGAGTCCGCTCGCCAAGTCGGCAGCCGGCTCCGTCCCTTCCCATGGGAACGCAGGGTCGCCAAAGTGACCGCACTTTGCGGTGGGAAGGTAGCGGGTCTCGCGCAGCTTGAGGTGCGCCATGATCCCGGCCGGGCTCATGTCGAACCGTTCCATCACCCGCTGGGAGATCTTCTCCGGCGCCACTGTCTCCGTGCCGAACGTCTCGACATAGAACGAGACCGGCTCCTTCACTCCGATCGCATAGGCGACCGCGACCTGGCACCTCTTGGCCAGTCCGGCGGCGACGATGCACTTGGACACGTGGCGGGCCATATAGGCGGCCGAACGGTCCACCTTGGTCGGGTCCTTCCCACTGAAGGCCCCTCCTCCGTGGGGGCACATCCCGCCGTAAGTGTCGGCAATGATCTTGCGGCCCGTGAGCCCGGTGTCCGCGGCGGGCCCACCCAGTACGAAGACCCCGGTCGGGTTCACGTGGAACTGGGGCTCCTTGTCCACATAGTCGCAATACTCCTTCAGGACGGGCGCGACGATGTGCTCCATGAGGCGCACCTTCATCGCCTGCTGAGTGATCCCTTCGTCGTGCTGATGGCTCACGACGATCGTCTCGATCGTGAGTGGCCTGCCGTCCTCATAGGAGATGGAGACCTGGGCCTTGGCATCGGGCCGAAGGCCAAGGGAAGCGTCCGCCCGGCGCACGAGGGCCGCTTTCTTCATGATGGCTTGGGCGATCGTGATCGGGAGTGGCATGAGGGACGCCGTCTCGTCCGTGGCCATGCCGAACATCATGCCTTGATCCCCGGCGCCCCCGGTGTCCACGCCACGGGCGATGTCCGGGGACTGCGGTTGGATGGCGACGAGGACCCCGCAGCTCCCGCCGTCGAACCCGACTCGCGTGTCCGTGTACCCGATGGATTGGATCGTCTGCCGCACTACGCTTTGAACGTCCACGTAGGTCGTCGTTCGAACCTCGCCGCTCACGATCGCGACACCGTGGGCCAGCATCGTCTCCACTGCGACTCGCGAGTGGGGATCCCCAGGGTTCTTCCCATCCCCGTGGAGAAACGTGTCGAGAAGCGCGTCCGAGATCTGGTCGGCTACCTTGTCGGGGTGCCCTTCGCTCACGCTTTCGGAGGTGTGGATCAATCTCATCTTGAGCAAGGGGAGAGTACCAGTCGCCCTCCCCAGGCCCTAAAACTGATCGGTCATGAACATCTGGGGAGGGAGGGGGAAGCTTCGGGTCATCACGATCAGTTCGTGCCGGGGCCGTTGGACGGGCACCTTGTCCTCCCGGGCCACCGCCGTCAGGCCCGCCCACTCCGTCCCGCGCGCGAAGGGCCATCGTTCCCCGGCCTCGGGCAGCCACGCCTCCCGGACTTGGCCAGGCTCGATGCACGCATAGCCGCCCAGCATGCGCTCGCAGTGGCGCAGGTTCCAGCTCCATCGCGCCTGGGCCGAATCGTCACGGACGAATCGGGCAAGGCTACGCTCGCACCACCGCCCGTACTGGGCAAGGACCTCGTCATTGCTCATGCCTTCCGCGGTCTCGCTAGGTCCCGCGCACGCCAGCTCCCCGCGAACGACCTCGTCCACGGCCTCGAAGCCGAGGCGCCGGTAGAGGCCTTCCGCATGCGCGAACAGCATCGCGGGCCCTTCGCCGTCCTCCTCGGCCCGCTCCAGGACGTGCGTCAAGAGCCGGGTCGCGTACCCCTTGCCAAGATGAGGCTGTGCAGTTGCGACTCCGGCGATCCCGATCGCCCGACCCCAGCCAAACCGAAGCGGTGAGGTCGTAAGAATCGAGACCATCATGCCGTCCTGGTAAAGCGCCCACTTGCGGGAGAGGTCGAAGAGCGGTTCAGAGAAGAAGACCGCGCTCGCGCGGGAGACATCGAGGCGAAACACGCCGCAGAGGAGACCGAGGAACTCCTCGGCCTCGTCCCGACGGATCGTCCTGGTTTCCATCACGGCGCGCGCGACTCGGTCCGCTGGCGCCGAACCTTGATTTGGACTCGATAGGAGACCCCTGTGTCGCTCGTGACCCCGTCCGGCAAGTCGAGCCCAACCGTGTAGGATGCGCTGGACTTGAGCGTAGAAAGCTCCACCGGCTTGGTGCGGACGCTCGCCATGCTCGAGAGCGCGACGGACTCGCCCTTGACGACGGCCTGCGAGGGTGTGACGGTGGCCGATTCCAACACAAAGCCAGGTGGGAGTTGCCCGCGATAGATGATCGAGACGGGAAGTTGGCGGGTCTGGGGAGTGTCGAGCACCACCGTGGTCACCGTGACTTTGGAGGGCGAGATCATCAGCCCCGGCACAGGCTTGGCAGTACGGTCCAGGGCGAGGGTCTCCAACTCTAGCTGGGCTCCGGGGTCGAGCTTTCCGAGGGCTACGGTCGCCGCGACCCGTTCCACGCGTTCCATGAGGGACTTGGGCCCCGAGCAGCTCACAGTCGCCGGCTCGGACGACATGCCCTCCAGGACATAGCGCGGGTCAATGACCCCCGAAGTGATCAAATCCACCGTGAACCTCTTCGAGATCGCGGTCTCCGCTTCGATGGTGACGGTGGGGTTCTTGGGCCGAAGCGAGACCCTGGAGCCGACGGGCGCAGAGGCGCTCACCGCGTATCGGTCCGTACCCGGCTTCGCCCCGGTGAGGCTCGCATTGGCGCGCAGCGTGCGGGTCTCCAAGCGATCCACCTCGGTGACCGTTCCGCGCGCGACCAAAGTGACGGATGCGGGAGCTTGGACGACGGCAAGGCCCTCCGGGAGCCCGGTCAGCGCGAGGGGCGCCTCGAACTCGCGCTCGACCTCCGTGACCACGGTCGGGTTGATGGCAAGGCGCAAGAGGATCGCGATCAAGAAGGACGCGAGCAGCATGAGCAGATTGCGGGTCCTCACGCGGTCAGACCCCTCTTCGATACGCTCGAAGGCGACTCCAGCTCGGTTTCGAGCGCCTTGCCCAGTTCCTGGACGGATCGGAACATTTGGAGCTCGCCGTCCACCGCCATCCCCACGGTGCCGCGCTCCTCGCTCACCACAAGGGCGATGCTGTCGGTCTCTTCCGTGATGCCGAGCCCGGCGAGGTGCCGCATGTGCCCTTGGCGGAGCCGCTTCCCGCTCATCGGCAGTTGGCACGCGGCTGCGACAATGCGGTTGTTCCGGATCACGACCGCGCCGTCGTGGAGGGGGTTTCCGCCATGGAAGATCGAGCACAACAGTGGGGCCGAGACGATCGCGTTCAGCTGCACTCCGCTCCCGATCACCTCGTCGAGCGGCCTACCTCGCTGCACGACGATGAGGGCGCCGGTGTTCTCGCTGCTCATCGCCTCGAGGGCGACGCAGACCTCGTCCAGAGTCTGGTTCCGCACGCCGGTCTTGCCACTGAAGAACTTGGTGCCCAGACCGCCGATCTTGCCGAAGTCCTCGATCGCCTGTCGAAGCTCGGGCAAGAACATGATGACTAGGGCGAGCGGCATGAGCACCGCGGCCTTCTCCAGGATCCAGTGCAGGGTGACCAGGTACAGGATGTCGCTCAAAAAGAGCGCGAGTGCGAAGAACCCGACCCCTAGGGCGACGCGCCAGGCCCGGACGCCGTGCAAGAGCTTCAGGCCGCGATAAATGAGGTACGTCACGAGCAGGACGTCCGCAATCGCGACCACCGTTTGCCAAACAGGGCCCTCACTGGTGTGAAACAGCCGGGTGATCGCCTCCACTCTCGGTCCCATTCTGGCAAACCGCATGCACGAATTTCAGTCGGGCCGGTATGCGACCCATAATAACTCGGTGGCAGCAGGCAGGCGGGTGGAGGATGTGCGCGGGGAGATTGACTCGATTGACTCCGAGATCGTGCAGTGCCTCGTTCGCCGGGCCGAGCTTGCACGCGAGATCGGGAGCCTCAAAGGGAAGTCTTCGGAGCCGTACTTCACACCCGAGCGGGAGCACGAGATCTTTCAACGCTTGCGCTCCTTGCCTTCGGGGCCGCTTCGCTCCGAGCAAATCGTAGCGGTGTTCCGCGAGGTGATCAGTGCGGCCAGGGCGGCCGAGCGGCCCCTCACGGTTTCCTACTGGGGTCCTCAGGGCACATACTCCTACCTCGCCCTGGTCCAAGTCTTCGGTCGGTCCACGACCGCGACCCCGGCCGATTCGATCGCGGACGTTTTCCTGGCTGTGGAGAACGGGCAAGCGGACTATGGGATCGTGCCCATAGAGAACTCGGTGGCAGGCGTCGTGCTTGAGACGCTCGACTCCTTCCCTGTGACAAACGTGAAGATCTGCGACGAGACGTTCGTTCCGGTCTCCCACGTGTTGGCTGGCTCGGTCGCTGGCTTGGAAGGCGTCGAGCGCGTCTATGCCGGTCCCCAGCCCGCCCAACAGTGCCGAGCTTGGTTGCGCGCCAACCTACCGAACGCAGAGATCGTCCCGGTCGCCCCGACGGTCAAGGCGGCCCAGATGGCCCTGGACGATCCCGCCGGTGCCGCGATCGTGAACTCGATGACGGTCGAGATGCTGGGGATGACCGAGATCGCCCGCCGCATCGAGGACAATCCGCACAACCGAACCCGGTTCGTGGTCCTCGGCTTCAACGAGCCTCGCCCGACCGGGCGCGACAAGACGACCCTGCTCTTCAACCTTCGCAACGAGCCCGGCGCCCTCTACAAGGTGCTCGGGGCCTTCTTTGAGAACGGCGTCAACTTGACGATGATCGAGTCGCGCCCGGCCCCGAGGGCGAGCTTCGAGTATCTGTTCTTCGCGGATTGCGGGGGGCACCGGAGCGACGACCGCGTGGCCCGTGCCATCCAGCAGATCAGTGCCATCGCCCTGGAGTCTACGGTCCTTGGCTCGTATCCGAGCAACGACCCTAGCCTACAGAACCCCTAGCCGGTTCAGTTCTTGGAGGAGACGGCTCGCGGAAGCGCTCGTCAGGGGCAGCCTCACCGCCGGGCAAGGAATCTTGCCGAGTTCGGACAGGGCTGCCTTGTTCGTCGCAGGCTGAGGCGAGGATCGGATCGCCAGGAGAGCCTCCCTCGCCGCCGCGAGCCGCACGAGGGCGGCTTCCCTGTTCCCCGCGAGGTAGTCGCCCACCGCCTTGACCAACCAGGCCGCGAGAAGGTTGGCCGCCCCGCTGATGGTTCCGCTCCAACCCGCGTCGAGGGCCTCGGGCAACAAGGTCTCGTCCCCGACGAAGAGCGAAGAACCGGTCGGGACGGCGAGGCGATACGCGGTCAAATTGCTCGCGTCCCCGCTGCTGTCCTTCGCGCCGATCACGTTAGGATGCTGGCAAAGCTGTCCCAACGTCTTCGCCGAGATCGTCACCCCGGTGCGCTGGGGGAAGTTGTAGATGAGGATGGGCAACGGGGATCGGTTCGCCAGGGCGAGGAACCACTCTTCGATGCCTCCGGCCTCAGGGTAATAGCTCGGTGGCATGACAAGGAGGGCCCGGCAACCTGCCTTCGCCGCCTGCTCGGAGCTCCACGTCGCCTCGCTCAGGCTGGGGGTGGCGATCCCGAGGACAACGGAGAGACGTCCCGCGGCGGGCACGAGGCTGCGCAACAAGTCTCGCTTCTCCACGGCTGCCAAGGACGGGCCTTCGCCGTTCGTGCCCGCCACGACGACCCCCTTGCAGCCTTGTGCCTCGAACCACGCGGCCAGCCTCGCCATCGCGGTTGCGTCGGGATCGCCGTTCCGATCCATCGGAGTCACCATCGCGGGATAAACGCCCGGCTTCATAACACGGACAGTACCGCTGCCGGACATAATAGCGGCCAGCCGTCCCCGAGCGGTCTACGATGTCTGGTTGGCTCACCGCGGTCCTTAGCGTCGTTTTCCTCGCCGTGAACGCCTTCTTCGTCGCGGGCGAGTATGCGATGGTGAGCGTGCGGCGCAGCAGCATCGAAACGCTCGCCCGGCGGAAGCGACGCGGGGCCGCGGCGGCCCTGAACCTCTTGGACCGATTGGACAAGACGGTGGCGGCCTTGCAACTGGGGATCACGCTGGTCGGGATCGCGCTCGGCTCGGTCACCGAGCCTTTGATCACAGAGTTCATCCGTGGCCGGTTGGCGTTCGTTCCCCTCGGGGTGCTCCAAGCGGTCTCGATCTTGCTTGTGGCGTTTCCGCTCGTCGTGCTCTCCGAACTCGTGCCGAAGTTCATCGTTATCCGTCACCCGGAGCGCTGGGCCCTGGCGACGGCTCCAGCCATCCTCGTGATGGTTCGCTTCGTTGCGCCCGCGGTCTGGCTCCTGCAGGCATCCGCAAATCTCGTGATCGGTTCGCCCAAGCAGGACGAACAGGCCGTCTCCGGGTCGGTGAGCCGCGAGGAACTCGTCCTCTTGGTGCAGTCGGGCGAGGCAATGGGATCCCTCGCCAAGGACGAGGCTGGGCTCGTCGAGCGAGCCTTGCGGCTGGACCGCCTCCAAGTGGACGATGTGATGATCCATCGCCTCGACGTTCGTTGGCTCGATGTCGGGACGCCTCGGGACGAGCTCCTTATGAGATTCGCCCAGATCCCCCACTCCCGGATTCCGATTTGCGACGGCGACCTGGACGAGGTGATCGGGATCGTGTTCGTTCAAGACGTTCTGCGGGCCCTGGAGCAGGGCCTTGAGTTGCGCCAGGTGGTGCGTCCCGCGGAGTTCGTGCCCGAGGCGATCTCGCTCGATCGCGCCCTCCAACGCATGCGTGAGGCGCGGTCTCAGATCCTCATCGTCCGGGACGAATATGGCGGCGTCGCGGGGCTCCTTACACTCGAGGACATCGTGGAAGAGGTCTTCGGAGAGCTCGAGGACAGCCTCGAGCACGAGCGTCCCACGCTCGAGGTGCTCGCGAACGGTCGCGTCAGTGCCAGGGCGGAGGTGCGCTATGACGAGCTTCTCGAGTTCCTGGATGTCGAGCCAAGGGAGGAGGACGAGCTGACGACGGAGACGCTCGCGGAAATCGTTGTGGACTCGCTCGGTCGCGTCCCCAAGCTCGGTGACACGGTTCAGACCCCGGTCGGCACGCTACGGGTGGAGAACATGGCCCGAAGACGGATCACCCGGATCGCGGTCATTCGAAGCTAGGCCGACCGACGGCGGCGACTGGAAAGGAGCCGAGTCTTGTCGCGGTACTTGTTCACCGTCCGTCGCGCTACGTGAATCCCTTGGTCGGCCAGGAGCTTGGCGATCGCGGCATCGCTGAGTGGTCGGTCGGGATGCTCGGTGGCGAGGATCTCCTCAATCTTGCGCTGGATTCGCAACGCAGGCTTGAACAGGGTCTCGAACGATACGATCTCGCCGGTCGCGATCTCCAAGAACTTGTGGCTCGTTGCCCGGCTCACCGTGCTCTCGTGTACCCCGATGGCGCGTGCGATCGTGGCACGGGTAAGCGGCTTGAGAAACCGGGTGTCCCCGGTCCGCACAAAGCCGTCCTGATGCTCGATGAGGTACTCGCCCACCTTCCTCAAGGTCTGTCTGCGCTGCAAGATCGCGTTGAGAAAATTCTCCGCTCGGCCGATGTACTCCGACAAGTGCCGCCGCTCGGCGGCGAGCGCGTGGGATGCTTTGGCTTGGTCCAGCCGTTGCCGATAGTATCGGTTGACACAGAGCGTGGAGTCGGAGGGCCCGCTCACCTCGACAACCCAGCCCTGCTCGAGGAGCGTCAGCCGCAGGTCAGGGGTGGCGAGTGCGGCGACGTGCTCTGGCGGCGCGGCGTGCTCGAAACCGTCGGCCGGATAGGGCTGAAGGTTCGTGATGACTTCGAACGCCTCCTCCGCGAGGTCGAAGCTCACACGGAACTTTCGGGCAATGGCCTTGGAGTTCCGTCGTACGAGGTGGTCCCATGCCTGAGTAACCAGGTCCCGCGCAAGTCGCTCGGCATCGGTCGAGGCGTAGGCGAGTTGCAGGGCGAGGCATTCCCTCAGGTCTCGGGCTCCCACACCCGGTGGGTCGCAACGGTGAAGTTGGGCAAGGGCACGCTCGGCTTCCTCGAGCGAAACCCCGCAGGCCAGGGCCGCCTCTTCGACGGAGCAGGCGAGGTAACCGCGCTCGTTCAAGCTCCCGACCAGGTAGTGGAGCACGGTCGGGTCCTCTTGCTGCGCCGTGACGGCGAGTTGGCCCAGCACGTGGTCCGCGAGCACTTGGATCGAGGCCGCATACTCGACCCAGCTCGTCTCTTGCCCATCGTTGGGCAAGGAGCGGGCGAGCTCGCGGTCTTCCGAAGTGTGCTTCAACTCGCCAGGGGCAACGATCCTCATTACGTCGTCCGACGTGATCGGGGTGTCCTCCTCCAACCTCTCCAGTGCGGGATTCTCGTCCAGCTCGCGCTCGATGAAGGTCTCCAGTTCGGCCTGGTTCAACTGAAGCACTTGGCCCATGACGATGAGCCGCGGATCTACCCGCGTGGTCTGCTGGAGTCCGGTCTGCACCGAGTTGTGGTGGCCGGGGCGGCTAGCCATACCCCCAGATCGGTTCGCGCGACCGCTCCTTCGTACCGTTGAAGTACCGGGTTCGAATAGACTGAAGTCGTGTTCACGGGTCTCGTTCAAGCGCAGGGGCGTCTTGTCTCGCTCGACGGCTCCGTACTCACGGTGGAGGCTCCGGGCGCGTGGAAGGGAGGCGCGCTCGAGCCTGGGGAGAGCATCGCCGTGGACGGTTGTTGTCTCACCTGGCTTCGCGAGCCGTTGGTGTTCGAACTGAGCGAGGAGACGTTGGCCCGAACCTGCTTTGCCAGGATGGCCGAAGGGAAGAACCTGAACCTGGAGCGAGCCTTGAGAGCCGGGGATCGGCTGGGAGGGCACATCGTTCAGGGCCATGTGGACGAGGTCGGTAAGGCCGTGGAGATAGACCGGCGGGAAACTGGCGCCCGGACCGTCTTCGAGTGTGCCAAGCCCCACTATTTGGTGGAGAAAGGCTCTGTCACAGTGAACGGAGTGAGCCTGACCGTCTCCAGGATCGAGGTTGACAAGTTCGAGTGCTGGCTCGTTCCGGAGACTTTGGCGCGCACGAACCTCGCGGACCTGCGAGCCGGAGACGGGGTTCACATCGAGTACGACGTTCTGGCCAAGTACGTCGAGTCCCTCCTGCTGCCTCGGCTCTAGGGCTCACCGGCCAAGGCGCTGAGATCCCCAGCCATGAGCCAGAGCATGGCCGCGCGGAGCGCGACCTTGAGCCTCTCGGCACACCGTTGCGGATCCTCGTCCATGACCATAGTGGACTCGAAGTACCGGTCAATCGGGGCGGCAAGCGCCTGAAGGCAACGAACGACCCCGCCCTCGTCCTCGGCCTGGAACGCCTGCGCGAGCAGCGGTTCCTGCCGGTCGCACTCCGCCCAGAGCGCCTCGCCTTCGGCAGACTCGAGCAGGTCAGGGTCCAGCTTGCCTTCGGCGAACGGGATTCCCTTCTTCCGGGCGGCGGCCACGATGTTCACGGGGCGCAGCCCCGCTTGCACTAGTCCTGGCTGGGCAACGAGAGCATCGAGCACTCGTGCCCGCACCCGGATGCGTCGAGGATCGGCGGAGGCTGGGCCCTCGCTCGCGGCGGCGGTCGCCACGTCGTGCCGGAACCCCTCGAGCAAGGTGGTGCACCGAGCCCGCATCAAAGCATGAAACCTGGGTTCCGCACCGTCGCCATCGAGCTCGATCCCCTGCTCACGATAGAGCCCCAGGGCCGTGGTGAAAGCGGCCGCGAAGCCTGGGAACCCGGTAGGCCAGGACCAAGCCGTCTCCACCAAAAGGTTGGCACTACGTCGCAACCCGTAGGGGTCGCTCGAACCCGTAGGCTCCAACCCGAGACCAAGATACCCGGCCAGCTTGTCCAGGTTGTCCGCCATCAAGAGCCGGAGCGCGGTCCTCGCTTCAGGGGAGTCCACCGTTGGGTTGAGCCGGGCGTCATAGTGGGTGGCAATGGCGTGGCAGACCGCGCCGTCGGCCCCTTCCCTCCGCAGGTAGATCCCTCCGACGTGTCCTTGCAGCTCGTCGAGCTCGCCCACGAGCCCGGTGGAGAGGTCGGCCTTGGCGTAGAGCCCAGCGAGCCGCGCAAGCTCGGCCTCTGCCTCGTCGGCCCCGGTGTCCTGTGCGACCTGCCGGGCAAGGGCGCTGAGACGGTCCGCACGTTCGCGGACCGTCCCGAGCTTGGCTTGGAACGTGATCCCGCTTGTGGCGGCGAGGAACTCGTCCATGGTTCGCTTGGCGTCCTCGTTCCAAAAGAACTGCGCGTCGTCGAGTCTGGCGTTCGCCACCCACTCGTTGCCTCGCCGGACGGCGTCCTCCTCGCCACCGTTGCGCACGGCCACGAACTTGGGGCTCGGGCTCGGGCCGTCGGGTTCCAAGACCAAGAATCGCAGGTGCTTGGCGAGCAGGGTGCCCAGGACGATGAAGGGCAGTCCGAGGTACTCGCCCCTCACCTCCCCGACGTGGCAGACGGGCCATTCCGTCAGGTCGGCGTTCTCCTCGATGAGGGCTTCGTCGAGCACGACCTTACCGTCCGTGGCGTCCACCGCTTGATCGCGAATCGTTGAGATCCGAACCCTGCGGTCGGGCTCGACCTTTCGCTTCCTCAGCTCACGGACCAGGTTCTCGAAGGTCCCTGCCTCGAACTCCTCAGGGGAGAGGAACCGATGGCCCCTGCTCACGGGCCCGGAACTCACTCCGGCAAACTCGGTGCCGATGCCGTGACCGTCCAGGTTGGCGACGATCCACCGAACGGGTCGGGCGAATCGCGTCTTGCCCTCAGCCCATCGCATGGTCTTCTTGAAGCTGAGGGAACCGATCGCTTGGGGAACGACCTCGCGGGCCACCTCGGCTGCGGCCCTACCGACTTCGCGTACGGTGGCCCAGACGTAGTCGCCGTCCTTCTCGAGTTGGCTAACCTCTAGGCCCTTGCTTCTGCAGAAGCCTTGCAAGGCTTGGGTCGGTTCGCCGTCCGGACAATAGGCGGCCGCAAGGGCGGGCCCGCGCAAGCGCGATTCGGAGTCGGCTTGGCTCGCGGCGACCTCGACGCGGACGATGAGCCGTCGCGGGGTCGAGAGGTAGGTCGGCTCGCCGGGTTCGAGCCTGGCCTGGGCCAGGGCATCGTGGAGCGCGCTGGCGAGATTCACGGCCGAGGGGCCCACGGCCCATGCGGGCAACTCCTCGCAACCGAGTTCGAGAAGCAGTTCCGGCATGGCTCGAGAGTGTACCGACGAGGGCTTTTCCTGCAGGGGCTATCATACTGGGCCCCAAACACAGTAGAATGACGCCGCCCCACAGGAAGGGGCCCGTGCCCCGTCACGGAGGAGACCCATGAAAAAGCTGATTGCACTGGCGGCCGCCGCCACTGTTTCTGCCCCCGCGATGGCACAGTTCGACACGCCCGTCAACATTGCCCTTCGCATCGGTTACGCCTACCCGCTGGACTCCACCACGCGAGACGCGGTGAGAAACTTCATCGGTGTAGGTGCCGACTACTTCTTCGGAAAGAGCCTCGTCGGCGACAACGGCGAGACCACTCTCTCGTTCGACTGGCTCGGCAAGTCTGGGAGCGGCGCGAAGGGAAACGCTTTCCCGATCTTGCTGAACCAGAGGTTTTACGGCCCGGCCCGACCGGGCACGACGCAGCGCACCTACACCTTTTTCGGGGCGGGCGTGGCGATCGTAGACGTGACCTCCACTCAGACGGTCTGGGCCGCGCGAGCGGGCTATGGCGTCGAGCTGGGCGAGAAGATCTTTGCCGAGGGCAACTTCCTCATCACCGACTCCGCCAATGGTGCCCGAGCGACGAGCATCGGCCTCTACGTCGGCTACCGCTTCTAGAACCGCAAGGCTCTTCGAGGTTCGCGCCCGGCAGTTCAGCTGCCGGGCGCGGTTGCTTGTGCCGCCCTTTCCAAATCCTCGTCGGCGACCCGCCGGGTGCCCTCCCGCGTGATCTCAAAGGCGCTGGGAAGCCCGCTTCTCGGCCCACCGGTGGCCGAGTCCAGGTCGGCGGCAATCCGGAGGAGTTGGATCCCTTCGATCAGGGCTTCGTTCTTCGTGAACCCATGCCAAGGCCCCTTAGTCCGTTCGATGTACGAGAACACCCCCCGAATCCTCTCCGAGCCCGAGCCCGCGCAGGCGTACGCGCCCGATTCGAACCTCGCCCCAGCAGCGTCGAAAAAGTGTACGCCGAATCGATCTGTGGAAGCGTCGTACGTAGCCGCGATGGGTAGAAACAGTCCAGAGCCGTTCTCCAGCGAAACGTTCCCGCTGAGCGCACGCGACACCTCGCCCAGCTTCGCCTCGGTGCTAAGGGTCACCTGATCGAGCCGCTCGTAGTACTTGAAGAGGTGCCGGAGGTAGCGGCACACCTCGATGGAGCGGGCATAGGCCCCGCTCACCGCGAGCACGACGGTCGGGTCAATCGGGATGACCTTCTCGGCTTTGTCGAACATGATGAGGTTCCCCATGGTCGCGCGGCGGTCGGCCAAGACGAGGGCACCGTCTTTGTGATGGATGGCGAGGACGGTAGTCCCGTGCGTCTCTTGATCGGGCGCACAACCACCCCAATGGGGCCGGAGGGACGGGAAGGTCGGCAGGTCGGCCAGACTCATTCGCCCGATCGCTGACGGTACCGCTTCGCTTGCTCTGGGTCTACCTGGCGCATTCTGCGGAGCAGTTCGTTCGGGGCGTCGGGACGCCCGATGTCCGGCTTGCGCGGCCCTGGCTCGTCGGTCTCCCCGTGCTTGGGCTCGGGCGCGCGGGGTCTGGTCGCTCGGTCGTTGTCAAAGTTCATGTTGTCTTCAAGGCCTCTGCGAGCTCGTCGGCAGTGCGTGCCTCCTGCACCGCGCCTGCATATTCGGCAATCGGATCCAGCATGATCTCGAGGGGCCCCCTGGAAGTATGCAACGTAAGCGTCCCCCAAGATGTTTCCCGAACCGCCTCCGGGAACCTCGTGATCGCGATGGAGCGGGCCACGGCCCGAGTCGGCTCGAAGACCGTGCGTTCCCGAGCCTCCACCTCGCTAAGGTCGAGTGGAGGTGCGACCAGGCCCTCGGCCTGTAGGGCGGGGTACAGCCCTTCTCCCTCGGAGAGATGGTGGAACGCCAGGTCGAGCGATGCGGCTGTCGCCGGTTCGAACTCGGTTCCCTCCGCTTGGAAGAACCCTTCGATCATCGCGAGCTTTGCCGCCCACTCCACCTGGGCACAGAATTCGCGCGTACGGTCGGCCAGATGATCGAGGAGGCGCAGGCATTCCCGAGCGTTCGCGACGAGCTCGGCCTCGAATGGGTCTTCCCCAGAGAAGGCGTCCACGGCGGCCTCGAGATAGCTGCGAAGGATGCGGGTGGGCGTGGTCTCTGCGCCGTCCGCCAGGACTAGCCTTGCATCCCCGAGGTCTTTGCTGGTCGCCTCGATGGCGGCTCCAGGATTGGCAAGGTCCCAAGCCGGCGCGAGTCCACGTTCCTCCAGCGCGATCGCCGTCTTGACCAAGTCCACTCTGCGCCTCGTGCAATGGGCCGACATCGTCGCGTCCCCAGCAATGACGTGCAGCCTGATCCATGCTTGCCTTGAGGCGTGGGGCTCGTCGCGAGTGTTGAACACGGGTCGGTTCGTGAGGGTCTCCGCGTTCGCAGGCTGGGTGAGGAACTCTGCCCTCTGGCTCGCCTGGAACCGGCACGGTGCACCTTGCTCGCTCCGCGTTTTCCCGGCCCCACAGATCAAGCTCCGGGCGACGAGGATCGGTGTAACGGCCCGGTACAGCCGGGCAAAGCCCAAACTCCGAGGTACCAGGTAGTTTTCATGTGCGCCGTAGCTTGCGCCGTGACCGTCAGAATTGTTCTTGTAGACCCGGACGTCGCGCCCTATCCGTTGAGCGTAGGCTTGGGCGGCCTGGGCTACGATCCGGTCTCCCGCGGCCTCGTGGAGCGCCAGTTCGCGGGAACTGAGGCACTCTGGGGTCGAATACTCGGGATGGCCGTGATCGTTGTATAGGCGGGCGCCGTTCGCAAGGACGCGGTCGGCCCTCTCGACGTGGGCCGGCAGCGGTGCCCTGCCCAGGTCGTACACCGCGTCCCGATCATCGTGCGCGAGCCTTTCGAGAGAGAAGCCCCTTAGATCGCGCCGAGGGCTCTCGTGCCGGTAGTCCCACCCGACGACACAAGGGCCGGGGTGGGATTCCACCACGGCCCTTGCATGGTCGCTTTGCTCGCTCGGCCCCGACCCTGCCACCTCGAGCCCGTACTCGGTCTCAAGGCCGCAAAGGATCGGCCGCATCCTACTTTCGGAAGACCGCGAAGCCTCCGGTGTCGGGGAAGGGGAACGCGGCCGGCTTCACGCTGAAGCTAACGGTGCCCTTCTTGACCACGCCACCCACCTTGGTGAAGTTGATCGTCCCCTTGGCCTTGTTGTTCGCAGTGCCTTCGTCCAACTGGTCCAGGCTCCAGATCTCGATGACCCCGGCGGTGCTGCTGTTGAACCTCGCCACGCCCTGCCAGAGGGTCGTGATCCGTCCGCCCGCGGAGAGGAACGCCACGACCTGATTGTCGCTCGATCCGCGGCTGTTCGGTAGGATCAGAACGGTGAAGGCGGGGATGTCGGCCAGTACCTCGTCGTGCTCGCGGAAGATCCCAAGGAGCGCGGAGATGTGGGCGTCGGGGTTGAAGGGGTCTCGCGGGTCAGGTTCGACCGCAGAGAAAGTGCCTGGTACCGGCCTGCCCCCTACGACGGACTTGGCCTTGAGCACGCCTTCGTCAATGACGAGCGGGCTGAGGAGCTCGAAGGAGCCAAGAGTGTCGAAGCCCTTGCCCACCCCGATCAGATCGCCGGAGAAGAAGACCCGGTCGCACGTGCCGCCGCCGTTGAGCATGTTCGGTCGCTCCAATGCGGGCACGCCGGTCAGATCGAAGGAGACCATGTCGGAGAGGAAGCTGTTCACCCGGTTGTCGGCCGGATCGTAGTTCTCCCTCTCGAATTGGGCCCTGTTGAACGACAGTGCGTTTCCAGTAACGGAGATAATCGCGTCGTTGAGATTGACTTGGATCGAGGACTGCCTGCCCGGCATCATGTTCATGCGAAGCTTGAACGGCGGGGAAGTGCGGAAGGGCCCAGTGAACACGGTCTGCAGGTTTCCAGAACTGTCCTCGCGATCCACCCTGGCAATCTCGATGGGGAGCTGGGTGAAGATCCGCTCCGGCGTGCTCTGATACTCGGAGAACGTGACGGAGTTGAGGCTGTAGCCGTCGAGCTGAGTCCGGATCGGGGACGCCGATCCTTGGAACGACGACGGCACGAAGTCGGTCGGCCCGTTCTGAACTTGGAAGTTCTGGATCGTGGCGTACGTCGAGCCCGGTGCGCGCCGGCCCTGGCCGGACGCGAAGAGCATTTGAACCTGGGCAACGTCGTCGAGCACGATCGTCGGCACTGGATTAGTCCCGCCGGATCCTCCGCCCGCGCCGCCTCCACCGCCGCCCGCGTTCCCGCCACCACCGCCACACCCGATGACGACCGCCACGGCCAAGGCGGCGATACAACCGTTTCTCAAGCTATGCAACTCCTGTGTTCCTCCGGAAGGGACAGTCCCTTGTCCGGGCCGATTATAGCGGTGCGAGCGCAAAATAATCAACTCGTGCCCTCCAGGGCAGCCTGTCCGAGCACTTAGACGTGCCTAGGGCCCTCAAGTGTTCGCATGGTCCGAACCCTCGGGTTCGGTAAGATGCGAGAACGATGCGCCGGTCTGGGTTCCTCGATCTGAACGAGGTCGTGCAACATCCAGGACGGAGGATCACGGTCCCAGTTTCCACGTCCCTGGAGTCCGAGGAAGACCTCGATCTCACGCGCGCCGTGACGGGCGAGCTGAGCGCGGTAAGCACCGGGAACGTCCTCGTGCTGAAGCTAGAGTGTGCGACGACCGCGGTCGTCGAGTGCTCCCGCTGCGGCGCGAGCACGGAGCTCGACCTTGAGATCCGGATGCACGAGGAGTTCACGGTCGAGGGGATCCCCTCCGCTTATGCGGCGGACAGCTATGCGCAAGTCGAGTGCGAGGAGCCTGGGCTCTTTCAAGGGAACGCGCTCCACCTTGAAGAGATCGTGCGCCAAGGGGTGTGGCTGAGCATTCCCGTTCAGCCCGTCTGTGGGGAAGGTTGCACAGAAGGGTCGGCGGCAAGTGAGGAACCGAGCTCCGGCCATCCAGGGTTGCAAGGCTTGCAACGGATGATGGAGGAGGGAATGGCGTGAGGATCGCCCTGGACGCCATGGGGGGCGACCATGCCCCGGAGGCGGTGGTGCAAGGGGCGGTGGAGGCCGCCGCTACCGTGCCTGCCGATATTCTCCTCGTCGGGCCCGAGCTGGTTGTTCGAGACTTGTTGCCCGCGGGATCCCATCCTCGGATCTCGATCGTGGACGCCAAGGAAGTGGTCACCATGGACGAGAAGCCGATGGAGGCTCTTCGGCTCAAGCGTGCAAGCTCGATCTCTGTCGCCGTCGAACTGGTCAAGAGCGGTGAGGCCGACGCGTTCGTCTCGGCGGGGAACACGGGTGCTTGCACGGCGGCGAGCCTTCTTGCTTGGCGCACGATCGAGGGCGCGCACCGCCCCGCGATCGCATCGCCCTTCCCTTCGCGGACCGGACAGTTCGTGCTCTTGGACGCGGGGGCTTCGCCCGACGTCGAGCCCGAGTCCCTGGTCGAGTTCGCCCACATGGGTCGGGCCTATGCCACCAGCGTCTGGAACCGTCCGAACCCGACCGTCCACCTGTTGAACATCGGGGAGGAGCCTGGCAAGGGCAACGCGTTCAGCAAGCTTGCTTACGACCTCCTCAGCGGGCACCCTTGGTTTGCTGGAAACATCGAAGGCAAAGACATGTTCGACAAACCGTGCGACGTGGTCGTGTGCGACGCCTTCGTCGGGAACGTCGCCCTGAAGACCGCGCAAGGAGTGGCGGAACTCGTGTTCCGCGAGATCCGGGGCCAGGTGCCGACCGGGCTGGGAAGATGGCTCTACCTGCCCATGAAACGGGCACTCGCTCCCATGACGCGGAAGCTCGACTACGCAGAGTACGGCGGCTCCCCCCTCCTGGGCCTGAACCACCTCTGCATGATCTGTCACGGCAGGAGCAACGCTCGCGCGATCCGGAACGCGCTGAACGTGACGCACCGTGCCCTCGAACGCGATATCGTCGGTCAGATGCGGAGCGCGCTGGCGCGGCCTATGGAGGTTGGGACTTGAGGCGGGGGGTCGTGGCCGGGGTCGGTTTCACGGTTCCCGATCGAGTTCTCACCAACGATGATTTGAGCGCACTGGTTGACACCACCGACGAGTGGATCGTCCAACGGACCGGCATCAAGGAACGACGCATCGCCGGTCCCGAAGACACCGCCTCCACCCTGGGCACGGACGCAGCAAGGAAGGCTCTTGCCGCGGCCGGGATGGCGCCCGAAGAGTTGCAGATGATCGTGTGCGGGACGGTGACCGGGGACATGGCCTTCCCCTCGACGGCCTGCTTCATCCATGAAGCACTGGGAATCGCCCCGATTCCGGCCTACGACGTCGGGGCAGCTTGCGCGGGATTCATCTATGCCCTCGCAAACGCCAACGCGATGATCGCGACCGGGGTCGTGGACAACGCCCTCGTGATCGGGGTGGACGTTCTCACGAAGTACGTGGATTGGACCGACAGGTCAACGTGCGTACTGTTCGGTGACGGGGCGGGCGCAGTCGTCCTCAAGGCTAGCGAAACCGGCGATCGGGGTCTGGTGAAGACGGTCCTGCTCGCCGATGGCGGAGGGGCAAAGCACATCAGCTATGAGTCCGGGGGCTCGCGCTACCCCTTCGGGGAGCCGCAGTCCCAAGGAAGGAGGCTCAAGGTCTACATGAACGGGGCCGAGGTCTACCGCTTTGCGGTGGTGGCGATGGGTGACGCCTGTTGCCGAGTCATCGAGCTCGCTGGGTTGGAGCCCAAGGACATTCAGCTTTTTGTCCCCCACCAGGCGAACCTTCGCATCATTCGCGCGGCCCAGGAGCGGCTGGGGCTTCCGGACGAGCGGGTGTTCGTGAACGTCGAGAAGTATGGGAACACGAGCGGTGCCTCCATCCCCATCGGGCTGGCAGAAGCGGAGCAGACCGGGCGGCTTACGAAGGGCGACCTGGTTCTAACCGTCGGGTTCGGGGCGGGCTTGGTCTGGGGTGCTAATTTGATCCGCTGGTAAGGGAAGCAAGCCACGCCTCGGGTGTGAGGCGGGCCTCGACAAGATCGCTGACCTTGACGGCTTCCATAGCCCCCGGCTGGGATCGCCAGATCCGACGACGTGCGCGTTTGGGCCCGAGGGCGAGCGAGAGCCACCGCTTGAGGCCCCTGGGCCATTCCGGCGTAGCGACCATGGCGGGAAGCATGCCGAGTGCCCTGCCGGGCCTTTCGGTGAGGAGTTCGAGGGCGAAGAGGTTCAGGGCGTTGCGACCGAGTCCGCTACGCCCCTCTGCGCCCTTCAGGCCGAGCCGTCCCGCGACTGCGGGAAGGATCCGTCGCCAAGCGATCTCTTCCGCGACTTGGGCCGGGCTCACCGTGTAGGAGTTCGCTCCGTGCTGGCGCCAAAGTGTCGCCCGCTCGCTCAGGACGTGGAGCGAACCGAACGCGGAGGCCGCGAGGAGGGCCGACCAATCTCCCGAGTAGCGAAGCTGGGCGAAGGGTCGGAACGCTTCGCGGCGGAACACGACCGAAGAGGCGAGGATCCGGTTCTCGTAGAGCAGCCATGGTGCGGGATTCATATCCCCCATCGGCCAGTCGCCGTGCCAATCCTTCTCGGTGTCCACCGTGCCTTGTTCGTCACAACCCCAGCCGGCGGTCGCGCAGGCCGCCACGTCGGGTCGCTCCTCGAGGAGGCGGACTTGGGCATCGAGCTTTCCGGGGAGCCACAGGTCGTCCGAGTTGAGGACAGCGATCAACCCGGCCCGTGCGATGCCGACAGCTTTGGCCTGGGTGGCGTAGGCCCCTAGGTTCTGCTCGTTCTTCAGAGCACGAAACCGCGGGTCGCGTCGCTCCCACTCCAGGGCGATCTCGAAGCTGCCGTCCGGGCTCGCATCGTCGAACACGACTGCCTCCCAGCCTTGGAACTCCTGAGCCGCGACGCTCGCTAGGCACGCATCGAGAAATCTTGCGTGCCCGTAGCTCGGCACCACGACGGAGACCTGGGGCAGCTTGTGCGACCTCGGCTACGCCTGGATCTGCCCGAGCATGTCCTTCAAAGACTGGGCGCTCTTGTGCAGACCTTCCTTTTCCCCCTCGGATACCGCAGGCGCCCACACCGCGCTCGCACCTTGGCGACCCACGACGGTCGGCAGGCTCAGGCAGACACCTTCGATTCCTAGTGCGCCGGATTGATGCACGGACACGGGCAGGAGCCGGTCGGCACCGAGGGCGATGGCGTTGACGACCTCGGCAATGGAGGCACCGACCGCGCGCCCTGCACCGCCCTTTTGGCGGATCACCTCGGACCCGCTCGTCTTGGTCGCTTGGAAGAGGTCGTCGGCCGTCTTTTGCGTCCAGCCCGAGACCGACGAGATCGGCACGCCCCCGATCGTTGCGCTCGACCAGATCGGGACCATGCTATCGCCGTGCTCGCCGAGGATCAAGGCCCGAACGTCCAGCGCGTTGACCTTGAGCGCACTTGCGATCAAGGAGCGGAACCGGGCGGTGTCGAGCACCGTCCCTAGGCCCAAGACCTGCGATGGCGGAAGGATCCCGGACTGGACCGCGAACTGGGTGAGGATGTCCACCGGGTTGCTCACGACAAGGATCGTCGAGGTGGACTTCAACTTGGTCTTCTTGAGATCGCCGAGGATGCCGTTGAAGAGCCCGAGATTGCGGTTGATGAGGTCGAGGCGGCTCTCGTCAGGCTTGCGCCGGAGCCCTGCCGTGATGACGACGCAGTCGCTCCCGTCCACGATCCCGTAGTCTCCCGAGGAGAACGTCTGCCCTCCGTAGATGGCGGCGCCGTGGCGTAGGTCGAGCGCCTCACCCGCCGCCATGTCCTGGTCTGCGTCGAGGAGCGCGATCTCGCGCACGATTCCCGTGAGTTGGAGCGCATAGGCTGCGTCCGAGCCGACGCGACCGCCGCCGCCGATGATACTGACCTTCATTCTCTTTCGTCCGTGCCCGTTCGGGCTTGAAAGGATTATGTGGGCTCGTCAGCGCAGGTCCCAGAGGTACCGGCTTGCGTCGAAGACGCGGCCGCGCCAGTCAGGTCGAGCATCGCAACCGTCCACGATCCGTTCCTTCGGTTGGACGGCGATGTGCCCATCCGCGAAGGCGGCGGTGATCAGGCCTTCGTGCCATCCCCAAAGGCCGCCTTGCTCCCCGTTCGGATTCCAACGGAGGTTGGCGGTGAAGATCGAGTCGTCGTTGACTCCGGCGAGCTCAAACGTATCGCGGCGGTTCGAGTCCGTATATCGGCAAGGGGGAACGATCAGATAGTGCCCGCCGCCTTGTGGCTTCCCGTTCTCGCCCACCTTCCAGGCCGAGTCTCCCAGCACGAGCGTGGCGGCGGGGTCGGTGACGGAGCTGGAGGTGCGCGGCACGGAGATCCACTGGCCCCGGTCGTTGCGGATCATGGGAGCTAGGTACACCGCGTTATAGCCGGTGTTCACTCGCTGCGCGGCGACATAGAACCTCGCCCAGGTGTCGCCTACGCTCAAATCCTCGTCGAACAGGGCCTCGGTCTCCCACTCGTGGGTGTGGTCCGCCGGGCAGTGCATGCCTCGAATGTCCGTGAGATAGGGGAGCACAAGCTGGGGCCAGATTCGGTCCGCGGTTCCAGACGGAGGGGTCGCCGCCTGGTAACGAACGACGACGTGATAGTCGTCATAGTCTTGCTGATAAAGGTTCGCCGCGACTACGGTCTGGCGGAAGTTCGAGGTGCATTTGGCGCGGTACGCGGCGCGTTCGGCCCCAGCGAAGACCGGGAACAGGATCGCGGCGAGCGCGGCAACGATGGCGAGCGCAACCAGTAGCTCGACCAGAGTGAATGCCTTGCTTCGCACGGAATCCTTCCTCCCTCCACTTTCAAGATACCATGTCGAAGCACAAGGTTCCCTTGGCAACTGCGCGGTTTTTAGAAAACGATGCTCCAGAAGAGTCCCGGTTGAATGTGCTTGGGTAGAACCATCGCTCCGACCGCGAGCCCGCTGCTGAGGTTGTATCCCAAGAACCCCTGGACTCCCTGAGGCGTCGCCAAGGCGGAGGCGAAGAGGCTGTTCGAGTTGCGAAGCCGCCACAGGTCGAGCCCCACTGCGACCTGAAGCCCGCGCTCGCTCGTCAGGGCAAGCCCGACCCGGAGCGTGGGAACGTACAGACGGCCAGGGGCGCGATATTGCTCCCCTCGGAAGGTCTTTGCGAAGAACTCGGCCGTGTTGCGCAGGATCGCGTTTTGGATCAGCGACCCCCCATAGTGCCCGCTGTCCAGGATGATCACTTGGGGCTCGGCGAGCGCAGCGACCAGGGTGCTGGAGCTCCTGGGTGGGACCACGTTGTCGTACCTCGCTGAGAGGACGAGCGCGGGCCGCGGAGGTGCCCCCTTCAGCGCCTCCATGGGCTCGATCTCCGTGAGCTCCGACCGGAGTCGTTCCTCAGTGTAGCCCTGGCTGCGCATCTCGTTCCGGAGCGCGACGGTTCGAGAACTGTTCCAGAAGACGTGCGCGAGGTCGGCGCCTCCCAAAAGGAACGCGCCCGCCTCGATACGGTGGTCAACGCCGAAGCTCAGGGCGGCCACGAGCGCTCCAAGGCTGGTTCCGACAATCCCCATACGGGAGGCGTCCACCTCCGGCCTGCCCTGCGCCCAGTCGAGGGTCCGCCTCACGTCGGCAAGCGCCTGGGCCATAGTAAGCTTCAGCTCCCCCGAGTCTGCCGTGAGCGCAGCCTCTCCGGATCGCTTTCCTTGTGGGGTGCGTTCCAAATGGTAGGGCAAGGCGATCGCTGCCGAGGCGATCCCGGCGTTCGCAAGTCGTTTTGCAAGTGCCGACTCGAGGCCGAGATCGGTCGCGCCCCAGTAGTGGAGCATGAGTACGAAGGGCACCGGCCCGTCGTTGGTGGTCGGGAACCAGGCGCGCACAGTGACCGTGTCGTTGGCGGCAACGCCCGACGGCCGGGCACTGGGAAACTCGACCTGATATTCGCGGTAGAACTCCTGGCTCTCGCGCAGGCGCATCGGCCCGAACTGGATCGGGGGCGGGGGCGCGGTCAAGGACTGGCATTGGGCCACAATGGTTCCGATGCCCATCACGACCGCCACGATTGCCGCCCTGGCTGCCCTGACCGGACAGACTGGGGCGCAGTTCGAGGCCGACATGGGGCTCGGGCTCGGTGCGGCAGGGCTCACGACGGAGTCGGCTCGGCTCGACCTGGACACCCTGGCATTCTATCGCCAGGCGGCGTACCCTTGCCTTTGGTCGGGCCGGTTTCAAGCCCGGCCCTGGCGCGCGCCATTCGAGGTGGAGATGGCAAGGCGACAGTTCGCCGTCGCCAAGGGCGATCCCGGCGCCTCGATCGAGGTCGCGTCCCGCCTCTTGGGGCAAGGGGCGAGGCTCAGCCTCCTGGGCAACCCGGTGGAGCCCCTGGCCAAGGCCGCCTCTGAGCCTGGCGCCCTTTCCGAGGCTTTGTCCAAGATGAAAGCCCTGGGATGGATCAAGTCGGACGTTCCGGATCTCTCCACGGTCCCGGAGTACGCGCAAAAGGCGGCGGCCGCCTTGCTCTCATCGGCGCTCGCCCGGCATGAAGGGTATCGGGCAGCCATGCTCGGGGTGACCAGCGCGGACACTCAGCGATCCGAGTGGAAGTCTTTGCCGGACATGGGAAGCCCTGCCGCCGCCACGAAGGCGGTTCGTTTTTTGGCCGCGGTGGATCTCCGCGCGTTGCTCGTCAGTGCCCAAGGCTTGGGCTTTGCCGTGAGCTACGCCGAGTCGCAGGCCAGGTTGGTCCCGGCTTCCACGAAGTACAAGGTCAAGGTTCCCACGGCTTGGGGCCCGATCGTGCTGACCGGCGGCTCCGACGATACCTATGAAGGTGACCCGCCCCTCCTTGTGATAGACACCGGTGGCAAGGACACCTATGTGGGGATCCCGCGAACCGGAGTTGGGCAGTCGTGGCTCTCTGTGACGATAGACACCGCCGGGGACGACGCCTATGTTTCCGACCTTGCCCTAGCAGGCGCCAAGGTCGCAGAAAGCCAGGGCCGGGATGGTCATCGGGAAAGTCGGGGGCCGGGGTCAGCCTTGTTCGGGGTCACGTTCCTCGTGGACTCGAAGGGTGACGATCAGTACCGGTCGCTCGCACCCGCGTTCGGTTCGGCCACCTTTGGCTGTGCCTTCCTTCTGGACGTCGAGGGCGAGGACGTTTACGACACCTATGCCGACTCGCTTGGCTATGCTTGGTTTGGCATCGGGGCCGTCGAGGACCTTGCCGGAAAGGACGAGTACCACGTGTTCTCTCAGGGTCAGGGTTGCGGCATGCCCATGGGATTCGGCATGCTCCTGGATCGCTCGGGAGACGATCGGTACAGTGCCAACGACTCCACGATAGACTTTCCCTCACCGCAAAGCGCGGAGCACAATGTGAGCCTGGCCCAAGGGGCAGGGTATGGGATCCGCGCGGACTTCAGCAGTGGCCACAGCCTTGCGGGAGGCATCGGACTCCTCTACGACGAATCGGGGGACGACCTCTACCAGTGCGGGGTTTTTGGCCAAGGGACGGGATACTGGGACGGCACGGGGTTGCTTTGGGACGCCTCGGGAGACGACGGCTACCGTGGCCAATGGTATGTGCAGGGCGCCTCGGCGCACTTCGGGATCGGCTATCTGGAGGATCTCGCGGGAAGCGACGTCTACCTTGCCGAGATGAACATGGCGATGGGGGCAGGGCACGACTTCGGCCTTGGCTACATGCTCGATTGGGCCGGAGACGACGTCTACACGGGGCCGAACCTCAGTTTGGGGGCGGGAAACGCCAACGGGATTGGAGTCTTTTACGAGGCTGAGGGAAACGACCGGTACCAAGCCTCTGGGTTGACCCTAGGCTCGTCCAGCGAGGGGCAGAAGGCGAGCCTCCGCGAACGGACCCTCTGTCTGGGCATGTTCCTGGACAAAGCGGGCCAGGACAGCTATCCACCCTCGGCAACCTGGGCTCAAAACGGCACGAGGGCGGTGAACTGGGCGTCCCGCACCGAGAGTCCGGCCACCAGCCAATTGGGAGTCTTTGTGGATAGGCCTTGACCGTACGGTCTAGAATCTGGGCGCATGTTCCCCGTCCGAGACAACCTCGTCACGAAGGAACGTGCCTATGTCACTTGGACGCTCGTGGGGCTCTACGTCGCGATCTACCTCTGGAGCCGAGGAGGGAGCGTCTTCGGTCCCGGCTATACGTTCGCCGACCTGGCGGCGACCCCCGCCGAGGTGATGATGGCGATCCAAGGCCAGCGCGGCGACGTCACCGAGCTAGGCAAGCTCTACACCTCGATGTTCCTGCACAGCAACATCGCACACTTGCTCGGGAACGTGTTGTTCTTGGGGGTCTTCGGGCCCCATATCGAAGTGGCGCTGGGCGGTCTCCGGTTCGCGGTCTACTATCTCTTCTGGGGCTTGGTCGCAGCGATGGCGCACATTCTCGTGGACCCTGCTTCCACGGTGCCGTTTTTGGGAGCCTCGGGGGCGATAGGCGGGGTGTTGGGAAGCTACTTCCTGCTCTTTCCGGCGGGCCGCGTGAAGATCATCATCGTGCCTCTGATCTGGACTACGTTCACGGTGGCGGCGTGGCTCCTCCTCGGACTCTGGTTCTTGGCTCAAATCTTCATTCCCCAGCCCGGTGTGGCCACGTGGGCGCACGCGGGCGGCTTTATGGCAGGTATGGCGACGATGCTCGTGCTCGGGGGTCGGACCGCGATCCTGAAGGACAGCGACTTGCAGGTGGACCAGAACTTTGAAGAGGACTGATCTCGGCCTGGCGCTGGGGGTGGTGATCTGTCTCGCGGGTTCCCTACCTGGGCTCGCAGGAAGGCACAGGGTCGAAGCGTCCAACCGGGCTGCCGCGCTGATTGTGGAGGCATCCACCGTCGCGTCACTCGCGAACGATGCGAGCCTTGCTGAGGCGCTGGACCAGCTCAAGGACGCGGGGGCCACCGGGGTTTCGATTGGCTCCCTGAGCCTTTCTGAGGCGGTCGCGCAGGGTCGGGCCACAGTCCGGGAGACCGAGATCGGTGCCGAGGTCGCCGGCGGAGACGAGTACCTCGCCGCCGTGCTGGAATTCGCCCAGATTCGGGGTTGGCGGGTGAGCGAAAGCCCAGGCACGGTCGAGGTCAAGGGAGTCGAGCCTTCCGTGCTCCCTTCCTTGGTGATCGGGCTGGATCCCGGCCAAGTGGCCGCGGCGAAGCAGGCCGGCCTGGAGATCGTAGCCAGGATTGCCAACTCCCCGGGCCTGGACGCCGAGTCGGTTCGGGCGTTGGTGCGTGACGCGGCTCGCCAAGGTGCCACGAGCTTCCTGCCCTCGGGCGATAGCGTGCTCGGGTTCCGCGGCGCGACGGACGCGCTTGGCGAGGAGCTGAAGGCCACAGGCACCCTCTATCTCACGCCCGAGTTCGCGAAGATCGCAGGGGACGCGAAGGTGGCGGCAGAGGCGATCCCGAGCGTGGTCCGGCTCCACGCCATCCAACAAGCGGAGATGGACCGAATGTCCGACGGGGCAGCGATGGATCGCTACGTCAAGGCTGTCAAGGAGCGGAACATCCGGGCCCTGCTTGTGCGATTCCCTTCGCTCGCAGGCGATCAGCCCTTGGACGATGCCGCGGGATTCGTGCGCAAGCTGCGAACCCGGCTCATCGAGGAGGGCAGCGGCGTCCGTAGCGCCCGGCCCTTGAGCGACTTCTCCGTGCCCACCGTCGCGCACGCGGTGACCGGTCTCGGGGCGGGCATCGTGGCGTGGTGGCTCGTGACGAGCCTGTTCCCAAGTCTTGCTTGGGCGGCGCTGGGCTTCGTGCCCCTGATGGCGGGACTTGCTGGGTCCGGACTGCGCCCGCTTGCCGCATTTGGCGCGGCGCTCGCGCTCCCGTGTGCTGCGCAGGTCTGGGTTCAAGTCAGGGAGGGGGGCATCGCGTCTCGTCTCGCCGGGGGATTGGGATTGCCGACCGTAGGGGGGCTTTGTGTCGCCAGCCTGCTCGCGGACCTACCCCACATGCTTTCCTTGGAGGTCTTTCCCGGCGTGAAGGCGGCCCACAACCTGCCGATCCTGTTCGCGGTGATCCTTGCCATTCGCGCGCAAGGTGGCTTCGGCAAGCTGTTCCGAAGGCCGGTAGTCTGGGGGGATGCCGTCTTGGTGCTCGTGGGGCTTGGTGCCCTCGGCTTGATGGTGGTCCGGTCGGGGAACGACAGCCCCGCCGCCGTGAGCGGCTGGGAACTTCAGTTCCGCGATGTGCTCGACAAGGTTCTCTACACCCGGCCTCGGACCAAGGAGTTCTTGATCGGGAACCCGGCCTTGGTGATCGGTTGCCTGCTGAGCGCGAGACGTTTCGGCGACGCTTGGGCCTCGGTGCTGCTCGTGCTCGGTGCCATCGGGCAGACGAGCATCACGAACTCTTTCTGCCACCTCCACTCCCCGTTGCTCTTGACCACGGCGCGGGTTGGGATCGGGATCGTGCTGGGCGGTATCCTCGGCCTCGTTGTGTGGGGCCTGGCAGGCAAGCGGCTTTGGCCGGCAAGGGGGAAGACGGGCTAGTCCATGGCACGACTTCTTCTGGCCGGCTATTTCGGTTGCGGCAATTTGGGCGACGATGCCCTGTTGCTCGCCATGATTGGGTCGGCGAAGTCCCACTCCTTCCAAGTTTTGACCGCAAGTCAAGAGATGATGATGAGGAAGTACGGATTGCCAGGGGTGCCGCGGAAGGACTTCGGCGCGATCGGCCAGGCGCTGGACTCGTGCGACGCCCTCGTCTTCCCCGGTGGAAGCGTCTTCCAGGACGTCACCAGTACCGCGAGCGTCCTCTACTACTCTAAGCTCGTGAGCTTGGCCAAGAAGAAGGGCAAGAAGGTGGTCATGCTGAGCCAAGGCGTGGGGCCGCTCACGAGCTTTTTCGGCAAACGCGCCGCGATGGGAGCCTTTGACGCCGCAGACGCGGTCGCGGTACGGGACCCAGACTCCGAAAGGACGCTGCGAACGTTGGGACATCGGGGCAGGGTGGAGGTCACGGCCGACTTGGCCTGGCTGCTGCCACCGCAAGGGAGGAGCGGGGAGGCGTTCGGGGTCGCGGCTTCCAAGACGATCGGGATCGCGCCCAGGCCATGGGGCAAGGGTGGGGCGGTCGCAGAGCTCTTCGCCGAGACGGCGCGGGGTCTGAGCCAGCGAGGCTTCATGCCGGTCTTCATCGAGATGGACCAAGAGTCGGACGGCCCGTTGCTCTCGGAGATCGGCAAGCGACTTGGGGGCAAGGCCCCGGAGATCAAGAACTTAGACAGCCCCCGCACCGTCCAACAGCGGATGGCGCGGATGGACGCGGTCATCGCCATGCGGTTGCACGCAGGGATCCTCGCTGCGTTGGAGGGGGTGCCGACCTACCTGGTCAGTTATGACCCGAAGGTGACGGCCCTAGCCCCGGCACTCGGGCTTGCGGCACCTTTGCGCATTGATGGCCTCAAGTCCACCCGATTGGTCGAAGGATTTGCCTCATTCATACAAGATTCGGAAAGGATCGCCGCCGCCTTGCCCAAGCGGGTGGAGGCGCTTCGCGCCGCTGCAGAGCGGAACATCGAGGTACTCGATCGGGCGCTTGCGGGCTAGTTTCGCAGGGCTCGTCGCGGTGGCCTCCGCGATCGCTGCACCCCAGGAGCAAGGTTCGTCGCTCGAAAGGTGGTATCAGGAGAACATCGCGAGCCGAACCACCGTTTCGGGCAACCGACGACTTGGCTACCACGTTCGCAAGGTCGAGGGCGACCTCGATGCCTACGACGTGACCGAGTACGGTGGCCGAGGCCTGGATCGGTTCACAGACTTTGGCTACGTGCGCGTGACAGGGTTCAAGGTCATGGGGTTCTTGAACTTCGACGTGAACATTCAGGACAGCCGCTTTCAAGACCCGCAGGCAAACCGGTTGAGCCTGGATTACGAGGGAGGCGGGTTCACGGCGAATGCGGGGGACATCCGAGGCACGTTGGGAAGCACGAATCCCCACGCCCGGTTCGAGCGATCCCTCACCGGCGTCAGCATCGGCTACAAATCGTCAGGTTTCGAGGCCAAAGTGCTGCACAGTCAAGCACGAGGCGAGGCCCGCACGGTGAGCTTTGCCGGGACAAACTCCGCGGGCCCGTATTTTTTACAGGCAAGCCAGGTCGTGAGGGGCTCTGAGCGGATCGAGGTGGATGGCGAGCCACAGGTGCAGGGCCAGGACTACACCGTGGACTACGAGCTAGGGGCGGTCTACTTCGTGAACCGCCAGACCTTGCAGGCGAGGATCATCCCCCCGACGAGCACGATTGTCGCCACCTATGAAGCGTTCAACTTTGGCGGATCGAGCGGCACGATCCAAGGCGTGAGCGCGAGCTACAACGCAGGGGGCCTCGGCAAGATCGGGGTGACCGCCCTGCGACAGAAGAGCGGCTCGTCCGGAGCAAGCTCGGGTCGCTTGGAACGGTTCCAAGGCTTCGGCCCCCCTTCCACGCCTTACGTGCTGCAGTTCGAGCCGCAGAGCATCGCCGGCGTGGTGATCCGAGTGGACGGCGTGCTACAGCGGCTCAATGTGGACTACCAGTTCGATGCAGCAAACCCCGCCGTTTTCTTCATGACCCGCTTCGTTCCTTCCACGAGCACGATTGACGTGCTCTATACGCCGAAGCAACTCTCCAACGTGGACGGCGACCGCTCCGTGGTGGGCGTGGACTACACCCTGCCGCTCGGCAAGTCAGGCAGGCTCCTCGTCACCCAGACCGTCGGTGAACTCACGAACACGGCCGACCCCAGGCGGGGCACCGCCCGGTTCGCCGACCTGCGCTACAGCCTCGGAGACTTCGAGGTCGCCGCCGGCGTCCGGGACGTTCCGAGCAACTTCGTGGGCATCGAGACGGCGGGGTTCGAGCGGAACGAGAGGACCGCCGACCTCAGGCTCGTGTACCGGCCCAGCGCCACCCTGACTTACGACGCCCTCTATCGGAACTCGAGCGTGGCGAGCCGGGTCGGTACCGGAAGCTCGGTGCGAACCGTCGCAAACCGGATCACGCGAGCGGAAGGCGGGGTGTCCCTCACCCCGGAGAACGGGATGCCGCTCCGCCTCCGCCACGTGCGCACGGGCTCACGCACGATCCAAGGCTCGACGACCGTGGACACCACCACGTTGGGAACCTCGCGGAACACCGGGGCATGGTCCCTTGGACTCGACTTGACCCACCGTTCGGCCAAGGGCCCCTTCACGTTCTCGGGTCAACGCCAGAACGGAACCGTGACGACGCGCGGGCTCGAGCTGCGGGCAGGCTATCGCGGCGAGGATCGCTTCGGTGCGACCGTCTTTGCCGGCCTCAATCAGGTGAGCGCGGCGGGCAGGTCAGGCTTAGGAAGGGACATCGGGATCGGCGCGAGCTACCGCGCAAGCGACAAGCTGGACTTTCGCCTCGACGTCTCGGACAGCGACGGTGGGGCGCTCTCCGCGCTGGGTTTTGATTCCGGCCTCGGGATCGGATACGGTGGGAACGGCTTCTCCTCGGGCGCGGACAGTAGCTTCTTGAACACAGCGGGGAGCGTCACCGCCGTAAACCTGCTCGCCAGCTACCTGCCTACGGATCGGCTTACGCTCGTCGGCTCCTTGCACGCGAGCCGGCGTCAAGGAGGTCTCAGCGCGAACACGGAGACCCTAGGGGCCGGACTGCAAGTCGGTTGGAACCTGGGCAGGTCGGCGTTAGTGGACTTTTCCTTGGACGGGACGCGAACGAAGTTTCTCGGCGGGACGGTCGGGGAGGCGAGCGTCTTGACCGCCGCGTTGGGTGTGGAGGGTTCGCCTCCAGGGCGGTTCACCTACCGGACCGGATTGACCGCACTGCTTACGGGCGGCTCAGGCGAATTTGCACAGGACAGCCTTGCCTTGGACGCAGCGCTCGGCTACCGCCTGGCGCCTCGGCACAACCTGATGCTGGGACTTGACTTCGGCCAGATTCGGGGATACCTGCCTCAGAACCATTCTTCCGCTTCCCTCACGTACCAGTATCAAATCTGGAAGAGCCTGGCGTTCAACCTGGGCTATCGCTGGATTGATGTGCGGAACACGACCCCTGGCTTCGATTCTGGGGCCTATCGAAGCTCGGGCTTCGACTTCGAGCTTGAGTTCAACTTTGGCGGCTAAGGTGAAACGTTACAGGAGGTTGCACGTTTTCCCAGGTGTGAGAAACATTTCCTTTGCCGTTGTCGGCCTCGCACTCGCCGCCGCTGGATGTGGAGGATTCAGTGGCTCCAAGACCACGACCGTGAGCGGAACCGTCGTGGACATCAACGACCAGCCGATCCGCGACGCGAGGGTCAGCAGCCGGTTTGGCTCTACCCGCACCTCCACCACCGGTGCCTACTCCTTGCCGCGCCAAGGGGAGGGCGAAGTGGAGATCACCGCCGAGATTGACAAAGGTGGGCGCACGTACCGAGGTAGGACCTGGGTGCTCAACATGAAGAACGGCACGACTTCGAGCGCCAACATCATCGTCGCGCCCGAGGACGAACTGGCCACGGTCCGGGGCACGATCCGGGATCGGAACGGGAACGCCCTGCAAGGGGCGTCGGTCTACGCTTTCTTCGGCGCGGGGTCGAGTCAGCGTGCGTTCAGCGACGAGGATGGGGACTACACGCTCCGCGACCTGGTCGCGGGAGTGGACTACGAGCTGTACGCTGGCGGCCAGGGCCTGAGGGCGGACCGCACCGCGGTCAATTTGGACATCGGGGAGACCCGAACCCTGAACTTCGTTGTCAGTGACCCAGGGATTCCCCCCCTCGATCCTCCCCAGAACGTCCTTGCGACGACTTGGGTTTCCCCCGTGGACGCCACACGAAGACCCGGTGGCGACCCTTATGAGGCTGTCAAGCAGCTGGTGGACCCCGGTCGCGCTTTGCGCAAGGCGGGCAAGGGCACTCGCCTGCGGAGCATGACCCCTGACGGGGACAGCTATGTCGAGGCCGATGTGCTTTGGGACTTCGTTCGAGGCGACGATGTGACCGGATTTGGGATCTATCGGGGTTTGGAAGGCGGCAGCCTCGAAGGCATTGACTTCTTCGCCGACCCCCTTTCCTCGTACTATGTGGACCTCGACCTGCGCCGCTCCAGGACGTACAACTATGCGGTCACGACGATCTCCTCGCTCTACCCCGACTTCACAGGCACAGAAAGCGATCTCAGCGCCGTGGTACGGGCCAGGACCCTGGCATCGCTTCGGCTCTCGAACCCAAGCTTCAGTCCTCTCACCTTCCGGTGGCAGTCAGGGAGCGGTGGGCAGGAATTCATCGTGTTCCTGTTCGACGAGTTTCCTTCCGTGGGGGTGACCTCTATCTGGAACAACGACGGGAACCGGGCGACTGGGACCTCGGCGCGGTACGATGGTCCCTCGCTGGCTCGAGGAACCTACTACTACGTGGTCGTCGGGCTGGCGGATAACGATGACAGCCGAACGATTAGCCAGATTGGTACGTTCCAACTCTGAACCGATGCTTCTTCGGCTCCAAACCAGGGCGGCGTTCGCCGCCCTCCTAGTTCTCCCGGCCTTGTCTCTCGCGGGCCCGGTTCGCGTAGAGGTGGGCTCGAGACGCGCGCCGGAGGCTTGGTCGTCCGTCGCTGACCATGCCGTGCGCTTCCGTGCGCGCTCCCTTTCGCTCCTCAGCGAGGGAGCCCGTTCTCGGATGCGTCGGGCGGGCGTTTTTCCGGAAGTGTTCTCCCTGCCGACTACGGTCGTCCTCACGGACGGTGGCAGGCCGTTGCCCCCCGAGGAGTCGCCCGCGGCCAACATCACGCTGGTCTTCGACACGACCGGCTCACGAGCGTTCACGGCCCAATATCGCCAGCAACTGGAACAGACCTTCGCCGATGCGAAGTCGGTCATGGACAGCGTTTTTGGTCCTGCTTCCGTGGGTGGGCCGATCAAGGTCAAGAACTATGACGCCGACATCCAGGATCGCTACGCGGTGGCGGGGGGCTACTTCGTCCCGAACGCTCCAGGCGGGCCCGAGATCCGGTTCCCTGTCTACAACAACCTGACCGCGGCCTCGATCAACTTCGTCCATACCCTGTTGCTCGCGTACCAAAACCGGATCCAGCCGCCTTTCGACGCCTATTCGGAGGGTATGGCCCGCGCCGCCACCGCGATCGTTTCCCGAGTGCCCGGAACGATCCCAGGAGCGACCGCGCTCGATATCGAAGGCACGCTCGAGGGACTCTACGACGTCACGAGCTTCTATGATTGGTACAACTCGACTTCGCTCGGCGCGCCCAGGTTTATCGCACCGAACCTCTTGAACGTGCAACTGCCGCCCGGCGGCTCCACAGGGGGGGTCTTCCTCTTGCGCTACCAGATGGCAGGGAGTAGTTGGCTCAAGCTCATGGCCGAGCGGCCTGCCTTCCTCCTCGCCTTCCGCAGCCGCTACGACCTCGCCCCCACTAGCTACCAAACCGTCGAGGCGCTCGAGGCGCTGGGGGATCAGGCGCTCCAGGACGCGACGGGGGTTCCCAACCCAACGGTGGAGGGTCTCCGATACGCGGCATGGGCAGAGCGGCAAGCGATCCTCGATGTCTCCCAGCGCCCCGGTCTCAAGGTGATCAGCCAGCCGTTCCCCGCCCCGCCCATTCCGGGATCGGGCGACTTCGGCCTCTTTGGGATCGTTCTCAATGCGTTCCAGACGGAAAAGAACGGGGATGAGACGTTGCTCGCGGGAGAGTCCTGGCCGCTCTACTTCCTTCCTGACTTTGCCCGAACGTTCCTGACCGCGCAGGAGGACAAGATCAATGTCTCGGGCGCGTTCGGCTCCGTAGTTGCGAACTTTCCTGGCGACAGCTTCAGCGGGGCCCCATATCGGATGGTGGTTGACCTCCCGTTCCGGACGCTCAACGCGCGAAGCGTCCTTCCCGCAGGGGCGATCTCGACCGGGAGCGATCCTGAACCGAGGACGTTCTTTGGTACGTTGGTCGGCCTCCCGGAGCCGTTGCCTGCCGAGTATCAGATCGTCGTGGACTGGATCGGGGGCCGCCGCTCGGGGATACGTGTCCACAACTTCGCCTTCGGCGAGAAGCTCACGGACGCGGGATTCTTGAAGCCAGGCCCGCTCCTGATCCGCGTCTATCGGGTCGAGGGAACGTCCCAGGTGCTCCTCTTCACGAGGAAGGTGAACAAGACGGTGGGTGCGATCGCTCTGGACCTCCGGCCCCCGACCGCCGACACGTCCTACTCCTTGCCGCTCCGTTCGGCCCTCCAGTCCCTTGGGTTGCCGATCGAGCCGTACCGGCCCGACGCGTCGAGCATCCTTGGGGAGCTTCCCGGCGACACCCTTTGGGCTCGGTGGAACCCGCTCACCTTGCGGAACGACCTCTATCCGAAGGAGGGCTCTGGCTCCCAAGGGCTGGGCTATTGGGCAAGGCCACCGGCGGTGAAGAACGCGGTCGTATCCGGAAGGAACATGCCGAACACCCCGATCCTCGTCGCTCTGAGCCCAGGCTGGAACATGGTGAGTACGCCGTTCGACGCGACCGCAGTCGGTGCCGACATCCTCGTCACGACCACGACCGAGGCGATGCGGACGCTCGCCGAGGGTCAAACCGACGGAATCCTGGGTCCGTCTATGTTCCGATTCGAGCAATCGGCGACGAATCCGGACGAAGGGACGATGGAGGAGACCGACCGGATCCGGCCCGGTGAGGCAACTTGGGTGCGCTGCGACCGGGGCGAAGGTGCGGTTCTCTTGTTTGTTCCCAGATCGGCCAGTAGGCCGAGTTTTGGGGACCGCTCCTCCCGCGATGCAAGGGCGCGGGCGGCTGCGCGTCGCACCCTGACCTGGGAGGGCACGCTCCGCTTCTCGTCGGGCCGCCGAGACCTCGGTTCCGTGAGGATCGGGACGGCGAAGGGGGCAACGGGCTCGGCGAACCGGTTCTGGGACAGTACGCCGCCGAGCTCGATCGTGGGCGCTAGGGTGTATTCGGTCGGTTCGGGATTCCGCCTCTACCGCGACATTCGCGAGCCTCGGTTCTTCCAATCGTTTCACGTCCGGTTGACCGGGCTCGTCCCAGGCGTGCGATACCGCATGAGCTATGCACCGACCTATGGAGCGTCGCGAGTCGCGGCCGTACGAGACGGCAGGCAGGTGCCCTTCGGCCCTGGGAACGACTTCCTGTTCACGGCCAGGGCGAGCAGCGAGACGATCGAGGTGGCGACCGCACAATGGTAGCCAGAGCTGTTCTCGTGCTCACCATGCTTGCGCTCCTGCTCGGGGGCTGTGGGGGTGGGGGCGGCACAGGCGGGGGCCTGCTCGTGACCCTGACCGGCAGGGTGGTCTGGATCGAGACCGGTGCCGCGCCCAACCCAGCGGCGACGGTCCGTTCAGGATCCATCTCGAACACGACCGATCTGAGCGACGGGTTTTTCACCTTGATCGTGCCCCAAGGGGCCACCTCTGTGACGGTGACTTTCACCCCCACCGGGGGTTCGGCGGTGGTGCGCACGTTCTCCTTCCCTGCCGCTACGAGCGACGTGGACCTGGGCGATCTCTACATCGGGCCTCAGGTCGTCACGGTGCAAGGGAGGACGGTGAACGCATCGAGCGGTGCCCCCATTCTAGGGGCGACCGTGAAACTGGCGGGGCGGATGGCGGTCTCCGGCGCGAACGGCAGCTTCTCGATCCAGGACGTGGCATTCTCGCCTGCGGGGCTTACCGTCTTCCTCGGATTACAGGGCCAGGCGACCGCGACCGGGTTCTTCCCGAGGTCTTGGAGCCCAAGCCAGGGCCCGGTGGGAGGTGTGGCAGACACGGGCGACGTCTCGATGTCCCCTGTCGGGTCGAACGATCCACCCCCTCCGCCGTTCAACGTGGCGGGGGACGTACTCCCGCTCAGCGATGGCGCAGACTCGCTCGTGCAAGTGCTCAAGGGGAGCGCCGTGATCCGGTTCGGACGGGCCGACGGTAGTTCGCGATACCGGTTCTGGATCCCTGCTGGGAATTACCGCATCAAAGCTGTCAAGGGGTCACGAACCGGGGAGAGAGCCTTCACCGTTACCGACCCTTCCGTCGTCCAAGAAGTAGATGTCACGCTACCGTAGGCTTCTGGGCGCGGTCGGTGCCGTGCTGCTCGGCTTCGGAGCGTGGCAGGGCTATCTCGTGGGCAAGAAGGCACTGGGTGCCGATCCCATGGCCGAGTTTCGCGCAGAGGCGGATCCCGATGCGCCCGCGGTGGAGATGCGGGTGAACCAGTGGCAAGCCCATGATGGCGACCGTCTCGTGGCGACGGCGAAGGTCGCGAAGATCAGTAGCGATGCGTCCCGCGACACCGTGACCCTCTCCCGCGTCCGCGACGGCGTATACCGCACGAAGGAGGGCCGAGCCTTCGGCTTCGATGCACAAAGCGTCGTCTATTACTCGGAACAAGGTGCTCTGACAGGGAGCGGCGGGGCCAGGGTCCACACCGCGGACTTCGACGTGAACACACCGACCTTCCGTTTCGAGCCCAAAGAATCCTGGCTCCGGAGCGATGGGCCGATCCGAGGCACGCTGCTCAAGGGCTCGGTCAAGGCCTCCCGCCTCGCCTACTTTCCTCAGGACGGCACCCTCAGACTCACCGGTCTGCTTTGGCAAGGGCAACCACCCCAGCAGAAGGGCCGTACGAACTGGCGGTTCACTACGAGCCCCGAGTCCGTGACCACGATCAAGGGACCGGTCAGCAAGTTCACGAAGGTGACCGCGACGGACGGCGAAGTCACGGTGAAGGCAGACACCGCGGAGTACAACCGCGAGACCGACGTACTCTTGGCGACGGGCAACGTGACCTACTACGGCAAGGAACTGAACGCGACGGCGAGGAAGGCGACCGTCTTCCGGAAAGAGCGCCGTGTCTTGCTGCAGGGCACGGTTGACCTTTTGGTGAAACCGCGAGCCAAGCGGGGCATCGAGGTGGTGGAGGTGCCGCCGGTCACCCCGCTCGTTCCGGAGAACCTCTCCGCGGGCCGCCCACGGCCTGAGCAGGCTCCCGAAAAGGCGAACCCGCTGCGGGAGAGCCAAAGCTTGCGCGAGTATCCGATGGCGATCACCGCCGAGACCGTGGAGTACTGGTATTCCGAAGGCTCGCGAAGGGCAGTGCTCTCGGGTGCCCCCCAAGCAAGGCAGAGCCTGGGGCCCGACGCCTGGCGAGTGATTTGGGCCAACAAGGCCCAGTATGACCTCGAGGCGGAGAGGATCAAGCTCACCGGCACCCCCGACCGCAAGGTGCGCATGGTGAACTCCTTGGGCGACGATTATGTAGCGACTTGGGTGGACGCTTCGACCAAGGAAGGTGACGACGACCTGTCGGCGGCAGGCGTCGAAGCGACGATCGTGATCGAGGATGGCGAGGTTCCCGCAGAGTCTTCGGGCTCGACGGGCGGCGGCGGAAGTTCCCCGAGCCTCCGAGGGCGCGTCGGAGGCTAGTTACCCGCGAGGCCGAGGGCCTCGGCGTGCCCCGCCAGGGCCTGGAGAACGTTTCCGATGTGGTCTTCGATCGGGAGTTGGATGAGTTCTGCGCCGAGCAGGAGATCGCTCCTTGGGATTGCGGCAGCGAAGGAAGGTGTCTTCATCTTCTTGGTCACGCTCTTGACCTCGACCTCCTCGATTCGTCGGCTTGGCCGAACATAGGTGACCGCAAAGACGAACCCCGTCATCTCGTCGCAGGCATAGAGGTGGCGCGCCATCGCGGAGATCGGCTCCACCCCGGTCTTGGCGGGATAGTGTGCTGCGATGGCCTCGCAGACTTCCGGTTCGACTCCCAGAGCGCGGAGCTTTTCCAGGCCCCAGAGCGGGTGCTCGCCGGGATGCTCCTCGTAGTCGAAATCGTGGAGCAACCCGGCCAGACCCCAGGGATGGGGGTCTTCTCCGAAGTGTCGCGCATACCATCGCATACAAGCCTCCACACCGAGCATGTGACGTCGAAGGGAGTCCGACGCCGTGTGGTGCGTGACTAGTGCCCAGGCTTCGTCTCGATCCATGCCGGGGAGAGAGTAGCCGATCCCGTACTGCGCGCGATCACAAACTGATCCCGATGCCTCCCCAGGAGCGCGATCGTGCGGTTGCCGTCGCGAACATAGATGGTCTCGTCCACGCGACCGTTTTCCGCCTTCTCCAGTACGTAGCTTACGCCTGGGCTGGGACGGACGGAGATCTTGGCGACGCTCTTGCCCATCACTCTGCGCCATTCCCAGATCAGGTGGTGGAAGGGCAAAGGCTCGACTTGATTCTTCAGCGCCTCATGAACCTGGCCTCGGAACACGTCCTCGGCTGCGGCGTCATCAATCAGCGCGAGCTCGTCTTCCAAGCCTACCGGCCTGCCATTGTCGTCAATCCCGAGCCAGAGCGTTCCACCGTTCGTGTTGAGGAACGCGGCCACGGTCCGCACGACGCCGGAGCGAAGCCGAGCGTCGCGCTGCTGGGTACGGCTGTTCCAGTTGAACGAGGACTTGAACTCGTTATGCTCGTCCTCGACCATGCGCGGGGCCTGCAATTGGACGATCGACCTGCCTTCCTGCACCGATTGTCTGAGGTTGGGCAGGATCGCTGGGGACTCTACGGAATCGAGCTCGAGCAGAAGCTGCGAGATCCCAGCTTGAGTCCTTAAAACGTTCTTCGGACAATGGTCCACGGCGGTCACGCGGTCCTTTGCGAGCGACCGAGCGAACTCGGCTGGGCTCTCGCCCTCTCCTCCCAGTTCTTCCCGCGCTTCGCTGAAGGCACGGGTCGCTTCACGGAGGAGCGCCGTGAGCATCGCTCCCGAACCTGCTTCCGGGGAGTAGAGCCGCAGTCCCCGAAGGCGTTCGAGCCTCTCCTCGGGCGGTGCTCCCGCCCCTCCAGCCTCCGCTTGGATCGCTTCTCTCGCTTGCCGCAATAGGTCCATGAGGGACTCGTGGTTTGCACCGTACTCTAATTCTTCGAGGGCGGCGGTCATCGCAAGGTAGCTCAATCCGACGTGCTCGATGTCTTCGTGCCCGTGCTCGAACTGCGGGTGGTATCGGCGTAACAGACCGTTCTCCCCAAGCAGCCTCTCGAACACCTCGTCCGCGATCACCGGCTCGAACCCTTCGCAGCCGAGGGCTCGCACCTCACCCGGACCGAGGAAGCTCGCCCCAATACTCTGGACGTCGCCGACCAAGGGGCGTAGGATGCTCCTTGCCGAATTGTCCGTCGCCGCGATCGCCCGAAAGACGATATGGCCCAGGCGCTGATAGAACCGATAGGATCCGGGGTCTGCCTTCCAGGCATCGTAGAGCGCCTGTAGGTAGCCCGTTTGTCCGTTGTACGTGAGCCAACCCCGCTCTTGCAGGAACCATACGAAAACGGTCTTGGTGAGATAGGAGGAGAGGACGGACTTGGCTTGGGTGGGAGGGAGCGGCCTGGTCGCGGATCGCCGCGTGGAGGTTGCCGCCTCGACGCCGTGGTAACAGTCCTCGACGAAGGCGGTCATCTCCGCCACGAACGCCCTCGCGGTCACCATCGAGTCGAAGGAGCGGTCGAGGAGCACCTTGGGCTCGGCACTGTCGTAAGCGAGTTGGATGGTCTCGAGCCGTTCGATCTCGGTGCCAAACGCCCTCTCCGGGCTCAAGGTGATGATGGCGGGAACCTCGTTTCGAACCCAAGAGAGCTGAATCTCCGGGCCTGTAGCTTTGCTGAGCACCAAGCTTCCGGGGTCGAAGGTGGGTTCGTTCCGCTCCAGGACTTGGATCGGCCCGATCGAGGCAAGCCGCTCGGGGTGCCCAGGCCACTCGAACACCTCGCGTACGAGCCGTTTGCAACGGCCTTCACCGTTGCTGCCCAAGATTCGGATTAGATCCTGCTCGCGCATCCTCCCATCTTCGTGCGGGCGCTCGAGACCAAGGAAACGCACGACGCGAGGTCTCGGTTCAATTCGCACTCCCAGATTACGATTGCCAAGATCCCCGCCGACCTCAGTGCGTCCAAGTTCTCTCCATCGCGCTGTCGGTTGCGCTCGATCTTAGCACGCCAGAAGCGGGCGTTGGTGGCAGGGAGCTTGCCCGCTTTGCAGATCGGACAGTCATGCCAAAAGCACCCGTGGACGAACACGGCGAGCCGTTTGCCAACGAAGGCGATGTCGGGCTTGCCGGGCCAGCGAGGATAGTTCTTGCGGTAGCCACGAAGGCCGGCTTCCCAGAGGGCCTTCCTCAGCTTGACCTCCGGCTTCGTGTCCTTGCTTGCGTTCCCTTGCATCGAACGGCGGACGCTCTCCTTGACGACCAAGGTTTCGCGGAGCCTGTTGATCCCGTAAAGCTTCGTTTCCGTCACGATGGTTTCACAAGGTCGCCTTCCACCACCGTACAATCTCGCCGAGGCGGTGCCGTCGCAGATCCATGGGGCCGTTGCGCGAGAGGCCGTGCGAGGTGGAGGCGGGATAGCGGACGAACCGCGCCTGGACCCCAAGGCACTTCAAGACGTAGAAGACCTGCTCGCTCTGCTCGACGTTGCACCTCAAGTCGCCTTCGGAATGGATGATGAGCATGGGGGTCTTGACCTTGTGGAAGTGCGCGACCGGGCCTTGCTCCCATAGCGTCCTCGTCTCTTCGTGCGGGCCCCAGGCTTGGCCGCCAAAGTAACCGTCCTTGTTCAAAGGGAAGTCGCTGTTGCCCGCGGCCGACAGCCAGTTGAAGACGCACCGGTCCGTGATCGCAGACTTGTACTCGGTGGTGTGGCTCACCGCCCAGTTCGTCATGTATCCGCCGTAAGAGCCGCCCATCACCCCGATCCGCTTGGGGTCAATCCCATCAAGCTTCTTGATCCAAGCCGTGACCGCTTGGACGTCCTGCCAATCCTTCTCGCCCCAGTTGCCCCGAATCGCGGAGCAGAAGGCTTCTCCATATCCTTTAGAGCCACGCGGGTTGCTGTAGACGACGACGTAGCCTTCGGCGGCGAGGAGCTGGAACTCGTGGAAGAGCGCCCAGCCGTACTGGGCGTGCGGACCGCCGTGGACTTCCAGGACGACTGGGGACTTCCTAGCCTTGTTGCGCGGGTGTCGGAGTTTCCAAGTGTGGACCTTGACACCGTCCGTGCTTTCTACCCAGTGCTCGGTCGGGGGAACGATCTCCACCGTTTGGTGGAACTTCTTGTTCACGTCTGTGAGTTGGCGGAGCTTGCCAGACTTTGGCTCGTAGATGCCGATTTCCGCGAGACGAGTCACGGTGCCGATCGTACAAGCGACCTTGGATCCGTCGGAACTGGCGTTGGAGGCGACCGCGACCTGTCTGGGCTTCGTGGCGAGCCTCGCACCTCCTCTGGCAGCGTCCACGTGCGCGATGTGAACGGCTCCGTGATGTCCGACGTTCACCGTGACCGTCTTCGAGTCGCGAGACCAAAGCACGAGGCCGCTCCCCCCTCCGTCGGCCACAAAGCCGAAACTTGTGTCGCTCAGGCTCAAGACATCGAGGCAATAGTCGGCCTCGGACGTAAGGCACCTTGCCGCTCCCCCACCGATCGGCAGGATCCAGAGCCGCGAGTTGTGGACGCCCCACGGATCTTCGGGGACATCGGAACCCGTGTACGCGATCCACTTCCCATCGGGCGAGACACTTGGGCTGCCCTTCGTGCCTTTGGTGTTGCAAGCAATCTTGCTCGTCTTGCCCTGCAGCGGCACGAGGAACAACTGATCGTTCGGCTTTTGCAAGAGGGGCTCTCGGTTGACCGAGCGCGCCGAAACGAGCCCGGAGCTGTCGGGCAGCCAGCAGAAACTGAAGAATCCCAACTTGTCGGCGCCTTCGAGGGGCCTGTGCTTGCCGGTCTCGACCTCGACTACGAACAGCCCGTACCGTTGGGGCCCAAAGTAGCCGTCCCCATCCATACGGTAGAACAAGTCCTCGATCACCCACGGCGGCTCGCTTGCGCCGCTCTCTTCCCTAGCCTTTGCCGCCGACTGGGTGCGCTCGGGATGGGTCTCGCGGAAGGAGACCGCGATGTGTTTGCCGTCCGGTGACCAGACCAGCGCCCCCAGGGAACCTTCGGGAAACGCGGTGAGTTGCCGAGCGTCGCCGCCCTCCATGCTCAGGAGGAAGACCTGCGCCTGCTTCTTCTCGCGGCCGCTCACGAACGCGATCGAACGGCCGTCGGGAGACCATCGGCCCAGCCCCGCTCCTCCTTCCCCTTGCGTGACCTGTCGAACGGTGCCGGAGGCGACTTCGGCGAGACATAGGTTCGTGATGTATTTGTTCTTCTCCCCACATGTCTTCTTGGCGAAGAGGACTTGTTTCCCATCGGGGCTCATCTGGGGGTCTCCCAGGAAGGTCATCTGCTCCAGATCCTCCAATCGCATCGGCCGCTTTGGCATGGGCTAAACGTTACCTGCGCTACGAAAGCACTGCCACAATGAGTCGTGGCCAAAGTACGAGTCTGTGTGACGCTTAAGCCCGCCCTGCTCGACTCCGCCGGGCGCACGGTCGGTGACTCGCTGGCTCGTCTGGGCTTCGATGGTGTCCGATCCGTCCGTATCGGCAAGATCATCGAACTGGAAATGGACGAGGTTGACCCAACCCAGGTCAAGGCGATGTGCGAAAGGCTCTTGGCGAACCCGGTGATCGAGGACTATGTGATCGAGGAGTCAGATTGAAGTTCGCGGTCGTACGGTTCCCTGGCTCGAACTGCGACGAAGATGCGCTCCAAGGGCTCCGCGATGCGGGCCATGTCGCCGAGTATGCGTGGCACGAGAATTCCGATCTTTCCAGCTTCGATGCGGTTTGGGTGCCTGGAGGCTTCTCCTACGGGGATTACCTTCGTTGCGGGGCGATAGCGGCCCGATCCCCCGTGATGGAATCTGTTCGGGCCGCTGCCGCTGCCGGGGCGCCCGTGATCGGAGTGTGCAACGGCTTTCAAATCCTTTGCGAGTCAGGCTTGTTGCCGGGGGCCCTGGTGCGCAACTCCGCAACGAAGTTCGTCTGCAAGGATGTATGGCTCCGTCCCGAGGGCGTCTCCGAAGTTTGGCCGGTTCGCGCGGTTGGGCTGATCCGGATTCCCATTGCTCATGGAGAAGGACGTTTCGTGGCCCATGAAGAGGAACTGCGACGGCTGGAAGGCGAAGGAAGGGTCGCGTTCCGATACGTGGACTCGCACGGGGAACGCACGCCCGTCTCGAACCCAAACGGCTCAGTTCATGACATCGCGGGAATCTTCAACGAGGGTCGCAACGTACTCGGGATGATGCCGCACCCAGAGCGTGCGACCCGTCCGAGCCTCGGATCGAAGGACGGACTGGGGCTCCTCAGGGTGCTGAATCAGGTACAACGAACCTGAGGCCGAACGGGATGCCGGCCGACAATCGTCCATAGATGCGCATGCGAACCCTTCTCCTCAGCTGGCTCCTTCTTGCAGGCCCCCTCGTGGCCCGTGCGCAGGAGGCGGTCGCCGAAGGGACTCAGGCCGATGGCGTAGTGATCGGCAAACTGGGCCAGGCCCTGGAGGAAACGGCCATCCGTTCGACTCCCGACGACCGGGCCAAGAACTACTATACGACGACGAAGTTCCAGTACCTCGTGATCAACCCCACCAAGTGGGAGAAGTGGTTCTCGGTGGTTTTGCAGAACGGGAAGACCGGATACATCCTAGCGGAGAAGGTCGCACGCCTACCCTACGACGTTCGCCAGAGCGCTCCGGCGCCCCGCACCGGCTCCTCCCAGACCTCTCGCTCGGGAGTGCGCGCGAGCGTGACGGGAACCGACGCGAAGTCCCAGATGCTCCAAACCTCCTTCCAGTACGTGGGAACGCCCTACCGCTGGGGCGGCAACAGCCTGACGAACGGGATTGACTGCTCGGGGTTTGTCCAGCAGCTCTTTGGCAAGATTGGGGTTGACCTTCCCCGAACGGCGGCAGAACAAGCACTCGTGGGTGCCAAGGTCGAGCGGTTGGAAGAGATGTTGCCGGGCGACCGCCTTTATTTCTGGGATTCCAAGCGTGGCAAAATCGGCCACACGGGCATTTTCCTCGGGTTTCACGCCGATGGTGGCGCCTATTTCATCCACAGCAGCACGAACAACAAGGGAGTGGACACAGACGATCTCCGGTTTGGGCGTTGGCGCGATATTCTCGTTGCCGTCCGACGGGACTAGTCCAAGAGAGCGTCCAAGATCACGCCGCCCCCGCTCCGAACTGGGTCTTCCACTGGTAGACCGGTGTCGTTCCTGATCTTCTCGATCGCGGCTGCGGCCTGACCCTCGTCGAGCCCGCGGGTGTTGAGCGCGACGGCACAGGTTGTGGGCTTTGCGAACGCCCCCGCTCCGGCGGAGAGTTCTTCCGCGAGCCTTGTGAGACGAGGTAGATCGGGAACCGTGACCCAAGGCCACCTCGGGAGCGTGTTCATCCCCGCACGGTGACAAAGGACCAGATGGGTCGGCATGGCGCCCCGCATCAGTGGGAGCGTGGCCGAGCTGGCCGGGTGGTTGAGCGAGCCCTGACCCTCGATGAGGACCAAGGGTTCAGTGCGGCGCACGACCTCGCACTCGACGGCCCCTGCGGCGAAGTCCAGCCGGATCGCGTCCAGCGGCACCCCTTCGCCGGTAACGACCATCCCGCATTGGCCCGTGGCGACGAAGCCGCACGGGATCCCTCTCCTCTTGGCCTCGCGTTGAACCTCGAGTCCCGCCGTCATCTTGCCCACCGACATGTCCGTGCCGAGAAAGAGCACACGGCGATTGTCTAAGGCGGTTGCGGCACCAGTCGCCGTCGTCAAGCCCTCGGGCTCCGCTCGGACGTCCCAGATCCATTGGTCAGGTGCGAGGCTTCCGAACCTGCCGGCGAGCGGGTCGTGGAGACCGTTCACGATGCTGAGCCCGGCACGAAGCCCAGTGACGACCGTTTCCTCCCAAGCCGGGGTGAGGCGACCCCCAGGCGGGGCCCCGCCCAAGATCAAGACCGTTGGCTTGCATTCCAGGGCATCGTCAAGGTTCGCAACGATGGGGCACGGCCTAGGAACGCCGGACATCTCGCCGAGGCACCGCCCCGCGTGTCGGCTGTCAATGGCGCAGACGACCTTGGCCACGTGGTAGCGGAGTACGGCCAGGCCCATCTTCCCGGTCCCATCGTCAATCGAGCCCTCCATGAGCAGGGAGATCCGGTCGGTGGTGGCGATCACTCCGCGTTCAGTTTGGCACCATGGCCGGGCCGCTCGGGCGGTGTCACGATGCCCTCGACGAGCGAGAGACCCGATGCAGGGTCAGCCATAAGGTTGAGATGGGAGTCAAGGTCAACATGGTCGAAGAGCCCGCTGATCGCAACCCCGGCGGCGATTGCCACCGAGCTTTCTCCCATACAACCGATCATGGTGGAGAGCCCGAAGGCCCGTGCCGTTGCGACGAGGCGCAATGCCTCCGTGATCCCTCCCGTCTTCATGAGTTTCAGGTTCACACCGTCGCACCGATCGGCGAGGGCCGGAACGTCTTGGCTCGTTCGGACCGATTCGTCGAGAAAGATGGGGAGCCGCCGTGCCGCGAAGACGGCGGGAAGAGACTCTTCCTCGCCCCGCGCCAAGGGTTGCTCGATGTATTCGCAATCGTGCTCAGCCAGCCATGCTCCCATTTGGATCGCTTGCTCCGGGGACCATCCTCCGTTCGCGTCCACCCTGAGTCGCGCGGAGTGGCGTATCGCGGCTTGCCGAGCCGCGAGATACCCCGCCTTGTCTTCCTCCAGTCCTCCCGGGTAGCCCAGCTTGACCTTCAAGTACCTGGCCCCCGTGCGCGAAAGGAACTCGTCCGCCTTCTTGCGTACGGTCTCGGGCGGGTCTATCCCTGCAGTAACGCTGGTCGGCACCGAGGGCGTGGGGAGGCCCAAGTGGCGATAGAGCGGCAATCCGGCCAGTTGGGCGAGCCGGTCCCAGAGGGCGATGTCCACCGCGGCAGCGGCCGCCTCTTCCACACCTTCTTCCCGCATGGCTTCCATCGCCGCGAACGGACCGCGCTCGATCTCGAAGCCTTCCATCGCGGAGCGGATGGCAGTCTCGGCTTTGCCTGCCAACAGGTAGTCGGAGAGCACCCCTGGAGCGCACTCGCCGACGCCGGTGGCACCTTCGTGCGAGATCGTTACGAAGAGGTTTTCACTGCCCGTGCTCGTCCCTCGGCTGATGGTGAGCGGGTGCCGCTTGGTGAGGGAGCGGGTCTCGATATGTAGTTCCAAAGGCGACTATCCTTCGCGCCGGACCAGGGCGAGAGCCATCGTTTCGAGCAGGTTCCGATAGGGGCTCTCTGGCAGGAGCCCGAGAGCTGCGAGCGCGCGATCGAGCTCGGCGTCCGCTCGTCGGCGCGCTTCTTCGATGCACCCTGAGCTGACCATAAGGTCAACGATCTGGCCGAAGTCTTGCTCCGAAGGGTCCTTGCCAAATCTCTGCTCGGCCCAAGCGACGTGTTCTGCGCTCGCCTTCTCACGGTAAAGGAGTAGCGGCATCGTGGCTTGGCCTTCGCGAAAGTCTTGTCCGACGGCCTTGCCAGTGCGTGCGGGATTGCCGACATAGTCGAGGATGTCGTCTATTGCCTGAAACGCCCTTCCGACACAGGCTCCGAATTCAGACAGTGCATCGAAGTGCCTTGCGGGTGCCGATGTCACCAGGGCGCCGATTTGGCAACAGGCTCGGAGGAGCGCCGCCGTCTTCATCTCAACCACTTGGTCAAGCTCGTGCTCGGCCAGGTCAAACCTCCCCCGTACCTGGATCTCCAGGATCTCGCCCTCCGCGAGGGCGACGACGGCCGAGCTGACCAAACGGATGACTTCGATATCGCCGTCTAGCGCGAGGATGTTCATCGCCTTGGCGAGCAGCACATCCCCTGAGAGCACGGCGGCCTCGGTGCCGACGAGGACGCCTGCGGTGGGCCGCCCGCGGCGAGTGGCCGACCCATCAATCACATCGTCGTGCATGAGTGTGGCCATATGGACCATTTCGAGGCACGCCCCGAGGGTCGCGGTCCGTGCGATGTCCGCGTCCGTGCGGCACGCCAAGGCGCTCACAAGGGTCAGCGCGGGCCGGATCCGCTTCCCACCAGCCCGGAGCGTGGAAGTAGCCGCTGTTTCCACAAGCTCGACTCGGCTCCGAGTACCCTCGGTGAGGACGTCCTCCACCAAGTCCAGGGCTTGAGAAAGCTCGGTGGGAACGGCCGCCCCCAGATCGTCCGAAAGGGAGAGCAGGATCTGAGCCGCCGTCATTTCGCCCCCCAGACGATCGCGATGAGGCCAAAAAACATCCTGCGGTGACCGACGCCTCGGAGCCCGACCTTCGAGAACTCGGCCGCGAGCTCCTCGGGAGAAGCAAACGCGGCGGTGCTTTGCGCCAAGTAGCAATACGCCGACCGCTGGCCGAGGATCCCTCCTACCAACCGTGCCATGAGGGTGCAAGCGGCGAAGGGCGCGCCCCGTGAATGGGCCATGTCGAGCGACACGAGCCGACCTCCAGGGCGGAGCACACGGCCCGCTTCCTCGAGGCATAGTCGGAGGTCGGGCACGTTTCGGAGCCCCCAGCCGATCGTGACAGCGTCCACCGTTGCCGAGCCAACCGGAACGCGGCAGGCGTCAGCAAGGACAAGGCCTGCGCCGGAGTGCCGCGTCCCTACCCTTCCCAGCATGGGTAGGCAGACGTCAAGCCCTAGGAGCGTCCCCGAGTTTCCGACGGCACGCCGGAGGTGCGGCAGAAAAGAGCCGGTGCCGCAACAGAGATCGAGCGCGGTGTCGCCGGGACGGAGTTCGGACTTTGCAACGGCGGCCGCTCGCCATCGGTTCTCGAATCCCAGGCTCAGCAGGGCGTTGCCACGATCGTAGACGGGTGCGATCCGTGTGAAGACATCACGGACAAGGCGAGCCCGTTCCGTGCGTTCCGCAACCAGTTGTGGCCCAGAGTCCCAGCCCATCCGTCTGTTGCATTCTACTCGCACGCCCGCCCATCGTTCCCCTGGGTTCGATGCAACCGAACCTGCGGTCCTGGGATATGATCGGGTACGACCGTGTTGCCGCTCTACCTGGTGTGCGCGATCTTGGGGGGAGTCCTCGTCCTCTTCTCCGCGATCGCAGGTCTGCACGGGCACGGCGACTTAGGCGGACACAGCGACCTGGGTGGTCACGGCGATCTCGGCCATCACGGTGACCCGTGGGACCACGATCCCGGCCATGTCGGCGGCCACGCCGGGCCGCACGAAGAAAACGCCGCCACGGACTCGGCGAGTTGGCTCCCGTTCACCTCGCTCCGATTCTACGTCTATTTGCTCGCCGCGTTCGGAATCGTCGGCACCGTGCTCACGCTCTCCAAGATGAGCGCGGAGCCGCTCACTCTGGGGTTGAGCTCCGGAACGGGCATCTTGAGTGGCTTGCTGGCGACTTTCGTCGTCACCTGGCTACGGCGCGCCGATGTTTCCAGCGCCGTCCGCTATGAGGATTTTATGGGCGCCACTGGTATTGTGAGCGTGCCGATCCGGGTCGGGTCGCCAGGGAAACTTCGGTCAACGATCCGTGGTGACGTGATTGACGTGATCGCCTTGCCCGCAGGCGACGAGGAGATCCTCTCGGGGGAGGAAGTGGTGATTCTTGATATGGAGGGCCATATCGCTCGAGTGGCTCGAGCCAGTGACGTACTGCAAGAGATGAGACGAGAGACCTGATGCCCGAAACCATTCTCAATCAACTGGGGGCCTATGGTTCCCTGATCCTTGGCGCGGCCTTCGCGCCGATCCTCCTGATCCTGGTCGCGATCATTGTGAAGCTCTTCCTGAAGATCTGTGGCCCGAACGAGGTTCTGATCGTTTCCGGCCTGGGCCGCCGCCGGCAGATCGGGGGCAAGACGCAAGGGTTCTTCCCCGTGATCGGGGGCCGGGCGTTCGCGATCCCTGGCATCAACCGGGTGGATAGGATGTCTCTGTCCCTGATGGAGGTTCCCATCGGCGTCCACAACGCTTATTCGAGCGGGGGTATCGCGATGAACGTGGAGGCAATCGCCAACGTAAAAATCTCGAGCAACGACACGACCATCGGGAACGCGGTGGAGCGGTTCTTGAACCGGGACGTGGAGGAGATTCGAAGGGTGGCGAAAGAGACCCTCGAGGGGCATCTGCGTGGCGTTGTTGCGACACTCACGCCGGAGCAGGTGAACGAGGACCGTCTGACCTTTGCCGAGGAGTTGGCTGCTGAGTCGGAGGCGGACCTGGCCAAGCTGGGACTCCACCTCGACACGCTCAAGATCCTTCACGTGAGCGACGAGATCGGGTACTTGGACGCCACCGGGCGCAAGGCGATCGCGCTCGTCGTGCAGCAAGCCGAGATCGCCGAGTCCGATGCCAAGCGCGACGCCGAGCAAAGCGAGGCCAAGGCAGTAGGCAGTTCCCAAGTCAAGATGGCGGAGACGGAGAGACAGGTGGCCCAGCTGCGCAACGAGCTGCGAAGGCTCAAGGCGGACTTGGAGGCACAGGTTCGCTCCGAAGAAGAACGGACCACGGCGGCCGCACGAGAGGCCAGAGCCACCGCCGAACAAGAGCTACAAGCCTTGCGTGCGCAAGTGGAGGCGATTCGGCTTGAGGCCGATACCGTTCTCCCCGCCGAGGCCGCTCGTCGGGGTGCGGAGCTCGCCGCCCGAGGGCAAGCGGCAGCCGTGCGCGAGAAGGGACGAGCCATGGGCGAATCGTTGGACGCCCTTCAGGCCGCATGGGCCAAGGCCGGCCCGAGCGCGCGACAGATCGCGGTGATCGAGGACCTGGAGAACCTGATCGCTCGCGCCGCGGAAGGGATCACGAAGGTGAAGGTGCAGTCCATCCATGTTCTCGACTCCGGGGACGGCAAGGCCCTGCCGAACTACTTGACGGCGTACCCAGGGATGCTCAACGCAGTCTTTCAGGCATTGGAGACCGCCACCGGGGTGGACGTGCCCGGCACAGTCTCTGGCCGGACCCAGGAGGCATCGAAGTGAACATTGCGCTCTTCTTGGCCGGAACGGTCGGTGTCCTCCTCATCCTGCTCTTGCTGAACCTGCGGACGCTGTTCTATGTCTGTCCGCCGAACCGGGTGTACATCTTCAGCGGCACTCGGCGAATGGTGGGGGGCCGGCGGCTGGGGTACCGAATCCTCAAGGGGGGGAACATGCTTCGGATCCCGTTCATCGAGCGGGTGGACCAACTCGATCTCACGAACATGATCATCGAGCTCAGCGCGTCGGGTGCCTATGCCAAAGGCGGCGTGCCCCTCAACGTCCAGGGCGTCGCGAACGTCAAGGTCGCCGGCTTCGAACCGGTGCTGAACAATGCGATCGAGCGATTTCTCGGCAAGACCCGCGCTGAGATCATGGGGATCGCCAAAGCCACGCTCGAGGGTTCCTTGCGCGGGGTCTTGGCTACCTTGACCCCCGAAGAGATCAACGAGGATCGCAATCTCTTCAATGAGAAGTTGGTTCAAGAGGTCGAGCAGGACATGACGGCGCTCGGGTTGGTCGTTGACTCCCTCAAGATCCAAAACATGACGGACGACGTGCGGTATCTCGATTCCATTGGCCGGATTCGGAACGCATCTCTCATCGCGAGCGCACGGATCGCAGAGGCCGAGGCACGGGCCGCAAGTGAGATCCGGCGGGCCGAGAACCTGCTGCAAGAGGCGCAGGCCCAGATCGCAGCCGAGACCAATGTGGCCACCGCGGACGCGGGCAAACGCTTGACGGACGCCGAGACCCGCCGGGCGGCCTTGGTTGCGGAAGAGAAGTCGGCGGTCGCCGCGCTCGTGGCCCAGGCCGGGGCCGAGCTCAAGGTTCAGGGCGCGCGCATCGAGCAAGTGCGCATGAAGCTTCAAGCCGACGTGATCGCTGTGGCGGAGGCGAACTGCAAGGCCATGGAGCAGGAGGCGTCTGCCGACGTCGCGACGATCGTGGAAGAGGGGCGGGCTCGAGCGGAGGCCCTGACCAAGCTCGCCGAGGCGTGGGAGAGCGCGGGCCCACGAGCGCGCGAGATCCTGGTCATGCAGAAGCTTCAACCGGTGCTGAAGATCGTGACGGACACGATCGCCGATACGAAGATTGACCGGCTTACGGTTTTGGGTGGATCGAGCGGAAAGTCGGAGGCCGCGTCGCTGTACCGGGCTAACGAGCAGATCAAGGAAGTCTTCGGCATAGACCTTGCGGAGAAGGTGAGGAACCTCGGGGCACAAAAGTCGGAAGACGGCCCGGTCGAGGTTCGCTATGTGGAGGCTTCTGAGCCGCCGGAGCAACCCTAAAGGCTGGCGAAGAGGTCTACCGTGTGCCCGTCGGGATCGCGGACTTGGGCGTACCTTTGCCCCCAGAACGCGTCCCAAGGCTTCTTGTGCGGCACGGCGCCCGCGCCCACCAAGAGAGCGAAGATCTCGTCCACCTCGGCAGGGGAGTCGCACAGGAACGCGAGGCCGATACTGTTGCCTTGCGGCCGTTTCCAATCGGGGTCGAAGCTGAGGATCGTCTCTTCGCTGTCGAGCATCACCCGGAGGCCGCTCGCCGTGGTGGCTTCAACATGGTCTTCTACATCGCCCCCCGGAAAGTCGAGGCCCAGAAGGCGATAGAACTCTACGCTGCGGGCCAGGTCTCGGACGACGATCCCTACGGCGTCGAGTCTTGCGGCCATGGCCGAGTATAGCTAGGAAACGCGGACGGGAAGCACGCGAATCCTTCGGTTGGGCTCCCGTCCGACCGCCTCGCTCGCCAGATGGCGAGACTCGACGATCTGGTGCTGGACCTTTCTCGCCGGGGCATCCCTAGGCGAAAGCTCGACCGGCTTACCGGTTTGGATCACCGCCTCGATCGCCGCATGAACCTCGTCCACGAGGCCGCTCGGGACGGAGCTTTCGCGCCCTTGGAGCACATCGTCGAGCGCCGCAGAGATCGCGCTGAACGCATTGGAACGGACGACTACGGTCGGCACCGACCGTGCGGTCTCACGGAGCTTGCCTGGCCGGGACTGGGAGCTCCAGCGGAGGGCGATCACGGCGTCGGCTTGGTGGGGATCGCCTGTGATCACGGCGTTGGCTTGCTTCTCGCGGATCGCGCGCTCGAGGCGCGTCCGGGCGATTCCGAACGGATAGATCCGCACTGGGGGCACGGGGACGTCTGCCGTGGGCTCCGAGCGTGCCAAGGCAGGGATCGGCTGGTCGAATCCCGGTTCGTCCACGGTGGCATCGAGCTGGCTTCCGTGGACCACCTCCACCTTTCCGGAAGCGGTCCGAACCCGAATCTCGGGCTTGGGCTGCACGCCACGGAGCATGAGGTCCACGGTGCGTTGAACGTTATGGTGAACCGCGAGCCGGTCGTAGTCCACCAATTCGATCACGACTTCGAACGTCGGCGGGGCCTTGCGCTCGAGCACGGTCTTTTGGGTCCCTCGGCGCCGCGCTTCGTCATCGCTCAGAGTGACGGCCTGGATCCCGCCCACGAGGTCGCAGAGCGAAGGGTTGAGCATCAGGTTCTCGAGCGTTTGGCCGTGGGCGGTGGCGATGAGCTGGACCCCGCGCTCCGCGATGGTTCGCGCCGCCTCTGCCTCGGCTTGGTTCCCGATCTCGTCAATCACGATAACCTCGGGCATGTGGTTCTCAACCGCCTCGATCATCACCGCGTGCTGCTCGGAGGGGTTCGGCACTTGCATTCTGCGAGCGGTTCCCACCGCGGGGTGGGGCACGTCGCCGTCCCCGCCGATCTCGTTCGAGGTGTCCACGATCACGACCCGGCGGTTGACCTCGTCGGCCAAGACTCTGGCCACTTCCCGCAGCTTGGTCGTTTTGCCGATCCCTGGCCGACCCAAGATCAAGATCGAGTTGCCGCTCCGTACGATGTCGTCAATGATGTCGATCGTGCCTTCGAGGGCCCTGCCCACCCTGCAGGTCAGGCCGATGACCTTTTTGCCCCGGTTCCGGATGCACGAGATTCGGTGGAGGGTTCTTTCGATGCCTGCGCGGTTGTCCCCGCCAAACTCGCCGACGTTCTTGACGACGTGCTCGATGTCGTGCTCGGTGATGATCGTGCCGGGCCACCTCTCCACGGAGGTCATGTACCGCGCTTCCGCGGGCCTGCCGTAATCCAGCACCACCTCGACCAGGTCGTTCATGTCGGGCGAGGCAAGGAGCCTCTCACGGATCACCGGCGGGAGCACATCGAGGAGTTCGGTGACTCCTTCTGCGTTGCGTGACATGGGTTGCTCTGAATGTTTGGACGACGTTGGCGGCACAGTTGGGTCTGGGTAGCGGGGCGCACGGCCCGGGACGGTGCCTATTGGCTCGCGTCCTCGAGCTTGGCCGCGACCTTCTTCACCTTGCCTTTTGACCAAACGGTGAGTTCGACGGTGTCCCCAGGGCGCTTTGGCGAGAGGACGATGAGGAAGTCCTCGATCGAGTTGATGGGCTTGCCGTCCATCTCGGTGACCACGTCGAGGGGCGCGAGCCCTGCCTTGGCCGCCCCGCCTGCCGGGTCTATCTCGTCCAGGATGATCCCGTTCTCCGGCGGCTCGGTGGGCGAGTGGGTCAGTTCCTTCAACTGCTCCCGTCGCCGAGGGTCGCGAATGATGCTGTACGGCTGGTAGACGCGCACACCGAGAGTGCCGTAGACGGGCCGACCTACCTTGATGATGTCTTCCATAACCGTCCGCATCCTCTTCACAGGGATGGCGAACGCGAGGCCGATGTTGCCTCCGCCGATGCTAGCGATGGCGGTGTTGATCCCAACGAGTCGGCCATCGGCGTCACAAAGGGCACCGCCGCTGTTGCCCATGTTGATCGCGGCGTCGGTCTGGATCCCGTCAATGAAGACGGCCTGATCGCCCATGGGCAGCGGACGATTGATACTGCTGACCACCCCGACGCTCACCGTGTTCTCGTAGCCGAGCGGGTTGCCGACGGCCACGACCCACTGGCCGACCTCGAGACCGGAACTGTCCCCCATCGCGATGGGGACGAGGTTCTTGGCGGCCACCTTCAAGACGGCAAGGTCGCTACGAGTGTCCACACCGACGATCTTTGCGCTGACGACCCGGCCATCGGAGAGAGTCACGTTGACACCGTCTGCCGGTCTCTTCTCCCCACCGAAGGTCTCGAGGAGCACGACGTGGGCGTTCGTCACAATGTATCCATCCTCGGTGGTCACGACCCCCGAGCCCGACTGCGCCTTGCGTCGAATCCGCTCGTTGAAGAAGTTCGTGCCCTCCTCGATCGTGTCAATGCTCACCACGCTGGGGAGGATGGCCTTGACAGCGCCCCGGAAGTCGGCTGTGGTACCGTTCGCCGCCGGAAGCAGCACGCCGGCCGCACGCTTGGCGGGTTGTGCCTCGCCCAGAACGGGGTTCCCTGGCAGGAGCTTCACGGCCGCCAAGACCCCCACAAACGCGGAAACCGCGGTGAGGACGACCGTCAGGAGAAGTCTCTTCGTTTGCATCGCTCGTACCTAATCTATACCCTTGAAGCGCGGTTCGCGTTCCAAGCCTGGGGCCGTGGTCGGGCGTGGGGGCCTGCGCTGTGCTGTGAGGTAGAATTGAACCTGTGGGAGCCCCTTCGCTGGTAGGACGGACCACCGGCGAGCTCACCGAGCTTGTCGTCGAGCTTGGAGCGAGGGCATATCGCGGCCGCCAGCTGTCGCAAGCGATCTATCGGGACGCTGTGGCGGATGTCCGCAGTGTGTCGGTACTACCGGCGGCACTCCGGAAGGCGCTTGCCGAAGGCTGGCGCACTAACCCCTTGCACGCCGCGGGGAGGAAGGACGCCGCGGACGGAGTGGTCAAGCTCCTCACCCACGGGGGCGACGGGAACGTGTTCGAGTGCGTCCTGCTCCCGTTCGAGAGAAGGGTCTCTTGCTGCATCAGTTCGCAGGTCGGCTGCCCGATGGCCTGCACGTTCTGTGCGACCGGGCTTGGCGGATTTGAGCGCAACCTCAGCGTGGGCGAGATCGTGGGCCAGGTGTTGCTCCTTCAGGCCACGGCCGCGCGAAGGATCAGTCACGTCGTCTTCATGGGTATGGGCGAGCCGCTCTTGAACACGGAAAACGTCTTGCGGGCGGTCGAGATTCTGGCGGACGAGGTGGGGATGAGCCGCAGGCACGTGACGATCTCGACGGTGGGGATCGTCCCTCAAATCCGCAGCCTGGCCGAGCGTAAGCTCCCGATCCACCTTGCCCTCTCCCTCCACGCGCCCGACGACGACACCCGTGCGCGCCTCATGCCGGTGAATCGCCGGTGGCCCGTGGCCGAGACCGTCTCCGCAGTGCGCGAGTACCAGGCGAAGACCGGCCGGAAGGTCACCTTCGAGATCCTCTTGATCCAAGGCGTGACGGACCAGCCGGACCAAGCGAGAACGGTCGCGAAGTTGGTTCGCAAGCTGCCGTGCGTCGTCAACCTCATCCCGTTCAACTTCGTGGACACCGAGCAGGGGTTTGCGCGGCCAACGCGGGACGCCATCGCCGCATATCGGACGATTTTGGAATCAGAGGGTGTGAACGTGACCCAGCGGCAAGAGCGGGGCCACGAGATCGCGGCTGCGTGCGGCCAGCTTGCCGGCGAGCACCGGGCCCGCTTCGGCCGGCACCGCACGTCCCAACTGGGGATGGTCACGTGAGGTGGATGGTC
>WBZR01000415.1_pt1 | contig 66501 bp, 33 predicted proteins | sample 5204231 | NCBI WGS metagenome assembly WBZR01 (sample SAMN12412403, study PRJNA552823) | activated sludge metagenome | isolation source: activated sludge from anammox sidestream of wastewater treatment plant... | place: USA: Virginia | collected 2017-08 | reverse complement strand
ACGAAGACACCGTACGGCCATGGCGTTTGACCGTGACCTACGTGTGCTGCTACGCGGGCAACTGTGCGCTGACGGCGACACCGACAGCGACCGCGGCAGCAAGCCCGACGCCGTAGCGAGTCGCAGCGGATGTGTGAAGTGCACGGCAGGCAACCGGGAAGGCGCAGATGGACGATGGCGTGGCCACTCGCGCTTGTGATGCTGTCTGTATCACTTGGCCTGACATCCGCCCAACAGAGCAGTCCAGCGTGTGGCTGGCTGCACAACCTGTTGACACGTTGCCAGCCGGCCTACCGAAAGGGAGGGGGGATTGTTGGCTTCCTCGATGCCTGCCCCGGTGGCGCACCCGGGCACATCAACTACGCCAGGGTGCGGCTCATGGCGGTCGGGCAAGCCTCGCTACTGCAACCAGCTGAGGGCTGGTGGGTGATCTGGTCACCATCGGAGCGGCGTTGGTACAAGTTGTATGATGGTCGGTTTGTGGTTGGCGGATCTGGTCAGACGCAAGAGATGTACTTCTGTCATCTTCCTTGCGGGGCATACGTGAGGGGATATGAATGGGTGAACTTGGACCCACCCGATGATCCAGATATCTCACGGATCGAAGGCGAAGTGCTGGATACGGCGTGCTTCGACTGCCGGACACCCACGCCAACGCCGGAGTTCCCCCGCCCGGATCCATCCACAACTCCCCCCACTGCGTGCATTTGGCACACCTTTCTACCCTACATGTGGCGCGAATGATGGTTGAGGGAGCGCCAAGGCACATCGCCCGAAGTGCGCGTCTGAGCCTACCCCGACCTCGCAAGCCGGCCACCGAGGCCGCCGACGCGGCCGTGCTGTTGGCGACGCACGACCGGCGGCTGGTGCCGGCGGCGCACCGCGTGGTGCGGTTGGGTGGTGCGGTTGGGCGGCTCGGAGGCGTCCCGTGATGCGGGAAGCGACCCGGACGTCTCGGACGCTGCCGGGCACGCGTGAGGCGCCGTTGGCGGGCAGGGCTATGGCCCGGCGTGGATCTCCACCGCCTGCCCCTGCCCCTGCCGCACGCGCTCGGCGTCGGTGACCGGCAGCGGCTCGAGCGAGAACGCGTCGTAGACGCCGACGGTGACGCGATACGGCGCGTCCGGCGGCACGCCCGGCGGGAGCGCCACGCGGTGCCGATCGCGGATGCGCATGCCCGGCAGCCATTTCAGCGTCGGGATCGCCCCGAGCGCGGGCGTGCCGTCGTCCTGGGCGCTCCAGCCGTCGCCGCGCGCCTGGACCGACACCGTGTAGTCGGACCGGTAGGCCGCCCCGGCCTGCCATTCGAGGTCGACGACGAGCTGGTCTCCGTGGCGGGCGACGCTGCTGGCGGCCAGCGCCATCGCGTCGCCGAACGGGATCCCCGCGCGCGGCGGGCGGCGAGGTGCTGCCTGCAGGTCGACCTCGCCCACGCGCACGGCCGCTTCGCCCGCCGGCGCCTGCTCGAGGCCCGCCGCGCTTGCCGGGTCCGCCGCGCCTGCCGCGCCGCGCGGCGTCACGCCGAGCCGTTCCGGGCCCGCCGGGGTCGTGCGGTACACGCCGACCGCGACGGACGCCCGGCGGTCGGCCATGCCCTCGAAGGCGTGCACGTCGAGGCGGTCGACCACCCCGCGGGGGTCGCTCCAGCGTCCCGCGCCGAGCGTGTGATCGGCCTGCCCGACGACCGCGTGGGGCGGGCGCACGTCGACGAGCTGGACGACCACGGTCAAGGCGTCGGTCACGGGGCGCACCGCCTGGAACGCGACCTCGACGCGCACGCGCCCGCCGCCGGCGGCCGGCTGGACCGCCGCCCCGACCAGCGCCACCGCCGCGCCGAACACCGCGCCGGCGGCCGGCGGCGCGGCCGTGGACGCGTCGCCGGCCGCGCCGCCGCAGTCCAGCGGCGCGGTGGCGAAGAACGGCGCCCGCGGCACGGGCCACAGCGGCACGCCCGCGTCGACGACCTCGCGCGGCCGGTTGGTGAGGATCACCGCCCGGCCGGGGGCCGCGGCCTCGGCCTCGCGCAGCCGGCGCAGCCACGTGGCGCCCGGCGTCTCGCTGCCGGCCGGGCTCACGTAGGCCACGGTGACGTCGGGCCGCGGCGTGGTGTGGCGGGCGGCGTAGCGCAGGGGGCTGGCGAAGTGCCAGCTCGCCAGGACCGTGCCGCCGGGCGGCGCGCAGCCCAGCGCCGCCGCGATCGCCGGTTCGAGGGCCGGCGTGGCGTCGCGGGCGGCCGCGACGACGCCGCGGGCGCTCGGCGCGGCCGCGATCGCCGCCAGAATCGCGAGGGCCACCGCGCCGTCGGCCCCGCGGCGGCCGGCAGCCCAGCGCAGCGCCGGCGCGGCGCCGGCGGCCATCGCGAGCGCCAGCGCGACGTACGCCGGCAGGAGGTACTCGACGGTCTGCGGGGCGCGGTAGGCCACCGCCAGGGCGGCGACGATCCCGGCGGCGCCGGCCACCAGCACCGCGGCGGCGCCGTCACGCCGCGCCAGGGCTGCCAGGCCGAGGCCCGCCAGCGCCAACCGGAACCCGCCGAACTGCAGCACGGCGATGTCGGCCAGCACGCGCAGCCGGTCCACGAGCGTCGCCACGTCGTCGAAGTAGAGCGCGTCGCCGCGAAAGCCCAACGCCAGCGCGTGGTAGGCGAGCCCGCGCAGGGTGTCGAGGTTCCCCGGGGCCAGCACCGCGCCCGCACGGTCGCGCAGCGGCAGGTAGGCGAGCGGCGCCAGCGCCACCACGGCCGCCCCGAGCATCGCCGCCAGCGTGCGCGGCCGGCGCAGCCCGGCCGGGCGGCGCCACGCGACGGCGAGCGCCACCGGCAGGCCGAGGAACGCCAGCGACGGGTGGTGCCCGGCCGCGAGCCCGAGCGTGAAGGCCAGGCCCACCAGGTCGCGATCGGCCGTGGGGGATGCGGCGGGGGAAGGCGTGACCACCCGCACCGCCGCCAGCAGCACCAGCGCCGCCAGGAGGGCCGTCGGCATGCGGATGTTGGCGATGGACGCCTGGGCCTGGAACGTCGGCGTGAACGCGAGGCAGGCGACGGCCACGACGCCGGCAAGCCGCAGGCCCGTCAACCGCCGCGCGGCGGCGAACAGCGCCGCCAGCACCACGAGGGCCAAGAGCGTGCTGAACAGGTTGACAGCCCATGGCCAGCGGTCGGGGCCGAGCGGCACCCGCCCCAGCCACGGGTCGGCGACGGCGAGGTCGCCGGCCCCGAACAGCGCCACGACCGACGGCTGCGTCGCCGCGCGGCCGAACGCGTGCGCGAGCATGGTGTAGAGCGGGTAGCCGGGGGGATGGGCGACGCCGAGGTCACGCGCGACGAGCTGGAACTCGCCGGCGTCGGCGGGCTGCAGGCCGGGCGCCGCCAGGTCGGCGAAGAGCCAGCAGCACAGCAGGCCGAGCGCGAGGTCGCCGAGGCGGCCGGCGACGGCGCCCCGCCAGCGGCGCGGCGGCCGAGGGGGCGGCGCCCCGGGTTCGGCCGCCGCGGTCACGCCGTCACCCGGCCGCGTAGCCCTCGAGGCGGCGGACCAGCGCCTGCATGAACGGGTCGGCGGTGCCGCCGTCGAGCACGCGGTGGTCGAACGTCAGCGCCAGGTACATCATCGGGCGGATGGCGATGCTGTCGCCGCCCGGGCCCTCGACGACGACGACGCGCTTCTTGATGGCGCCCGTGCCGAGGATGGCCGTCTGCGGCTGGTTGATCACCGGCGTGCCGAACAGGCTGCCGAGCGTGCCGTAGTTGGTCACCGTGAACGTGCCGCCCTGGACGTCGTCGGGTTTCAACCCCTTCGCGCGGGCGCGCCCGGACAGGTCGTTGACCGCCTTGGCCATGCCGATCAGGTTCTTCTCGTCGGCGTTCTTGATGACCGGGACGATCAGCCCCCCGCCCGGCAGCGCCACGGCCATGCCGATGTTGACGTCGGTGTGGATCTGGATGCCGCCGTCGGTCCAGCTGCTGTTGACCAGCGGGAAGGCGCGGATGGTCGCGGCCAGCGCCTCCAGCATGATCGCCGTCAAGGTCAGCCGGACGCCGGCGGCGGCATGGCCGCCCTTGAGCGCGTCGTAGGCCTGCATCACCGCGCCCATGTCGACCTCGTGGACGGTGGTGACGTGCGGGGCGGTGTGCTTGCTGTGCACCATGTGGTCGGCGATGGCCTTGCGCATCGGCGTCAGGGCCACGAGCTCGCCGAACGCCGGGCCGGCGGCCGAGGTCGGCACGGCGGGGACCGGCGCGGCGGCCGGCGCGGGGGCGGGGGCGGCGACCGTCGGGATCGCGGCCGCGGCCGCCGGCGCCGCGGCCCGCGCCATGGCGAAGCGCTCGACGTCGCGCGCCGTGATGCGCCCGTCGCGGCCCGTGCCGGGCACTTGCCGCAGGTCGACGCCGTGCTCGGCAGCCAGCCGGGCGACGCGCGGCGAGATGAAGCCGATGTCGCGCCGGCCGTCCGTGGCCGGCAGCGCGGGGGTCGCGGCGGGTGCGGAGGGCGCGGCCGGGGTCGCGGCCGCCGCGCCGGCCGCCTGCGCCGCGACGTACCGCTCGACGTCCTCGCGCGTGACCTGGCCGCCGCGGCCGGTGCCGGGGACGCGGGCGGCGTCGACGCCGTGCTCGGCCGCCACGCGCGCGGCGACGGGGGAGACGCGGGCCGTGACGCCGGCCGCCGCGCCCGGCGCCGGGCCGGCCGGCGGCGCGGGGGCCGCGGGCACGGCGACACCGGCCGGCGCGGTGGGGGCCGCGGCAGGCGCCGCGACGGCCCCGGTGCCCTCGCCGGCCGCCCCGACGAGCGCCAGCACCGTGCCGACCTTGACCGTCTCGCCCTCGGGCACCAGGATCTCGAGGAGCGTGCCGCTCTCGACGGCGGTGATCTCGGTGTCGACCTTGTCGGTGATCACCTCGAGAAGCGGCTCGTACTTCTCCACCGTCTGGCCGGGCTGCTTGAGCCACTTGCCGATGGTGCCCTCGAACACGCTCTCGCCGAGCTGCGGCATCTTGATTTCGACGGCCATGGTACGCGTGCTCCTGCGTGGATCGACCGACGGTCGAATGGTTCGTGGTGCGGCGGCCGCCGCGGCCGCCGTTCGATCAAGACGTCGGCTCAACCGCCACCGTCACCGGCATTGGAATGGCCGATGAGACCTCAAGACGTCAGCTCGGCGTACCGCGCCGCCACCGCGTCCCAGCTCACCACGTTCCACCACGCCGCCAGGTAGTCGGCGCGCCGGTTCTGGTACTTGAGGTAGTAGGCGTGCTCCCAGACGTCGACGCCGAGGACCGGCACGCGGCCCTCCATCAGCGGGCTGTCCTGGTTGGCGGTGCTCTCGACCCGCAGCGCCCCGCCCGCGTCCATGCTCAGCCACGCCCAGCCGCTGCCGAAGCGCGTCATGCCGGCCTTGGCGAGCTGGTCCTTGAACGCGTCGAAGCCGCCGAAGGCCGCGTCGATGGCCTGGGCCAGCGCGCCGGTCGGGGCGCCGCCGCCGCCCGGGCCCATCAGCGTCCAGAAGAGCGCGTGGTTGGCGTGGCCGCCGCCGTTGTTGCGCACCGCCGTGCGTGCCGCCTCGGGCACGCGGCCGAGGTCGCGGATGAGGTCGTCGACCGGCAGCGCGAGCAGGTCGGGGTGTCCCTCCAGCGCCTTGTTGACGTTGTCGACGTAGGCCTGGTGGTGCTTGGTGTGGTGGATCTCCATCGTCCGGGCGTCGATGTGCGGCTCGAGCGCGTCGTAGGCGTAGGGCAGCGCGGGCAGCGTGTAGCTCATGGTCCAATGGCTCCTCGGGTGGTGGGCCGCGACCCGTGGGCGCGGCCGGGCGTGGGGTGTTGCGGCGGGCGCGGGCGTCGCGGGCGCCTACAGCGATTCCTTGACGGCCTCGACCAGGTCGTCGATCTCGGGCACCTCGGAGATCTGGTTCTTCTGGATGTAGCTGACCCGGCCCTCCGGGTCGATGACGAACGTCCAGCGGGCGTGGAAGCCCTTGTCCTCGAGGTAGACCCCGTACAGGCGGCCGACGGCGCCCTTGGGGTGGAAGTCCGCCAGGAGGGGGTACGTCAGGCCCTTCTGCTTGACGAACGCGGCATGCGCCGCCTTGTGGTCGACGCTGATGCCGAAGACCTGGGCCTCCAGGCGGTTGAACTGGCTCATGGCGTCCAGCATGCACGCGTGCTCCTCGGAGCACACGGCGCTGAAGTCCATGGGGTAGAACATGATCACGACCGGCTGGCCACGGTAGTCGGCCAGCCGGTAGGTCTCGCCATCGTGCCCGATCAGCTCGAAGTCGGGCGCACGGTCATGAACCTTCAGCTCGCTCATCGTCGAGTCAACTCCGGAGTGGCGTCAACGCCGGCGGCACCGGGGCTAGGCGTGCCGGCGGGTAAAGAACGGCGATAGGATAGCACAGGCATTTTAGAACCCGCGACAGACCGTGTCAAGGGATTTCTCTCTGATCGCGAGGACCGGCGGGCCGACGGCACGCCGGCGCGCGCGGGGCGATCACGTCATGCCGGCCGGGTCGAGAAGGCGGTCGATGTCCGCGTCGGAGAGATCGGTCAGCTCGCGCGTCACGTCCTTGAGCGTGCGGCCCTCGGCGTACGCCTTCTTGGCGATCTGGGCGGCCTTGTCGTAGCCGATGACCGGGTTGAGCGCCGTCACGAGGATGGGGTTGCGCTCGACGAGGCTCGCGATGTGCTCGGCGTTGACGACCATGTCGCGGACGGCCTTGTCGGCCAGGACGCGCGAGGCGCCGGCCAAGAGCATGATCGACTCGGTGAGGTTGCGCGCGATCACCGGCAGCATGACCGACAGCTGGAAGTTGGCCGCCTGCCCGGCCACCGTGATGGTGGTGTCGTTGCCCATCACCTGGGCGCAGACCATCGTCATGGCCTCGGGGATCACCGGGTTGATCTTGCCCGGCATGATGCTCGAGCCGGGCTGCAGCGCGGGCAGCGTGATCTCGCCGAAGCCGGCCTGCGGGCCCGAGTTCATCCACCGCAGGTCGTTGGCGACCTTCATCAGCGCCACGGCGGCGCTCTTGAGCAGCGCCGAGCACGCCACGGCGGTGTCGGACGTGGCCTGCGCGGCGAAGTGGTCGGCGGCCTCGCTGAACGGGTGGCCGGTCAGCGCCGACAGCCGCGCCGCCACGGCCTTGCCGAACCCCTTGGGCGTGTTGACGCCGGTGCCGACGGCGGTGCCCCCGATGGCCAGCGCGCTGAGCTCGGGCAGGAACGCGGCCAGCCGACCCCGGGCCAGCTCGACCTGGCTGGCCCAGGCGCCGATCTCCTGGCCGAGCGTGACCGGCATGGCGTCCATCAGGTGCGTCCGGCCGGTCGTGACCACGTGGGCGTGCTCGTCGGCGCGGATGCGCAGTGTGGCGGCCAGGTGGTCGAGCGCGGGCAGGAGGTGCTCGGCGACGGCCAGGGCGGCGGCGACGTGGATGGCCGTGGGGATGACGTCGTTGGACGACTGGCCCATGTTGACGTGGTCGTTGGGGTGCACCGGGGCCTTGACGCCCAGCGGCTGGCCGAGGAGGACGTTCGCGCGGTTGGCGACGACCTCGTTGGCGTTCATGTTCGTGCTGGTGCCGGACCCGGTCTGGAAGATGTCGATCGGGAAGTGGGCGTCGTGCGCCCCGTCGGCGACCTCACGGCACGCCGTCTCGATGGCGTCGGCGCGCTCGCCGTCGAGCAGGTCGAGGTCGCGGTTGACGCCGGCGCACGCCAGCTTGATCAGGCCCAGCGCCCGGATGAACGGGCGGTCGAAGCGCAGGCCGCTGATCGGGAAGTTGTCGACGGCGCGCTGGGTCTGGGCGCCGTAGAGCGCGTCGGCCGGCACGTGGATGTCGCCGAGCGAGTCGCGCTCGACGCGGGTGCCGGCGGGGGTCGGGGTGGTCATGGGTGCTGTCTCCGCGGACGGGCAAGGGTCGATGGTGGCGCCGCCGGGCCGGGTGCGGCGCGCAGGCCGCGACGGGTCGCGGCGCGCGGCAAGGCCGCCGCCCGGGCCGGGGCGCCGAGAGCATAGTCCGGCGGGCTGGCGCGGTCAATACGGGGCGCGGTCGGCGACAGGCGTCTCCGGCGTCGGCGCGGGCACGACCCAGTGCCGGGCGGCCAGCGGCAGCACGGCGCGGAAAGGGGTGGCGGTGGGCGTCGCGGGCCCGTCGGGCGTCGCGATCGGGGTCACGGTCGAGGTGCGTGTCGGGGTCGCGGTCGGGACCGCCGGCGTCGCGGTGGGTTCGGCGGTGCCCGGCGGGGTGGCCGGCTCAGGCGTCGGGGCGAGCCGACCGAAGAAGAACGGCCACCAGTCGGGCATCGGCTCGCCGCGGTGGTCCCGGCTGGTGTTGGCGATGCCGGGCAGGTTCTGGAACCACCACAGCATGTAGCCGGTCTGGGTGCAGTCCCACGCGGCGCACGTGACCTCCTTGACCGCGGCCGACCCGTCGCGCCGCCAGTCCTCGCAGATCGACCGGGCGGCGGCGGGGTTGTCGTAGTCGTACTCGCCGTCGACGCCCTGCGCGATGTTCGGTGGGTGGTGGACGTCGCCGCAAGCGCCGACGTGCCCGTTGGCGGGCGACGGCCGCGCGACGTAGCCGGTGCGGTCGCTGGCGGTGCCGTCGCGGCAGCCGGCCGCGACGGCCGGCCAGGGCCACGTGCTGGTCGAGATGTCGCACGGTCGGTAGACCCGCAGCGTGCTCTCCATGCGGTGGCCGAGGCTGTGGAGCGCGTAGCCCAGGTCGATGCCGTTGTGGAACGCCATGACGGCGACCTGCCGCCCGCAGCTCGGGATGCGGCTGCCGTAGGTCGCCGACCACTCGGGCCCGTTGACGGCCCATTCCAACAACCCGCCGGTGGCCCCCTCCCACAGCCACACCTCGTCGAGCAGGCCCTGGCGCACGAGGCGGCAGACGTCGTGCTTCGCGTACAGATAGCCCAGGTCGTAGGGCTCCTTGCCGCAGCGCGGCGGCATCTCAGGCTCGAGGAACACGCGGTCCTGGTAGATCACGTACTCCACGGCCGGCCGCGCGTCGGGATCCTTGTAGCCGTGATACGCCGAGGCCTCCTTGAACAGCGCCGCCAGGTCGCGCGACTTGGCCAGGAGCGGCTCGGGGTCGTAGCGCCCCGTCGGCAGCGAGATCACCAGCACGGTCTTGCGCGCGGCCGCCGGCGGGCGGGCGTCGGCGCGCGCGACGGCGGCGCGGACCGTGCGGTCCTCGGCGGCAGACCGATCGACGGCGGGGGCGCCGTGCGGTGCCCCATCGCGCCGGGCCGCACCGTCGGGGCCGACCGCCCCGGCCACCGCGACCACCGTCCCGGGACCAGCCAGCGGCGGGCGCTCGCAGCCGTGCGACGGCGCGGGCGTCGCGGGCACGCCGCCAGGGCGGTCGGGCAGCACGTAGGTCTTGAAGTGGATGTCGAGGACGTCGCGCGACCAGCTCGCGCCGGAATCCAGCGACGTGTAGGAGGTGGCGGCCGGCGCCGCGACGCAGTCGGTGCGCCCGGAGTAGCCCCACCAGAAGCCGGAGGCGGACCCGGCGTTGGACACGCACAGCGCGTACATCCGCCCCGCCCGCAGGCGTACGCCGGCCGGGAACTCGAACACCGATCCGCAGCCGACGACGGCGGCCCCGAGATCGGGCCCGGCGGGGAACCCGCGGGCGTCGACCTCGCGCACGCGCAGCACGGTGGTGCCGCCGGTGTGCGTGCCAGGCAGCGCGACGGCGCGCAGCGCGCCGTCGGCGCCGGCCGCGAACGTCTGTGCCTTCCACACGTCGCCGCCGACCTGCACGCTGGCCACAGGCTCGTCCGCGCAGCTCGCCTGGTCCACGACGGTGTACGACGGCGTGCCCGGGAGCGGCGTCGGCCACGGCGTCGGCGTGGGGGACGGCCGCGGCGAGGCCGTCGCCGTCGGCACGGACGCGTCGGGCAGCATCCAGGTCGCGAAGTGGATGTCGTCGACGTCGCGGGTCCACGTGCTGCCGCCGTCGCCGGACGTGAACGAGGTGCCGCGCGGGTCGGCGTAGCAGTCGGGCCGGTTGGAGTAGGCCCAGTGGTAGAAGCCGGGGCCGGCATACGAGACCGCGAGGGCGTAGACCGCGCCGCGGCGGAGCACGGGCGGGTCGGGGAAGGTGAGGCGCGTGCCTTGCGCGGCGCTGGCGACCGCGATGTCGACCGGCGCCGGCACGTCGCAGTCGACCGTCAGCCGGAGGTGCAGGGTGACGGTGCCGCCGTCGCTGGCGCCGGGCAGGTCGACGGCGGCCAGGCGGCCGTCGAGGCCGGGGACGAAGGTCTGCGCCTTCCAGAGCGGCGGGGCGATCCGGGCGGTGCCTGCCCACGGCTCGCCGCAGGTGGCCTGGTCGCGCACGGGCGCCGCCGGCTGCGCGTGGCCCGACAGGGCGCCCGCGCCGAGGCCGGCCAGGGCGGCAGCCAACACGAGGCCGGGCGCGCGGAGGCGGGCGCGGGCGAAGCCGGCCAGACGGGCGCGGGCAAGGGCGGGCGAGCGGGAAAGGAACGGACGGTGCGGGCGGACGGGAAGGCGGGGCATCGGCGGAGCAGCTCCGTGGTCATTCGCGGGCGACGCAGCCGGAACGGGTGGCTTGCTGCTGATTACGAATGCGCCATCCTACCTGTTGCACGGGGGGGCGACAGCCGCATGGTTGGCACGTGTTCAGCACGTCGGCTGACAGGGGCAGGCCTCGCGCCTGCCCTGGCCCGACACGCGTGACAAGACCGGGCCGTCGTGCGGGCGTGGGGGCAGGCATTGAGCCTGCCCCCACCAAACGTGCATGCGTTCAGCGTGGGGGCAATCCCCCACGCCCCCGCTCACCGCCCGCGCCCGCGCCGCACGTCGACGCGGTTCAACACCCACGGCAGGAAGGCCGGCGCGCGGTGCGCCACGCCCGTGCCCGTGCCCGGGCGCGTCGCGGTCGCGGTGACCGTCGGCGCCGGCCGCGTGGGGGTGGACGTCGACGTCGCGTCCCGCGGCGTGGCGGTCGCCCGCGCGGGCGTCTCGGTCGGCGTCGCCGACGCCCGCGGCACGTCGGTCGCCGACGGCGTTTCGCGCGGGCCGTCGGTCGGTGTGGCCGTGGTCCGCGGCTCGACCGTCGCCGTCGGCGTCCCGCTGGCGCGCGGGTCCGCCGTGGCCGTCGGCGTCCACGGCCGGCGCGGGTCCTCGGTGGCCGTCGGCGTCCGCGTCGGCCAGACGTCCGGCGTCTCGTTCGGGTCGGCGGTCGGCGTCGCCGACGCCCGCCCGGGCTCGGTCGGCGTCGCCGACGCCCGCGGGTCGTCCGTCGGCGTCGAGGTCGGCAGCGGGGTCCGCGACGGCGTCGGGGTGAACGTCCGGGTGCCGACAGACGGCGTGAGCGTCGGCGTCGGGGTGCCCGGCGTCATCGTCGGCGTCGGGGTCGCCGTTCCCGTCGGCACGGCGGCCTTGACGGTCACCTTCACCGTCTGGACGAACGGGCTGCCCTCTGCGCCCTCGGCCGTGTACGTCACGTAACCGATGTACTCGCCCGGCAGCGGGCCGTGCGCGCCGGCGCCGGGGAGCTTGGCCGGGTCGATGCCGATGGTCACCGCCGTGGGGGCGGCGCCGGCCGCCGGCGCGAGCTCGATCCAGCCCTGCACGGACGACGCCGCCCAGCTCAGCACGCCGCCGCCGCCGTTGGTCACCCAGATCGTCCGGTCGCCCGGCGGCGTGTCGCCGGTCATGCCGAACGGCACCGTCGGCGCGCCGACCACCAGCACCGGGCCGGCCGGCGGCGCGCGGTTCGGATCGAGCGGATCGGAGCCGCGCTCGACCTCGATGCCGTCCGGCGCGCCGTCGCCGTCGGTGTCGGGCTTGCGCGGGTGGGTGCCGTGCGCGCGCTCGTCGAGGTTGCTCAGCCCGTCGCCGTCGGTGTCCGCGACGGCGTCGGCGAGATCGAGCGGGTTCAGACGGTGCGTGAGCTCCCAGTCGTTCGGCAGCCCATCGCGGTCGTGGTCCGGGACGACGTGGACCGTGACGCTGGCCTTGCCCACCAGACCGTCGGCCGTGACGTCCACCTCGAACGTGTGGTCGCCGACCTCCGCGAGCGTCGCCGAGAGCGTGCGCGTGTTGCCGATCGGCCGCCCGTCGAGCCGCCACGCGAAGGCGCCGTGGTCCACCCCGCCGGCCGTGATCGACCGGGCGACGAGGTCGACGATGGTCCCTTCGGTGTGCGTCGCGCCGGGCCGCGGCGAGCGGATGAAGGCCAGCGGCGGGCGCGCCGCCAGGCCGAAGGGCGCCGATACGGCGGCGGCCGTGTGGAACCCGTCGCTGACGCGCACGCGCACCCGGGCCTGCGCGCTCGGCGGGACGTGCTCCGGCACCCAACCGAAGCCCGTGCCGACGAGGTATGGGACGATCGACAGCCAGGTCTGGCCGCCGTCCGCCGAGTAGTCCAGGCCGTACTGCAGCGCGTCGCCGTCGGCGTCGGCGCCGGTCCACGCCACCGGCACCGTCGCGCCCGCGGCGAACGACCCGCCCGCCGGCGCGGTCACCGCCACCGTCGGCGCGTGGGCGCTGGGCGCGGCAGACCACAGCACGTGGTCGTCCGCCGCGCGCACCAGCTCGGCCACGGCCGTGCCGTCGGGGAACGGCACGCGCAGGTGGAACCAGCCGGTCGGTGGCGCCGTGTCGGCGTGGTGCGCCTGGTCATCCCCGCCATGGCGGTGGCCGGCTTCGAATGCGACGTCGAACGGGAAGTCCACGAGCGCCACGTCGTCCGCGCCGCGCAGCCGCAGCCGGAAGCCGCCGTCGCGCGCGGCGGGGGTGCGCCCGGCCGTGCTGTCCTCGACGAAGCGCAGCCGCATCGTCACCTCGCCGTCCTGCGTCATGCGCCCGGCCAGGCGCAGGCTGCGCGGCGTGTCGGCGGGGGCGGCGGGGGCGGCGGGGACGTCGCCGGGCGGGGCGGGCATGGCCGCCGGGGCGGAGGGCGCTTGCGGCCAGCGCAGACGAGACAGCGGCAGGTGGGACGCCGGCGCGAGGGGCACCGGCGCGCCGGGCGCTGCCGCCGCCCGACCCGCGCCGGGGTGACGCTGGCCGGGCCGGATGCCGTCCGCGCTCCGGCCCAGTCGCTGCAGCAGGAGCGGGAAGCCGTCCGGGACGACATAGCCGGGGCAGGTCGAGACGACCTCCCAGCCGCCGATGCCGTACTCGACGGAAGCGCACGTCGCGAGCAGCATCGTGGCGTGGTCCAACGGCTCGAGGAACACGTTGAAGTTGTCGCGCCACGGGGCGTACGAGATGATCGACTTGGCCTGGTCGGACGCGCCGCAGCCGTTGGCCATCACCTGCGCGGCCTCGTCGCCGGTGAGGCGGGCGATGCGCCGCGTGTCGCCGGTCTGGTCTTCGAGCGCCTGGCGGTAGCGCAGCAGGTCGACGCAGTCCCCCTGGCCCTTGTCCGCGGCGTCCTTGTCGAACCAGCGGCCCTCGTCGTAGCGCGAGTGCGCCCCGTTGGTGCTCGACTTGTTGGCGGCGCCGCCCGCCACCAGACCATAGGCGTGCATCACCTCGTGGACGATCGTCTTGCCGCCGACGCCCTCGGTGTTGAACGCCATCACGGTGTGCGTGCCGGCATTGCTGACGCCGGCGGCCGTGTTGTCGGCGTCGCCGGCCGCGGGCGCCACGAGGGCCACCGCATAGGTCGTGCCGTCGGGCTGCACCTCGTCGTTGACGAGATCTCGCACCGCGTTGCCATCGTCCCCCTCGTCGGGGTTCTCGCCCTCGAGGTTGAGGTCGACGTCGTCGTAGCCGATGGCGGCGTACCACTTGTAGATCCACGCGTTGGCGGTCCCGAACCAGTCGACGTCCTGCTGCGGCATGAGGCGCGCCACGTGGTCGAAGCTATCGAAGGCGTGGCTCCAGAACGCCTGCCGCGCGGCGTTGGAGAACGTCGTCGGGAACACCGGCGTCATGACGAGCTTGCGGTTGACCCCGGTCGTGTCGATGAAGCCGAACGCCGACGGCGCGAGGTCGACCGTCGCGACCTGGATGGGGCCGTTCTTGATCGTCACGCGCAGGCCGTCGAAGTCGGCCATCGGGAACAGCCCGGTGAAGCTGCTGCGGGGCGAGTTGAACTCCGCCACGGCGGTGAGGCCGGCGGCGAGCGGCGCGGACGGCGACGGCGCGGCCGACGCCGGCAACGGCCTGCCGCCCGGCGGATCCCAGCCCGTCCACCCCGCGCGCTTCAGGGCGCCGCCCTTCTGCTTCCACTCCAGCACGACCTCGGTGGCCTTGACCTGGCACTCGCCGGCCTGGTCGTGCTCGGGGAAGACCTGGACGAGCGTGCGCTTTCCCCAGATCATGGGCTGGCCCATGACGGCCTGCTGGGCGTTGGCGCCGGCGATGGTCACCTTGGCGACCGCCACGCTCGCGGCGCTGGTCGCCGTCGGGCCGTCCTGCCCCAGCCGCACGCTGACCTTGCCGGACGTGTCACCCGGACGGATGACCCGCCACAGCGTGTCGGCGTCCCACGCGTCCGCCAGCCGCCACGGGCCGTTGCCGACCCGCACGTAGGCCGAGTACGACCCCTGGGCCATGAAGCCCTTGCCGTGCACGACGACCGTCTCGCCCGGCCCGAGGCACGTGCCGTCGAGGCTGGTGATGCCCGGCACGACCTTGAAGGCGGCCGCGCTGGCGCCCGTAAGCCCGTGGGCGATGACGAAGATCTGGCCGTCGACGGCCAGCTTGGGCACCTTGACCACGAGCTGGGTCGCCGTCGCCGACAGCACCGTCGCGCGGTAGGCCTCGCTGCCGGTGTAGGCGAAGTACACCTTGTTGTAGCTCGGCCCGCGGTCGTCGAAGTGCGTGCCGTCGATGGCGACGGTCGACAGCGGCGTCCCCTGGGCCGGGCTGAACCCGGCGACGACCGGGGCGAACTGCCCGATCGGCCCGGTGATGACGCCGCGCACCGACACGAGCCCGCCGCTGGTGGCCCACAGCCGGGCCCCGCCCGCCGCGATGCCGCCGACGCGGTCGCGGTCGAGCATGCTGCCGGTGACGTGGAACGCGGACCGCGTGCCGGCGTCGGCCATCCCCAGCCCCGCGCCGGTGGCGGCCCACGCCACGCCCGCGCCGTCGACCGCCGCGCCGAGGACGTCGTCGGACGGGAGCTGCCCGCCCGCGGCGGTTTCGACGGTCCACGCGTTCGTCGCCGGGTCCCAGCGCGCCAGGCCCGCCGGCGTCGCGGCGCGCATGCCGCCGGCGGGGTCGGGGACGAGGGCGCGGATGGCGCCGGCCGGTAGCCCGTCGGCGGCGGCGACGTGGGTCCACGCGGCCGAGCCGGACGCGCCGGGGTCGAGGATCGCGATGCCGTGCGCCGCCGTGCCGACCCACACGCGGTCCACCGCGTCCACCGCGACCGCCGTCAGGTCGTCGGTCGGCAGCGGGCTGGTGGCCTTGGTGAACGCCAGCCAGTAGCCGTTGTCGCGCAAGCCCAGCCCGCCGGCGGTGGCCGCCCACAGCCGGCCCTGAGGGTCGGTCGCCAAGGCGCGCACGTCGTCGTGCGGGAGGCCCTGCGCAGCCGTGGTCTGGACGGCGGTCGACGCGCCGTCGAAGGCGAACACCCCGCTGCCGGCGGTCGCGACCCACAACTGGCCGTCGCCGTCGCGGGCGAAGCCCGTCACGCCGGCGACGGCGGCGCCCAGGCCGCGGCCGGACCAGCCGCCCGCCGCGGTGTACCAGCTGAAGCCGTTGCCGGTGCCCACCCACACGGCGCCGTCCTCGACCCACACCGGGCCCGGGGTCTTGCCGGGCGCCTTGAGGGCGGTGCCGTCGAAGCGCAGCCAGCCGGGCGCGTGCTGGGTCAGCGTCGCCGTGTCGGGGTGGCCGAACCACACCGCCTCGCCGACGGCGTGCACGGCCCCGACCTTGGCGGAGGCCAGCGGCGCGGCCGGCGGCGTCAGCATCCGCCAGCTGCCCTGGTCGTACACGGCCGCGCCGTTGGCAAAGCCCAGCCACATCCGGTTGGCGTCGTCGGCGCGCAGGTCGAGCGCCTGGTTGGACGGCAGCCCCGGCGTGCCGGTGTCGAACAGCGTCCACTTGGACTGGATGATGGCGTGCACGTAGCGGCACACACCGATGGAGACCCATGTGCTGGCGTCGGGAGATGCGGGGGCGTCCGGCGGGATCGCCGCGCGCGCGAAGGCCGGCACGTTCTGCTGCGCGCTGAGCCACAGCACGTTCGAGCGGTCGACCTCGAGCCGCGTGGCGCGGTCGAACGGGCAAGCCGCCGGGCCGTTGACGGCGGTCCAGCCCGCGCCGTCGGACCTGGCGAGGCCGCTGGCCGTGGCGATGTACGTGACGGGCGTGACCACCGTCTGCACGGCGACGTCGAGCACGTCGTTGCTCGGCAGGCCGTCGGCGGTGGTGACCTTGGTCCACGTCTCGCCGCCGCGGCCGGCGCTGTAGCGGGCGGCGCCGCCGTCGGTGGCCGCCCACAGGTAGTCGGTCCCGATGGCGGCGTCGATCGCGACCAGGCGGCGGATGGCGTTGCCCGGCAGGCCGCTGGACTTGTCGACGTTGCGCCACGTGCCGTCCGCGAGCTTCATCGCGCTGATGCCGGCGCCCGCCGTGCCGACCCACAGCTCGCCGCCGAACACGGCCAGCGCCGTCACGGCGTTGCTCGACAGGCCCGGCAAGCCGCGGCCCATCCGGATCGTCGACCACGCGTAGGCCCCGCCGGCGCCGGGCGCGTACACCCGGAGCCCGTCGCCGTTCGTGCCGGCGAACAGCCGGCCGTCGGGCGCGCTGGCCAGCGCGGTGACGCCGTGGGGCGCCCCGGGCGGCGCGGCGGTGCGCCATGCGCCGTCCAGCGGGATCGCGGGGCCGTCGGGCACGCCGTCGGCCGGGCCGGCGAAGGTCGGGGCGACGAGGCGGCGCCCGAGCGCGGTGCCGTAACGGGTCGCCCACGCCCGGCGCCGGGGATCGCGGGCCACCGCGTCCGCCGGCGCCGGGGGCGCGGCGTCATCCGGCCCGGATCCGCGGTCGTCGCCGGCGATGCCGGCAGGCACGCCGCCCGCGGACGCAAGCTGCGGCAGTCGGCCGGCCTGCGCCGATCCGGCCCGCAGGCACGGCCCCACGACCATCCACAGCACCAGCACACGCAGCACGACCAAGGTGTTCGTTCGCATCGTCGTCCCAATCCTCTCCAATGGCCATCCGAACGCATCGCGCGGGGGGTGGGCGCGGCCGCGCGCCGGCCGCCGGCCCGCGGGTGCGGGCCTGGGGGGGAACGCCGCACCGACACCGGGGGACCGTCGCCGCGACGGCCGCGCCCATCCCCTGTGCCGGCAGTCTAACCGGCCAGCGTCCGGGCGGCGTCGGTCGAGCGTTCGGAGCGGGTCGCGTGAGCGTTCGGGAGGCGTTCGGAGGGGGGCCGGTGCGGCCGGCGTCGGTTATCCGGCGGGGAGCGCGTTCACGGCCACCTCGCGGCCGGGCAGGCGGCACCGCTTGCGCCACGATCGACCGCCGGCGCCACCCGCCGCCGGGCGGCGTCACCGCCGATGTGTCGACGCCGACGCGGCCCTGTCCCCAGCTCGCCGGTGCTTACCCCGTCGACGCCGCCAGGTCCGCCGTCGCGGCGATCGCCAGCGTGATCGCCGCCTCGCGCGAGAGCGCTTCGCCGGCCGTCCGCGCCTCGGCGAACGCCGCGTCGCCCAGCGCGGCACGCGCCTGCTCGAGGTCGGCGGCCACCTCGGCGGCGTCGGCCGCGGTGAAGCCGTGCTCGTCGCGATCCAGCACCCGCTGCGCCGCCGCCATCAGGCGCACGGCCGTCTTGGCGCGGCCGACCCGCAGCGCGAGCCGGCCCAGGCCCACGAGCCCGTGCACCACATACGTCGTGTCGTCGATGCGGCCCGCGATCTCGATGCAGGCGCGATGGCTGGCGTGCGCCAGCGCGTGGTCGCCGCGCGCCGACGCGATCGCGCCCGTCATGGCGTGCGCCGCCGCCAGCATCTCGTCGTTGCCGAGCTCGCGGGCCAGGTCGTGCAGCTCGCGCGTGTGCGCCTCCGCCGCCGCCATGTCGCGCAGCGCCAGCGACGCTCGGCTGAGCTGCGCGAGGATCTGCATGGCGTAGAACGGGATCTCGAGGCGCCGCGCCAACGCCAGCGCCGGCCGGAGCTGCGCCACCGCCGCCTCGGGCCGGCCCTGCTCGGTGGCCATGACCCCGAGGTTCCCGCGAAACACGATCTCGAGCCGCTCGTCCCCGAGCTCGGCGTTGGCCGCCAGCGCCGCGTGCAGGCGCGCCTCGGCCGCCGCGTAGTCGCGTTGCCGCCAGGCGATGCCCGCCAGGCTGTTCAACAGCCGCAGCATCCCGGCGTCGTCCTCGACCGCCTCGGCCACCGCCAGCGCCCGCTCGGCGAAGGCGCGCGCCCCGGCCAGGTCGTGCGCGCCCGTGGCCAGGTCCGCCGCGCTGATCAGGGCCCGGAGCCTCAGCGGGTCGCCCGCGTCGTCGGGCAGCCGCGACAGCGCGCGCCCGAGCAGCCGGCTGCCCTCGTCGAAGTGCACCCGCATCTCCCAGTAGCGCGCCAGGTCCGCCGCCAGCGCGAGCTCGGCTGCCGCGCCGGCGGGGTCGGCGTGGTACCACGCCAGCGCCGCGCGGAAGTTGTCGTGCTCGCGCGCCAGCACGCGCAGCCAGCGCGCCTGGTCCGGCCCGCGCAACCCGTCGCGGCCGGCCGCCGCCAGCCGGGCGAAGCACGCGGCGTGCCGGGCGCCGACCGCCGCGCGCTCGCCCCGCGCCGCCAACACCTCGAGCCCGAACTCGCGCACCACCTGCAGCATGCGGAACCGCGGGCCGTCGGCGTCGTCGCCGTCCGCGCGCAGCAGCATGCTGGCCTCGACCAGCTCCTCGAGGTGGCCGAGGAACGCGTCGCCCGCGCGGCCGCCGTCGCCCGCCGCCGGCGCACCCGCACCGACGCTGGCGTCGCAGACGTCCGCCGCCGCGTCGAGCCCGAAGCTCCCGGCGAAGACCGCGAGCCGGGCGAACAGCGCCTGTTGTCGTGCGCCGAGCAGCCGAAAGCCCCACTCCATGGCGCTGCGCAGGCTCCGGTGCCGCGCCGGAGCGTCGACCCGGCGCCCGGCCAGCGCCGTCGGCCGCGGGGCCAGCCGGTCCAGCATCGCCGCCGGCGACAGCATCCGGATGTGCGCCGCCAGGATCTCGATCGCCAGCGGCAGGCCGTCGAACCGCAAGCACAGCTCGGCCACCGCCGCCAGGTCGTCGGCGCGCGGCGCCCAGTCCGGGCGCACGGCCGCCGCCCGCTGCACGAAGAGCTGCACGGCCTCGCTGGCCGCGGCGGCGCCGGGCGCGCCGGGATCCGGCAGGCCGAGCGGCGGCAGGCTGACCTCGTGCTCGCCGTACACGCGCAGCACCGAGCGGCTGGTGGCCAGCACGCACAGCCCCGGGCTGGCATCGAGCAGCCGCGGCACCAGCACCGCGGCGTCGAGGACGTGCTCGAAGTTGTCGAGCACGACGAGCGCCGCCCGCGGCGCGAGGTGCTCGCCCAGGCGGTCCATCAGCGGCTGGGCGCCGGAGGGCGCCAGGCCGAGCGCCGCCGCGATGGCCGGCCCCACCAGTCGCGCCTCGCCCAGCACCGAGAGGTCGACGAAGTACACGCCGTCTCGGAAGCGTGCGGGCCGGGCGTCGCGCAGCCGCGCCGCCGCCTCGAGCGCCAGCCGCGTCTTGCCCACGCCGCCAGGCCCGGTGATGGTGACCAGCCGCGCGCCGCGCCCGAGGGTGCCGAGCCCCGGGCCGCCAAGCCACCCCTCGATGGTCGCCAGCGCCGCGGCGCGGCCGACGAAGCTCGTCCACGGTGCCGGCAGGTTGCCGGGGGGCATGGGAGGCGGCGCGGGCGGCAGCGGGCCGGCCGCCTCGGGGCTCGCCGGCAGCGCCGCCCCGACATCGGATGGGCCCGCGGGCGGCGCGGCCGCGCCCACGTCGTCCGGCGGCAGCGCGGCGCCGTCCGCAACCGCGTCGCGGACCGCCCGCGTGGCGGGCATGGGCGCCACGCCGAGCACCCGCCGCAGCGCATCCTCCAACGCCCGATAGGCCGCCAGCGCACCGGCCCGGTCGCCCAGCCCGATGCGCGCGCGCATGAGCCGCCGCGCCGCCGACTCGTCGAGCGGGTGGTCGGCCAACAGGCGCGCGGCGTGCTCGGCCGCCCGCACGGCGTCGCCGGCGGCCAGCGCGGCGGCGCTGGCACCGTCGAGCGCCGCGCGATAGAGGTGCCGCAGCCGGTCGCGTTCCGCGACGGCCCAGGCATCGTCCAACCGGGGCAGCAGCGGGCCGGCGTAGAGGGCCACCGCCTCCGCCTGCCGGTCGCCGTCCGCCGCCAGCCGCTCGAAGGCCGCCACGTCGAGCCACGCCGCGCCGGACGGGTCGACCTGGACCATGCGGTCGTCGGCCGCCAGCCACGCGCCGGCGGCATCGCCCAGCGACTGGCGCAGCTGGTGGAGGTGGCGGCGCAGGCGCGCCCGGCCATCGGCCTCGGGCGCGTCCGGCCACAGCAGGTAGGCCAGGTAGGCGCGCGGCAGCGGCTCCGCGCGGTGGAGCACGAGGTAGGCCAGCACGCGCTCGCTCTCGGCCCCGAGCGGCGGCAGCACCCGCCCGGCCGCGGCGATCCGCGTCCGGCCGAGCAGCCACACCGCCAGCGCCGTCCCGGGCGGCGGGGCGGCCGCGGGGATCCCGCCGGCCCCGGCGACCGCCGCCCCGCGCCGGGCGCGGGCGGCGGCGGGGCCGGCCGGTGTGCCGCCGAGCGGCCACACGCCGTCCGGCACCGCACCGCCGGCGGCGATGGCGTCGCGGGTCGCGATCGTCGCCGCCGACGGCGGCACGCCCAGCGCGGCGGCCAGCGCGGCCTCGAGCCCGCGGCCGGCATCGAGCGCCGCGCCGCGGTCCCCCTGCGCGTACAGCAGCGCCATCAACGCGCGGCCGACGTCCTCGGCCGCCGGGTCGTGCGCCAGGGCGCGCCGGGCAGCCTCGACGGCACCGGCGTGGTCGCCCGAAGCGCGGCGCTGGTCGACCAGCCGGCGCAGGCACGCCCCGTATGCGTCGCGGAGCCGCTCGCGGGCGTCGAATGCCCAGTCGGCGTACAGCTCGGGCACGAGGTCGCCGGCGTACAGGTCGGCCGCCTCGGACAGACGCGCGGGGTCGCGGCAGGCGGCCTCGAAGGCCCACACGTCGACCCACGCGTCGACGTCTCGGTTCCACCAGAGCTCGCCGGCGGCGCGGACGATCCACGGCCGGTCCGGCGCCGCCGGCGGCAGCGCGCGCTCGACCTCGTGGAGGTGGCGGCGCAGCCGCGCCAGGGCGCCGGGTCGATCGACGTCGGCCCACAGCGCCGCGGCCAGCGCGTCGCGGGCCACGGGGCGGTCGCCTTGGAGCAGCAGGTAGGCCAGCAGCTCGGCGCCGCCGGCGCGCGGGGCGAACGGCAGCGGGCCGGCGGCGCCGCTGAGGCGCAGATGGCCGAACAGGTGGATGCGCAGCATGCTACACCCGCGGACGGTGGGCCGGCGCGCCGACGGCGCCGGCGGCGTGGAGACGGCGGCGGGGGGCGGCGCGCCTCACATGTTCCGGCGGTACTGCCCGCCCACCTCGTACAGCGCGCGGCTGATCTGGCCCAGCGAGAGCACCTCCACCGCCTTCATCAGGGCGTCGAACCCGTTCTCGCCGGCCAGGATGGCGCGCTTGAGGTCGGCCACGGCCGCGTCGTGGCGGTCGCGGTGCCGGGCGTGGAAGTCGAGGAGCCGGTGGAGCTGATCGGCCTTCTCGTCGTCGCTCGACCGGATCAGCTCGATGGTCGTGTCGGCCATGGCGGCGTCCGGGCCGGTAAACGTGTTGACGCCGACGATCGGCAGCTCGCCGGTGTGCTTGAGCTGCTCGTAGTACAGGCTCTCTTCCTGGATCTTGCTGCGCTGGTACATCCGCTCCATGGCGCCGAGCACGCCGCCGCGGTCCGAGATCCGGTCGAACTCGGCCAGCACGGCCTCCTCGACGAGCTCGGTCAGCGTGTCGACGATGAACGCCCCTTGGTTGGGGTTCTCGTTCTTGGCCACGCCGAACTCGCGGTTGATGATGAGCTGGATGGCCAGCGCGCGGCGCACCGATTCCTCGGTGGGCGTGGTGATGGCCTCGTCGTAGGCGTTGGTGTGCAGGCTGTTGCAGTTGTCGTAGACGGCCAGCAGCGCCTGCAGCGTCGTGCGGATGTCGTTGAACGCGATCTCCTGGGCGTGCAGGCTGCGGCCGCTGGTCTGCACGTGGTACTTCAGCATCTGGCTGCGCGCCCGCCCGCCGTAGAGGTCGCGCAGCGCCACGGCCCAGATGCGCCGCGCCACGCGCCCGATGACGGCGTACTCCGGGTCCATCCCGTTGCTGAAGAAGAAGCTGAGGTTGGGCGCGAAGTCGTCGACAGGCATCCCGCGCGCCAGGTAGTACTCGACGAACGTGAAGCCGTTGGCCAGCGTGAACGCGAGCTGGCTGATGGGGTTGGCGCCGGCCTCGGCGATGTGGTAGCCGCTGATCGACACCGAGTAGAAGTTGCGCACGTCGTGGTCGATGAACCACTGCTGCACGTCGCCCATCAGCTTGAGGCTGAACTCGGTGCTGAAGATGCACGTGTTCTGGCCCTGGTCCTCCTTGAGGATGTCGGCCTGCACCGTCCCGCGCACCGTGCTGACGGTGGCGGCGGCGATCTCGGCGTGCTCGGCATCGGTCACCATCGCGCGGAGCTGGTCGTAGCTGTACCCGCCGCCGCCGGGCTGCAGGCAGTCGGCCTCCGAGATGTCGATCTTGCCCGCCGCCCGGAGGTGCTTGCGCAGGCCCTGGCGGATGGCGGCGTTCATGTAGAAGGCGAGGATCGTCGGCGCCGGCCCGTTGATGGTCATGCTGACCGACGTGCGCGGGTCGGTGAGGTCGAAGCCGGCGTACAGCGCCTCCATGTCCTCGACGGTGGCGATCGACACGCCGGAGTTGCCGACCTTGCCCCAGATGTCGGGCCGGCGGTCGGGGTCCTCGCCGTAGAGCGTGACGCTGTCGAACGCGGTCGAGAGGCGCTTGGCCTCGGCGTGGCGGCTGAGGTAGTGGAAGCGCTTGTTGGTCCGCCACGGCCCGCCCTCGCCGGCGAACATGCGGGTGGGGTCCTCGCCGGTCCGCTTGAACGGGAAGACGCCGGCGATGTACGGGAAGTCGCCCGGCACGTTCTCGAGGAGCTGCCACCGCAGCACGTTGCCCCAGTCGTCGAACGCCGGCAGCGCGACCTTGGGGATGCGCTGGTGCGACAGGCTCTCGGTGTGGTTGGCGACCTCGATGGTCCGGCCGCGCACGGTGTAGCGGTTGGTCTCGCCGGTGTAGCGCGCGCGCAGCTCGGGCCAGCGCTCGATCAGCGCCCGCGACGTGGCGTCGAGGCGCGGGGCGAGGTCGTTGTACGCGCGCATCAGCGCCTGGGCGGTCGGGGGCGCGGCGTCGATGGCCGCGGCGTCATAGGGGCTGGTGTCGTGGCCGACGGGGGCCCCGGCGCCGCCCATCTCGCCGGTCGCCGTCGGCGGGGGATCGGCCGGGCCGACGGCGGCCGCGGTCGCCCGCGTGCCGGCCGCCCCGGCGACGATCGCCAGCGCCTTGCGCAGCGCCCACAGCTCGGCGGCGACCTCGGCCTGGTCGCGGGCGTGCTGCTTGTAGGCGCGCACGGCGCCCGCGATGTCGGACAGGTAGCGGGCGCGCCGCGGGGGGATGATGTAGGCACGGTCGGGCAGGCCGACCGGCAGCTCGGCGGTGTGGCGTCCGCGGTAGGGCCGGCCGGTGCGGGCGGCGAGGCGGTCGAGCAGCGCCACGTACACCTGGTTGCACCCGCGGTCGTTGAACTGGCTGGCGATGCTGGCGTACACCGGCATGGCCTCGGGGCTCTCGGACCAGCGGTCGTGGGCGCGCTGGTAGGCCTTGCGCACGTCGCGCAGCGCGTCGTCGGCGCCGGCCTTGTCGAACTTGTTGATGACGACGAGGTCGGCCAGGTCGATCATCTCGATCTTCTCGAGCTGGGTCTGCGCCCCGAACTCGGGGGTCATGACGTAGATCGAGAGGTCGGCCAGGTCGACGATGGCGGCGTCGGCCTGGCCGATGCCGCTGGTCTCGGCGATGACGAGGTCGTAGCCGGCGGCCCGGCACAGGGCGATGGCGTCGGGCAGGGCGTCGCTGACCTCGCTGCCGGAGCCGCGGGTGGCGAGGCTGCGCATGAACACGCGTCCGCTGCCGAGGGCGTTCATGCGGATCCGGTCGCCGAGCAGCGCGCCGCCGGTGCGCTTCTTGGTGGGGTCGACCGAGAGCACGGCCACATGGGCCTCGGGGAAGTCCTCGACGAAGCGCCGGACGATCTCGTCGGTGAACGAGCTCTTGCCGGCGCCGCCGGTGCCGGTGATGCCGACGACGGGCGCCGGGGCCCTGGCGATGGTCCGCCGGTCGCGCGCGGCGAGCATGACGAGCGACCACGCGTGGGCGTCGATGGCCGCGGCGGCGGCGGCCTCGGCCTGGGTGATGCAGCGGGCCAGGAGCGGCCAGTCGCCGGGGGACGCCGACACGCGCACGATGTCCTCGGGCCCGACGGTCCCGATCCAGCCGCGGTCGGTGTCGACGAACACGGGGGCGCCCTCCTCGGTGCCGACGCCGGCGGCGGGGCGGGCGCGGCCGGCGCCGTTGGCCGCGGCCTTGGCCGCGCCGGCGGGGCGGCCGTTGCGGCCGGCGGCAGGCGGCGGCGCGTGGGGCGGGCCGAGCGGGTCGAAGTCGCACTCGCGCAGGATGTCGTTGATCATGCCCTGCAGCCCGAGCCGGCGGCCGTCCTCGGGGTGGTACACGCGGGTGACGCCGTAGGCCTCGAGCTCGCGCTTCTCCTCGGGGATGATGGTGCCGCCGCCGCCGCCGAACACCTTGATGTGCCCGCACCCGGCCTCGCGCAGGAGGTCGACCATGTACCGGAAGTACTCCATGTGGCCGCCCTGGTAGCTGCTGACGGCGATGCCCTGGGCGTCTTCCTGGATGGCGGCGTCGACGATGTCCTTGACGGACCGGTTGTGGCCGAGGTGGATGACCTCGGCGCCGGTGGCCTGGAGGATGCGCCGCATGATGTTGATGGCGGCGTCGTGCCCGTCGAACAGCGACGCGGCGGTGACGACGCGCACCTTGTGCACGGGCGCGTACGGCGCGGCGGGCGGGGGCGGCGTGTAGGGAGCGGGCTCGGCCCCGGGCGCGGCGGCGTCGGGCGCGGTGGTCGGCGGTGTCGGGCCGGGCGGGTGCGTGGGCATCGGCGGTTCCCTCCGGGGTGGAGCGGCAGGCTGGGGGGGAATTATAACACGGGGTGGAGGGGGGCGGCGGGGGGGCGGGTGCAGCGCCGTTGACGGGGCGGGGAGGGGGTGGTATCGTGCGATGCGCGCTTCTATCGCCGGAGTTGGTTGGTTGCCACGTTCAGAGGAGGGTGGACATGCCGAAACAGGAGCTGCGGCCGCGCGACGGCGCCGACGGGTGGTACTGGCGCGACGAAGCCCATCGCGAACCCGACCTTGTGTTGTTCGTTCACGGCTACACCGGTGACCCGGAGGCGACCTGGGAACGGTTCCCATACCTGATCCGGGAAGCGGGACAGGGATTCGAGCGGTGTGAGGTCGCGTCGTTCGGTTATCAGACGGGGCTCATCCGGAACGACCGGGGGCTCGACACCATCGCCGGCAGCCTTCTGTCGTTCGTCGACGCGTTTTCCGAGCCTCAGCAGAACATCTTCGTGGTGGCGCACAGCCTTGGCGGCCTGGTGACGCGGCGCTTCCTGGTCGCGATCTTCGAGAACCAGAACGAACGGCGGTTCTTCGAGCAGATCCGACAAGTGCACTTCATCGGCGTGCCCCATCTCGGCGCCGGGATGACCGGGGACTGGCTGGAGTGGGTTCGCCGGCTCAACGTCCTGGCGGCGGAGGTCCGGGCCGACAGCCCTGCGCTGCAGGACACGCTGTATCGGTGGGGCCAGGTGGTGGAGCAGGCCAAGGGGATGGGGATGCCGCTCCCGAGCCTGCACAACTACGTGGGCGACCGGGATTGGCTGGCTCCGATGGAGCGGGTCCACGGCGCGTTGACCGCGACCGAGGAGTATCGGGTCGTGCCGGGCGGGCATGTGAGCATCTCCAAGCCGGGCGGCAGCACCGACATCTTGTTCACGTTGGTGCGCGAGCGCATCCTCGAAGGGATTCGGGATCGCGAGGGACACGCCGACACCGGGAGCGGACCGGCAAGCCACATGGTTGGCCGCGCATCCGGTGCGGCATCGACCGCGGGCAACCTCGCCGTCGACCCTGGGGGGGCGCGCGCCCCTGCCGCCCGCCCGGGTATCCGGGCGCGCCGCCTCGAGGCGGACACCGTCGTCGACGGAGTACACCTCGAGGGCACCGACGCGGGGATGGCGGCGGCGCTGGGGAGCCTGGCGGCGAACGTCCCGCGCTCGGGAATCGAAGCCGATGAGATCCAGGCCGGCCGGGTGGTCGTGGGCTTGCTCCACATCGCGAACCCGCACGCGCCGACGCTCGACGAGATCCGGCAAGCGATCGAGGCGCTGCGTGCCGAGCTGGACCGGGTCATCGCCGCCGGAGACCTGGCAGACCCGAAGGATGCCGAGGACGCTCGCGCAGCGATCGTGCAGGCGGCGACCGAGGCTTCCGAGCCGCAGCCGGCAGGCAGGCGCGTGCTGCGCGGAGTGAAGGCGTTTGCGGACATCGTGGCGCAAGGCGCCGCGGCGGGCGAGCGTGCCAGCGAGGTGGGTGCCGGTCTTGCCGGTCTGGCGCGCACGGCCGGGCAGGTGTACCAGGTGGTTCAAGCGTACTTCGGGGGATGAGCATGGCCAGCGGCGATGCGGGACGCTTGACGCGGAGCTTCGTGGAGGGGGCGCGGCCGAGGGTGCGGGAAGCGCTCGGCGATCCGGAGCTCATGCTCCGGATCGATCGCTGTCTGCAGGGCGCGGTGACGGCAATGATCGCGGCCGGCTTGACCGCCAAGGACGATCCGTCGGCCGCGGTGACGGGGCCGTTCGAGCGGTTCTTCGGCGAGCCGGAGGTGGGGCGCGAGCTCGGACAGGTGCTGCGCGGCGCGCGCGTGGATCGTGGGGCCATCGCGGATTGGCTGGAGCGCGCGAGCGGGACGGCGTTCGGGTTCGCGGTCGACGACGGGGTCACGGCGTTCGAGGCGGCGTTCTGGCGGCAGGTCGGCGACGAGCCGGGATTGAAGACGGTGCTGGCTGGGTTGACGGACGATCGGATGACCACACAGATGGCGTCGGCGCCGTGGGCAACGGTCGTCACGCAGGCGATCCAAGCAGTGCAAGGCGGCGTGGACGGCGGCGTGGCAGGGGGTATCGACGCGGAGGTCATCCGGGCACACAACGTGGTCAGCGGGCTGCAACAAAACCTCCTGTTTGCCCAACAGGTGGTGGTTCAAGTCACGACAACCGCGGATGCCGAGGCTCGGCGGGAGTCCGAGGCGCGGCGGCGTTACCTGACCGAGTTGCGGAAGGGGTGCTACAACCTTCCGTTGGGCATCTTGAGCGGCGAGGAGTCGGCCCGGGAAGAGATCACGCTCGACAAGGTGTACACGGATCTCGACACGACGGACTTCGAAGCGCCGGCCAAGAAGGGGAAGCGCAAGGCGGCCCGCGAGGCCATCGGACCCGACGGGGAGCGGCGGTCACCGCTCAGCGCCATGAAGGCGATGGAGTCGACCCCGCGGATGGTGCTGCTCGGCGATCCGGGGGCGGGCAAGAGCACGTTCGTGCGCATGCTCGTGGTCCGGCAGGCCAATGTCGCGCTGGGGGAGCCGGGCGACCCACTGCCCGGGCTGGGGCCGGCGTGCGTGCCGGTGCTGGTGGTGTTGCGCGATCTGGCGATGCGGCTGGGTGGTCTCGACCTGGCGGATGTGTCGGGTGAACGGCACGACCGGCAACTGACGGATGCCGTCATGGACCAAGCAGTGGCCGACCTGGCGAGCTACCAAGCCGGCGACTATGCGGAGGGACTGCGAACCGCGCTGTTGGACGGACAGGTCTTCCTGTGCTTCGACGGCTTGGACGAGGTGCCGCAGGACCGGCGCGGGCTGGTGCGGGCGGCGGTGTCGGCAGCGATTCAGCGGTTTGCGGCGCCACGGGTGATCGTGACGTGCCGGGTGCTGTCGTACGTCGGCGACGCGAAGCTGCCGGGGTTCACGGACTTCACGCTGGCGCCGTTCGACCTGGCCAAGATCAAGGAGTTCACCCGCGCGTGGTACCGCGCGCTACAGGCGCTCGGCCGCGTGAAGGCCGACGACGTGGACGCGCGGGCGGGCGACCTTGCGGACGTGGCGCTGGGGGACGACCTGTTCGAGCTGGCCTCCAACCCGATGCTCTTGACGACGATGGCGCTGATGCACCAGAACGACCTCGGCCTGCCGCACCGACGCGCCGAGCTCTACCACCGGGCGGTGGAGGTGCTGCTGTGGCGCTGGCAGAAGCACAAGGCGCGCGACTCCCTGCTGGCGCCCTCGCCCGAGCTGGGGGCGTTCTTGAAGCAGACGGACCGTCTTCAAGACGCCATCGAGCACCTGGCCTACGCGGCGCACGCCCGGGCGGTGGCCGGGCCGAAGGTGGGTGACGCGCACGCGTCCTCAGCGCGTGGCGATCGGTCGGCACGGACGCCCCGAGGGGCGACGGCCGAGAAGGAGGCGGATCTCCCGCGGCTCGAAGCCATCGACATCTTGGGCTCGAAAGAGCACCTTGGGAGTCTCGACCTGGCCAGCGCCTTCTTGGACTATGTCGACCAGCGCGCGGGGCTGCTGGTGGGGCGAGGCGGAGAGCCGGACAAGCCGGCTGCATACGGCTTCCCGCACCGGACGTTCCAGGAGTATCTGGCGGGCGCCTATGTGGCGGGGCGTCGCCTTCCGGAGCGGGAGTATCGGCGCCTCGCCGCCGAGGGTGACTACTGGGCACTGGCAGCCCAGCTCGGCGCCGAGGACCAGTGGTTTGTGCGCCGCAACCGGCCGAGCGTCTTGAGCCTTGCCTATGCGCTGTGTCGGCCGACGCGGGCGCCGCTGCCGGAGGACCAACGCGCGACGGTGTGGTCGGGAACGATCGCGGCGATGATGGGCCGGGAGGCGATCGAGCGCGATCAGGCGACCCCACAAGGCGACAAGGGCTACCTCAAACGCCTGGTTCGGCAGCTCCGCGACGTTCTCGGATCGGCGCTTCTCCCCCATGAGCGCGCCGCCGCCGGCAGGGCCCTGGCGTCGTTGGGCGATCCGCGGGGAGAAGCCACGACCGTCGACGGGATGCACGTGTGTCTCGTGCCGGCAGGGCCGTTCTGGATGGGCAGCGCGGAATCAGGACCGGGTTCGTTCTTGCCAGAGCCGCTCCACAGCTTGGACGTTCAGCACCCCTTTTGGATGGGCAGGCACCCGGTCACCAACGCTCAATTCGAGCAGTTTCGTGCCGACGGAGGCTACGCGGACCCGGCTTGGTGGCGCGAGGCGCGCGAGGCGAACCGGTGGAAGGATGATGGGTGGGTCGAAGTGGTCACATTGAGACCAGGTGAGCTGAGTGCTTTTACGTCCTGGGCCGCCGGACCCTTCGACTATGGGGATCCCTACGCCCTCGCCAACCACCCGGTCGTAGGTGTATCGTGGTACGAGGCCGTGGCGTTCACGCGTTGGCTGACGGCGCGTCTCTGGCGGTCTCGCAAGCTGCCGAGCGACTGGGAGGTCCGGCTGCCGACCGAGATCGAGTGGGAGAAGGCGGCCCGCGGCGGACAGGAGACACCGTTGACACGACGCTCCCCGGATGCCGTGAAGTCGCTGGGCCGCGTGCTCCAGGCCGGTGTGCCGCCGGTGCTGGGCGTCGACAACAATGCCGCCAACCAACGCCGATTCCCGTGGGGCGACGACTTGAATGCGGATCGGCTCAACTTCGCCGGCTCCCGCGTCAAGTCCACCAGTGCGGTCGGCTGTTTCCCGCGCGGCGCCAGCCCCTATGGCTGCGAGGACATGAGCGGCAACGTTTGGGAGTGGACGTGTAGTATGATGTCGGAGCAGGCCGGGGATGGTGGAGTCGAAGCCCCCACAAGGGACAACCTCGCAGCGACGGCGACCGAGCCCCGCGTGTTGCGTGGGGGGTCGTTCCTCAGTACCGCTGACGGCGTGCGTTGCGCGGCCCGCGACGGGGGCTACCCGAACTACCGTAACGGGGACATCGGGTTTCGGGTTGTGGTGGCCCCATTTCACTCTGGTCTCTGATCCCTCTGGGCTCTGAATCCTCTGAGATCTTGATCGTTGATGAGGATGATCATGAACGGCCACGGACATGGCGGTCGATCCCGCAACGTTCCCCTACCGGCGAGCGAAGCGAGCCGGCGCCGTTTGTCGCGTTCGCGACGTGCTGTGAGTTGACCATGGATCTCATCACCCCCGAGTTCATCGGCAGCGTAACGTCGCGGTTGGCGGCCAACCTCATCGCCGCGACCGGCCGACGCGTGCGCGACGCGCTGGCGACGCCCGGGCGGGCGGCAGCGCTGGAGCGCTGTGTCCAGGCCGGCGTGCTCGCCATGGTGGCCCAGGCGCGAGGCATGGACACGGCGCATCGGCAGCTCCTGACCGACATCCTCGATCGATTTTTCGGCGACCCCGACACCGCATCGGCCATAGCATCGCTGACGCGCGGGTTGCCGCTGGATCGCGACGAGCTGCTCTACGCTTTCGAACACGCCGGCTACGACGCGGCCACCCTGCCCGGCATCGACCTGGGCGCCGGGATCGTCCAGTTCGAGGCCGCGTTCCTGATCGCCGCCGTCGCCGAGCCCGAGCTGCAAGGCACCATCCAGGCATCTCAAGCCTTGGAGCAAACCCGGATGCTGCGAGAGCTGCGCGCACAGCTTTCGGGGATGGTCGAGTTCCTGCGCCCGGCCGCACTCGGAACCGTCGGCATCAGCGCCGATACGATCACCGCCACCAACGTGGTCAGCGGCGTGCAGGTCAACTTCACCCTTCCCCCGGTCGCTGGCGCATCGGATGGTGTATCGCCGACCTCATCAACACTCCTCGAAGCCTACCTCGGCCGGGTGACCGCCGATGCCGGCAGGCTGTCGCTCGCGGGCGTCGATCCGGCGGTGGCGACGGCCAAGGCCGGGGAGGAGATGCAGCTCGGGGCCATCTACACCGCGCTGGCGACATACACGCCGGAGGAATCCAAGCGCATGGAAGGCGGCGGTCCTGGCATGCCTCGAGACACCCGCCGCCACTCCGCGCTGGACCAGCTCAACCGCCATCGCCATCTCGTCCTCCTCGGCGACCCCGGCAGCGGGAAGAGCACATTCGTCAACTTCGTGGCCCTGTGCCTCGCAGGCGAGATGCTGGGACTCGATGCCGCGAACCTCGCCGTTCTCCGGACACCGCTGCCCGCCGACGGCGAGGATCGGGACGCGACCAGAGACGGTGGTTCGGAGTCCAAGGCGGCTCCCCAACCCTGGGACCACGGCCCTTTGCTGCCCGTGCGCGTGGTCCTGCGCGACTTCGCGGCCCGGGGGCTTCCGACAGGCCAATCGGCATCGGCAGAACATCTGTGGCAGTTCATCGAGGCCGAGCTCGCAGCCGCGGCGCTGGAGGAATTCGCGCCTCACTTGAAGACAATGCTCATGGACAAAGGCGGCCTGGTGGTCCTGGACGGGCTCGATGAGGTTCCGGAGGCGGCCGCTCGACGGCAGGCCATCGTCGGCGCGATCGAGGACTTCGCCACGACGTTCCGGCGCTGCCGCATCGTCGTGACCAGCCGGACCTACGCCTACCAGAGCCAGGAATGGCGCTTGAAGGGGTTCCACGAAACGCGCCTTGCCCCGTTCAACGACGCACAGATCCGCCATTTCGTCGAGCGTTGGTACGAGCACGTGGCCCAGCAGCGCAACCTCGCGGCGGACGATGCACGTGGGCGAGCCGAGAGGCTCAAGCACGCCATCTTCACGCGCGAGCGGCTGCACGAGCTGGCGGAACGGCCGCTGCTGCTGACGCTGATGGCGAGCCTCCACGCCTGGCGTGGCGGCAACTTGCCGGAGAAGCGGGAACAGCTCTATGCGGAGGCCGTGACCTTGCTGCTCGAGCTCTGGGAGCGCCAGCGAACGGTCTGCAAGGCGGATGGCGCGTTCGAGATCGTCCAACCCAGCCTGGTCGAGTATCTGAACCTGAAGGATCGCGACAAGGTCCGCAAGCTGTTGGAGCAGCTCGCGTTCGACGCACACGCATCCCAAACCGAGGCGACCGGCACGGCTGACATCGCCGAGGACGCGCTTGTCGGCGGTCTGACCCGGATCAGCTCGGCGGACGTGAAGCCCAAACTCCTTGTCGAGTACCTCTGCGACCGGACCGGCTTGCTGATCGAGCGCGGTGAGGATGCGCACGGTAAGAAGGTCTTCACGTTTCCCCACCGCACGTTTCAGGAGTACCTCGCAGCGTGTCATCTGACAAACGATGGTGCTTTTGCCCGGAAGGCCGCCGGATTGGCGCGTGTCGACCCAGGGCGTTGGCGGGAGGTGCTTCTCCTGGCCGGAGCGAAGGCCTCGGCAGGTGCCGCCTCCACCATCTGGCAGCTCGCATCTGAGCTCAGCTTCCGCAGCCTTGGCGACGGAGATCTCGAGATGCCTGCCGACCTGTGGGGATCGCGTTTGGCGGGTCAAGCCCTCGTCGAATCCGCTGACCTGGACGACATGAGCGACAGCAACCAGAAGCAGATCGACGCGTTGCGCCCCTGGCTTCTGGAGGTGATGGGCAGCCCGGCAATGCCGCCGATCGAACGTGCCGGCGCCGGCGACAGCTTGGCCGTCCTGGGAGACCGGCGTGACACGGTGATGACGATCGACGGCATGCGGTTGGCGTTCGTGCCGGCCGGAACGTTCACCATGGGGGACGGCAAGGATGCGCACGTGTTGCCGCTGCCCGACTTCTTCATCGGGATCCAGCCCGTGACCATCGCCCAGTTCGCAGGCTTCACGAAGGCCGACGGCTACGCCAATCCGGCTTACTGGAGCGAAGCCAGAGAGGCCGGGCTGTGGCAAGACGGTCGGATTCGGGTGTACAGTGGCTTGATGGATGGCAGTGTCAATGAAGCATGGCACGACCGCCCGATCGAATACGGCACCCCGTTCACGTATCCCAACCACCCGGTGGTGGGAGTTTCGTGGTACGAGATGCTCGCGTTCACACGATGGATGACCGAACGCCTGCGGGCACGGGACGCGTTACCGAGTGGATGGTCGGTCACGCTGCCCAGCGAGGCCGAGTGGGAAAAAGCGGCGCGCGGCGGGGCCATGATCCCTGTCGACCCTATCACCGTTGGCATGAAAGACCTTTCGGCTGTCGCCGAAACAATCAACGGGCAGGGCGCAACCAAAACGAATCCGCTCCCGGTCAGGGCATTCCCCTGGGGTGACGAGCTCGAAGCGGCTGAGCGTTCAAACTGCGCCCACGCGGACATCGGTGCGACGAGCTCCGTCGGCTGTTTCCCACACGGTGCAAGCCCGTACGGGTGCGAGGAGATGGCGGGCAACGTCTGGGAGTGGACGCGCACGGTCTGGGGAAAGAGCTGGAGAGATGAGGATTCATTCCGGTATCCGTATGACCCACGTGATGGGCGCGAGCTGCTCACATCTGCACCGCATTCGCCCCGCGTGTTGCGTGGGGGGTCGTTCTACCTTACCGCTGACGACGTGCGTTGCGCGGCCCGCGACTGGGTCAGCCCGCACGCCCGTAACTGGGACATCGGGTTTCGGGTTGTGGTGGCCCCATTTCACTCTGGTCTCTGATCCCTCTGATCTCTGAATCCTCTGAAATCTTGACTGTTGGCAAAGGACGTGGTATCGATGATCGAAACTCACGACCGCTTCGCCACGTTCCCCTGCGAGCGAAGCGAGCCGGCAATTAAAAACGCGGTAAAGGTGACCCATGGCACAACAGGACATGCCGATATTCACACGCACTTTCGACTTCCTGGTGTGGCTTGTGCCCATGACCAACCACTTCCCGCGCAGCCACCGCCATGCCCTGACGCGCAGGCTCCTCGATGCAGCATTCGACTTACGGGAGCGCCTCGAGGAAGCCAACGTCCGGCAAGGCGCGGCACGACGCGAGCGGTTGGTGGCCGCCGACGAAGCGCTGGCGCGAGTTCGGTTGTACCTGCGGCTCGCGGCCCGTTGGGGCTGGCTCTCGCCGGGCCAATATCAACACGTCGCCGACATGGTGGCCGAGATAGGTCGTCTGCTGGGCGGCTGGCGAAAGGTCACCACTTGATCAAGGCAATGCCCAGCCTTGTGCTGGTATTGCGGGGGCAGGCTCAAACCACCCGCGTGTTGCGTGGGGGGTCGTTCAACAATACCGCTGACAACGTGCGTTGCGCGGCCCGCAACAGGAACAACCCGAACAACCGTAACAGGAACATCGGGTTTCGGGTTGTGGTGGCCACACTTCTCGACTGCCAGGAAAGCACCGGCGGGGTTCGCCCTTCCGGGCCGAGGCGAGAAATGGCGGAGCCTGTCCCTGGCCGAGCCCCGTTTGGAACTTGGGGCCGGGCGAATAACGCCGGCTCCGCCCCCTGGGCACTGCCCCTGGGGCGGAGCCACTTCGCACCATGTTCGACGCACTAACGGCGTGGGATAACCTGCTGCTCGCCTACCGCAAGGCGGCGAAGGGCAAGCGCGGCAAGTCCGCCGCTGCCATCTTCGAGCACCGACTCGAAGACAACATCTGGGCACTACGTCACGAGTTGTTGACCCAGACGTATCGCCCCGGTCCATACACCAGCTTCTTCATCCATGAGCCGAAGAGGCGCCTCATCAGCGCCGCGCCATTTCGAGATCGCGTCGTCCATCATGCTCTATGCAATCTCATCGAGCCCATCTTCGAACGCACATTCGTCGCCGACAGCTTCGCCAACCGGATCGGAAAAGGAACCCATAGGGCGCTGTCCCAATGCCAAGTATATGCAAGGCGACACGCGTTTGTGCTTCAGTGTGACATCCGCCAGTTCTTCCCGAGCATAGACCACGCCATTCTCCGCCAGCTGCTTGCTCGAAAAGTCGATGATTCTGAAGTGCTTCGACTGATCGATCTCATACTGGACAGCGGGCGCGGAGTGCTCAGCGAGGAATACGATCACGTGTACTTTCCGGGTGATGACCTGTTTGCGATCAATCGACCACGCGGTCTGCCGATCGGTAACCTCACAAGCCAATTCTGGTCCAATGTATACCTCAACCCCATTGACCACTTCATCAAGCGCGAGCTCCGATGTCAGGGTTACGTTCGCTACGTGGACGATCTACTGCTCTTCGGTGATGATCGACCCACGCTTCAACGCTGGCATGAAATGCTCGAACACCGACTTGCTCAGCATCGCGTGACGCTTCATAGAGGATCACACCCGCGTCCGACATCAGAAGGAATCCCGTTCCTCGGGTTCACCACATTTCCAGATCGACGACGGCTCAAACGCCGCAAGGGCGCCCACTATCAGCGACGGCTCCAACGCATGGTTCAGTCATACAACGCTGGCGAGACCCCGCTTCAGACAGTCAAAGACAGTATCAGGGGCTGGGTGAATCACGCCCAGCACGCCAACACAACCGGGTTGCGAAAGGCGATCCTCGGCTCCATCCGCCTCCGCCACCCGCGCCCCGCCCGCACTCCCCATCCCTGAGGGCGTGACAGAACGTTTGATCGAAGGGCTTCCTGGGAGCGCCGGCATCTTGCCGGCTGGAAGCCGGCGCTCCCAGGATCTGCCACCCGCCGCCCGGGCAGCCTCAGCGCCGAAACGGAACGAACGTTCTGTCACGCCGTCAGCTCCCCATCCTCACCCTACGGCTACGGCACCATCGCCCCCACCGGGATCTCCCCCGCCATGACACCCCCGGCGACCACCGGCAACGGCCGTTCGGGCTCGAAGACCCGCTGCACACGATAAGCCGCCGACTCCGACGGGCCGGTGGGTTCGGTCGACACCTCGACGCGACCATCGCGCAGGTTCGCGCCCCAGTAGACCGGAACCCCCCTCGGCCGCGCAGACTCGCGCCTTCAGCCCGCGGTCGCGCTCCAGTCGCGGCCGCCACCTCGACGATCAGCGCAACGTCGCCAGGCCCCCAAGCTCACCCCCCTACGCCAGCTCCAGCCGGATCGGCTTGATCGCCACCTCCTCGACCAGGTTGCCCGTGCCGCCCGCCGCGAACGTCGGGAAGACGTAGCGCGTCGGGAAGCAGTCGTGGAACGTGAACGTCCGGGCGGGCGATCCGTCCTTCGCCGCCTCGCGCACCGTGACCGACCGCCGCGCATCGCCCCCGCCGACCGTGTCGACGAACCACGCGCACAGCGCCCTCCGGCCCGGCGTCAGCGGGCCCCGCAGCGTCAACGTGTCGATATACTTGTGGCCGGGCGTGGTGGTGCGGTCCGCTGCGCAGCCGGCCAACGGGTCGGGCATGTCCAGCACGGCGGCCCCGCCCTGCAGGCTCTCCCACGACCGGTCGACCTCGGCCGCCGCGGCGGCCGGGCCGGCGCCGGGCACCCCGCCGCCGGCGCCGGCGATCGCGATCTCGAAGCGCGGGTCCGGCGCCCTCGGCGATTCGCCGTGGGCGAGCATCTCGACCCGCCCGATCTGAAGCACCAGGCGCTCGGTCATGAACCGGTCGCCCGCGGCCATCTCCCCCGGCACGTAGGCAGCAGGGAAGCAGTCGACGAGGTTGAACGTCCGCGCCGGGCTCCCGTCGCGCTTCAGGCAGATCACCGAGATGCTCTTGCGGTGGTCCCGGCCCGACTCGCACTCGCGCCACCACTGACGCCAGCCCCCGTCGTCCTTGACATCCTTGCCGACACGGCAGCGAAACGTCGCCTTGCCGAAATGGGCGTCGCCCGGGCCGTAGGTCCGGTACTCGACGTCCAGCCCGGTCGTCGTCTCGCGCACGTCGATGACGATGTCGTCGATGGCCAACGACTCGAGGTTGGCCGCGAACGGCGCCGGCGCGCCGTCGACGAGCACCCGGAAGTCCGCGCGCGCGGCCGCCGCCACGGCCCCGGCGGCGGCATCGACGCCGGACCATCCCGGCGCGTAGCGGTCGCGCGCGCGGACGGCACCGTCGCCGGCGTGGCCGATCGCCACGGCCCCGGCGGCAGCCAGGCCGGCGTGCTTGAGGAATGCCCGGCGGGGAACGAGCGGGTCGGGCGAAGGCGGAAGGGAGCGGGTCATGTCAGTCCTCCTGAAGGAACCGATCCGACCGGATGGGGTTGTGATGGGATTGACGTCGCAGCGGGGGGCGGCGACACGGAGAGTTTGCAGGCGCGGCATCGGCGGGACGGCGCGACTCCCGCGACGCGCGCTGCGACGGTGGCGGTGAGCCGCCCCCGACTGGCATCGCGGCGAGGATCGTGCACAATCCGGTCGATCATGGCGTCGAAGAGAACCAGCGGGGACGCCGCGGATTGGACTGCGTCCACCCCCTTCACCCCACCCAACGCCGACCCCGCCGCCTGGCACGCCCGCCTGCCGGGCCTGATCGCCCGCTGCGAGCGCCGCTGGTCGCTCTCCGTCGGCCCGCCGTTTCCCGACCTCAGCTACGCCTTCGTCGCCCCGGCCGTGCGCGCCGACGGAACCGCGGCCGTGCTCAAGCTCGCCGTGCCCGAGCCCGAGCTGACCAGCCAGATCGCCGCCTTGCGGGCGTACGCCGGCCGCGGCGCGGTCCGCCTGCTCCATGCCGACGCCGCGCGCGGAGCGCTCGTGCTCGAGCGGCTGACCCCCGGCACCCCGCTCACGGCGCTCGCCGACGACGACCCGCTCGAGGCCACGCGCGTGGCCGCCGGGGTGATGCGCAGCCTGTGGCGTCCGCCGCCGTCCGACGCCCGCGCGTTCCCGACCGTGGCGCGCTGGGCCGCGGGCTTGGCACACCTGCGGCAGGCCTGCGGCGGCGGGACCGGCCCGTTGCCGCCCGGGCTCGTCGACGCCGCCGAGCGTTGGTTCGCCGACCTCGTCCCCACGATGGACGCCCCCGTGCTGCTCCACGGCGACCTCCACCCGGGCAACATCCTCCGTGCCGCGCGCGCGCCGTGGCTGGCCATCGACCCCAAGGGCGTCCTCGGCGAGCCCGCCTACGAGGTCGGTGCCCTGCTGCGCAACCTCGCCCCTGCCGAGCTCGCCTCACCCCGTCCCGACCGCGCCGTCGCCCGCCGCGCCGACGTGCTCACCGCCGAGCTCGGCCTCGACCGCCGGCGCATGCTGGGCTGGAGCCTGGCGCAGGCCGTCCTCGCGGCGTGGTGGTGCGTCGAGGACGGCGGCCCGGGCTTCGAGCGGTTCGTGGCGTGCGCCGACGCGATCGCGGGGGCGCTGCACGAAGGTCAGGCATGACCGTCGCGTCCAATCCCACGCCATCGCCGCGCGAAGCCATCGCGCCGACGCTCGCCGCCAGCGTCCCTCGCCCCGCCGCCGGACTCGCCCCGCCCTAAGCCCCCGCGCCCGCCCGACCGTCCCCCGCCCCCCGTGCCGGCACCAGCACGAACAACGCGTTCAGCGCGATCCCCACCAACGCCGCGAACACGATGGCCGGGATGCCGTCCGGGAACGCCACCGGGACCGACACCGGGAAGTAGCCGTTCGGCAGGCGGAGGTTGCCCCCGATGCCGAGGATCAAGATCGTCGCCCCCAGCGCGAGCTGCCGCGGGTCGAACAGGTCCACCCGCTCCGACTGCATCAGCGCGATGCCCTGCATCCCGATCACCCCGAACAGGTAGATCGCCAGGCCCCCCGTCACCGCCACCGGGATGGTGTTGACCAGCGCCGCCAGCTTGCCGACGAACCCCAGGGCGATGGCGATGGCCCCCGCGCACAGCAGCACCGGCACCGAGTAGTTGCGCGTGATGGCCATCAGGCTGTTGTTCTCGCCGTAGTTCGTGCCCGGGCAGCCGCCCAGGCAGCCCACCACCAGGTCGTCGCAGCCGTCCGCCACCAGGTTGAGGCCCACCAGGTTCTTGATCGCCGGCGCCGGCCGCCCGAGCTCCTCCGCCAGCCGGTCGACGTACAGGCTCATCTGGTAGAGGTGCGCCGTCGACTCCGGCACCGTCGCCACCGCGATGAGCGCGATGCCGACCACCGACGCCCACGCCCGCGGGTCGCCGAACGCCGGCAGCGAGAAGCGCGGCGCCGCCAGCCACGCCGCCTCGCCAACCCGTTCCAGGTCGACCAGCCCCGCCGCGAAGGCCACGGCGTAGCCGACGACGGCCCCGAGCAGCACCGGCAGCATGCCCACGAGCCCGCGCCCGCGCAGGTACACCGAGAACACGATCGTGGCCACGAGCGTGACGAACGCCGCGCCCCAATGGTCGGCCGCCATGTCGAGCGCCGCGCCCGCCAGCGCGATGCCGATGACCACCGCCACGCTGCCCGTGACGATCGGCGGCAGCACCCGGTCCAGCGCCTGCCGGCCCAGCCGCATGATCACCAGGCCGATCGCGATCTCGAACAGGCCCGTGCCGATGATGCCGACCTGCACGATCTTGACCCCCTCGGCGCAGTAGACCGTCGACGGGTCGTCGAAGCAGCCCGGGTCGTAGAGCTTCATCGCCGCCACGATCACCGCGATGTAGCTGAAGCTCGACCCGTAGTACATCGGGATGCGGCGCCGCGACACCAGGAGCGCGATGATCGTGCCCAGCCCGCTCGCGGCCAGCGTGACGCCGACGTCGAACTTGGTCAAGACCGCCACGAGCACCGTGGCCGGGAACATCGTCAACACCTGCTGCGCGCCGAGGCTCAGCATCGCCACCGGCGGGGGCCGGTCCTCGGGCATGTAGCCGATCGTCCGTGCAGGCAAGGTCTCCCCCATCGTCGCGCCTCCCCCGTCGCCGTAGCATTGCCTCGGATACGATGGCCGGGGAGGGTACTACAGATCGCGGGCGGTGGGAAGGGATCCGCGCGGAGCGGGCGGCGGGAAGCCATCCGCACGGCGCGCGCGACGTGGGGCGCCGCCCGCGCCGAGCGCGCGCGCCGCCCGCCCTGTGCCGGAATCCGGCCCGCTTGCCTTCGTTTCCTTCCCGCGCTATCATCCGAACACCTGTTCGGGAACCCAACCGCAATTCAGATTCAGGCAAGGAGGTCGCGTTGAGCAGCGTTCGCGTGTTGGTCGGCACCAAGAAAGGCGCCTTCATCCTGACGTCCGACGGCAGGCGCGAGCAGTGGGACGTCAGCGGCCCGCACTTCGCGGGCTGGGAGATCTACCACCTCAAGGGCTCGCCCGTCGACCCCAACCGGATCTACGCCGCGCAACACACCAGCTGGTTCGGCCAGCTCATCCAGCGCTCCGACGACGGCGGCCAGACCTGGACGCCCGTCGGCAACACCTTCAGCTACGTCGGCGACCCCGGCACCCACCAGTGGTACGACGGCACCCCGCACCCGTGGGAGTTCAAGCGCGTGTGGCACCTCGAACCGTCGCTGACCGACCCCGACACCGTCTACGCCGGCGTCGAGGACGCCGCCCTCTTCCGCACCACCGACGGCGGCCAGACCTGGCTCGAGCTGCCCGGCCTGCGCGACCAGCAGGGCGCGCGCTGGACGCCCGGCGCCGGCGGCCTCGGGCTGCACACCATCGTCCTCGACCCCAGCCACCCCGAGCGCATGTTCATCGCGATCTCGGCCGCCGGCGCGTTCCGCACCGACGACGCCGGCCAGACCTGGCGCCCCATCAACCGCGGCCTCAAGTCCGACTACATGCCCGATCCCACCGCCGAGGTCGGATTCTGCGTGCACCGCCTGTCGATGAACCCGGCGCGCCCCAACGTGCTGTTCATGCAGCTCCACTGGGACGTCATGCGCACCGACGACGCCGGCGACAACTGGTACGAGGTCAGCGGCAACCTGCCCACGGACTTCGGCTTCCCCATCCAGGTGCACGCCCACGAGCCCGACACCGTGTACGTCGTGCCGATCAAGAGCGACTCCGAGCACTACCCCCCCGAGGGCAAGCTGCGCGTGTACCGCAGCCGCACCGGCGGCAACGAGTGGGAGGCCCTGACCCATGGCCTGCCACAGCAAGACTGTTACGTCAACGTGCTGCGCGACGCCATGGCCGTCGACACCCTCGATAGCTGCGGCGTGTACTTCGGCACCACCGGCGGGCAGGTGTACGCTTCGGCCGACTCCGGTGACCACTGGACGGCGATCGTGCGCGACCTGCCGTCCGTGCTGTCGGTCGAGGTCCAGACCCTGCCATGATCCGGGTGATCCTCCCGTACCATCTGCAGACGCTGGCGCAGGTGGGCGCCGAGGTAAGGCTGGAGGTGCCGGGCCCGGTGACGCAGCGCGCCGTCCTCGACGCCCTCGAGGCGCGCTACCCCATGCTCGTCGGGACGGTGCGCGACCAGGCCACGCGCGAGCGCCGGCCGTTCCTGCGCTTCTACGCCTGCCGGCTGGACCTGTCGCACGACCCACCCGACACCCCGCTGCCCGAGGCGGTCGCGGCGGGCGCCGAGCCGTTCTTCATCGTCGGGGCGATCGCCGGCGGCTGACGGGCGAGCGTCGGCGGGACGGGGCGGGCGGCCACGCGCCGGCACGGCGGGATCGCAGAGATCCCGCCATGCCGGCGCGTGGTATGCTTACGGCACCCTCCCCATGCACATCGTCATGCTCGGACCGTTCGGCTTGCACCCCAAGTCCACCATGCTCCGCCGCGCCCTGCCGGCCGCACGGGCGCTGGCGCGGCGTGGGCACGCCGTGACGCTCGTGATGCCGCCGTGGCACACGCCGGCCGAGGCCGGCCGGGCGTGGGACGACGCCGTGCCGGGCGTGCGGGTCGAGTACGTCGCGCTCGACGGCCTGGCGATCCCCGCCGCCGGCCACGGCGTCGTCGCCGCCCGCATGGCGCGCCGGGCGCTGGCGGGGACGCCGGACGTCGTCCACGCGTTCAAGCCCAAGGCCTACGCCGGCCTCGCCGACGCGCTGATCCACGCGTGGCGGCGCATGCGGGCGGTTGGCGGCGAGGGGGGGCGTCCCGCGCCTCCGGCCCTCGTCGTCGACACCGACGACTGGGAAGGGCCGGGCGGCTGGAACGACCTCGAGCCCTACAGCCGGGCCCAGCGCTGGCTGTTCGCGCGCCAGGAGCGCTGGGGCCTGCGGCACGCCGACGCCGTGACGGTGGCCAGCCGTGCCCTCGAGACCCTGACGTGGGCCATGGGCGTCCCGCCCGAGCGTGTGACCTACCTCCCCAATGCCATCGACACCAGCGCGGAGGCCGGGGGCGCAGCGGCCGGTGCGACGCCGATGTCGCCGGCCGGCGCGGCGGGCGCCGCCGCGCCCGCGACGGTCGCGCCGCCGGCGGCCGGCCCGCGCCTCCTGCTCTACACCCGCTTCTTCGAGTTCGGCCTCGAGCGGCCGCTGGCGGTGCTGGCGCGGGTGCGGCGCGACTGGCCGGGCGCGCGGCTCGTCGTCGCCGGGCGCGGCCTGTTCGGCGAGGAGGCGCGGTTCGCGGCGCTCGCGCGGGCGCACGGGCTGGCCGACGCCGTCGACGCGCACGGCTGGGTCGAGCCGCGCGATGCCCCCGCGCTTTTCGCCACCGCCGACATCGCGCTCTACCCGTTCGACGACACCCTGATAAACCGCACGAAGTCCGCCTTCAAGCTGCTCGAGCTGATGGACGCCGGCCTGCCGGTGGTCGCCGACGCCGTCGGCCAGAACGCCGAGGTCATCGAGGACGGCCGGAGCGGCCGGCTGGTGCCGCCCGGCGACGACGACGCCTTCGCCGCCGCCGTCGGCGAGCTCGCCGCGGATCCCGTCCGGCGCCGCGCCATCGGGTCTGCCGCGCGCGACCGCGTGCGGTCGGCGTTCGCGTGGGACTGCCGGGTCGCGGACCTCGAGGCGGTGTACCGCCGGGCGTCGGCGCCGGCGCGCGCCGGCGCCGACCCCGCCGCTCCCCCGAGAGGTATGCCATGAGATGGTTCCCCCCCGCCGCGTGGATGGCGCTCATCGCCGTCCTCTCGCACCAGCCCGACATCCCCAAGGTTCCCGGCGCATGGCTCGACTTCGCGGTGAAGAAGGCCTTCCACGCGGCCGGCTACGGCGTCCTGGCCTGGCTGTGGTGGCGGCCGCTGCGGGCCGGCGGCGCTCCTGCCGGGCGCGCCGCTGCAATGGCGTTCGCGGCCACCGCGGTTTACGCGGCCGTCGACGAGTGGCACCAATCGTTCGTGCCCGGGCGCACCGCCCGCGTGCGCGACGTGCTGATCGACGCCGGCGGCGCCGCCGTCGCCCTGGCCTGGCTCCGCGGGCGCGCCGCGGCCGAGCCGAACCGCGCGCCGGCGCCGCCGGCCGCCCCGATCGCGAGCGGGAGATAACCTGCCGCTCGGTCGCGGCGTTAATCCAAGGGATGACAGCCATGCTCAGCCGCCGAACGCTCCCCGATCGCCTGGCCGCCCTGGCCGCCATCGGCGCATCGTTGACCGTGCTCGCCGCCGTCGGGTCCGGCGCCCCCGCCATGCACGCCCCGCCTGCCGCGCTCGCCCAGGGCGGCGGGCGCGCCTGGGTGCGCACGGCGGTCTGGCCCGCGAGCTACGATGCCGGCGCCCTCCTGCAGCCCGGCGGCGTCGACGCCGGCCCCGGCGGCACGTTCTTCGTCGCCGACCGCGGGCACGACCGGGTCGCCGTCGTCGACGCGGCGGGCACCGTCGTCCGGACCTTCGGCGTGCGCGGCGTCGGGCCGGGGCAGCTCATCGGCCCGTCCGACGTGGCCGTCGACGCCGCGCGCGACCGGGCCTACGTGGTCGACCGGGGCAACAAGCGCATCGCGGTGTTCACGCTGGCCGGTGCGCCGGTGCGCACGTGGCAGCACGCCGGCCCCGACCACGGCCTGGTGCCGCAGGCGGTGGCCGTGGCGCCGAGCGGCGACGTCTACGTGCTCAACGCCGCCTGGGGGCGCGTGGAGCACTTCTCGCCCGAAGGCGTCTGGCGGGCAGGGTGGGGCGACACCGGCAGCGGGCGCGGCCGGCTGCAGGGCCCGGAGGATCTGGCCGTCGACGCCGGGGGCCGGGTGCTGGTGGCCGACACCAACAACGACCGCATCCAGGTGTTCGGCGCCCTCGACACCGGCAACGTCGAGTCGATCATCCCCCTCCGCGACGTGGCCGGCGTGGCGGTGGACCGCGCCACCGGGCGCGTCTACGGGCTGCACTTCGGCGCGGCGCCGCGCGCGACGGTGACGGTGTTCGGCCCGTCCGGCGCCGTCGAGACCACGCTCGCCAGCGGCGCGCCCGACCCGTTCGCGCCCGGCGCGGGCATCGGGGTCGGCAACGGGCGGCTGGCCATCACCACCGCCGAAGGCGCGCCGGACGGGCGGCAAGGGCTGCGCCAGCACGCCCTGCCCGGGCTGGCGCCGGCGGCGGCCACGCTGGCCAACCCCAACGGACACGCCGGCTTCGTGCGCCCGCTGGCGCTCGACGTCGGCCCCGACCACAGCATGTACCTCGTCGACGGCGGCCTCCGGCTCGCCCGGCGCTACGCCCCCGACGGTGCCTTCCGCGAGCGGCTGGACAACGGCGCCGGCACCGAGATCGGCGTCGGGCCGTCCGGCGAGGTGTTCGTCGCCGACACCCCGCTCCTCGGCGATGTGCGCCTCCGCCGGCTGTCGGCGGCGGGCGCGCGCATGTGGGACAAGGTCTGCGACTGCTTGAGCGGCAGCGGCGTGGCCGCCACCGACAACCGCATCTACGCCACCAACGCGTTCCGGCGCCGCATCGACGTCTTCGACATGGCCGAGAGCCGCCGCGAACCCGTCGCGCAGCTCACCATCCCGGACCCGCCGTACGTCTGGCCGCTCGACCTCGACCTCGGGCCGGACGGCCGCCTCTACGTCGCCGGCGGCGCCAACGGGCGCATCGACGTGCTGGACCCGGCCGGCGGCACGGTGGTCGGCGGCTGGTCGGTCGGCGAGGGCAACGGGGCCGAGCGTGTCAGCGTGGGCGCCGACGGCACGGTCTACGCGCTGCGCTTCGACGGGACCATCGCGGCCTACACGCCCGAGGGGGCGCTCGAGCAGGCCTGGCGCCCCGATCCGGCGCCGGGCGCGCAGGTCGCCGCGCCGCGCGACCTGGCGGGCGGGCCGGCCGGCCGGCTGTACGTGGCCGACGCGGCCAGCGATGCCGTGGTCGTCTACGATGCCGGCGGCGTGCCGCAAACACCCACGCCCACGGCCACGCCGCAGACGCCATGCACGACCACCGGCACCAAGACGGCGTCGCCGACGCGCGTGGCGCTGGGCGATCCGGTGACCATCGAGCTGACGCTCAACATCGCCTGCCGCCCCGGGTCGGAGCCCCGGGCCGACATCGTCCTGATCCTCGACCGCTCCAACTCGATGGCCGGCGACAAGCTGACCCGCGCGCGCAGCGCGGCCCGCAGCTTCGTGCAGGGGCTGGACCTCGCGCGCCACCGCGTGGCGGTGGTGTCGTTCTCCGACCTCGTCACGCTCGAGCAGCCGCTGACCGGCGACGGCGCGGCGGTGCAGGCCACGCTCGACGCCATCCGCCACGACGGCCGGACCGACATCGCCAGCGCCCTGGACGTGGCGCTGCGCCACCTGGCCGACGCCGGCCGGCCGGGCGCGCTGCCGGTGCTCCTGCTGATGACCGACGGCAAGCCCTCGCGCGAGGGCCAGCCGTACGTCGACGCGGTGCGGCTCGGCGAGCGCGCCCGCGCACGGGGGGCGCTGACGTATGCCATCGGCCTCGGCGACCCCAACGACGTCGACGGCGCGCTGCTCACCGAGATCGCCGGCGCGGCGTCGCGCTACTTCTACGCACCGCGCCCCGAGGACCTCGACCCGATCTACCGCCAGCTCTCGCAGACCATCGGGGGCGTGGCGGCCACGAACGTCGAGGTCGCCGACGAGCTCGGGCCGGACGTCGACTACGTGCCGGGCTCGGCCGTCCCGCCGGCCGAGCTGCGCGGGCGGACGCTGGTCTGGACGGTGGGGGAGCTGCCGGCGGGCGGCGTGCGCCTGCGGCTGCAGGTGACGCCGCGCCGCACGGGGCGGCTGCCGACCAACACCGAGGCGGTGGCGCGCTACACCGCCGACAACACGCGCTTCGCCTACACCTACCCCATCCCCGAGATCGTCGTCGGCGCCGCGCCCACCGCGACGCCCACGCGGCGGCCGCCCGAGCCGACGGTGGCCTACCTGCCCTTCCTCGGCCGCAACCTGTGCAAGGACACGCGGCTGGGCGCGGACATCCTGCTGGTCATCGACACGTCGTCGTCGATGTCGGGGCCGAAGCTCACGGCGGCCGTCCTGGCGGCGCAGACGTTCATCGACCAGGTCGACGCCCGCCGCGACCGCGTGGGGCTGGTCAGCTTCGCCGCCGACGCGCGCCGCGAGTACGTGCTGACCAGCGACCTGCCGGCGGTCGGCCGCGCGCTGGGCGCGATGCAGGGCGGCGTCGGGACGCGCATCGACCGCGGCCTCGAGGAGGCGCTCCTCGAGCTCCAGCGGCGCGGCCGCGCGGGCAGCCCGCGCGTGATCGTGCTCCTCTCCGACGGCGTGCCGGCGGGCGGCAGCGAGGACCGCACGCGGCGGCTGGCGTTCGAGGCACGGACGTCGGCGGTGACGGTGTTCACGATCGGCCTCGGCGCCGACGTCGACGGCGCGTTCCTGCGCGAGCTGGCGCGCACGCCGGCGCACTACGCCTTCGCGCCCGGGCCGGGCGACCTGACGGCGATCTACCGCCGGATCGCGGCGAGCCTGCCGTGCCCGGGGGGGTGACGGGGCGGCGTTCCGTCACCCCCGCGCCTCCCGCTCCCCGTCCTCGCCCGCCGCGGCCGGGGCCGCCACCGGCAGCGTGAACCGGAACACCGCCCCGCCGCCCGGCGCCGGCTCCACCCAGATCCGCCCGCCATGCGCCTCGACGATGCCGCGGCTGACGGCCAGCCCCAGCCCCGTGCCGGCCACCCCGCGGCTGGCGGCGTCGCGCGCGCGGTGGAAGGGTTCGAAGATCCGCTCGGCCTGATCCGGCCGCACGCCAGGCCCGCCGTCGGCCACCGCGACCTCGACGTGGCGCCGATCGGGGTCGAGCGACACCCGGATGCCGACCGTGCCGCCCTCGGGCCAGAACTTGACGGCGTTGGAGATCAGGTTGGTCAACACCTGCTCGACGCGGTCGGGGTCGAGGGCGACGGGCGGCAATGCCGGCGCGACCGCGACGTCGAGCACGTGCCGATCGGACAGCGCGGCCTGGCCGCCGGCGACCCGCCGCACGAGCCCCCCGAGGTCGGTCGGCACGCGGCGCAGCGAGAACCGCGCGCTGCCGAGCCGCGCCAGGTCGGTGACCTCGTCGACCAGCCGGGCCATGATGCGCGCCTTCTCGGCGACCATCTCGGCCCAGTAGCCCCGTCGGTCGGCCGGCGCGTCCGGCCGGTCGTGGAGCAGCCGTGCGTAGCCCAGGACGCTCGTCAGCGGCGTGCGCAGCTCGTGGCTGATCACCTCGACCACCGTCCGCAGCCGGTCGCGCGCCTCGATGGCGCGGGCGTTCTGCTCGCGGAGCTCGGCCTCGAGGCGCGCCCGCTCGGTCACGTCGATGGCCACCACCACCACGCCGGCGACCCCGCGCGCGGGGTCGCCGCGCGGGATGAGCGAGAGGTTGAGGTCGATCTCGTGGCCGTCGCGGTCAACCGTGCGCGCCGTGCCGAGGTTGGCCGGCGTGCCGCGCAGCGCCGCTTCGAGCGCATCGCGGGCGCGCGGCCGGCCGAGCACCGGCAGCACGGCGATCGCCGGCCGGCCGACCAGCGCCTCCACCGGCTGGCCGACGAGCCGGCACAGCGTCGCGTTGGCGGCCGTCACGTGCAGGCGCTGGTTGACGGTCAGCATGCCGAGCGGGCTGTCGCCCGATAGCGACGCGCCCTCTACGGCCGCCGGCGGCGGCTGGCTGGCGAGCTGGGTCTGCTCGATGAGGAGCGCGACGGCATCCGCCAGGACGACGGCGTGGTGTCGATCGTCGAGCGTGAAGTGGTCGCGCCACCGGCTCGTCAGCTCGATCGCGCCGACGACGAGATCGCCGAGCCGGAGCGGCACGCCGAGGAACGCGGCCACCGGCGGGTCGGCGTCCCAGTCGGCGCGCCGGCGGACGGCGCGGTGGTCGAGGCCGACGTCGGCGCTGACGAGCGACTTCCCGGCGGCGGCGACCCGCCCGACGAGGCCTTCGTCGATGGCGAGGCGGTGCCCGATGGCCTCCGGCGGCAGCCCGCGCGCGGCCACCAGGCGCAGGTCGCCGTGCTCGGCGTCGCGCAGGTAGACCGCTCCGGCGTCGGCGCGGGCGGCCAGGCAGGCGACGCCGAGCACGCCGTCGAGCGTCGCCGACAGATCGCGGCGCACGCCGGGGCGGGGCTCGGGGTGGGCGGGTTCCATGGCACCGGCCATCATACCGTGGTCGGCGCAAAAGCCTAAACCGGTGCCGGCGGCTCGCGGCTGCTGGCATACCGCCGCAGCGCCGGGTTCCGCCACGCCAGCCACAGCGTGAGCGCCACGGTGGCCACGCCGCCGCTGGCGATGGCGAACGGCGCGCCGAACAGCGCCGCCACCAGGCCGGCCTCGAGCTCGCCGAGCTGCGGCCCGCCCATGAAGAACATCATGTTGAAGCCGACCATCCGCCCGCGCAGGTGGTCCGGCGTCAGGGTCTGCCGCAGCGTCGCGCGGATCACGGTCGAGACCGTGTCGGCCGCGCCGGTGAGCGCGTAGAACACGAACGCGACCCAGAAGCCCGTGGCCAGCCCGAACCCCGCCGTGGCCACGCCGTACACCGCCACGCTCGCCAGCAGCACCACCCCCTCGCGGTCCATCGTCCGCCGCAGCGCCAGGAGCGTCCCGGCGGCGACGGCGCCCACCGGCGCCGCCGCCGACAGGAGCCCGTAGCCCTGGACGCCGACGCCGAGGATCTCGCCCGCCACGATCGGCAGCATCGTCCGGGCCGACGAGAAGAACGTGGCGTAGAAGTCGAGCAACATCGTGCTCCAGATGAGCCGCTGCCCCCGCACGAACCGCAGCCCCTCGACGAGCGGCCGCCAGCCGATGCCCCCCGCCAGCGCGGGGGCGGCGCCGCGGTGGCGCATCGCCGCCAGCGCCACGATGACCGCCACGAACGACACCGCGTTGACGGCGTAGACCACACCGAGCCCGAGCATCGAGCCGCCGCGCGCGCCGGCCGTGCCCGCCGCCGGTCCGTCCCCGAGCGCGCCCACCACGATCCCCGCCAGCGCGGGCCCGACGATCGTGCCGATCTGCCAGTTGAGGGTGTTCAGGCTGACGGCGTTGGCCAGGTGCTCGCGCGGCACGAGGTGCGGGATGAGCGACTGCTGGGCGGGGTTGTTGAAGGCCGACGCCGCCGCCGTGGCGGCGCTGAACAGGTAGATGACCCACACGTCCGCCCGGCCGGCGAGGGTGAAGACCGCCAGCCCGGCGGCGAAGACGGCCAAGGCGCTCTGGGTGCACAGCATGACGGTACGCCGGTCGCGGCTGTCGGCGATCATGCCGCCGACGAGCGCGAAGAGGACGATCGGGATGACGTTGGCCAGCCCCAGCCCGCCGAGGCCGAGCGCCTCGGCGTGCAGCGGCACGTCGCGCCCGAGCACGCGCACGGTCAGGTCGGCGCCGCGCAGCACCTGGTACACGTGCCAGCCGATGGCGGCGAGCTGCATCTGCGAGCCGGTGATCGACACCACCTGCCCCAGCCACATCAGCCGGAAGTCGCGATGGCGCAGCGCGGCCAGCCGCGGCGGGGGCGCCGGGGGCGACGCGGGCGCGGCGTCGCGGGCGGGCGACAGCGACGAACGATCAGTCACGGGGCGCGGCCATGGGCGGACAATGATAGCGGTTCGCGTTTGACACCGGCCGCGATCGGGTCCAGAATCGCGCCCCCCACCCCGTCACGACCGATCGACCCGTGACGACGGGCCCGCGCCGGCGCCGCCCCGCGACGTCGCGGCGGCCACCGACGCCCAGGAACCAACCCCCGAGGAGGGGCCGCCATGCGCAACCTCACCCGATGGCTCGGCTGGCTGGCCGCCAGCGTGCTGGCGCTCGCCATCGTCGCGCTCGTCGTCGTCTACGCCGTCAGCGGCTGGCGGATGAACCGCGCTTACGCCGTCGAGCCCGAGCCCGTGGCCATCCCGGCCGCGACCGACAGCGCGGCCGTCGCGCGCGGCCGGTACATCGTCCAGGCGATCACCAAGTGCGAGGACTGCCACGGCCAGGGCCTCGGCGGCGCCACGTTCAACGACGACCTCCTGCTCGGCCGCCTCATCGCCGACAACCTGACGGCGGGCGAGGGCGGCGTGGCGCGCGACTACACCGACGCCGACTGGGTCCGCGCCATCCGCCACGGCGTCTCGCCCAGCGGCAAGCCGCTCTTGTTCATGCCGTCGCTGGAGTACTATCCCCTGAGCGACGCCGACCTCGGCAACCTCGTCGCCTACGTCAAGTCGCTGCCGCCCGTCGACAACCCCGACCTGCCCGGCAACCGCGTCGGGCCGCTCGGCCGCTTCCTGTTCCTCAGCGGCCAGCTCGACCTGCTGCCGGCCGAGAAGATCGACCACGATGCCCCGCGCCCGCCGGTCCCGGCGGCGGGGAAGACCGTGGACTACGGCCGCTACCTGGCCACCACCGGCGGCTGCATCGGCTGCCACGGGCCCGGCTTCTCGGGCGGCAAGATCCCCGGCGCCCCGCCCGAGATCCCGCCCGCCCGGAACCTGACGCCCGATCCCGAGACCGGCCTCGGCAACTGGACCATCGCCGACTTCGAGATCGCGCTGCGCACCGGCAAGCGGCCCGACGGCACCCAGCTCAGCGAGTTCATGCCGTGGAAGGCCACCGCCAAGATGACCGATCAGGACCTCGAGGCGGTGTGGCTGTTCCTGCGCTCGCTGCCCCCCAAGCCTGTGGGCGGACGCTGACCGGCACGACGGTCTGTCAGCCGCCGCCGCACGCCAGCCGCTCCGAGATGCGCCGGTAGATCGCCTCGAGGTCGCCCGCCGTGGGCGAGGCGTGGAAACGGTCGGGGTCGCTGGCGATCGCGCGCAGCAGCGGCTGATCGATGGCGTCGCCCAGCCCGACGGCGTGCACCCACGCCCCCGCCGCCTTGAGGCGGTCCGCCTCGGCCAGCACCGCGCCCTGGGGCACGCCGTCGGTGCTCTGCAGCCCGTCGGTCAACAGGATCACGGCCGCCCGGGCATCGGGGCGGCCGGACGTGGCGAGCACGTCCGCCGCGGTCGCCAGCCCGAGGTCGATGCGCGTCCCGGCGTCCACGGCCAGGCCCGCCAGCGCCGCGCGCACCCGGGCCGCATCGCCCGTCGGCGGCAGCACCACCGTCGCCGTGCGGTTGAACGCGACCACCGCCACCCGGTCCGCACCGGGGTCCAGCAGGTCGACCAGCACGCCGGCGGCGATCCGCGCCGCCTCGAGCTTCGTCTGCCCGCCGCCCGGCGCCGGCTCGGCCATGCTGAGCGACGTGTCGATCACCAGGAGCACGTCCGACGGCCGCCCGGGGCGCACGCAGCCCTGTCGGAGCGCCATCGGCAAGTAGGCCGGGCGCAGCGGCGGGGCCGCCACGTCCACCGTCGGCACCGGAAACACGACCCGCCCCGCCTTGCCGAGCGCGTCGCGGTACACGCCGACCGCCGAGACGTTGGTGGGCCACCGGCCCACCTGCCGCGGGCGCAGGCGGTACGTCAGCGCGCTCGCCGCGCGGCCGTCGACGTCCGCCAGCGCCCACGTCAGCGTGCGGCGCGCCGGGTCGTAGGCGGCCGGCGGCCGGGCCGAGCCCGGCACGTAGTCCATGTTGACGGGGACGACGTCCTCGACGCCGAGCGTCTCGAACAGCCCTGCCGCCGTGCGGCGGCCTGCCATGCGTTGGGCGAAACGCACGATGGCACGCCCATCCGGTTCGAAGAGGACATTCTCGGCGCCTCCCGTCAGGTCCTCGAGGTCGATGAGCGGCCCGTCGCCGAGGTCCTGGATCTCGGAGTTGTCGACGACGATGGCGTACAGGTCGATGCCGGCCGCGGTCGCCCGGGCGGCCGCGGCGCGCGGGGCGTCCTTGATCACGGCGTCGGTGAGGATCACCGCCGCCCGGCGCCCGCCGTCGCGAACCGGCGCCGCCCCGAGCAGGGCGGTCGCCGCGCCCAGGGCCGGCGCGAGCCGCGAGTCGCCCCCGGCCGTCACCGCCGACAGCCGTGCGGCGACGGCGCCCATGCCGGGCGTGAGCGGCACGAGGGTGGTCGCGCCGTCGCCGAACGCGATCAACGCCGTCTCGGTCGTCCGCGTGTCGAGGGCGCCGAGCAGCGTCAGGGCCGCCGCCTCGGCCCGGTCGAGGGCACCCTCCTTGTTCATCGACCCCGACGCGTCGAGCACGATCACCAGCCGCAGCGGGTCCACTGCGTCCGGGCACCAGCCGTCGACCGCGAGCGTGACCGTCACCGTGTCGCCGAGCGGCAGTCGGGCCGGTGCCGCGCCCTTGTCGCCGCGCGCCACGCAGCCGGCCGCCGGCGCTTCCGGCTCCCCGGCCGGCTCGGCATCGAAGACCCAGACGCCGGCCTCGAGGATGTCGAACCCGCCGAAGCTCAGCCACGTCGGCGGCGCGTCGTGGCCCAGGCGCCGGAGGTAGCTGACATACACCCGGCCGTCGACGTCGACCGCGATGTCGAGCGGGTCGACGTCGCGGCGCGGCATCGGCCAGGCTGCCAGCAGCGTGCCGTCGGGGCGGTAGCGGAACCCCCAGCCGCCTCGGCCGAGCACGAACACGTCGCCGCCCGGCCCGGCGGCGACGCGCGCGGGGCCGTCGGGCAGCGCGAACGAGCCGCGATCGCCGCCATCGAGGCCGCGGACGACCACGCGCGCGGCGCCTTGGTCCGCCAGGTACACCTGTCCGCCAGCCCCGTCGAGCGCGACGTCCACCGCGAGGCCTCCGGCGTCGAGGCCGGCATCCCACACGTCGACGACCGTGCCGGTCGCGTCCACGCGGGCCACGCGGCCGGCCGCCCCGTCGAGGACCACGACGACGCCGCTCCCCGCCGCCAGCGCCACCGAGCGCCACGGAGGGTCGGCATCGACGGCCGCGTCGAGCACCAGCGACCATGCCGGCGGCAGGTCGTCGGGGCGCGCCAGGAGCGTGTTGAAGGCATCGACCGTGTACACCGTGCCGCCGTCGACTGCGACGTCGCGCGTCGCCAGGCTGGCGCCGTCGCTGCACAATCCGAGCTGCGAGCGCAGCCGGCCCCATCCGCCCGACCCGGCCGTGCTTGTCGCCCCCTGGGGCGCGTCGGCCGGCACGCCGGCCCGCGCCCACCGCTGGACGACCTGCGGCTGCTCGGTGGCGTACAGCGTGCTGTACTGCAGGTCGGGCTGCTCGCCCCACATGTCGTAGCCGCCCTGGAGCACGGCGACCGCTTCGCCGGCGGCGAGCCGCACCGGGTACACGGGCCCTTCCAGGTCCGGCCGATCGAGCGCGCCGATCAGGCGGACCGGCGGCCGCGGGGCCGCCGGGGCCGCGATCTCGACCACGCCTCGGAAGTGACAGTGGTTGAGGGCGCCGAGCAGCCGCCCGTCCGCCGGGGCGTCGAGCGCCACGCTGCCCCAGTGGCCGGTGGGGCCGGTGTAGAGCGGCGCCCGCTCGCCCAAACGGAAGATCTCGGTGCCGCGCGACACGAACACCCCGGCCTCGCCCACGGCCACGTCCATCTCGTCTGCGGTCACGAACGGGAACGTGGCGCGCACCCGGTGATCGGGCGCCAGCACCACCACGCCGTCGACCGGCACGCCGGGCTGGGCCGGCGCGTCGGCCAGCGACGGCTCCGCGGTCGGTTGCGGCCCCGGCGGCGGCGGTGCGCTGTCGAAGTCCTCGACCCGGCTGACGATGTACACCGTGCCGTCGGCGGCAACGTCGACCGCCACGGGCAGCCCGAGCTCCGGCGGGCTCAGCACCTCGCGCAGCGCGCCGTCGGACCCCAGGACATCGACCTGCCCCAGCCCGCGGCCTTCCGTGATCCCAAAACGGCTGAGGAAGAGACGGCCATCGGCCCGCACCGCGACGTCGTTGTAGCCGTTGTTGTCGCCGCCGAGCGGCACCTCCTCGACCCACGTCCCGTCCGGCGCCAGGCGGTCCAGACGCGCGTGGTTCGAGGTGCACGACGCCACCTTGCTGAGCACGTACACCTGCCCCCCGGCGCCGACGTCCACCCGGCACGGCAGCCAGTCCTCGTCGGCGCCGGCGGCGACCGCGTCCGCCGCGACGATCCACCCCGGCGCCCCGCCCGGCGGCAGCACGTGCACGAACCCGACGTCGCGGCTGTCGACGACATAGCGCGTGCCGTCCGGCGCCGAGCTGATGTCGCGGACGCGGCGGTAGCGGCCGGCCGCCGCCGCCCAAGGGACGTCGCGCCACGTGTCGGCCAGCGCGTAGGTGATCCCCTCGCCGGCTTGGACGCGCCCGTGCGGCGCGCCCGCGGCCGGAGCCGGGCGTTGGCCGGCCGGCACGGCGCCGAGCACGATCGCGGCGAGCGCCGCGGCCGCGGCACCGCGCCGCGCCGCCGGAGCGCGCGTCACGGGCGCGCCTCGCACGTCAGGCGCGCCGAGATCTCGCGGTAGATCGCGTCGAGGTCGGCAGCGACCGGCGACTCGTAGTACCGGTCCGGGCTCGAGGCGACGGCACGCAGGAGCGGGCGGTCGATGGCGTCGCCCAGCCCGACGGCGTACACCCGCACGCCGCCGGCCTTGAGGTTGTCCGCGGCGCGCCGGACGCCGGCGTCGGCGCCGCCGGCGGCCCCCTGCAGGCCGTCGGTGAGGACGATGGCGACCGGGAGCGCGTTCGGGCGGCCGGCATCGCGCAGCACCGCCCCGGCCTCGGCCAACCCGAGGTCGATGCGCGTGCCGGCCGCCGTCGCCAGCCCGGCCAGCGCGCCCGCCACCGCCGCGCGATCCGCCGTCAGGCCGATGACGCGCCGCGCCGACGCGTCGAAGGCGACGACGGCCGCCCGGTCGTCGGGCCGCCCCAGCCTGAGGGCCAGACCCCCCGCCGCCGCCTGCGCCGCCGCCAGCTTGGTCTGCCCGCCCCCGGCGTCGGGCTCGCCCATGCTGCTCGAGGTGTCCATCACGAGCACCACGTCGAGTGGGCGATCCGGGGCCAGGCAAGCCTGGCGCTGCGCGAGCGGCAGGTAGATCCGCCCGGCGGGCGCGAAGACCTCGACCTGGGGCACGGGAAACCGCAGCTCGCCCGGCCGGCCGCGCACGTCGCGGTACGCCGCCGCGGCCCAGACGTTGGTCGGCCATGTGCCGACGGCCGTCGGCACCAGGCGGTAGCGCAGCACGATGCCGTCCGCCGCCGCGACCGACGCCAGCGTCCACGCCAGCGTGTGGCTCGCGGGATCGTAGGCGGCCGGGGGCGCGGCGGAGCCGGCGACGTAGCGCATGTTGGCGGGGATGCGGTCGGTCACGGTCACCGTCTCGAACAGCCCCGGCTCGGGTTCGAACCCCGCCAGGCCGTCGGCCATCCGGCGCGCCACTGCCGCGTCGGGGCCGAAGGCGAGGTGCTCCCCGACGCCGACCAGCGCCTGCAGCGCCGATCGGTAGCCCGCCTGCCAATCGGGGTTGACGAACACCCACGCGTGCAGCGTCGCCCCGGCGGCACGGAGCGACGCGCCCCAAGGCACCGGGTCGTCCTTGAGCACGCCGTCGGTGACGACCACGACGACGCGGCGGGCGGACGGGTCGCCGCGCGGCCCCGTCAGCTCGGCCTGGGCCACGGCGAGGCCGGCGGCCAGGCGGCTGTCGCCGTCCGGCGCGGCGCGGGCCAGCGCCTGCCGGACCGCGTCGGCCGCGCGCCCCAGCGGCACCACGACGCGCGCCGTGTCGTCGTAGGTCACGAGGGCCACGTCGACGCCATCCCCGCCGGCGGCCAGGCCGTCGACCAGCCCGAGCACCGCCTCGCGCGCGCGCTGCAGCGCGCTGCTGGTGGCGATCGAAAAGCCCATCGATCGCGACACGTCGAGCACCACGACGACCTGCGTGCGGCCGTGGCGCCCCGGACAGCGCCCGTCGACCCGCAGCCGGACCTCGACCGACCCGCCGAGAGCGACGCGTGGGGGGGCGGCGGCCTTGTCCGGCCGGGCGATGCAGCCCGGCGCCGCGGGCGGCGGGGCGGCCGGCGCCGGGGCGGCCTCGAAGACCCATACGCCGGCGGCGACGATCACGGTGCCGGCCTCGGCGCCGATCGGTTCGGGGGCGCCCGCCGGCGCCCGCCGCGCGAAGTTGACGTAGACGCGGCCGTCGACGTCGACGGCGATGTCGAGCGCCTCGGCATCGCCGTCGGGCATCGGCCAGGCCGCGACCAGCGTCCCATCGGGCCGGTAGCGCAGGCCCCAGCCGCCCCGTCCCAGCACGAACACGTCGCCCGACGGCCCCACGGCGACGGCCCGCGGGCCGTCGTGCAAGGGCCACTCGCCGCGGTCGGCGCCGTCGAGGTCGCGCACGGCCACGCGGGCGCGGCCGGCGTCCGCCAGATAGACCCGGCCATGGCGCGCGTCGAGCGCCAGGTCGACCGGGACCGCGCCGGGCGCGCCCGTCGGCCAGCGGTCGGTCAGCCGGCCCTGGCGGTCGAACCCGAGCACCTCGCCGGCGCCGGTGTCGAGCACCGCGACCCGGCCGCCGTCGGCCGCCACGGCGGCGAGGTATGCGGGCCGGTCGAGGTCGTCGATGAGCGCCGCCGGCGCCACGGTCCAGGCCGGCAGGCCGTCGTCCGGGCGGCGCTGCACGGTCTCGGGATCGACGGCGTACAGGTCCGGCCCGTCGAGCGCGACGTCGCGCGCGGCCCAGCCGTCGAGGCCGGTGCACAGCCCGAGCTGCGACACGAGGTGGCTCCCGCCGGCCCGATCGGCGCCGACGCCCGCACGCGCCCACCGCTGCACCGTTTGGATCTGCCGCAGGAACGGCCGCGCCCGCACCACCGGCGGGTCGTGCGCGCGGTCGGCGTCGTACCGGCCGAGCAGCACCGCGACCGCGTCGGATGCGGCGACGCGCAACGGGTGCCGGGGGCCGTCGAGCTCGGGCTGGTCGAGCGCGCCGGCGATCCGCCCCACCACCGGCCGCGCCGTGGGGTCGTCGAACACGAGCACGCCCTGGGCGTAGCAGTGCGCCACTCCGGCCAGCAGCCGCCCGTCGCCGGGCACGTCGAGGTGGAGGATGGTGCTCGAGAGCGACCCGGCGTAGGCCACCGGCCCCGTGAAGATCGGCCCTGGCTGGCGCAGCGCGAAGACCTCGACGTGCCGGGCGACGAACACCCCCGCCCGGCCGACGGCGATGTCCTCCGCGTCGTTGAACACAACCGTCTCGCGCAGCCGGTGGTCGGGGGCGAAGACCAACACGCCCTCGACGGGATCACCGGTGGCGGCGGCGGTGTCGGCGACCGATGCCGCCAGCGACGGGCGCGGCGTGGCCGTCGGGTCGGGCCCCGGCGACACGAACGTCGCCGGGACGCGGTTGACGACGTACAGCGTCCCGTCGGCCGCCACGTCGAGGCTGTCGGGAAAGGTCATCTCGGGCGGGCTGATCGACGCCGCCAGCCCGCCGGTCGCGTCGAGCACGTCGACGGCGCGCAGCGGCGCCCGTGGGTCGGGGGTCGGCGGCGGAAAGCCCGGTCGGCTGACGCCCGCGACCGGCACGACGCGCGACAGGTAGACGCGGCCGTCGGCGCCGACGGCGACGTCGCGGTAGGCATAGGGTGCGGGGGCGAGGATCTCGACCCGGTCGACAAGCCGGCCGGCCGGGTCGATCCGGTCGACCCGGGTGCGGTACGTGCGCCCGGTATCACCGGCGGCGAGGCTGGTGGCGAGCACGTGGAGCGTCCCGTCGAACCCGACGTCGAGCCGCTGGACGATCCACGGGTCGTCCGGCCCCGCCGCGCCCGGCACGTCCCACACCGCCTGCGGCGCCCCGTCGGGCGCGAGCACGTGGACCGCCTTCTGGCGGCTGTCGAGGACGTAGATCGGGCTGCGCGGGTCGTTCGGCCGCGAGCTGATGTCCGCCACGGTCCCGAAGTGCCCCGCCCGGCGCGTCCACGGCACGTCGCTCCACGTGTCGGCATGGCGGTAGACCATGCCGGCCGCGGGCTGGGCGGCCGGCTGGGCGATCGGACGCACGCCGGCGCGCGCGCCGGCCGGCGGGGCGGCCGCCGCCCCGGCTGCCAGCGCGGCGGCCAGGCCGACCAACCGCGCGACGGCCTGGCGGCGCCGCATGCCCCGCGCCCAGCCGCCCATCACCCGCCGCCCTCGCAGGCCAGCCGTTCCGAGATCTCGGCGTAGATCCGCGCCAGGTCGTCCGCCGTCGGCGACTCCCGATAACGATCGGCGCTCGTCGCCACGGCCCGCAGGAGGTCGCGGTCGATGTCGCCGCCCAAGCCGATGGTGTACACCCGCGCCCCGGCGGCCTTGAGCGCGGCGGCCTGCGCCAAGACGGCGCCGTTCGGCGCCTGGTCGGTGTTCTGCAGGCCGTCGGTCAGCAGCACGACCACGGGGAGCGCGCCCGGCCGGCGGCCGGCGGCCACGAGGTCGACCGCCGCGGCCAGGCCGAGGTCGATGCGCGTGCCCTCCGCCGACGCGAGGCCGCGCAGGCCGGCCCGTACGCGGTCGGCGTCGCCCGTGAGCTCGACCGCGCGCGCCGCCGCCCGGTTGAACGCCACCACGCCGACGTGGTCCGACGGCAGGCGCAGCAGGTCGACGAACGCGTCGGCCGCCGCGCGCGCCGCGTCGAGCTTGGTGCGCGTGCCGTCCGGCGCGGGTTCGCGCATGCTGCTCGAGGTGTCCATGACCAGCACCACGTCCAGCGCCCGTTCGGGCCGCACGCACCCGCCGGCGACCGCGAACGGCAGGTAGATGCGGTGCACGCCGCAGTACACGTCGACCTCCGGCACCGGGAACACCAGCCGGCCGCTGTGGCCGAGCGCGTCGCGGAAGCGCGCCGTGGCCTCGACGTTGGTCGGCCACGACCCGCATTCCAGCGGCAGCAGCGTGTACGTCAGCCGAACGCCGCCCGCCGCCGGCACGTCGTAGAGCGTCCAGGTCAGCACGTTGCGTGCGGGGTCGAACGCCGCGGCCGGCCGCGCCGAGCCCGCGACGTAGCGCATGTTGGCGGGGATCACGTCGTCGATGGTGATCGACTGGAACAGCCCGGCCTGCGCGAGGTCGCGCCCCAGCGTCGCGACGAAGCGATCGAGGTCGACGACCGACGGGTCCACCAGCACGCGACCGGGGTCGCCGGCCATCGCCTGCAGGTTGACGACGGCGAGGTCGCTGGATTCCTGCGTCGAGAACACCAGGCCGTAGAGGTCGATGCCGGCCTGGCGCGCCCGTGCCGCCGCGTCGGCCGGCTCGTCCTTGAACGCACCGTCGCTCACGACCAGCACGACCCGGCGGGCCGCCGCATCGCCGCGCGGGCCCGTCAGCTCGCGGACGGCCAGGTCGATGCCCGCCGCCATCCGGGTATCGCCGTCGGCGGCCAGGGCCAGGATCCGGGCGCGGATGTCCGACAGGTCGCGCGTCAGCGGGGCCGCGAGCGTGGCCCCGGCATCGAACGTCACCAGACCGACCTCGACCGCCCGGTTGTCCACCCCTCCCAACACCGCCGTCAACGCCGACTGCGCCCGCTCCAGGGCGCCGTCGAACGTCATCGAGCGCGACGTGTCGAAGGCGATGATCACCTGCGCCGGCGCGAACGTGCCGGGGCACAGGCCGTCGACGTCGAGCGCGACGTCGACCGTCGCCCCGAGCGGGATCCGGGCCGGCCGGGCACGCTTGTCGGGCACGGCGACGCACGCCCCCGCCGCCGGCGGGAGCCCGGCCTCCGCCGGGGCGAAGACCCACACGCCGGCCTGGGCCAGGGTGTACTCCGGCAGCCCGCGGCGGCTGCCGCCCACCTGGGGATACGGGTCGCGCCGCACGTGGTTGACGTAGACGTATCCGCGGCCGTCCACCGCGAGGTCGAGGGCGTCGATGGCCCGGTCCGGCATCGCCCAGGCCGCCACCGGCGTGCCGTCGGGCCGGTAGCGGAACCCCCAGCCCCCGCGGCCGAGCACGAACACGTCGCCGGTGGGTCCCGCGGCCACGGCCAGCGGACCGTCGTGGGTGGGGAACGCGCCGAGGTCGGCGCCGTCGAGGCCGCGGACCACGATGCGGTTGCGTCCCTGGTCGGCCAGGAACACCCGGTCGCCGTGGAGCGCCAGGTCCACCGGCACGCCGTTGGCGTCGCCGGTCGCGATCGGCCAGTCGTGCAAGACGGTGCCCGCCGCGTCGAGCACGACCACCTTCTGCCGGCCGATGTCGAGCAGCGCCACCCGGCCGCCCCCGGCCGATACCGCCTGGAGGAACGGGGTCTCGTCGAGCCCGGCCAGCACCGCGGGGGCGAACGTCCAGGCCGGCAGGCCGTCATCGGGCCGCTGCTGGACCTGGTCCGGGTCGGCGGTGTACACCGTCCGCCCGTCGATCGCCACGTCGCGCGTGAAGCGGGTCTCGCTGTCGCCGCACACCCCGAGCTGCGACCGCAGCGGGACCGCCGCCGTGGGGCCGCCGTAGCGGTCGTAGCGCTGCACGGTCTGGGCTTCGGCGCCGAAAGGCATCACGACGTGCTCGTGGTTGGGGCGCACGCCCAGGCGCGTGTACCGCCCCTGCAGCACCGCGACGTCGTCGCCGGCCGCCACGCGCAAGGGGTGCGGGGGCCCCTCGAGCTCGGGGTTGTCGAGCGCACCGGCCAGGCGCGGCGTCGCCGGGCGATCGGCCGGGCGCGCGAAGGCCAACAGCCCCTGGAAGTAGCAGTGGTTCATCGAGGCCAGTAGCCGGCCGTCGGCGGGCACGTCGAGCCGGAACACCACCCGCCCGAAGAAGGCGCTGTGCTGCCCGCCGGTCGGGCCGACGTACAGCGGTCGGCCCTCGCGCAGCGCGAAGATCTCGGCGTGCCGGCTGACGAAGGCGCCCGCCGGGCCGACCGCGACGTCCTCGGGGTTGTTGAACGGCACTAGGTCGCGGAAGGCATGGTCCGACGCGAACACGGCGACGCCTTCCTGCTTGGGCATGTCGAGGCTCGGCGCCTCGGCGCGCGCCACGCCCGGCCGCCGCCCCGACGGCTCGGGGTCGGGGTTGCCCGGCGGGGGCGGCTCGCTGAACGCGGCGGGGCAGCGGTTGACGACGTACAACGTGCCGTCGCGGTCGAGGTCGAGGCTGTCGGGCATGCACGACGTGGCCACCACCGCCTGCGGCTTGCCGTCGCGGGCGAAGACGTCGACGCCGTCGGGCGGCACCGCGCCCGGGGGCAGCGGCGTGGGCGGCGGGCCGGGCCAGACGATGAACGGGTTGTCGGGGCCGGTCCGCGACACGTACACCCGGCCGTCCAGCCGGACGCCGACGTCGTGGTACATCACGGTCACGTCGCCGCGCATCGGGAGGTCGAAGAAGTCGACCAGCCGGCCGTCGGGGGCATAGCGCTCGACGCGGTGCGGGAAGACGCCGCCGCGCAGGAACGGGCCGCGGACCAGCACGTGCACCTGCCCGTCGAAGCCGACGTCGAGGCGCAGCGGCGACCAGAACTCGCCGGTTCCCGTGCTCTGCGGCACGCCGAAGAGCCCGCGGGGCCGACCCTCGGCGTCCAGGACGTGCACGACGTTGTAGCGGACGTCGAGGACGTAGACCGTCCCGTCCGGCCCCGAGCTGATGTCGGCCGTCTCGCCGAAGCGCCCGGCGGTCAGCGTCCAGGGCGCCTTGCGCCACGTGTCGACCAGCCGGTAGGTCATGCCCGGCGCGGCGGGGTCGCCCTGGGCGGAAGGCGCGGCGTCCGCTCGGCCCGCCCACCCGGCCGCCATGCCGGCGGCGACCCAGGCGAGGAGCGCGGCGCGGAGCCCGCGGATGGCGACGGCGCGGCACGGCCGGGCGCGTGGCGGGACGCTCCGGGCCGGCGATCGAACGCCAGGAGCAGGGGAAGGGGTCATCGATGGCTCCGGGACGATGGGGGCCATGCCGGTGGCGCTCGGCACGGCCTTGGCGTTGGCACGGGACCTCGCCGGGCCTGGACGGCTCGGCATCGCGGGCGAACACTCGGCCAGGGGGGTGGTCGCCGCGGACGGCGCACGCCGACTATTATAGTACGCGCGACGCGACACGCGTGTGAGCACACCGGGGAGATCGTCCATGGCGGCAGAAGGGATCGAGGCAGTGGTGTTCGCCGGCCCGATCGTCGCGGCAGACTTCGTGCGCAGCCTGCTCGCGGGCGCCGGCATCCGGGCCTACCTGTTGAACGCGCACATGGGCACGCTCGCCCCCTGGCAGGTGGGGCCGGGCGGGGCCGGCGCCGTCCAGGTGGTCGTCGCCGCCGGGGACGCCGCGGCGGCGCGCGAGATCGTCGCGGCATTCCGCCACGGCGACGACCTGCCCGCGTGACGCCTCAGCGCCGCGGGTCCCCGCGCGCGGCGAGCATCTCGACGATCGCCTTGACGTCCTGCGCCCGGTCGAGCCGGCACACCAGGACGGCGTCGCCGGTGTCGACGATCACGAGGCCCTCGACACCGACGGTGGCGATGAGCCGCCCGCCTCGGCCGAAGACGAGGCTGTCGCGCGTGTCGACGCCGACGTGCGGGCCGACCACGGCGTTGCCGGCGGCATCCGCCGGCAGCGCGGCCTTGAGCGCGTCCCACGCGCCGATGTCGCGCCAGTCGAACGCCGCCGGCAGGCACGCGACGCGGTCGCTCTTCTCCATGACGCCGTAGTCGACCGCCGTACGGTCGGTGACGCGGGCCCAGATCTCGGCCAGGCGCGCGTCGAAGCCGGCCTCGCCCGCCGCCGCCGTGACCTCGTCCATGCGCGCGGCGAGCGCCGGCAGGTGGCGGGCCATCTCGCCGGCCAGCACCGGCACCGACCACGCGAACATGCCGCTGTTCCACACGAACCGCCCCGAGGCGACGTAGCCTTCGGCGGCGGCGCGGTCCGGCTTCTCGACGAAGCGGGCGACGGCATAGGCTTCGGGGAAGCCTTCCGGCCCGCCCGCCGCGCCGCCGGGGCCCGCCAGGCGGGCGCCGAGCTCGATGTAGCCGTAGCCGGTCGCGGGGCCGGTGGGCCGGATGCCGAAGGTCACCAGCCGCCCCGCGGCGGCCACGCGGGCCGCGTCGGCGACCGCGCGGCGGAACACGTCCTCGGGGGTGATCAGGTGGTCGGCCGTCACGACCACCATGACCGCCTCGGGGTCGCGCGCGCGCACCACGGCGAGCCCCAGCCCGACGGCCGCCGCCGTGCCGAGCGCCGCGGGCTCGCCGATGACCTGCCCGGGCGGAACCCGCGGCACCGCCGCCCGGGCATCGGCGGCATACTCGGCGTTGGTGAGGACGAAGACGCGCTCCGGCGGCACCAGCGGCGCCAGGCGGTCGACCGTCAGCGACAGCATCGAGCGCTCGCCGAACAGCGGCAGGAGCTGCTTCGGGAGGTCCCGGCGTGAATAGGGCCACAGGCGCGTGCCGCTCCCGCCCGCGAGGACCACGGCGTAGAGCGTCATGGGCCGGCCATCCAGCGCTGCCCGCCGACGGCCTGCACGGCCCCCGTCACCTCCATGCGCAGCAGGGTGCTGGAAAGCGTCGCGCTGCCCACCCCGAGGGCGCGGCCGATCTCGTCGATGTGCATCGGCTCGCCCGCGAGCTGCGCCAGGATCGCCGCTTCGAGCGGGCTCGCCGGGAGCGCCTTGCGGGCGGCACGCTGGGCCGCCGCGCGCTCGACGTCGAGCGCCGCCAGGACGTCCGCGGCCGAGCGGGCGATGGCGGCGCCGTCCGCCAGGAGGCGGTGCGTGCCGACGCTCTGCGAGCCGAAGATCGACCCCGGGACGGCAAACACGTCGCCGCCCTGGTCCACGGCCTGCTCGGCCGTGATCAGCGCCCCGCTCTGCTCGCCGGCCTCGACGACGACCGTGGCCAGCGCCAGCCCGGCGACGATCCGGTTGCGCGACGGGAAGTTGCCGGGGTCGGGCGGGCGCCCGGGCGGGAACTCGCTGACCAACGCGCCGCGTGCGGCGATCCGCGCCCGCAGCGACGCGTTCGCCCGGGGGTAGACCACGTCCACCCCGCAGCCGAGCACCGCCACGGTCGCGCCCCCGGCGTCGAGCGCCGACGCATGCGCGGCCGTGTCGATGCCGACCGCCAGGCCCGACACGATGGTGAGGCCGGCCGCGGCCAGGTCCGCCACGATGCTGGCCGTCGCCTGACGCCCGTACGCCGTCGCGCGCCGCGTGCCCACCACCGCCACGGCGGGCGTGTCGAGCCAGCGGGCGTCGCCGATCACGTAGAGCACGCAGGGCGACCCGGCGTGCCGCCGGAGCCGCGGGGGATACGCCGGATCGTCGCGCAGCACGGCCTGGATGCCCAGGCCCTCGATCCGGCGGGCCAAGGCCTCGGGCTCGATCCGCGCGCGCGCATCGAGCAGCGCGGCCAAGGTGCGCTGGTCGAGCAGGTGCGCCAGCGCCGGCGCGGGCGCACGCCAGGCGAGCTCGGCGGTGCCCAGGCCGTCCAGCAGGGCCTGCATGCGGGCCGGGCCGATCCCGGGCACGTGGCTGAGCGCGATCCAGTGAGCGCGTTCCGCCGGGCTGGCTTCCGGCCGCGCTGCGACGCCGGCCGAGGGCGGCATGGGCCGCAGGGTTTGTGGAGACATGCGTCGTTCACCCCGTGGGTATGGGGTGGGTGGCGCCGGAATGGTAGCCCGCGCGGCCCGCGGTGTCAACGGCCGCGGCGCCCGCACCCCGCGGTTCCGCCGGCTCACGCGAGCCCCGACAGCGCCGCGCGGAGCTTGAGCGCGATCTCGCGGGCCTCGGCGGCCGGGTCGGACGCCGCCACCAGCCCGGCGCCGGCGAAGGCCGTCGCGACGTCGCCGCGCAACAGCAGCCCGCGGATGCCGACGGCAACGTCGCCGTCGCCGCAGCCGTCGATCCAGCCGACCGCGCCGGCATACCACCCGCGGTCGAACCCCTCGGCCGCCCGCAGCAGCGCCAACGCCGCCGCCCGCGGGACGCCGCCCAGCGCCGGCGTCGGGTGCAGCGCGGCGGCCGCATCGAGGACGTCGAGGCCGTCGGGCCCGGCGCCCTCGAACGGGGTCTCGAGGTGCTGCACCGTCGCGAGGCGGCGCAGGCGCGGCTGGGGCGGAAAGCGGGCGTCGACGCCGAGGCGGCCCAGCGTGCCCGCGATGGCCTCGACGACCATCGCATGCTCGGCGCGGTCCTTGGCGCTGCCCAGCAGGGCCACGCCGAGGGCATGGTCGGCGGCGGGGTCGGGATCGCGGCGCGCCGAGCCCGCCAGCGCCATCGTCGCCACCCGGCCGCCGCGCACCGCCACGAGGCGCTCCGGCGAGGCAACGACGAACGCCGCGCCGGCCGCAGGGGGACGGGGGGCGTCGCCCTGGCCTCCGGCGGCGCCGTCGACGCCCACGCCGCCGGGCTGGACCAGGACGTGGAAGCACCCGGGCTGCGCGCGGCGCAACCGGTCGAGCACGCCCAGCGGGTCGCGCGCGGCGGCGGCCGGCGTCGACCACGCGGTGGCCAGCACGACCTTGCGCGCCTCGCCGCGGCGGATGGCGGCCACCACGCGGGCGATTCGCTCGACCAGCGCCGGGTCCGCGGCGTCGAGCTCGGGCACCGCGGGCGGCGGCGCGGGCGGGCGTTCGGGGGCGATGCCGGCATCGGCGGCGGCCGCGAGCCGGTGCGCGATGGCGCGGGCGCGGGCGCCGAGCTCGTCGGCCTCGGTTTCCCCGACGGGTGCCGTGAGCGTGAGCCACGCGTCGTGCCCGCGGCACGTCAGCGTCACGGCGGGCAGCACGAAGAGCGCCGGCGGAAAGCCCCCCCACGCCCCGGTGGGGTCGACGGCGTCGCCGAACGCGAAGCCGCCCAGGAAGCGCATCCGGTGCGGCGGCGCGCCGGCGGCTTGGGGGATCTCCCCGTGGGTGTCGAGCCTGACGGCGGCGCAGCGACGTTTGGCGACCGCGAGGCGGTCGGGCCCGGCCGCGGCGATCCGGCACGCGGCGCCGTAGGCCGCGACGGCGACCGGATCGTCGGGCGCCGCCCAGAAGAAGCGGGGCGCGCCGGGAGGCGCGAGGCCGAGGAGCGTGCGCGGATCGAGCCGCGCGCCGACGCTCGGGGGGAGCGCAACGTGCCGGACGCGGATCGGGCCGGCGTCGTCGCGGTCCGTGGGGTCGGCGGCGCCAGTGCGCCCGGTGGGGTCGGCGGAGGTCACGAAGGGGGATTCTACACCGGGCGGTGCGGCGGCACCTTCGAGGCGGGGTGGCACGGTGCGGCAGGGGAGACCACTGCACCGCCTCCCGCAAACGACGACGGGCGCCGGCCGAAGCCAGCGCCCGTCGGAAAACGTCGCGATCCTCAGCGGCCGCCCATGACAGGCGGCAGCGGTGCGCGGATCAATACTCCGGCATGCCCGGCGGCTCGG
>WBZR01000318.1_pt2 | contig 66517 bp, 66 predicted proteins | sample 5204231 | NCBI WGS metagenome assembly WBZR01 (sample SAMN12412403, study PRJNA552823) | activated sludge metagenome | isolation source: activated sludge from anammox sidestream of wastewater treatment plant... | place: USA: Virginia | collected 2017-08 | reverse complement strand
AATAGAACACGAATACTCGAATGGGGGCTGTTCACGAATGGGGGGCCACCCACGAATAGAACACGAATACTCGAATGGGGGCTGTTCACGAAGGGGGAGCTGTTCACGAAAGGGAGAGCCGTCCACGAATGGGGAGCTGTTCACGAAAGGGGGAGCCATCCACGAATAGAACACGAATACTCGAATAGAGAATTTTCGCGGATGAGGATTGTTGTCTACAATTGGAAAGAGATCTGTCCATGAATGATGAAAGATCATCCACGAACTCGCAGAACTTTACTCAAAGGGTACAAGGTACACGAATTGCGGTTCTTCTATGAATAGATACATTCCCATTTTTACACGCTTGGGAGAAGAATTGATTACTAATCGTAAATTATTAACCTTTATCTCTCAGATTTTCTAACATCGTCTCTTCCGATTCTAAATACGGGACGATTGTCAACACCAGGAAAGACACGATGATAATTTAATTTTCTTCGACCAAAATTAAATAATAGGCCGATTGGGGCATCTGCTGCCTTCAAGTAATTGATAACTTGAGCCAGTTCATCGTTTGTTAAAAGATGAGAAAAAGCTTTAACTTCAACTACCACCTGGTTTTCAACAAAAAGATCTAAATAGAATAACCCAACCTGATCGTCATCCATTTCCACAGATACTGGATATTGCCTTTCCACGGAAATATCAGAATTATTTAATTCCAGTGCCAATGCCCGTTCATAGATTTCCTCTTTATATCCAGGGCCGAGCTTATTATGAACCTCCATTGCAGCACCAATGATTTTGTAAGTCAGTTTATTTCCTGTTGCATCAATTGCCAGTTTGCTCATGGATTCCTCCAGTTTATAATTAATGATTAAATAATCATATATTGAAAATTAAAAAAAATTGATAAAACAGATTAGGGAATTTGTGACTTCTTTATAAAAAATTCAAAATAATCAATAGCAACTTATTCTTGTATCAAACACGCGTATCAGGTATTCTTTATTTGAATTCTCGCTTTTACCTCTTGGACGTCAATCCCATCCTTGCAAAACCCCCATTCATGGATGGTTCAACTTCTATTCCGAGGCAGTATCCAAAATTCGAGTATTCATGTTCTATTCGTGAACGGCTCCCCCTTTCGTGAACGGCCCCCATTCGAGCATTCGTGTTCTATTCGTGGATGGCTGGCAGGGACGAGCCACTGCCCATACGGGATTCCCCCATTCGAGTATTCGTGTTTTCATTCGTGGATGGCTCTCTATTCGTGGACGGCTGGCAGGGACGAGCCACTGCACATACGGGATTCCCCTATTCGTGGATGGATCTCCCTCCCCACCATTCGTGGACGTTTCCCCATTCGTGTATTCGTGTTCTATTCGTGGATGGCTGGCAGGGACGAGCCACTGCCCATACGGGATTCCCCCATTCGTGTATTCGTGTTCTATTCGTGGATGGCTCCCCCATTCGTGGACGGCTCCCCATTCGTGGATGGCTGCTTATTGTATTTAAACCTCTCTTATTTTACAATTATCTGTGATGTAGAGCGTGAATCGTTTTAGCATCTGAATTTTTAAATTTTCCTCTTGAATCAATAAATGGTAAGATTTATAACACCTTACCGATTTGAGGAGTGATACCATGGAAGATATCCTGAACCAGTTAGCCAAGTTTTGGCCCTTATTAATCCCACTCATTTTAATTCAATATGGGTTGTTGATTGCAGCTTTGATCGACCTTTTCAAACGGGAGCGGATAAAGGGTTCCAGGATTATGTGGGTGCTGGTGATTATCTTTGTTAATTTCATCGGTCCCATCCTTTATTTTATTCTTGGTCGTGAAGAGGAATAATCCGAATGGATGATACGTACTCCTTTGCCATTCGTTGTCAGGAGCTTACCCGCTATTATGGCGAGGTAAAAGCCCTGGATCATCTCAATCTGGATGTGCCACAGGGCTCAACCTTTGGCTTTCTGGGTCGCAATGGGTCCGGAAAAACAACGACCATGCGCCTGTTAACCGGTCTGGCAAAACCTACCAGCGGCAAGGCCTGGATTGGTGGCATTGAAACCACCAACACAAACCCAGCCGCTGGTTTTGTGTTCGGATACCTTCCCCAACAGCCTGTTTTCTACGGCTGGATGCGCGCCTGGGAGTATCTGGATTATGTCGGGCGCTTATTAAAGATGCCTGCAGCAAGACGTAAACAACGAATTGCGGAAGCATTGGATCAATTAGGGCTCTCGACTGTGGCAAAACGCAAGATCGCCGGTTTTTCAGGGGGGATGAAACAGCGTTTGGGGATTGCTCAGGCAATCCTTCATGAACCCCGGGTCCTGCTGCTGGATGAACCAACCAGTTCGCTCGACCCTGCCGGGCGTTATGAAGTTCTGGATTGGATACGCTCTCTTAATGGTGAGGTGACTGTATTTCTTTCCAGTCATATCCTGGACGATATCGATCGTATCTGTGACCAGGTGGCTATTTTGCTCCAGGGAAGACTGGTGAAAGTGGGCGAACGTGATCAAATCCTGGCTGAATATGCAACCAATATCGTCGAGTTACAGGTTGATCCGCAAGGTGAGGAAGCTCTGATAGCCTTCACCCGTGATATCCAGCAACATGCCTGGGTAGAGCAGGCGACGCACGATCAGCATGGGTCCCGGATTATGATCTCGGATATCCCAACCGCTAAGCGAGAATTGTTAAGTTTGATTAATGCTGCCCAACTGCCGGTTTCCCGTTTGGAGTGGGTAAGACCCAGCCTGGAAGAAGTCTTTTTAGAGTTGAGTGAGTAAGCCCATGCACGCCTTTTTTTATATGACCAGCATCGGTTTGTGCATCATTCTTCCCATTTTCTTCGGTATCTTAATCCGGCGAAGGTTTCGGGTCTCCTGGTTGTTATTTGGGGTGGGTTCTCTAACCTTTATCGGCTCGCAGATGGTGCATTTGCCGCTTAATAGCCTCTTGTCCAAAATTGGAATTCTTCCTGCTGCGAACTCAGACGGGATGGTTTTGCAAACAGCGCTTATTTTAGGGCTAACCGCTGGCCTTTGCGAGGAATTAACCCGTTTTGTTGGCTATGCTGCCTTGAAAAAAGCTCGCAAAGCTGAAGATGGCATCCTGCTTGGCCTGGGACACGGGGGCATCGAAGCGATGGTTTTGGTGGGGGTTCTGGGTGCAGGAGGAATCGCTCAACTTTTTGCCCTGCGATACGTGGATCTTACCAATCTAAACCTTGTTCCTGAACAACTGAATCATATCCAGAAAATGCTGGACACCTTTAACCAACCCGCTGCAGTGGGCTTGTTACCATTACTGGAACGTCTACTGGCGATGAGCTTTCATGTGATTTTGTCATTAGTGGTCTTAAGGGCTTTCCAACAGAACAAACGAATTTGGGTTCTGTGGGCGATCCTTTACCACGCCCTGGTGGACGCTTTAGTCGTTTATCTGGGAAATTTTAATATTCAGAACAGCATCCTGGAGGTGATATTTTTATTGTTATTGATACCGGGTGCTATCTGGGCTTTTAAGGTGTTTGGCAAACAGCTCAAAGAAAATATACAACCAAAAATAGGGATAGAATGGCGCCTGTTTGGAGAAGCTTGCCGTAAAGAGTTAATTCAACTCTGGAAGACGAAAATGGCGCTGGTGATTATGGGTGTTTTTGCTTTGTTTGGGATGGGATCACCACTGTTGGCTTATTTTTTGCCGCAAATCATGGGGAGCATTGAGGGCGCTGAGATGTTCAAAGATTTGATTCCTGAACCCTCGGTAGCAGATGCGATTGCACAATATGTCAAAAACCTTTCCCAATTTGGCTTCCTGATTGCTGTTTTAGTGGGAATGGGCAGCGTTGCCAGTGAAAAAGAAAAAGGCCTGACAGAGATGATTTTGCATAAACCATTGCCACGCTGGGCTTTTATCCTTTCCAAGTTTTCTGCCCAGGCAATCGTTTATCTGGTTGCTTTCTTCCTTGCGGAAGTTTTTGCATGGATTTACACGATGGTACTCTTTAAACCTGTTTCTTTTGGTTTGTTTAGCTTTATGAATGGATTATTATATGTGTGGATGCTTTGCTTTGTTGCCATTACCATTCTGGGGAGCACGTTCAGCCGCTCGAATGGGGTTGCAGCAGGGTTTAGTTTTGCTGGTTCGGTGGTATTGTTGCTTTCGGCTCAAATCCCTCAATACGGTAGTATTAGCCCGCAGGCGTTGATGGGATGGGTTGGATTGCTGGGAAAAGAATTGCAATTTAATCTACAAGCCAGTAATTTCACCGCTTTAGGCGCTGCGATTGTTCTGATCATCTGGCTTCTGGTTTGGGCGGTAGGTTTGTTTGAACAGCAGGAGTTGTAGTACCCCGGTAAATTCTTTATGGATAAGGTGTGATGGGGGTTAGAACTGCTTCTTTTGGAGAGGGGTAAGCTTCATGATCCGGCTGCTTTGGTTGCAAGGGTTCTATAGTCAGAGTTGGCACCAATTTAGGCTGGTTTAGACCTCCCTCTGTGGCTGTGATTTGGGGCGCACTGGTCATAATGGGGTTGATGGTGAAATGCGGGGCAGGGGTTGGAGATTTATTTGGAAATCCTAAATTCACCGGGTTCTTTTGCAGCCAGAAAAAGCCAAAAACTGCCAGGGCAGCGATTACTGTGAAAATAATTGCCAGTAAGCACCCGGCTGGTAATAACGAACGCTTTGATTGGATCGCCTGAATTCCATCCGGGATTTCGAAGGTGACGATGGTGATATTGTCATGTCCGCCGCGCTGGTTTGCCAGTTCAATCAGATGATCAACAGCCTGGCTGGCATCGCCCACATCAAAGGCTTGCAGGATTTCCGCATCGCTGACCAGATCGGTCAATCCATCGCTGGACATCAACAAACGATCCCCGGTCTGTAAGCTGACTCCCTGGTTGCTCAGTGATTGTTGATCTTCCTCACCCTGGGTTAAGCGCATGCGAAAATCGACTTCGGGCGGGGTAGGTCCGCCTAAATAACGACGGATCACATGCCGGTTGGGATGCCCTTCGATCTGATCCGGCGTCAAAAGATGATTGTCCAGCGCTTCCTGAATCCAGGTGTGGTCATTGCTGATCTGGCGAATGCGATCACCCCGGATCAGATAAATGCGGGAGTCGCCGATGGAAGCGGTATATAATCGGTGACCAACCATCCAGGTGACTGCCACGGTTGCCGCCATGCCTTGTTTTCCATTATCCTTTTGCGATTCTTCCCAAATGGCCTGGCTGGCACGGTGAATACCGGTCTCCATCGTTTGGGTTGGGTGCTGACCATTACTGCCCGCAACGGTGTGCATGATATGGTTTACCGCCAGTTCTGCCGCAACTTCACCAGCCTTGTGCCCGCCCACACCGTCGCTCAATACCGCCACTAAAACAGGGGTAGGGTTCTTGTTGCCAAGTTGAAATGCAGTCACACCAAACCGGTCTTCGTTATTCTTACCGCTCATCCCGGGGTGCGTCCTGGCGATTACAGGATAGCTAGACTGATTTTTACGAATCATTATTCTGATTATAAGTGAAAATTTGAATTTCGCGATCTTCTGTAGGATGCGAAAATTCAAACCGGTACATGGCTTTGGCAAAGTGTACAATATCCCCATGCCGTAATTTCACCCCTTTGGTCGAAATAGGCGTGAAATTCACCCAGGTGCCGGTGATGGAATTTTGATCCCGCAGCCAGTAGTCTCCCTGAGCGGTGTAGGATAAGCGCGCATGCACATCATCCAGCGCTGAATTTAAGATGACCAGGCGCGCCTGTTTTGCGTCGCTGCCGATCACCCACTCTTTTTTATCCAGAGCGACCGTTTTTTTGCGGTCTGGCTCGTAATGAGCATTCAAAGGAATCAATAGGGCTTCCACCTTTTTTGCCGGAATAGGCGGCTTCTTCCCGGATCGTTTGGAGCGTTCATCGGCTTGCTTGATTTTTACAGGTTGTGTAAGCGGGTCAATTGCCCGTTTGCGTTTGGCAGCTTGTTCCCGGAAGAAGGCTTTGCGTTTCCCTACCAGAACGATGGCGATGATTAAGACACTGCCGGATAGGATGATGCTCGCCAGGATGATCCAGCGCTCCGGGGTTAATTCCAGGCGCTTGAGTCCCTCCCAGAAGGTTAGTGGCATGGGGTCGACCTGGATTTCGATCAAGGCTGGTTGGGTACTGGCAGATAATCCCAATTGATCTTCCATTTCGATCGAAAAAGAAATTTCCTGGTCATTGATAAAAGGGGTTAAATCAACGTTGAATTTTTCAAAAGGAGGTTGAAGGATCTGCGCGTATAATTCCCCATCCACAAGCAAACGAGCGCTGCGAATCTCACGCGGGTGCCCATCTAAAAACTGGGTCATAAAGCGGATTTCAGCCTGATTTGGCCCTAATTCGAGCTTGCGATTATCCAGCGGATCGACCGACCAGGTGCGGTGGATCAGCAATGGGGGGTTGATTAAGATAAGCGTCGGTGCTTCCACCGTCAGATTAAAACTGGTTACCTCCGAGGTGATAGAGCTGCCTTCCTGGCCAATCACCGCAGAGATGGATTGGGCGCCGGATTGGTTGATCTCAGATGTATAGGTAACCTGATAGAGATAACGGTTGGGACGGAAGTATTCCTCAATATCCGGAAGTTCCTCCTGCCCGCTGAAAATAAAGAATTGTCCCCCGGTTTTTTCAGCCAGATCCTTCAAAGGTTCGACCACACTCGGATTCGTGCTGGGGGCAGAAGCCAGGCCGACCATCCAAACATAAATCGGGACGTTTTGTTGCAGTGCCCGCTCGATCAGACCGGGAAAAGCAGCCACATTGCTGATGTTCGGTTGGGAAGTGATGTAGAGAATAGCCCGCCGCGTGAGAGGATTGACGGAGGAATCTGTCGCCAGGTCCAGCGCCTGCATGAGGCTGGTGAGAGACGGTTGGCTGGTGGTTAAATTGGGTTGATAGGACTGCAAGGTTTCAATAAATTCAGACAGATCATGGCTGCGGATCTCCTGCAGACCTGTATCGGTAACCAGGCTGAAATCATCCGGGGTGTTGACCGGGCGGCTATTAAGCCAGGTGATGATGTGATCGGTGATGGCCTGGTAGCGGGAAATCCCACTGTTGGAGGTGGTTGAGAAAGCGGGTGACAGGTTATAAGCCAGGATGGTCTGAAAACCTGGCTCGCTAAGTTGGAGGGTTTGGATCGGGATGGGTGGCTGCCCATTCTCAATGATAGAGATACTCGTTGCGATGAGGTTGGAGAATGCCTGCCCGGTTTGGTCATAGCCTTCCAAAAAGAAAGACACCTCGGGAAATTCAAGCGTATTGATTTCATGGATGGTTGCCCGCCCAAAGACCTCATCCTGAGCAGAAACTGCGGGAATGGAGGAAACGATCCACCCCCCGATGGTTAGCAGACAAAGAAAGATACAAAAATAAGATTTTTTTAGGTTTTTAGAATTCATGAGATAAAAAAAGGCGGAAACAATCCCCTTTTGAATAATTTAATGATGATGATCATCTTGATTATATAGGAAAACGCTTAACGCTGAAAGCTATAAGAAAGACGCAGAAAGCTGAAAGAAAGACATGGAACAAAACTTCGTCAAAAACGTCTAAATATTGAGAGGAAAAACCTTGTGAAGAAGATAAAAATTATGATAACTTGTCTGTTTATACCTTTTATTTTCTTAAGTGGTTGTATTGTCCCAATGAATATGAACAGTGTCATGAAAGAACCGCATTTTAGGGGGGTCATAACTGAGGTGTATGCAAATTCAGTTCTCATAAGCGTAAATGAAGATGATGAAGTCCGCAAAAGCAGCGATTTAGTATATGTGTCTCTCAATGTAAAATTGAAAGATAGCAAGACCGATTTTATGAGCGGGGATGAAGTCGTTGTTTACTATGACGGCAATATTGCGGAAAGTTATCCGGCTCAAATAGACAAGGTCTATGCGATTGTTTTGATAAGCCCTGATAAAAAAGATGATTGGACAGATGTAAGCAGTGTTGGCGTACAACATATTTTGAGCGGTCAGAAGGAAGAATGGACAATCACTGAAAAACAGCAGATAGATAATTTGTACGAATGGTTTGTTAATTTGTCACTGACTAAAACACAATTTGCTGAAGGCAAAAGCCCCGGCGATTCAGACGGTGGGGAAGTTTACAATTTTACTTTGCATAATGACAACAGCACTTCGTTTGTCTACGGTAAATACGGTCCCGATGAACAATATATCATTTATTATGATGAATGGTATAAGGTTAACAATCCGTCTGACCCATTCAAAAATTGAAGCATCCATACTCATAGCAGCTACATCAAAAACAGGCGCTTCCATGACCGCCTTGATAAACTAATCGTGGTCATTTTTAGAATGCACTGTTAGTGACTGTCTGATCTGGGATTAACAGGATTTGTTAAACGTGATAATTTGCTCATCAACAATCAATTCTTATCCTATAAATCCTGACAAATTATCTGTTTTAAATAAAAATTAGAAATGCAATTTCTCTCTGGAAAAAATTTATCATAAATCCAGTAAATCCCAGTTCAGACTTCTCATTTTCAGCTTTAAGCTTTGAGCTTTGAGCTTTAAGCCATCCGCTAATCTTCCACCTCTTTTCAGATTGAATTATCCCGCAAGATAAAAGATAATCAATATAGAAAAAACAAAAAGGAATCTTATTTCTATGCTCACTCAGGAACAATTTGAGCGGATTGCTGTTGCTTTGCCGGTTTTAAAGAATGAACAAGCGGCCTTGTTGCGCGAGTTCCAGTCCAGAGCCTTTTATGCCCGTATCCCAGCCGGGAAAGACGTCTTCGTGGAAGGAGACCCGGCGAATTCGATTGCTTTACTGCTCAGCGGGGTGGTGCGGGTCTACAAAATTGGCGAGACCGGCAGGGAGATCACCCTATATCGCTTTGGTGTGGGTGAAAGCTGTATCCTGACAGCCAATGCCATTCTCAGCAATCAATCTTTCCCCGCCATCGCGACCGTGGAAGAAGATGCGGAAGCTGTCGTCATCCCTGCCGAGGATTTTCGTGATTGGGTCAAGCGCTATGATATGTGGCGTGAATTCGTCTTCGAATTGCTGTCCGGGCGGTTGGTAGCTTTGATGACCGTGGTGGATGAGGTTGTCTTCCAGCGGATGGATAGTCGCGTCGCTGCCTGGCTCCTGAAACAGTCTCTACAGGAAAACCTGCTGCAGGTGACCCATCAGGAAATTGCTGCTGACCTGGGCAGTTCCCGTGAGGTGATCAGCCGTATTTTAGGTGAATTTTCGAAAGAAGGACTAATTCATCTGGGGCGCGGCACTATTATGCTTCTGGATAAAAAAGCCCTGGGGAAACGGGCAGTAATGTGACTTTATCACAGACAGATTGATATAAATCCGATATGATAAAGGAAATGAGAAAAAAATTTGCTTTATTAAGGAGATAAAAATGAAATTCAAACGGAATATGTCGAATCTGGATCGTTTGATCCGTGTGATTGTAGCCATCCTATTTGTTTACCTATATTTTAGTCATATTGTTGTAGGTGCGCTGGGAGTTATCCTGTTGGTGTTAGCGGTCGTATTCCTGCTAACGTCCTTCGTGTCCTTTTGCCCCATATATTCGCTGTTTAAATTCAAAACATATAAGGGATAGAATTCTGGGGAATTAAAAAAGGGTTGTTCTTTTGCCGGGCAGCCCTTTTTTTATTCTAAAATAGATGGATTTTTTCATGGCATGGTTCTATACTGATTAAACAACACCATTCTTTTTCCTGTGTTGAGAAAAAAGGAAGCAACAGTATGGAACAATTGTATGTTGAATCTTTACCTGCCTGGAAATCCTGGCTGGAAGAACATCGCGAAACTTCTCCGGGGGTCTGGTTGATATTCTACAAAAAAGAAAGCGGGGTTGCCACGCTTACCTATGAAGACGCTATCGAAGAAGCCCTCTGCCACGGTTGGATTGACAGTATCATTAAGAAAAGAGATGAGGTGAGTCACCTGCGGAAATTCACTCCCCGCAAGGATGATAGCAATTGGTCAGATTTGAATAAGAGCAGGGTTGAAAAAATGATCCGTGAGCAGCGCATGACAGCTTATGGGGCTGCGAAGATAGAGACCGCCAAACAGAATGGTCGCTGGAACCAGACCAATGCGCCACGCATCCAGTTTGAGATGCCGGATGAGTTCCAACTGGCTTTGGATAATAACCCGACAGCTCGGCAATTCTTCGACTCTTTAACAAAGACTGATCGCAAACAATTTATCATCTGGATTGCATCCGCAAAACGACCTGAGACTCGTGAGAAGCGGATTAGGGAATCCCTAGAGCTCCTTGAAAAAGGACAGAAGTTGGGATTAAGGTAAATTCATACCTTCCGGAGCCTTAAGTACGATAGAGTTGTTTCGATCTAAATGAACAAGAAACCCTGATGATAAGAATTTGAGGATTGAAATGATACAAATAACCGCCCTAAAAAACAATTTTGACCCGACTTTTCAGGTGCCAAATACATTCTTCCGGCAGGAGGAGCAGACAAAACACCTGGCGCTTATTCTGCCGGGCTTAAATTATTCCTGCGATATGCCCTTGTTGTATTATGCTGCCCAGGTCATGCTGGCAGCCGGAGCCGATGTGGTGCAGGTGAAATACGATTATTCTCAATCCCAGAGTGGGAGGGGATTCTCACTGAAAGAAGTCCTGCCGCGCATGCGAACAGATTGCGTGCCAACCGCACAGGTAGCCCTCCAACAGCGGGACTACGAACACCTGACCTTGATTGGGAAATCATTGGGGACATTGGCGATCCCATTTCTGCTGGACGCGGGATTACCCGTCCAACCGCAAACCTGCATCTTCCAGACCCCGATCCTGAACGAAATGCTGCCTGCCTTAGGATCAATTCGACAATGCCCGCATACACTGCACGTGATAGGCACTCAGGACCCGTATTATAACCCGGCTTTAATTGAAGAATTCAGAACACCTGAGCATGATAATTTTATGCTGGTGGAAGGCGCCAACCACAGCCTGGAAATACCAGGGGAGCTCATGAAGTCATTGACGATTCTTGAGAATGTAGTTGATAGGATGCGTGAGTTTATAATGGGAATAAATTTGTGGTTAAAGTAGAATGAGAGAACGCGCCTTAGTATCCCGTGAATGAATTCGCACGGCATTTATAAGTAAAATACCCTCATTATTCTCATCCAAATAACAAAAAAACATCTTAATACCATCCAGATTGATGGTTTGTTGATTGACATAGCGGATTTAATTGTATAGAAAAAATACATGCCATCTGAGCACCATCTATATAGATGATATTATAAAATTTTCAATAATTAAATTAGGGTCAGAAATATCAAGGTTTGATTTCGGTATAAAAAAGGTCATTATGTTAGAAACAGAAAAAATTACTATCAATATGTCTGCAGTAGATTTGGGAAAAGTTGATCTGCTGGTTGGCGAAGGTGTGTATTCCAACCGCAGCGACTTCATCCGGACGGCAATTCGATCACAGCTTGAGAAGCACACCTTTGAGATCCAGCAGACTGTCACGCGCCACGATTATGCGATTGGACTGGTTTCGTACGGTCGGGCTGAGCTGGAAAAGCGCAAACAAAAAGGGAAGAAGCTTTCTCTATCCGTCATCGGGATGCTGTTTCTGCAGGATGATATCCCGGTGGAGTTGGCTCTGGAGGTGATTGATGAAATCAAAGTGCGGGGGATGTTCAGAGCCAGTGATGAACTCAAATTAGCTCTGGCAGACCGGATGAAATAAGATTTTTGTCATTTTAGGGCTCAAACTGAAATCCTGGAGCATAATTAATTCATCCCCTAAGTCATACCGGAGAGAACATGAAAGTAGAAATCGCAGCGCTGATGGATAAAAATATTATCGTAGAGGCAGCAACCCGCTGGGGGGCTCATGGCAAGATCGAATTGCTGGACGAGGTCGCCAATTACGTCTATCAGTTTCAGGATGAGAAATGCTGGAAGATTTTACGCATCGGGCACAGTTCGCACCGCTCGGAGGAGCAAATTATCGCTGAGCTGGATTGGATCAACTATCTGCACGAGAAGGGTGTAGCGGTCGCCCGGCCGTATCCCTCCCGGAATCAGCGTTTGACGGAAGTTATTCCGGTTGAAGATTCCTATTTTACAGCCGTGGCTTTTGAATTCGCACCCGGGCAATTGATTGAAAATGCAGACCCTATGGAGTGGAATACCAGCCTGTTTCAAACCCTGGGGAGAACCATCGGGAAAATGCACCGCCTGGCCAAAGATTACCAGCCGATACACCTTGTCCAGTTACGCCCGGATTGGCGGAAAGATGACCTGATCCAAAATGCCAGGAAATACCTGCCCGAGGATCAGATGGATGCTGCGGATGAAATGGATGAAATATTGCAGCGTTTCAGTCGAATGCCAGCTGCGCCATCGGATTATGGTTTAATCCATAGCGATGTCAACCCGACCAATTTCCATGTGGATCAAGGAAAAATCACCCTGTTTGATTTCGATGATTGCGGCTACAACTGGTTCATCAATGACATCACAGTCGCTATGCCGCTTTATTCCAGCATGTTTTCGAAACCGGATTGGGAAAAGCGTCTGCACGAATATGTGTACTGGTTTATGCACGGGTATGGGCAGGAAAACCAATTAGCGGAGCAATGGCTTGAGTTCTTACCCATCTGTATGCGCCTGCAGAATATCATCACGCTGGTGGCGATGCATGAAGCCAATATTCCAAAATCCCCTTATCGATCCTTTTACGAACTGGTTCTGAAGACCTATCGCCAGGGGCATCCTTTATTCGGTTATGATTTTTTAGGCGCGAGTAAAACCCAATAAGTTTTTTGTTGGAAAAACGATGCTATCCTGTGCGCAGGATGAAATATATCATACTTATCTTGTGGACAGGATGAAAATGATAAACAATTATCCTGTAGACAGGATGAAAATGATAAACAATTATCCTGTAGACAGGATGAAAATGATAAACAATTATCCTGTAGACAGGATAATGTGGAGGTGCGCATGTCAATCGATATCAATCGTCTGAAAACTGTTTTACTGGATGCTATAAAAAATGTTCAGAAAACTACATATGTGCATCGAGAAATACAAATAGATAACAAATTACCCTACATATTTGTGGGTGTTAGGCGTAGTGGAAAATCGCATCTTCTATACCAGCGGATGTTTGAGCTTGTTTCTGACGGCCATAGCTGGGATGAATTCCTGTATATCAATTTTGAAGATGAAAGGCTCATCGGTTACAAATCCTCAGATTTTAACACACTTTTGGAAGCTCATTATTCTTTACCTCAAATATCACCAATTTTATTCTTAGATGAAATTCAAAATATCGATGGATGGGAAAAATTCGCTGGCTATTCAGGTATGCTATTCAATAAATAATCCTGTCACATATAATCGCGAAATAAGAGCGCTTTCAAAGTTTGCCAGTTTTATCCCATGCTCAAAATTAATCATCATTACTTATGACCAAAGAGAAAAGATAAAAGAAAATGACCTCGAGATTGAATTGGTTCCAATCTGGGATTGGTTATTGAATTTCAAGAAAATAATGGCATAATAAAGTCAATCTGTTGGTATTTCTAAGCGTGTTGAGTTGGGTCCAATTTTTGAAAAATTTATAATCAAACCAACTTTCTGAAATCTTCCAGGATCAAATCATTATGACCCTCCCGATCATTCTTCTATTACTCATTCTCATTACCGCACTGGTGTTATTTTCCTTTGAATGGGTTTCCCCGGATGTGACGGCACTTGGGGTGCTGGTATTTCTGGTGGTATTCAAACTAATACCGGTTGAGCGCGCTTTTGAGGGGTTTGGCAGTGACACGTTCATTCTGCTGCTGGGCATATTGATCATGACCGCGGCGTTGATGAAGACCGGGGTAGTGGACCTGGTGGGAAGGTCTTTGCTGGAATTCACCAGTAAAAGACCAGGCAGTTTATTGCCGGCTACCATGGTGGCAGTGTCTGCTATCAGCGCCTTCATTAATAACACGGCTGCTGCCGCGTTCTTTTTACCGGTGATTTTGGGACTCAGCCAGCGGGCAAAAATGAGCGCTTCACGCTTGCTGATGCCAATGGCTTTCGCTGCAATCCTATCCAGCTCAGTGACGTTGATCAGCACTTCCACCAATGTGGTGGTCAGCGGTTTGATCACCCAGTTCGGGTTGGAGCCTATCCGTATGTTTGAATTGACGCCGGTGGGCATCCCCATTCTGGTGGTGGGTATCCTCTATATGGTATTGATCGGCAAACGCCTCATCCCTGAAAGAGAAACCCAGCAGGACATGGCTGATACTTTCAATTTACGCCCTTACCTGGCTGAGTTACGCATCCTGCCAGATTCATCCCTGGCTGGAAAAACGTTGGCGCAGTCAAACCTGGGCAGAAATTATGATTTGACGGTCTTGACCATCATTCGTGAAGGAAAACGGCATACTCATCCCCCGGCTGATATGGTCTTGAATGTCGGAGATGCCTTATTGGTTGAGGGGGTGTCAGACGCGATCCTGAAGATCAAAGATGTGGCGGGGATCGATATTCAGGCGGATGTGAAATTTTCGGATCATGATTTGAAAGGTGAAGGGTTAGATCTGGCAGAAGTCGTCTTACTACCAAAATCTCCTTTTATCGGCCGCACATTAAAAGGAATGAAAATGAGAGAGCGTTTTGACTTGCAGGTGGTGGCGATCAACCGGCGTACCGGGATTATTTATTCCAAGATTGCCGATACCCGCATGCAAATGGGAGACGTGCTACTAGTACAGGGCAATAAAAATCAGATTGCTGCCCTACAGGCGGATAATGCCTTCGATGTTTTAGGAACCTTAAGTGTTCAGCGCTTCAATAAAAAACAAGCTATCCTGGTGGGAGCTATCTTTGCCGGGGCTTTTATACTGGGGGCAACGAATATTTTCCCATTGCCGGCAGCCATGTTAGCCGGTGCCTTGCTGGTTTTTCTGACCCGGGTGATCACCCCTGAGGAAGCTTACCGGCAGGTCGATTGGAAGGTGTTGATTTTAATTGGCAGTATGCTGGCGTTAGGCGTCGCGATGCAGACCACCGGTACTGCTCAGTTTCTGGCGAACTTGTTAACGCGCCTGGTTGGTAACTGGAACCCGATCTGGCTGCTTTCCGGCTTTTTCCTGCTGACAGTCTTACTGACCCAGCCGATGTCCAATCAGGCAGCAGCGGCGGTGGTGATTCCGGTGGCAGTGCAAACCGCCATCCATTTGGGGCTGAACCCGCGTACCTTCGCCATGATGATCGCCATCGCTGCCAGCACCTCTTACCTGACGCCTCTGGAGCCAGCCTGCCTGATGGTCTATGGTCCCGGGCGCTACCGATTTCTGGATTTCATGAAAGTGGGCGGTTTGCTAACCCTGCTGGTCTATCTGATCGCCATCGTATTAACGCCCATTTTGTGGCCGCTTTAAAATAAAAAGTCCCTGGATCCGGTTTTTCCAGGGACTTTATCGGCTGATCGATCAGGCAGCCGAGATTTCGCTGACTTCCACCAGGGCCGGTGTTTCGTTTTGTGTAAGACGCCGGAATGTCAGCGCCCAAAGCGAGCCAATGTAGGCGTACATGACGCCATTTACCAGCAACATTACCGGTATATAGAGCAGGAAACCAGCCCCACTGAGAATCGCGCCCAGGCTGATTACCGCATCGGTCTGGAAAAAGATGGATATTAAAAAGGGAGCCAGGATCAGAATAAATGGGATTGCCAGTGCCAGCCCGATGGCGATTTCCCCGATGATGATCGCCAACCCGATGACTACCTGGGGCCAGGGCTTGCTGACCAGTAAATTCCAGGCACGGGAGATCGCGGCAAAGACACCCAGGTCCTCCCCAACCATAGCGACAATCGATTGCTCAATTAAAATATTGACAGCAAAAGCCAGGATGATAAACACTGGAACCAGGCAGAGTAAACCAATTCCAAGTGTAAAGACGCCCAAAAAGATGATCGGAAAAACAGCCAGTGCCACGGCCGCGATGGAGGTGGCAAATATCAGCAGGAAGAACAAAAACACTCGCCAGTAATAAGGTTTGCTTTCCTCAAAGATGCGGGAAAAGCCAAGTTTTTCTTCCCCACCGTCAGCCAGCCAGGCGCCTCGCGCCACCCCAACCCGCCCGAGAACACCAAGGAAAATAGCAATCACGGAAATTGCCAAAACCAGGAGAATTACTGCCATGATGGTCAGAAAAATCGTCCAGGGCTCCGAATCCCATACATGCTTGAACTGCAAAAGCCAATGAGTCACCTGATTGGTTACCTGAAAATTGCTGGCTGCCAGCCCATTACCGGAAGGCAGGAAGTTGGAACTACTGCCGCCGCCGCCTCCCGAACCTCCCCCACCCCCCGAGCCAGAGCGGGCACAACTGGATAAAATCCCAAAAATCCAGAGCGCCTTAAATTTCCAGATAATCTTCCAGGCTTTTGAAAAAACTTCACCATAATCCATAATACACCTCTCTGATTAGTATACGGATTTTTACTGAAAAAGGTTTCAAAATCCTGCTCTTCTGGTCAAACTGAATCCTCGCCCTCTGGGTAGTGAAAGAATGATCCTGTCCGGATATAGTAGAAACACGTGGAGAGTAATTATGAAAGAAAAAGCACCGATTGTTTGTAAAAGCTTGTTGATTTTAGGCGGACTTAATCTGCTGATGATGGGGGGATTCATTTTATTAATCTGGTCGATGCATGCGAGTCAGGATCCCACCGGTTTTTTGGTTGGTAATTCTGGGGAGCTGGTTGTTAGTCTGATCATCAAGATCTTCTACCTGATCATGAAGCGTTCTCTGTGGGTATTTATTTTAGGAAACAGTGTCTTTTCTGGCGGACTGTTTGCGCTGGCTCTGATCATTTATCGGAAAAAAATAGAAACTCGAAAAGACTATCACCCGCGTGAATTGCAGATCAGAACAGCCTGATATTTTCTGAAAGCAAGGTTGCGAAAAAGAATTCCGTTGGTTACAAAGATACCTCGCATTTCATTAAAAAACCAAGAAAATAGAAGATTATTTCAAGAAAATTGATGTATAATTCAGAATTAAGAATATTTATTGTTGTAAAATTAAGATTTATAAAGACAAATAAAAAATAATTAATTCGAGTATAATTCAGGTTGCTTTATGTCTGCCGAAACATCCACTGAAACCACTAGCGAGAAAGTTAAGCTGCTTACGCCCTTGTTACTGCTATTCATGGGCGCTATGATCCTGGCGAATATGGGCGGCAGCATGTACCAACCCCTGGAAGCGCTCTACCTGAAAGATCTGGGAGCCGGGATTGCTCAGATTGGGATTTATTACACACTTTCCCAAATTATTCCCCTCATCCTCCAGATTTTAGGCGGCTGGATTTCCGATTCGCTTGGGCGTTTGCGGGCGATTGCCATTGGCAGCGTGCTCGGGATTTTGGGCTACCTACCGCTCTTGCTGGCGACCCGCTGGGAATGGGTGCTGGCCGCCTCGGTGTTGAATGCCATGACGCGCTCCCTGGTAGGGCCCAGTTTCGATGCCTTCATCGCTGATCACTCTGCCCCTGAGAATCGAGCGCGTTTGTTTGGGATTACACAGACCCTGTTTGGGGTTGTTAGCGTCATCGGTCCGCTGGCAGGTGGGTTCCTGGTGGAGGCTATGGGTTTCAAAGGGATGTTATTGATCGCCACCATTTTGTATGTCCTGGCGACTGCCATTCGTGTGGGCATGGCCAAAGAAGCCGCGCGGGGGTTTGAAGCTTCGCCCACCAAATTAACCGTTTCCAGCCTGAAAACCAATCTGGGCACTATGATCGGGCTGGTGTTAACCGGCGGTCTCTTCACCTGGATCATGATCACCGATGGGGTTCGCGATATTTTCTTCAATATGTCGATGACTTTTCTCTCGGTTTATATGCAGGATATCGCCAAGCTGTCGATCAGCCAGATTGGGATCATGAACAGCATCTTCGGTGTGGCTATGATGGTTGTGATGATCCCGGCCGGGTGGCTGGCGGATAAAGTTGGCGAACGGGTCAATATTGCCATTTCGTTCGTGTTCATTTCATTTTCGATTGGGATGATAGCGGCAGTGAAGCCGGGCAGCCCAGCCTGGGTGTATGGGTTGGGATGGGTCATCGCCGGCATTGGGGTTGGATTGGCGACCCCCGCTTACCAATCTCTGATCAGTAAAGCAGTACCAGCGCGTTTGCGCGGGGTAGCGTTTGGCTTGTTCAGCTCGAGCCTGGGGTTTGTATCCCTACCAGCCCCTCTGATCGGCAGCTTTTTGTGGGAGAAAGTCAGCCCGCAATTTCCATTCTTTATCACCGCTATTGTTTCCCTGCTGGCGGTTATCCCGGTCTGGTTTAAATTCAAGGTTACTGAAAAAGAAACTGAACGGATTAATAGCTTTAATCACGCTGAATAAAATCCCTGTATCGTTTGCTGTATACCCGAAATTTTAGCAGTATAATGGCATAATCTCTTAAAAAAGGTGATGTGCAGGTGGTTTATTTTTTAAATTGAACCACCTGCTGCCAGCAAACAACGAACTTGGAAAAGCAAAGCAGACTCGAGACACAAAGACTCATCATGGTTTCAACAAAGCAAAAAGCAGCCCCTTCATTTGTGGAATTCGTCATCATCATTTCATTAATGATGTCGTTAACTGCTTTTTCAATTGATTCGCTGCTGCCTTCCTTACACCAAATCAGCAGTGAACTGGGGGTGAGGAACCCTAATGATCGCCAACTGGTGGTCTCAGTTTTTTATTTTGGGATGGCGCTCGGGCAGCTTTTTTTTGGCCCGCTTTCGGATCACACCGGTCGTAAAAAAGCGATTTATATCGGCTATGCCGGATATATTATCGGAGCCATTATCTCTGCTACCGCCATGAATTTCACGGTGCTTCTGTTGGGGCGTCTGCTGCAGGGTCTGGGAGTATCCTCTCCGCGCGGCGTTTCTCTGGCAGTCGTCAGAGATCAATATTCCGGCAACCGCATGGCGCGCGTGATGTCATTTGCCATGACGGTATTTATTCTGGTGCCAACGATCGCTCCCACCATAGGGCAAGCAATCCTCTCTCTGGTGAATTGGCGGGGAAATTTTGTGGCTTTCATCGTGTTTGCCTTGATTTCCTTCATCTGGTTTGCTGTACGCATGCCGGAAACCCTGGTGCCGGAAAACCACATCCGCTTTACCGGTAAACGAATTCTCCTATCAATTGATGAAATTGTGAAAAACCGTTTTGCCTTTGGTTTTACGCTGGCATCCGGCTGTGTTTATGGTGTGTTCGTCAGCTACCTGAATTCATCTCAGCAAATTTTACAGGAACAGTATGGGCTGGGCCATTTGTTCCCCTTGTTTTTTGCAATGATAGCCCTTTCTTTAGGTCTGGCTTCTTTTATGAACTCGCGGCTGGTGCTGCGCTTTGGCATGCTGCGCCTGGTGCAATGGGCGCTGCAGGCTCAGATTATTCTGGCAGTAATCTTTTTTGCGATCCTCCTGGGGTTGCCCGGGCAGCCGCCTTTATGGGGATTGCTGACCTTCTTCATGTTATTTTATTTTTGTACCGGCGTTTTGTTTGGGAATATCAACTCCCTGGCGATGCAGCCACTCGGCCACCTGGCAGGGATCGGCTCCGGCGTCGTGGGCTCATTCTCGATGTTAATCGCGATGGTGTTTGGCACCATTATCGGAAGAGCCTACAATGGCACCATCTTTCCAATCGTCATCGGAATGATTGTGTTGACCGGCGCATCCATTTTGATTTCGCGCTGGGCAGTCTCAGGAAAACAATCCCTGCCGGATCTGACTTAAGAAAACCTATAAAGGAGGAAGATGCGAAAAAGAATCTTCATTCCCTGCCATTCATTGTCAAGGGATGGATGGCAGCAATGGTGGCGTGCAAATCGTTTGCGCTGACCACCAGGCTGATGGATACCTCGGAAGAACCATGCGCGATCGCCAGCACGTTCACTTCGCTATCTGCCAGAGCGGTGAAGATCTTGCCGGCCACGCCCCAACGGTAACGCATTTGCGGGCAGACGGCCGTAATGATGACCACCTCCTCACTGGCCCAGATGCGGTCGATATTGCGCTGCTCGATCTCGTGTGCTAGGCTGCTTTCCAGAACGGCCAGCACAGACGGCGTCATATTCACCGGAACAGCAAAACACAGGGATTGTTCGGATGACGCTTCAGTGATGAAAGGTACGGTGGCACCGGTGGTGGCGACCGCGCTGAAAATGCGAGCAGCTACACCCGGCACGCCCAGCATTCCACGACCTTCCACGTTAATGAGCTGTACATCCCGCACGGCGGTGACCGCTTTGATAATGCCGCCCTGCTTACCATTGCCGTTCAGATCGGCGGTAATCAATGTCCCGGGGTGTTCGGGGTTGAAAGTATTCAGCACTTTGAGGACTTTCCCGGCTTCAATCACCGGGCGGATGGTCTTAGGGTGCAAGACCTTAGCCCCAAAATATGCCAGTTCGGAGACTTCACGGTAAGAAAGCTCCGGGACGGTGTGGGCTTCTTTAGCCAGCCGCGGGTCAGCAGTCATGACGCCATCCACATCGGTATAAATCCTGACTTCGTCCGCGTCCAACACCACCCCCAGGATGGCGGCGGAATAATCCGAACCACCTCTGCCCAGCGTGGTGGGCGTGCCACCGGCTGTGGCGGCAATAAACCCGGTCACCACCGGTACGATATGCTGCGCAAATAACGGCTGCAGGGCTGACAGTGTTTTTTCGTGGGTTGGCGCCATCAGGGGCAGCGCTGCCTGGAATTTTTCATCGCTGACGATCAGTTGGGTGGCGTCTATTGCCTGAGCCTGGATCCCCTGGCTGCGCAAGATGGCTGCAATCACTCGCACTGCCAGGCGCTCGCCCAGCCCAACAACGGCATCCAATGCACGCGGCGATGCCTCCCCCAGCACGCCGATCGCCTGTACCAGGTGCTTGAAGTTATCGATCAGTGCATCCATTTCGCCAGCTACCTGTGCCTGATCTGTTGGTTGGTAGTGCTGCAGCGCCTGATGGTGGCGTTCCTGCAGCACTTGTATCGTTTCCTGAAAGGGGATCTGGTTTCCTTTGGCTGCCTGCCGGGCACTTTCCAGGAGGGCATCGCTCACCCTCGAAAAGGCGGAAGAGACCACTACCACATTCTGCCAGCCCTGCTTAGCCTGGTTCACAATTTTTACCACCTGTGCCAAACCTTCCAGGCTGCCGACTGAGGAACCACCAAATTTAATGACCAGTGTATTTTTATTATTCATGATACCGGCTCCGTTAACTCAAATTTGCCTGCAGCCAATCAAAGGCTTGTTGTAGGTCGGCGATTAAATCACCGGCATCTTCAATTCCAAGAGAGTAACGCACCAGGTTATCCTTGATACCCCAGGCGGCCCGATCTTCTGCGCTGATCGAATAATAGGAAAGCAACGCGGGCTGGTTCACCAGACTTTCAGCACCCCCCAGGGATGGCGTGATATACGGGACCTGCAGGCGGTCAAGGAAACGAGCGGTTTGTTCCAGGTTCGCTTTCAGGGTGAAGGAGACCACCCCGCCAAAACCGGACATCTGCCGTTTGGCGATGGCATGGTCGGGGTGGTTGGGCAAACCAGGGTAAAAGACTTCCTCGACCAATGGTTGAGTGAGCAAGTATTCTGCCAGTTCTTGGGCACTCTGATTTTGATGGCGAACACGCAGCCCCAATGTTTTGATGCCACGCAGCAGTAAATAAGCATTATATGGGTCCATAACTGCCCCCAGCAGGTTGTTGTGTTCACGAATTTGATCCACCAATTTCTGCTGGCCGATGACCACTCCGGAAAGTAAATCATGATGGCCGCCCAGGTATTTCGTCCCGGAGTGCAACACCAGATCGATACCAAAATCCAGGGGTTTCAAATTGATAGGAGTGGCAAAGGTGGAATCAATCATCGTCAGGAGGTCGTGTTTTTTTGCGGTTTTCACGAGGTGTTCAATATCCACCACGCGCAGGTAGGGGTTGGTGGGTGTTTCCGTCAGGATCAGGCATGTATTAGTGCGGATGGCTGCTTCCAGATCGCCATTATTAACGGTGGAAACACACGTACTCTCCACACCAAAACGCTGCAGAAAGTTCATTCCAAATTCACGGGTTTTGCGGTAGATATCATCGGTGTAGATGATATGGTCTCCCGCTTTCAGGAAGGTCAACAAACTGGTGGTGACGGCTGCCATCCCGGAGGCAAACAACAGGGCGGCTTCTCCGCCTTCCAGGGCAGCCAGACGCTTTTCAACCGCCATGACCGTTGGGTTGCCGTAGCGCCCATATTCCAGACGATTGGTGGGGGTGCCGTTGTTTTTAGCGCTTGTGAATTGACAGATATCCTCATAGCTGTCAAAAACATAGGTAGAGGTGGGCACGATTGGGTCAATCAGTGAATGATAGGGTTTCTGACGTTGCTCCCCGGCATGAACACTGCGGGTGGATGCGGAATTCTGGGTGGTTGTTTGGTTGAAAGTCATGGTTCACTCCTTAACGAAAAAAAACTGCCCGATTTGGGCAGCTGTGAATACATAAAATTAAAGAACGCTAACGAGCGCTCACTGGCTGGCAGCTGCCCTTCTATGTCGACATGACATCAACATACCATTTGTCTCGCTTAAGACACGGCTAGAAGATAACTGACGGACAGGAGTTGCATTCATTGTTTTTGAGTTTACTGGATGAATCCTGATACGTCAAGTTAAAAATTGAAAAAAAGTGGCTATACTTTTTTATTATTCGTTACGATAAAAGGTGAATAAAATGAAAACGATAAATTCAAGACCCGTTTTCGGAGTATTATTGATCCTATTTCTAACGACATCCTGCTTAGGCACCTCCCTCAACACGGTAATACAACCAAAAAATGGTACCGGACCCGATGATTCGCAAATAGAATTAACCGCTACCGAACCAATTGTTTTAACTGCAACTTCAACCCTGACACCAACCATTACACCAACAGAAGAACCGACAGAAACGCCAACGATAACCCCAACGCCAACTTCCACCGCGACCCCGACCGTGACCCCGACTGAGAAACCAGTCGTTGATGAGCGCATCTTTTTTGATCCACAATCGGTAGAGGATATCGATAAGTTGCTGGAATCGCCCAGCCCAATTACCGATCCAGAGGCGTTTGCGTTGTGGCAGGACGAATATATTAAATTAATCAACCAAAAACTGGAAACCTATACCGGTCCTTTTATGCAGGTTAGTTTTGCGGTAATAGATATGGGAGCATTTACGATTGGGATTAACCAATGGGTGGCAATCGCTTCTTACCAATTTACCTACATTGAAAATGGAACGACCTTTACCATTGTAAATAAAACATTTGTTTTTAAAGATACTCATGGAAGCAATCTGTTGCTTACCGTTACGTTTTTACCAGAAAAGATCATTCCCTTTGATGATTTTTACATGAAAGAAGGGCTTTATAAACCTCCTAACAAACCGGGAACCTTAAGACTTGGATTTTTATTTGTTGATTTGTTAAGAATATTGATTATGCCTGTTCCTTTTTTAAATGATTTTTTTCCCGAAGATATGGACGAAAATGAAACGTATCAATTAGTTGATAAGATCGTTCGTGACAAGGAATTAAGCACAGATGATATTCAAAAAATAGCAAAAATGAGGTTCGTTTTAGAAGCTTATACGAATTAAACCCTTTATTTTGATATACCAGTACTGGCTTTATCGAGAGCGGTAACTTCAGCAGAAGTAAGCCTCCAACCCATTGCTCCGAGGTTTTCTGCGGCCTGGCGTGCATTCTTTGCCCCGGGAATGGGTATGGTGCCTTTACAGATCGTCCAGTTCAGGGCAACCTGCGAAGGGGTTTTGCTATACTGGCTGCCGATCTCTTTCAGCAGGTTGATCAGAGGTAAAGCGCGGCGCAATTTCTCCGGGGGGAACATGTGCCGGCGTGGGCCAGTGGGTGGGTTATCGGGGCCATATTTTCCGGTCACCATGCCTTTTGCCAACGGGCTGTAGGCGATGATGGTGATCTTGTTTTCCAGACAGTAATCGAGCAAGCCGTTCTCTTCGATGCTGCGATCGAATAAATTATATTGCACCTGATTGGACGCCAGAGGAACACCGGCTGCCAGCAGGGCCTCGTTGGCTTTTTTCGTTTGTTCCAGATTGAAATTAGAGACCCCAACAGCACGAGTAAGGCCAGCTTTGACAGCTTCTGCCAGTTCAACCACATAATCCGGTCTGCTCCACAATCCGACTGGCCAATGGATTTGGTATAAATCTACCCGATCACGCTCCAGGCGTTTAAGACTCTTCCGGAGGGCTCTCAAAAGGGCGGCTTTTCGTATTCGCCAGGGGAAAGGGAAAAATTTGGTGGCTACTAAAACTTGTTGATTGGCAGTTGGGAGGAATTCACCCAGAAATCGTTCTGAACGGCCGGTTCCATAAACTTCAGCTGTGTCGAACCAGTTGGTGCCGTGCGTCAGGCTGACATCGAAAGCTTCACGAATATCGGCAGCGCTGTAGGTATTGCCGCCAAAGCCCCACATCATCCGGTCGCCCCACGACCAGCATCCCACCCCAACCGGGGTAATCATTACATCTGTTTTTCCAAGTGCTACCAAATCCTGCGGTTTTTCCATTATTCGTAATCCTTCCAACACCTTCTGCAATGTTTTGCATCATTCTATCATACTGATAAATATTTTTTGCTTGCTTGGATGAAAGCTTGTTTGGAGAAAAAAATGAAAATTTAAAAATAATCCCTTATAATCAATTTGTAGTTAATTGTTGTTTTAGATATAGAAAATAATTGTTATTTACAAAAAATGAACAAGCCTTTAGATAAAATATCAATTCATGGATTTAAATCAATTCGGGAACTTAATGACTTTGAATTGGATTCACTTAATATTCTCATTGGGGCCAATGGCTCTGGAAAAACAAATTTTATTTCCTTGTTTAAATTATTAAATCAAATTATTGATGAGAATCTTCAAGTTTATATTGCTCAATCCGGAGGAGCAAACTCGTTTTTATATTTTGGACATAAGAATACAGAAAAGATTTCTATTCAGTTGGCATTTAAAAACAACGGTTACAACTTCACCTTGATTCCAACGTTTCAGGATTCATTAATTTTTGAGTATGAAGAAATTTGGTTCCATGGTGGTCGACAATACAAAAGACCTTATTCTTACAATTTCGGGGGAGGACAAAAAGAGACCAAACTACATGTTGAATCAAGGGATCGTTCTATTAAAAACATGGCTGACCATGTTATTTCAGCTATTCAAAGCTGGCGAGTTTACCATTTTCACGATACAAGTCCTTCAGCAAAGTTAAAAAAATTCGTTGACATTGATGATAATCGAATTCTACGACCGGATGCATCCAATTTGGCGGCCTTTTTATTTCTCTTAAAGACCAAATATCCTTCAGATTATAAAAATATCATATCGACGATAAGATTAGTTGCTCCTTTCTTTAATGATTTTGTCCTCATACCTAAATCTTCAAATAATTCAAAAATACAAATTGAGTGGTTGGAGAATGGATCAGACGACTATTTCAACGCAAATACACTTTCTGACGGAACATTACGCTTTATTTGTCTGGCAACACTGTTATTACAACCTGATATGCCTGCTACCATAATTATTGATGAACCCGAATTAGGGTTACATCCTTATGCCATCACAATCTTAGCGGCTTTGCTGAAGAGCGCTTCTGAAAAGGCCCAGGTTATCGTCTCTACACAATCTGTATCCTTAGTTAATCAATTTGCCCCCGAAAATATTATTGTTGTTGATCGAAAAGATAATCAATCCACGTTTACGAGATATTCAACAAAAAAATTAGAAATCTGGTTAGAAGATTATGGCATGGGGGATCTATGGGAAAAGAACTTGCTAGGGGGCAGACCTGCATGATTTATGTATATGTCTCGGTTGAAGGACAAACAGAGGAAACGTTTATAAACAAAGTTTTGAATCCATATCTTTTAACCTATGAAGTTTATACAACCCCAATTCTTTTAAAAACAAAAAAAGTTTTAAGTGGCCCTGATTTTCGAGGCGGATTAACAAATTATGAACAAGCTAAACGGGATATTCAAAATCTATTGAAGGATCATTCAGTACAAGCAGTGACAACTTTTTATGACTTTTATGGTTTGCCCAATGATTTTCCTGGAAAAGACTCAATCAGTATTGGTAATTGTTATGAAAGGGTTACTTATTTAGAAGGAAGATTTAAAGAAGATATTAATAACCCGAAATTTTTTCCTTATCTCCAACTTCATGAATTTGAAGCTTTTTTATTTGTGAATCCGGAGCCCCTAAGAAAATTTTTCAATGATGACCAAAAAATAAACCGGGTTTACGAGATTAAAAGAAAATTTAATACTCCAGAAGAAATAAATGATTCAACCGAAACTGCTCCATCAAAAAGAATACGCTCATTGTTCCCCGGGTACCAGAAGCCATTACATGGACCGCAAGCTATTTCAGAGGTTGGGATAGAGAATTTAATGCATGAATGTAGCCATTTTCGATCCTGGGTTGAATGGTTGCTAGGCTTAGGAACTTAATCAGTGATAAATTTCTTTATTGAGCTTCTTCCTGTTTCTCTGAAGTATAGGCATGATGTAACGTTAGCGGATCACGTTCCTGCTTACGCAGCCTCAGGTTAAGCATCTCGACAAACACCGAAAAGCCCATTGCAAAATAAATGTAACCTTTGGGAATATGTTGGTGCAGGCTTTCAACGATCAGGGTAAAGCCAATCATGATCAGGAAAGAAAGTGCCAGCATTTTTACCGTTGGGTGTTTTTCCACAAAGTTACTGATCATATCGGCTGATACGACCATCCCACCGGCTGCAATAATCACAGCAGCGATCATGACAGCCACCTCGTCGACCATTCCAACGGCGGTAATGACTGAATCGAGAGAAAAGATAATATCCAGAAGCATGATCTGAATGATCACGCCCCCAAAACTGGTTCTTACTTTAGCGGATGATTGCCCCTCCACCCCTTCCAATTTTTGGTGGATTTCCATGGTGGCTTTTCCCACCAGGAATAAACCGCCGATAAATAAAATTAAATCACGTCCGGAGATGTGGAAATTGAGAATTGAAAAAATTGGTTCAGTTAAACCGATGATCCATGCCAGCGAAAGCAATAATAGAATTCGGGTAATGACAGCCAGGCTAATCCCGATGCGGCGGGCTTTGGATTGCTGGTGGTGAGGTAATTTGCCTGCCATAATTGAAACAAAAATGACGTTATCCACACCTAAAATCAATTCCAATGCAACCAGGGTAACCAATGCAATCCAGATTTGAGGATCCGTAATCCAATTCATGTTATCCAGTTCTCCTTCTTGTATCAATCCATACCTGATTTTATCGTGTTGTGGGGCAAGCGAAAAGAGAAATAATTAGTAATATATCCTCAATAAAATTATTTTTTACATTTATATAATTGTTATTCATATCTACCTATTGGTTGACCTAAAAATTCTATATGAGTATTCAACTACTTCACAATTTTAGAGGGATTTTGATATAGAAATCCTTTGTATAATAATCATATATAGGTCATAAAGTGGGAAGTTTCCTTTTGTGTTTACATAACTTAGAACTGAAAAAAATCATAATAAAAAAATCCCCATACTTTTTAATCATCTTTTGGTTAGCTGTTACAGTTCCACTTACTTTACTGGGTTATGGAAGTGATGGTGACGCTTGGTTGGTTGCTAGAACAGCAAGGAATATTTATTCCGCTGGAGAATATTTTAAATCTCGAACAACAGGATTTCCGCTTTTTGAACTTGCTGTAACACCATTAATAAACATTGGGCATTGGTATCTTTCTAACTTACTGCCTCTGCTATTTGGATTAATGATTTTTCCAGCATTAATTCGCTTAGGTAAAAAAGGAAAGATATTTCATACAAATATTTTTCTATTTTCTTTTATGTTTTTACCAGTGATAATCAAAAATTCCACTTCAACAATGGATTATATACCTGCACTTTCACTCCTTATTTGGGCATATACTTTTTTAATAGAAGGTAAATGGAAGTTAACAGGCTTTCTCATAGGAGTAGCTTGTGGTTTTCGCCCGACATCTGGACTTTTTATACTACCAGTATTAATTTACGTTTTTAAAGAAAACGAAAACAAAATTCAATTAATTAAATTATTTTTGATTTCAGTATTAGTTGGCACACTCGCATACTCACCGGCTTTAATTAAATATGGCATTCCAAACCCATTTGGTAGTATAAAACTTGACCAACAAATTATTTTTCTAATTACTGGTTATAACTTTCTTAAACTTTTTGGAATTATACAAAGTGTTGTGTTAGTTGTTATGGCTTTTCTTTTTGGTATTAAAACAATAAAATCCAAAAATTATAATTCTTTTAATTTATTTCATATTTCCAATATTGCGATCTGGTTAATTTTATTCTTCTTATTGCCTGATGAACCTGAATATTTATTACCTTTGGTGCCTTCTATTATTTTTCTCTTAGATCGATATCTATCAAAGAAAAATTTTATTTTTATCTCGCTATTATTATTCTCTTATCATTTTATTCAAGTGGAAGCTCTCGGTGGGCACAGTGGTGATAGATATATTGATATAGGCATAAAAAATGGATATATTATTAAAGATATACAAGCTCGAATTTTCGATCTTTCATTAAGAAAAGCTGCGGATAATTATAAAAACCCTTCAAAAACATTATTAATGTATGGGGCAACTGTAATATCAGCCGATAACAATTTATGGATTAAGAAAAATGACATTTATTGTCAACAATCAGGAAATTTTTGTGTTTCAGGAAGAATACGCGATGTTAAAAAATTAGATAATTTGTTTTCAGAAGGTTATAGGATTGTTGTGTGGAAAGGCGAAATGTGGGAATATATTAGAACTGGATTTACGATACCAAATTATGTCGAGGTAATAGACAATTTGTCATCGTTCTTTGGAGTAAAAATAAAAGGACAACCAATAAATCAATAAAAAATTTGGATTTTGGTGGTTTTTTAAAAACGTAGATTCAAATAATAATTCAAAATAAAATTCATTAATAACCAATAACCTTTTAAGAAACGGTTTTTTCTTACTACCCCTTGCTCCTAACACGATTTCCGATAGAATTGAGAGCATCATTCCATTGGAGTAAGGTATGCAGACATCTCAAAATATCATCCTCATCGGGTTGGGGAAGGTCGGGCGTGAAGTCATCCGGCAGTTGCAGGCGTTGGGGCTGGAAGACCGGATAACAGGGCTGGCGGATAGCAGTGCTGTGATCTTCGGAAACCCGCTCCCCCCAAAACAGATTAATGAAGCTCTTTTAATGAAGGAAGCCGGGCAACCTTTGGCTGCAATGCCTGGAGCTCAACCGCTGAGCAAATTAAGCGATTCTTTTCAAACAGACGCGCTGATTGTGGACACCAGTGCCGCCAGGGATCTGGATTGGAAGATCGCCCGGCAGAATGGTTGTCAACTGGTGTTCGCCAACAAAAATGCGCACAGTTCCTCCTGGATGGCTGCCTCCCTGCTTTTTGATAATCCTGAAGTTCGCTATGAAGCGACGGTAGGCGCCGGGCTGCCAGTTATCAAAACTTTACGAAATCAGGTGGCTACCGGCGATGGCATCACCCGGATCGAAGGCGTGATGAGCGGAACCCTGGGCTTTCTGTGCAGCCGCCTGGAAGCAGGTGTTTCTTACAGTCAGGCCGTGCGTGAGGCATTTGAACAGGGTTTTACCGAACCAGACCCGCGGGATGATTTAAGTGGTTTTGATGTACTGCGTAAAGCTATCATTCTGGGGCGTACTGCTGGCTGGCCGTTGGAATCAGTGGATTTTACCGTGCAGCCCCTGTACGATGATCGGCTGATTAATATCCCGGTAGCCGAATTTTTCCAGCGGTCGACCTTATTGGATCCAACTTATGCTGCCCTGGTGGAAGAAGCTGCTCGGGCAGGCAAGGTATTGCGCTATCTGGCGACAGTCACCCCACAGGGTGGTCAGATTGGCTTGCAAGCGGTGAAGAAACAAAGCGAGTTGGGCGCACTGCAAGGCCCCGGGAATTATTTTGCCTTCTATAGCCGCTATTATGACCCGCTCCCGCTGGTTATTTCCGGGCCCGGGGCAGGCATTCAAGTAACAGCCAACGGTGTGCTCGGTGATATAATCGCCCTCATGGATTGCTGAGCGTTTATGCCTGAGATGAAAAAACACGAACAAATGGAAGAGATTTACCGATCTGGATCCCTGCCCTGGGATGTGATGGAACCACCCCCGGAAGTCATTGACCTGGCGGCTCATTTGCCGGTTGGGCGAGCTTTGGATTTAGGCTGTGGATACGGCCGGGCTTCTATTTACCTGGCGCGCTTAGGCTGGCAGGTGGATGGTGTGGATTTTGTATCACAGGCGATTACGGAAGCGAAATCGAGAGCTGCCCAAGCCGGAGTGGCTGATCGAACGCATTTCTTCCATTCTCCGGTGACCAAACTGGATTTTTTGCAGGCGCCGTATGATTTTGCCTTGGATGTTGGTTGTGCCCATAGTTTTATGGAAGACGAATTAAAAGCTTACCACCAGGAACTCAAGCGTTTGTTACGCCCAGGGGCAGTTTATCTGCTTTTTGGGCATTTAAATGAAAAAGATACACCAGCCGATCAACGCAGGTGGCTGGATGAAGAGATTTTGAAATCCATTTTTTCTACCGGCTTTCAGCTTGAAAAAAGAAGAATTTGGCATCACACAGGTTAATGACCAGTCTCCCTGGCGATCCGCCTGGTTCTGGTTCAGAAAGGAATCATCATGAACAAAATCCCCGTTGCTATTTTAGGCGCCACCGGATCAGTGGGTCAGCGTTTTATCGAAATGCTGGCGAATCACCCATATTTTGAAATTGTTGCATTAACCGGCTCGGAACGCAGCGCTGGTAAGCCTTATGGGCAAGCCTGCCGCTGGGTGCTGTCTGGTTCGGTTCCGCCTGTTGTACGCGATCTGGTTATCCAACCTACTTCCACCGAAATCCCCGGGAAAGTTGCTTTTTCGGCTTTACCGGCAGCGGTAGCCAGGGAATGGGAACCAAAACTGGCAGCCGCCGGTTATGCAGTTTGCTCGAATGCTTCAGCCTTACGCCAGACTACCGGTGTGCCGCTCTTAATTCCTGAAATCAACTATGATCATCTGGAGATGATTCCCTTACAGCACAGTGAATTAGGCTGGAAAGGGCTGGCAGTTACCAGCCCAAACTGCACCACCAATGGAATTGCGATGACACTCAAGCCATTGGATGATGCGTTTGGTGTGGAAGCTGTGTTTGCCAGTACCATGCAGGCTATTTCAGGTGCGGGTTTTCCCGGGCTAGCATCCATGGATATTCAGGACAATGTCATCCCCCTGATCAGCGGTGAGGAAGAGAAGATCCAGACTGAGGCTAATCTCCTGCTTGGGAAAATGAAGGATGGCAGGCGGGTTAATGCCCAGATTCAGATCAGTGCGCATGCCAACCGGGTGGCGGTTTTTGATGGGCATACCATTGCACTGTCGGTTAAATTTCGCAATAAACCTTCTGTGGAGGATGCTATCCGTGTTTTGGAAAACTTCCGCGGTCCAACCGAAGTGCAGCAAATGCCAACCGCACCCGAGCGCCCTATTCTGGTGAGTCGGGAACCGGATCGCCCGCAACCGCGCCGTGATCGCGATGCCGGGAATGGTATGAGTGTCACGGTTGGTCGCATTCGCCCGTGCAACTTATTTGATTTACGCATGGTCACGGTAGTGCACAACACCGTGCGCGGCGCTGCAGGCGGCTCAATTTTGAACGCTGAATTATTATATGCCAGAGGTCTCCTGGAAGGATGATCCGCCTGGGGATGACCGATTGCCCGGTGGTGCGAGAACTGCTGGATAAAGATCTGCTTCATTTGGATTATCTGGAAGTGCATGGCCCGTATGCCGAATCCGCCCGGAAGGCATACCCACATATTCCTATGCTGCTGCACAACGCCCTCTACCAGTGGTCTTTGACTCATGAAGATGGACTACAGCACAAAAACGCTGCCATGGTTACCCGAGAGCGTATTGCATTGACTGGTACCCCCTGGTACAGCCTGCATCTGGGTTTTTCAGCGGCAGAGGTGGACTTCCAGGATGAGGCCATGGTCGCCATCTCACCGCTTCAACCCAAAGAGTTGGTGTTGGTCCGTTGTATCGAGCGCTTACAACAGCTTACCCAAATGACATCCGTGCCAGTCCTGATCGAAAATCTGGATTACAACCCGACCCAGGCTTACGAATACGTTTGCGAAACGGACTTCATTCAAAATATTCTGGCAGAAACGGATACCAGGCTGCTATTCGACCTGGCCCATGCCCGGGTGACAGCCACTGCTTTTGGTATCCCGCTGCAGGAATATATTGATCAACTGCCGCTAGATAAAATCCATCAGATTCACCTGAATAGCCCTGGATGGCGGGACGGTCGCCTGGTCGATGCGCATCTGGAATTAACTGAGGATGACTACCAATTGTTAGAAACGATCCTGAAGCGCAGCCAGCCCTGGGCGATCACCCTGGAATATAATCGGAATGTACATCTTGCTTGCTCGCAGATTGGTCGTTTACGAGAAATTATTCAAAAGACTGGATTATTAACCCAAATTCAAACAATCGAATTTGACCAGTCCATTACGGATTGTTTGAAAAGCGATCAAAACAAGTTAAAATAATAAAAGTCAGCTTAACCGGAGGTCGTTTGAAAAGAGAAACCTTACAACGGATTATGTATTATTTGTTCGATCATTGGTTCGTTACCCATTTTTATGGGCTTGAACATATTCCGAAGGAGGGCGGTATTATCATCGCCACCAACCATATGAGCCGCATGGATATTCCTTTTCTGTTTGTCAACCCGGTGCGCAAAGACATCACTGCGCTGGTAGCTGATAAATATGTCAACTACCCTGGGATAAGCTGGTTTGCCCGCACAGCCGGCGCGATTTATATTGATCGCGATCGGGCTGATTTTGCGGCGTTTCGGGTGGCACAGAATTTAATTAAGTCAGGCGTGGCAATGGGGATTGCTCCGGAGGGTACCCGCAGTAAAACCAGTCAATTATTGGAAGGAAAAGCCGGAACCATTTTGCTGGCTATCCGTACAGGGGCTCCGATTATTCCGGTTGGACTGACGGGTACCGAAGGCAGTTTCAAGCGCTTGTTTACATTTCACAAACCACATTTAACAGCCCGCTTTGGGGAAGCCTTCGTGATCGACGAAATCCCACGGGAAAACCGCGAAGAAGCCATGCAAAAAGCGGTAGATGAGATCATGTGCCGGATTGCTACATTGCTGCCGGAGCGTTATTGGGGTTTTTATAAAGATCATCCGCGTTTGCAGGAGCTGATTACCCAACAAGGCGGCGCTGTCACAGACGAATCAGGTTAGACATGCATACCGGTTTCTGGTGGATAATTCTGGCAGTCGCTATTTATGGTGTCATCCATTCTACGTTGGCCGCCATTCGACTTAAAAATTGGGTGAAACATTGGTTAGGTAAAGAGCGCTATGACCGTTATTACCGCTTATTTTTTTCGTTTCAGGCCGGGGTGTTATTTTTTCCGATCCTGCTTCTGATTGTGATTTTGCCGGATCACGTGCTTTATCATATTCCAACGCCCTGGCTGTACTTAACCATAAGCTTACAGATCGCTGCGGTGGTAGGTTTATTTCATAGTTTATTGAAGACCGGACTGCTGCGTTTTGTTGGAATCTCGCAGGCGCTTGACCCTCAACAGGCTAAACGCCCTCTTTCAATGGTGACGGGAGGGTTGTATCGTTTGGTGCGGCATCCTCTATACCTCTGCACCTTTGCCTTTATCTGGTTATTGCCGGTCATGAGCATGAATATTTTGGGATTAAACATTGGAATTTCCCTTTATACATTAATCGGCGCCTGGCTGGAAGAACAGAAATTGATGGTTGAATTTGGCCAGGACTATCAGGCTTACCGCCAGCGAACACCTTTCATTATTCCTTCCCTCAAAATAAGGAAAGCGGAGTAAAATAAATTTTCAGGTTTAGATTCAAGTTTTTACTTTCGAGAATAATGGAATGGAACAGATAGACCAGCAACGTTCAACCCTGACCCGCTATGCCTGGTTATCGATTGGGGTTGCTTTACTCACCATGGGACTGAAAGCAGGCGCATACTTCCTGACTGGGTCGGTCGGGTTGTTATCGGATGCGCTCGAATCATTGGTCAACCTGGCTGGAGCAGTGATGGCATTGAGCATGCTGACCATTGCTGCCCGCCCGGCAGACGAGAACCATGCCTATGGTCACAGCAAAGCCGAGTACTTTTCCAGTGGGTTTGAAGGCTCCTTGATTCTGATCGCTGCTGCCAGTATCATCTACACGGCTGTCAGACGTCTGTTGGTACCTCAACCGCTTGAAAAACTGGGGTTTGGGTTGCTGGTTTTAGCCCTGGCTGGTTTGATCAATCTGGGTGCGGCGCTTGTTTTACGCTCGGCGGGTAAAAAACACAATTCAATTGCGCTGATCGCCAGCTCGCGCCATTTGATGACCGATGTGTGGACATCCGCCGGGGTGCTGGTGGGGGTGGGATTAGTAGCTCTGACTGGCTGGCAACCGCTGGATGCGCTGGTGGCAATTCTGGCAGCATTAAACATTCTGCTATCAGGGTTCAAAATTGTGCGGGAATCTGCCAACGGGCTGATGGATATTGCTCTGCCTCAGGAAGATTTAGATCATATTCAGCAGGTGTTGGATAAATATCAGGCACAGGGGGTGCAATTTCACGCCGTGCGCACACGCCAATCGGGCGCCAGAAAGTTTATCTCCATGCATGTACTCGTTCCCAACGAGTGGACGGTCGAACATGGACACAATTTGCTCAATCACCTGGAGAATGACCTGAACGCTGAATTACCAAACTGCAACATTTTGACCCATCTGGAACCGCTGCAGGATCCATCCTCGTATACAGATATTGAGGTGAGATAGCTGGTGAGCTGTTGAGTTATTGAGTTGTTAAGTTATTGAGTTATTGAGTTGTTGAGTTGTTGAGCTATTGAGCTGTTGAGTTATTGAGTTGTTAAGTTATTGAGTTGTTAAGTTATTGAGTTGTTGAGTTGTTGAGCTGTTGAGTTATTGAGTTCTTGAGCTGTTGAGCTGTTGAGCTGTTGAGCTGTTGAGTTCTTGAGTTATTGAGAATGGTTTTTTTCAATTAATTTTGTGAGCGTTGTTCTTAGATCCTTTTCAGGGAGAGAGTTGACAGCTCGAATTCAGAAAATTCATTTTGCAACGGTATAATGAAACCTGATTTTAATGAATAAAAGAGAAAAACTTCTGAAAACGATACCCTGGTTGATCCTGGCTGCCAGCCTTTTAGGCGCACTGGCGGTGATTGGCGTTTCAAGTTTTATTCAACCCGGCAGCTCCAGCATCTCTACGATCATGGCAATTCTTGTGGCTCTTTTGCCTGGCTTGTTTGTGGTTGGGAGGCGCACCAGGGCAGGAAAAGAATTTGGAAAGAGGCAACTCCAATCGTTTAGCAAGCTGGCCAACAGGTTGAGCGCTCTGCTGTTGTTGGTGAATTTTTCTTTCCTGTTGATTCCTTTTGCTCACCTTCGCTGGCAGATGAAACACCAGGTGTGGTTCACCTGGCTGCCGGTCGTGATACTGTACGGATTGCTGGCAATTTCTCGGGTACTGGTGGTATGGCGCTCTCGGGGTCGAACATCCTCGCTTCAAAAAACCAACAGCAGCCGGGAGACTTTCATTGATTTCGCGCGCGGATTTGCGATTGTACTGGCGGTCGGATCGCACGCTTTCTATGCCTTCGGGTATGACGTGCTCTTCGGCGCGGCGATGTACAAAGTAATGTCTATCACCCGCCTGGCGACTCCCAGCTTTGTGCTGATCACCGGGATGATGTTTGAACTGGTATATTATCGCAAGGCTGAAAAACATGGCTTCAAATCAATGGCTAAAAGCCTGGTCTCGCGGGCGCTGCAATGTTTCCTGGCATACCTGATCACCGTTCTGATCGAATGGTTTGGGCTGCAATTGACAACTTCCGAGGCGTTGCGAGCCGCTGTTTTTCTGGGAAATTCGCTTTTTTCGGGCATCCTCCAGTTTTATGCCCTCTTTTTGTTGCTGGCGATTGCGATCATCTGGCTGCGGAAACGCTTTGGCATTTGGCTGATCGCATCCCTCCCGCTGCTGGTCTGGTTGGTGGACCCGCTGTTCTGGCGTCTCACCTGGCCCGCCGCTGATCAACCGCTGGGGCATCTGACCGCTTTATTTTTTGGGCACCCGGCTGTGTCCAACTTCAGCGTCTGGCATTCGTTAATGTTCATGTCTTTTGGAATGTTATTGGGCGTGGTGTTCAAACGTTCAAGGCAGGCTGGAAATTATCGGGATTTCCAATTAACGTTGTTGGGTTTGTTCGCTGTGTGTTTGCTGGTGAGCCTGGCGAGTGTTATCCCGTTGAATGGTCAGGATTTCTTCTACCTTTTTTCGAACGAATATCGTCTGCAACACCGTTTACCCTATTACAGCATTGGTAGTATGGGCGCCTTTCTGCTGATCTGGATTACCTGGAGAATGCGTAGATTTCTGTCCAAACCCTGGCTGGAACATACGGTCACCACTCTGGGTAAGGATTCGTTATGGGCGTTCGCGGTGGGCAACAGTCTGGCGGCCGTTCTGCCGGTAATCTCTCATCAGACCTGGTATGTGGTTGTGTTTACGCTGGCTGTGTTAGGTGGCAGTGTGCTGGTGATTGAGGGGAAGAAATTAATACCCATAACATAAACACTGATATTTGTAGGGGCAGGTCCGTGACCTGCCCTGGGTGGGCTGTTAATTGAGGACACCCTCACCCCCTGGCCCCCTCTCCAGATTCTGGAGAGGGGGAGCGCAAATTCCCCTGTTAATAGCTGGACGGAGTTTACCACCAATAGTCGGGTCATGTTTACAACCAAGAGCGGATGGATAAAATAAGAGCTCCTAAGGGGACAAGATTCACGAGATTTGCTTTTCGTAGTGGCAGGTCCGTGACCTGCCCAGGGTGGTTTGTTAATTGAGGACCCCCTCACCCCCCGGCCCCCTCTCCAGATTCTGGAGAGGGGGAGCGCAAATTCCCCTCCTTTGGAGGGGTGCCTGCAAGGCGGGGTGGTTTTTTGGCGAAAAGCTCAATGCTGAAAACCAAAAGTGAAGTTAGAACAATCCGGGATGGATAATCAGATTTTGAATTTCATTCACAAATATTCTTGTCGATCAAAGTTTAGACAGCTTGGGAATGAATGCAATTCGTCTATAAGCAATAGAGTAGTTCCCTATTGTGGCGGGGAAAGAGCCGTCCACGAACCCCTAAGGGGGCAAGATAAAACACGAATACACGAATGTGGAATTGCAGTATAACGGGGAGGTCACGGACCATCCCCCTACGAACGCTGTAACATATCCTGCCCGGGGATGTGGAATTGCAGTATAACGGGGAGGTCACGGACCATCCCCCTACGAATGCTGTGGCATATCCTCGACCACGTGGATTGTCCCTGCCCGGGGTGTGGAATTGCAGTATTACGGGGAGGTCAGGGACCATCCCCCTACGAATACTGTGGCATATTCTCGACCACGGGGATTGTCCCTGCCCGGGGATGTAGAATTCCAGTATAACGGGGGAGGTCACGGACCATCCCCCTACGAATGCTGTGGCATGTCCTCGTCCACGGGGATTGTCCCTGCCTCTACCGTTCGGCGTGGATTTCGGCGCGAAGTTGTTCGAAATAGGCGTGCATAAACGCATCACGGTTAGCGGCTATTTTCCGGGCGGTTATGGTGAAAAGGCGATCTTTGATCTTGTTCAATTTGAAGAGGTACTCATGATAGGAGCTGTGTGGCTCGCCCGGCTGTTCGATGCCGGTTTCCAGGAACTGGGCAGATGGCTCGGCGTAGATGGGTGTTCTGGTTTGGAAGGAATAACCGAATGTGCGCATCACACCAACCGCTCCAATGACATCCAGCTTATCTGCATCGAAGAGCACCTTGGCTTCGATGGTCTGGGGCTCATCCTCTTTAGCGCCGCGGAAGCGATGGGCGCGAATACAATGCTGCACGGCTTGAATACGTTCCTTCGACCAACCTTCTGCCTGCAGGATCTGTTCAGCGAAATGGGCTGAAGCTTCGTGATGGTTGTGACGTTCACCGCTGTTGGGGTCGCTGCCCTGGGCGTCGTGCAGGAGCGCGGCTGCCCGGACGATTTCCAGGTCGGCGCCTTCGATCAGCGCCAGTTTCTCTGCCATACGGTAAACGCGTTCGATGTGATCAAACCCATGTACCGGGTCAACCTGTGGGTACCAGGCGCGGGCGATTTCTAAGGTTAACATCCATGCACTCCTTTTTTTATTTTATTGACGGACCATTGGTTCTCGACTACCCATTGGCCGCGTTTCATCACGCGCTGCACAAGGTTCCCGCCGAATTTGTAGCCCAGGTTGCGATAGTCATCTGCTGACAATAATAGCAAATCAGCTTGTTTGCCGGGCTCCAGCGAGCCCAGTCGATCCGCCTGACCAATAGCGGCTGCTGCGTTGATCGTAGCCGCGGCAATAGCCTGCGCAACGGTGATCTTCAGGTAGCGGCAGGAGAGGGCGATCACGAACTGCATGCTCTCGCACCAGGCTGTGCCCGGGTTGAGATCGGAGGCGATGGCAAGAATTCCGTTAGCATCCAGGATCTTCTGTGCGGGGGCGTAATCGCTATGCCCCAGCCCAAAGGGAGTTGGCGTCAACGATACGGCGACAGTATTCGATTCTCCCAAAGCCTGAATATCTGCATCCGAAGCTTTCACCAGGTGATCAGCGGAGATAGCGCCCAAATGGACTGCCAGGCTGGTGCCACCCAAATTCTCAAATTCATCGGAATGAATTTTGAGTGGAAAGCCCAGTTCTCTGGCTTTTTCCAGAATCTGGCGGGTTTGCTCCAGGTTGAAAGCACCGACTTCGCAAAATACATCCACAAATGGCAGGGGTTGCCCGGCGGCATTCCTCTGCCACCACTGCAGAACCTCGGGTAGCATTTGTTTCACCAGCAAGTCGGTGTACGCTTGGGAATCGTGACTGTATTCGGGCGGAATGGCATGCGCTCCCAGATAGGTGGGCACCAGCTCGAGATCACTTTCCTGAGCCAGTTGCAGGATTGCCTGTAATTGGGTGAGTTCACTGCTGGCTGAGAGACCATAACCGGTTTTGGCTTCGGCGGTGGTGGTGCCGTTGTGCAGCATCCCCTGAAGGCGCAGACGAGCTTCAGCCAACAGTTCTTCCAGACTGGCATTGCGGGTTAACCGTACGGTGTTGACGATCCCCCCGCCGGCAGCCATGATCTCCTGATAGGTGGCACCAGCCAGACGCATTTCAAACTCGAGAGCACGGTTGCCCTTAAAGATCAGATGGGTGTGTGGGTCGATCAGACCGGGCATGACGACCCGTCCAGTTGCATCGAAACGCTCCTCCTGTGGGTAACGCGCCAACAGATCCGCTGTTGTGCTGACATCCCGGATCACCCCCTCGCGCACCAGAACGGCTCCATCTTCAATGATTCCTAACTTCCCCAGGTTTCGTCCGCGTTGTGGACCGCCTGCCAGGGTGAGCAATTGTTTGGCATGAATGATTAACATAAAACCTCCCCGATTTGATGTTGGATTTTCGTAATTATAGATGATTTCAAATCAAAGAGCAGTGTTCTTTATGGAGTTTCAATGCCTGCTGGAGATAAGGATTCTGGTTTGGCAGGATGAATATGCTTGAGGAGGACATAACCAAGAACAACCAGAGCAATCGACACGATCAGATTGACTACAAAGTCGATATCATAAAGGCGCGGAGATAAAAAGGCTCCCAAAGCCCGTCCAAGAGATGCGCCGGCGTTGCTGAGTGCCATCACAGTTGCCCGGGCGCCGGGATAAATTTCGCTTATTAAAGGTAAACTGGACACCAGGGTGAACTCAAAGCCGAGATAAAAGAAGAATAAGCCAGTCAGTGCTCCAACAATGGTACTGCTGAAGAAGTAAAGCATCAAAGTGGCCAACGCCGATACGATCAGCCCAATGGTGATAGCTACTTCCTTGCCTAACCGGTCGGACAACAAAGCGGAAAGCCCTTCTCCACCCATTTCAGAAATGCCAATTACTGCAGAAGCCGCTCCTAAAGCCGCCAGCTTAAGCGCAAAGCGATCTTCCAGCCAGACACCGAATACCAGATTAACCACCTCATTGGCAGCTGAGATGGAAATAGCAAATCCCAAAGCAGCCAGAACGGAGGAAACCCCCAGTACTTTTCGGAGGGTGCCAACACCATTGCCTTCGACAGGTGTGAGAGAACGATTGTTGGGGATTCGCCAGGCGATCAGGATCAGCATGAGTGACCCGAATAATGCGATGACCGGGAAAGGCACCCGCCAGGCTTTGGCTTCCTCTGCATGTGACATCAACCAGCCTATGAAGGGAATTCCGATCACAAAAGAACCCGCCCAGGAAAGTTCGGTTAATCCCAGCATACGCCCGCGTTTTTCATAAGGTGTCCGGTCGCTGATGAAGGCCTGCATGGCCGGAATGAACATCAGGATCCCCAGCATAGCGACCATCAAAGCTACGAAAAAAACCGGAAAGGTGGGAAAAATCCAGATGACCAGACAGGCGAGGATGAGCATCCCCAAACCAAGCAGCATGCTGATTTTGCGCCCATAGCGGTCAGCAATGTGAGCCAGAAACGGTCCCAGGAAGCCCATCATCGAGCGAGCAGTAATCGCCATGGATAATTGCTCCAGGCTGACGCCCAATCCACGGGCAAAGAGGTTCAGAAAAGGATAGACAATGCGATGTTCGGTGTGCATCACCACGCGTGTGGCAGTGACGATCCCGATCTGTTCAGCAAGATGGCTAGATGCCTGAGTTTTCAGGCTTTCTTGAGAATTGGGTGGCGTTGTTCGTAAATCCATAAGGCTAGTTGGGCTCCGAATATCAGAGTCAGGATGAGGACGAGGGTGTAAGATCCCTGAATGGCGCTGGAAGTAGATGCGCCGATCGGATTATCCGGATGCAGAATATTCTCTGCCCCACCTAACTGCCACCATAATACCACGCCAAACACTAGATTACCAATGCTCGTAAGCGTTTTGTTGTTGAAAACCCACAGACCGATCTGTAATAAAATTGCGACGATTCCGAGTAAAAAAGGCACCCGCCAGCGGGGTTCATCGAAGAAAAAACCACCCCAATTGGCGCGCATTACCCATAAAGACATGGGCAGGTATGTCAACCAGAAGAATAAGGCGGTGTAGGCGATGGAGCGACTGAGGTCCACCAGGTATTCCTGGCGGAAGAAAATCAGCCCGAGTAGTCCAAAGAGCGCTGCGATGCCAAACGCCAGCTTGCCGGTCCACACCCAGGCGGCGTGGATGTAGATCAGGCGGATGTTGCTGCCAATGGTCTTTTCGGTGGGCGCCAGGAAAGAGGCTGCGATGATCAGCACCAATGTGATGAGCAAAGTGAGAGGTTGTTTGAGGGTGCGGGAGGAGAAGGGCATGGGGGTAAAGTTTTGAGGGGTGAGTTTTGAGTATTGAGGGTGCTGAATTATAAATTTTGGATTTAGGTTTTAGGGAATTATAGTATAGATTTGGAAAAAAAAGCTGTTGAGCTGTTAAGCTATTGAGTTATTAAGTTATTAAGTTATTAAGCTGTTAGGAGGTTGGCTGGTAGCTCGTGGTAACTTGTTGAAGAATCGAGGGTGAGGAAATTGTCTGAACTGGATTTACAGGATTTTCTAGTCAATATACTTCCGAATTAATTGTGAATATAAGGTTGGGTAATTTTTCGGATTTCGGGTCAGGATTTATAGGATGCGGATGTGTGCGAAAGGTAGTATTCGAGTAACTTGTGCCCCTGGGTATTCGTGTATTCGTGTCCTAATTCGTGGACGGCCACCTGTCTAAACATGGATTTACAGGATTTTCTAGTCAATAAACTTCCGAATTAATCGTGAAAATAAGGTTGGGTGATTTTTCGGATTTCGCGTCAGGATTTACAGGATGCGGATTGTGTGCGAAAGGCAGTATTCGTGTATTCGTGTATAAATTCGTGGATGGCTTACTTAATGGATCGAAACTTGTTTTGTGAAAGTTTATTTAGCTGGTGGTTTGTGGCAGGAAGTTAAGAATCAAAAATAGAAAATCGCTAAACAGGGATTTTCAGGATAGAGACTTTTTTAAGAAAATCTCTTTATAATTCAAGCGGTTCATCATTTTTTTTAAAATTCCCAGCACGATTGCTTTTAATTTTTCCTTGGCTTCTTTTGTTTTTGTTACTTCGTAAAGTTCCATAGAATAATAATATTTATCAGTGGTTAGTACTTGTTTGAAAGATGGAAGAACAGAAAGCATTTTTTTAAAGGCTTTTATTTCCTCAGCGGTGAAGATTTTCAAAAGATGAGAGTTCCTATCGGATTTATCCATAAATGGCTTGAAAAAAAGGTGATTGAAAGGGCCAACTTTGTAATAAATGCAATAAAGCAGTTATTTAGGAACAGTCTACTAGGTGGGACACGATTGAGCACTTTAGAGCCCCCAGCTTTGTTGACTAAGTGCACCGCACTTTTGGGCATCCGATTAACATGCTGTACCAGCTATTTTGTGGTTTGCGTTAATCCCTAAGTGCAGCGCACTGCTTTCTGTTAACTAAGTACATCGCACTTTTGGGATGTAGATTAATTGGCTGAATCAGCTATTTTGTGGTTTGCGTTAATCTCTAAGTGCAGCGCACTGCTTTCTGTTAACTAAGTACATCGCACTTTCGGGCATCCGATTAACATGCTGTATCAGCTGTTTTGTGGTTTTCGTTAATCCCTAAGTGCAGCGCACTACTTTTTGTTAACTAAGTGCAGAGCACTGGAAAGAAGTTTCTTCTACTTCTTCTCAACTATCACTTTTGTTTTCTCGGACTTCACGGTGATTTTCCTTGGTGCCGGGTGAGTGATCGTTTTGGTCTGAGTGCGGATATTGCTCTCGACAAACTGCTTCGCAATCTCCACATACTGAGGGCACCGCGAACAATTTACCAGATGGTAAGAGGCATGGCGGGGGTGAAATGTTTCAATTACGAGCACGGGATGTTCATTAATCTGTACTACTTTTACTTCTGCAAAAGCATCAGGAATAAAATTTGGTTTTTCCAGGATGGAAAAAGCATCGATGATGGCCAATTTGGCGTAATACCCCTGCGTGATGATGATATCGGGGTCAAGAATCCGGACTTCTTCCGGGATGAATTCACAACAGTTGTTAAACAAGATGGTTTCTGCTTTTGAGCATTGAGGATTGTTGATGCAGCATTTGGCACTGTTGGTGTGGGCGAAATAGTGCCTGACATCTTCGAACGCTAATTCTGGCTGGAACTGGCTTAAGATGGTATGGGCGAACTCATGCGTTCGATACCAGGGTTTATTTTTGGAGATGCGGTGGATGTTTTCTTTTTCTTCTTCCCATATACGAAGACCTTCCACAGTTTTCAGGTTGGGATCTTTCTCTTCGCGGCCTGGATCGGCAGATAGAAAAAGGAGGCGTGGCAGGGTATGCTGGATGTAACCACTGCTGACGAAAGCTTCTTTCGCAGTGATGAAGGTCGCAGGGGAGGTCTGTGAACATTCAGGAAAATGCGGGCAGTTAAAATCGATTGCTGAAATTCCCTTTGATTTGTAATAGTCGTTTAGTTGGTTATCCATGTTTTCTCCTTGTTGATGAACCTGGATTTTTTCGATGCTTTTTTGCTTTTCGAGAAAGGCTTAATAAGTACGGTGGTCCAGGTTGGTTCTGCTAAAGTCATTTGTGAAATTTTTCATTAATAGTTTAACAGAAAGCAAAAATATTTGGAGTGAAAATAGGAGAAAAGGAAGAATCACCAGAAGAATAGTGATGAAAGGCAGAAGTAAATGCAGCGCGCTAAATCAGCAAATATCTTGTAAATCCAAGTTCAGACAGGTGGCCATCCACGAAGCAGGCCATCCACGAATTAGGACACGAATACACGAATGCCCTGGGGCACAAGTTACACGAATGCCCTGGGGCACAAGTTACACGAATGCCCTGGGGCACAAGTTACACGAATGCCCTGGGGCACAAGTTACACGAATGCCCAGGGGCACAAGTTACACGAATGCCCAGGGGCACAAGTTACTCGAATACTATCTATCGCACTCCAATGCTTCAGCCATACCAATGAAGCATTATTTGTATTAACCTTTGAGCTCACAGCCAATTCAATCTTCATTCAGACTATTTTTGATTTTCTGTTAGCAGAAATTAATCCCAGTAGAATCCTTCTTCTTCGAAGAATCTTTCAACCGCTCTTATCAAGACAAATTTTTTCACGCGTTTTCCGCCTTTTAGCCATACCCATGCCTGGCGGTCAGCTTGAACAGGGCGGTTACCTTTATCACCGCCAAAAGCGTTGCAAGCAAAGCTGCGACTTTTACCAAATTTTTCAGATAAATTGCACAATTGCACCATGGACATAAAAGTAAATCCTTCGCAGTCTGCTTTTGATGGTCTATCATTCGCAGGGTAATCAGGGTACTCATTTAACTCTCGATAGCCAGTTACTTTTTCATCGAATCTGGTAGCCAATTTTTTCCCTTTCACAACAATTGCCTTTGTTTTCTCAGGTTTCACCATAATTTTCGTTGGTGCTGGGTGGGTGATGGTTCTGACCTGCACGGGGAATTTTTTCTCCATAAATTTTTCCGCGATCTCTACGTATTGTGGGTAACGCGAACGGTTTACCAGATGGAATGAAGCGTTACGAGGGTGAAAGGTTTCAATCACCAAGACGGGATGCTCATTGATCAGCACGACTTTTACTTCTGGCAAAAAATCTGGAATAAAATTCGGCTTTTCCAGGAGGGGGAAAGCACCGGCGATGGCTTGTTTGGCCCATTGACCCTGAGTGATGATGATATCAGGGTCGAGAACCTGGATTTCCCCCGGAATGAATTCGCGACAATTATTAAACAGAACCGGATTAGCCTGTGCGCGTTGGGGGTTATTCATGCAGCATTTAGCACTGTTGGTGTGAGCAAAGTAATGGCGAGCATCGTCGATTTTCAACCCGGGCTGGAAATGGCTTAAGATGGCATGGGCAAATTCATGTGTTCGATACCAGTGCTTATTTTTAGGAAGTCGGTGCACATTTTCATATTCTTCCTCCCAAACACGGATGCTTTCCAATGTTTTCAGGTTAGGATCTTTCTCCGCACTGCCTGAATCCAGAGATAGAAAGGCGATGCGGGGCAGGGTGTGCTGGATATATCCTCTGCTGACGAAGGCTTCCTTGGCAGTGGTGAAGGTGTCGGGGGAGATTTTTGAACATTCAGAAAAATGGGGGCAGTTAAAATCAACTGCCGAAATACCTTTTGATTTGTAATACTCAGTCAGTTGGTTATACATGGTCGCTCCTAAAAAACTAATTCTGATGATTTTTGTTCATGTAAATAAGTCAAGCGCAGTCCAGATCATATTCTTGTTGTAAACCAAGCCAGAATTCAGCCGTTGTTTCCAATGCTGCAGCTAATCTCAGAGATGTATCTGCTGTGATACTACGCTTTCCTCGTACGATATCATTAATTTTTTGCTGGGTTTTCCGCATCGCCAGGGCAAGTTGATGCTGGCTAATCTGCATGGGGATAAGGAATTCTTCTAAAAGTACTTCTCCAGGATGTAACGGCCCAAAATCACGAGTTTTCATTATTTCTCCTAGTGATCGTCCACAATTTCAAGATCGTATGCGCCCTGGTGTTCCCACCAAAATCAATCTTATTAATATAAGTTTAGCAGAAACTGAAGTACTTAAGAAATATTACGTATAGTTTTCTGTAAATAGGAGAAATAATTAGTTTTTGTTGTAACTCTGATTTTGGAAATGACTACGAACTACCAGCGAAAAACTTTTCCACTTCTCCACTCTCCGCCACTACGCCTGGTTGGGTGCGCGCCATCATCTTCAAGGCAGCCTGGTGAGTCTCATCGTCGGTGGTGGCACAACCGTCGGAGACGACACGGACATAGAAATCACGGGCGTGGGCGTCCATGGCGGTCATGAGGACACAGCCATCTGTGATCATGCCCGTGACCACCACAGTGTCCACCTGCAGGCAGCGCAGCAGTACTTCCAGATCGGTATTGTAGAAGCCGGAGTAACGGCGTTTGATCACTTTGTAATCTTGTGGGAGACGCTCCAAGCCGTCAATGAGCTGGGCGCCGTAACTGTCCTCAACACAATGAACCGGGCTGATATCGGCTTCACGCCCAAAGTCTGTCAATTGCCGGCGATGTTCCTGGCAGATCCAAATCACTGGTAGGTTGTGAGCCCGCGCCGTGCTAGCCAGACGGTTGATCGTTGGGATCAGTTCGATAGCGGCGGGACAATACAGGCGTGAATCCGGATTAATTCCATCGTTTTGCATGTCAATAATCAGTAATGCTGGTTTCATATTACCGTCCTTTGATAAATATTTGGTTTATTATAGTCTTTGCAGCCTTCTATCCGGGATGGGTTATTTCTTCTCCTGCAAATATTTAAAATAGCCGGCTTTACGCAGAGCGATCAGTGTCAGACCACCCAGCACTCCGCCAATGGCGCCAAAAACGATGTAGCCGACGATCGCTTTGGTTAATCCCAACGCTACAAAGCCTACTGGAGCCCCGGTAATTGCCCCGAAGCCCCATTTCACCAGGAACTTACAGAAATGACCAACTGATCCGGCAACGGCTGCTACCAGGAGGTTCTCCGGGTTACCGAGTAACCACAGCGCCAGGTCAGTACCCACCCCAATGGCGAAGTAGGAAAGGAGGGTGTTGATGGCTCCAAAATCGCCCAGACCTAAAAAGGCAGCCAGAATGCCGGAAAGCAGGGCAATAAGACTGGCAGCCCCAACTTTAGGCACCACCCGCGCTCCAACGATGATGATCGCCATCCAGAACACGCCGGAATGCCCAGAAAGCTGCAGGGGTAAACGCAGAGCGATTTTAGCTACCACAATCAGCACCGCAAACAAGGTCATTAAAAAGAGTTGAAAAGTAGAAAAGTAGCGTTTTTTCATTTTGTATTAATCTCAATTCGATCTGTGTCCTGAATCCACTCGTCACGAGTGTCCAGTTTTTCAAGTAATGAAACCAGCTTGAGGGTGCCGCGCCAGGAGAGGTCGAACATCACCATATTATCCGGGTTGGCAACTTCAGCCCAGGTTAATTCCACCGCTTTATTTCGGCTGCTGCTGCTCACAGTGATATGTGTGCCATCTTTGAATTGATTTTCCTTAAAATACAGCAGCAACACATCCTTCAGCAACCAACCGTCCTGAGTCTTTCCTTCTTCCGCGTCAATAAATGAAGCCTGGGGTAGTTTCTCGATATCCGTTGGGGAGAAACCTGCCTTTATGGTGCCATTCCAGTATACCGGAATGTCCCCGGGTTGTAGAGCGATATCCAGTTGGTTCGCGAGACGCTGCCCACGGAGTTGTTCGATGCCAATTACTGCTCCAGCCAGCACGATGATAACTAGCACAACCAACAAAATTCGTTTGTTTTGAGACATATTTACCTCCAAAGAAAAAATGCTGCCATGATCGCAATCACGGAACCCACGAAAATCCAATCAAACCAGTGCATCTGGAGTTGATAATAAGACTTGCGTTGCGGCGAATCGAAACCGCGCGAATAAGCTGCTTCGGTAATGGCCCAGGCGCGTCGGGTGGTCAGGACGATGGCCGGGACCGTTAATGCGATCAGATCGCCAACTTGGCGAATCAACTGCCGCAGCCCTTCAAATTTCATCAAAATTCCACGACTCTGCTGAGCTTCACGGATGGCTTGCCATTCTTCCTGCAATAATCCGATGCTCTGAAACGCCAGGTTGATCGAAAAAGCATAGCGATAAGGAAGGTGCAGGCTTTCCAATGTCAGGCTGAGCTCATTGGTGGACGTGGTCGAGAAGAAAAGCGAAAAAACCCCGCTGATCAGAATCAGGCGCAGGGTAATCACAGTAGCCAATTCTAAGGAAACCAGCCACCAGTCAATCAGAAAGAGAAAGAGCAGCAGCCAGCGTAAAGACCAGATTTGCCGCAATGTTTCTGGTACCAACCGTGCCCAGATCAGGAAAAGAATATAGACCCCCATAAAAAAACCCAGTTTCTGCAAAGGCAACATAACTGCCAATGAAAGAGCTATGCTGATCAACAACTTCGTTCGCGGGTCAAGCATTCGCAGGGGAGAAGCCTGATTGAGCTGAATGGAGCGGGTCTTGCCTTTTTGGCTGAGGTTAAACATTCAGCACCATCCAATCCGGGCGTACCAACCCGATCCGATTCCAGGCGCTGCGATCCTCCAACACCGCGTGGGTAGGGCCTTCTGTCAGGATACCATCCGGTTGAAGCAAAATGAGATGGTCAGCATGGGCTGCCAGCTCCAGATCGTGGGTGCTGAAAATCACCAGAAAACCGGCTTTGGCCAATCGCTGTAACAGATCAACCAACACCGTTTTGTGCTCCTGATCCTGACCCAGCGCTGGTTCGTCCAGCAAGATGCCGTGTTCGCCATTCTGCATCAGGGTTAAAGCCAGCGCCAGCCGCCGTTTTTCACCCTCGCTCAACAATAAGGGGGGCGTATCCTCATAACGCAGCAGGTTGAGCGCTTCCATCAACCATTGATAACGCTCTAGATTGGGGTTATGGATTTTGAAGAGAATCTCATCGCACACGCTGGCGTTGAAGAGCTGCATATCCGGATTTTGGAAAACCATCCGGAAGCGCGGTTTTTGCGGTGCTTTTCCGTTTTGAACTCGCATCTCGCCTGTAAATTTCTGTAATCCCACCAAGGAGCGCAGCAGGGTGGTTTTTCCGGCCCCATTACGGCCAACAATGGCTACAATCTGGCCAGAGGGTAACGAAAAGTTGATGTTGCGAAGAATGGATTGCCCAGATTTTTCAACTGCCAGATTTTCAACCTCCAAGATAAATGGCTCCTGGGTCTCCGGGTAAGCCGGATGGGAGGAAACAGGTTCTTCCTCCGGTGGATGAATACCGGGTAATACGAATTTACGAAAGAAGGTAGATGGTTGCAGGTATTTGTCGCGATGCTCACAAATTACCGCTGATTTACCTGCGTTTATCAGGCTTTCGATATGAGCAACCAGCTCCAGAGCTGAGGTGGTATCCAGCATGGAGAGTGGTTCATCGAAGATAAAAACGTCTGGTTGGCGGGCCAGAATGGAAGCCAGAGCCAGCTTTTGTTGTTCTCCTCCTGAAAGGGTATGCGGCGAGCGGTCACGAAAACGCTGGAATTGGAAGAGGTTCAGCGTGTCTTCCAGGCGCTGATTCATTTCACTGCGGGGTAACCCCAGATTTTCTAAGCCAAACAGGATTTCAGTTTCCACGGTTGGTGCCAGCATCTGATGAGCCGGGTTCTGAAAGACCAGCCCCACCCGTTGTGAGATTTCCCACATCAGCAGGTCAACTGTCGCTTGACCATTGAGCAGCACCTTGCCAGAAAATTCTCCCCGGTAAAGGTGCGGAATTAATCCACTCAGGCAACGGGTAAAAGTGGACTTCCCGCTGCCGGAATTGCCACTGATGAAGATTCCTTCCCCAGCGTTCACGGAGAGTGATACCGGTGCTAATCCAAGATTATTCTGGGGGTAGGTGAAGGCGATCTGATCTGCCAGCAGAACTTCGGACATCTTCGCTTAACTCAGTCCAATTTTAATGGTTGCCAGGTTCCATTCTCTGGCTGCACATACAGAATTGGTTTGCTTTCCCGCCGGGCCGGGCGTACTTTATCCGCATTGACCAGACCGCTGGTAACCGGAGTTTCATCCAGGGTGCGTACCGATTGGATGCCCGCCTGCAGGATTTTCTTAACCGGCTGCATTCCGCTCAATTCGCGAATGCTACCTACCTGGATGTAACGACCATCCTGCCCGGATTGTGCCAGTCCTACAGAAGAAAGCGCTCCGATGACGCCATCCTGAGTGCCCCCCAGTCCTTTCAACAATATGTGATGCTTGGCTGCCAGGGCACGTGCTTCAGATTGCTTTACCAGATCACGCTGGGCAAGGCGTCCAAACTCGGTGATCACCTCGGGGACATCCATCGCAACGCATAGACCTGGGTCGCTACCGGGCTGGAAATTCGCCAACATGATTGCCTCTACCTGTGAGAAGATTTCTTCCAGGTTGGGCAGAAAAGTGGGAGTTAATATGATGGTTGCACTGCTATTTTTAGCTGTGTAAGGGACCCGCGGATCGAACAATAGCTGGTGACGCACAATTCCCAGTACCGGGTAGCGGTCAACCAGCTTCCCGGCGATAACCCGGGCTAAATGCCCCGTTCCGCGCGATTCTTTATTGTCGGTATCATCAATGCCAATATATATTTCCATGCTATCTTCCTTGTTTGCTGTTTGAATAAAAACTTAATACCAAAGTGAAAATAAGATTGTTCAATTAATCTGTTACAAGTATAGAATTTTTTATGACCTCTGTCCAGTAGACTTCAGAGCCTCTCTCCCATGCATTCTCCTTTTTTTCGGCCTATTCAATCTATTTTTTATCCCCATTCCTCAAAACTCAAAACTCCATACTCCAAACTCCAAACGAACCCCTTGTATCTTTTCCAGCAACCTTGCATCTAATCTCTTGGACACGAAAACATTGAAGATTGAGGAGATTGTGAAATATGGAAATGGTTGTTGATTTCCCGGGTGGGGCAAGAGTGGATGCGCATTTTGGACCGTATACGATTATGACAGACCAACCGCCAATGGGTGGCGGCAATGGTGAAGCCCCAACCCCATTTGCAACTTTTCTGGCATCGCTGGTGACCTGTGCGGGAATTTACGTGCTTGGCTTCTGCAAACAGCGAGGTCTGGATACCACCGGAATTCGATTGGTTCAACGCTTGAAATCGAACCCATTTACCGGGATGCTGAGCAATGTGGAGATTGATATCCAGGTCCCACCTGAATTCCCGGAAAAATATTACAACGCGCTGGTGAAATCAGCGGAACAATGTGCGGTCAAGAAACACATGGAACAACCGCCACAATTTAATGTACATACGACAGTGGTTGGGTGAACCACTGATTGTTTGACTCCTTTGTTGATTGGGTTTTTGGATATGAGAGCGCGGCGTAAAAGCCGTTCCCTTACAATGTGGAATAAAAACGTTGGATTTCGCGGGCGACGCCGGGCGGGTCTTCGAGCATCAATAGATGCCCATGTTTGGCAAAGCGGACAAACTCCCCGTGTGGTAATTTGCGCGCCAGGTACTCGGCTGTGTTAACCGGCACGAGAGGATCCTGGCTGCCAGACATCACCAGGGTGGGCGCCTTGATCTTCGAGAGGTGCGTTCGCAGGTCGAACTGGCTTGCAGCCTGAAAGTCCGCATACCAGAGACTGTTGCGCACCCCTTCTACAGATTTAACGAGTGGAGGAAACCACTTGGTTTGCCCGTGCCGGGGAGCGAAATAGGTTTTCAGTTGTTCGATATTTTTGCTTTGAATCGGAGGAATGCGGAAGAGATCTACAAACCCCGGGTCAATTTGAAAACTGGCAGCCCCGGCGATGCAGATCAACCCGGCAACATGCTGAGGATGATCCAGAGCGAATTGAAGCGCAATCGCCGCGCCTAATGAATGTCCCACAAATACTGCCTGGTAAAGATCCATATGGGCCAGAAAATTAATTAGCACTTCTTGGTATCCTGATACTCGATGCTGGGCAGTACCGGGTGATTTTCCATGCCCGGGTAAATCAATTGCAATGACGGTGGTCTCTTTCAACCGCCGAACTTCCGCTGGCCAGACCAGATGATTACTGCCGGCGCCATGAATCAGAAACAAAGGGGGACGTGAATAACCACCCCCCCGATAATGAGTGTAGTAAAGCTTTGCCAATAATGGCATACGAACCTCGATGCTGAGTGTTACGATTTCTGGAGGTCAATCTTTCCGGATTGAATTTTTTCAATTGCTGCGGTAGATAACGGGATGAAAATACAAATTCGCGAGCCTTTGCCGGGCAAGGAATCAATATGCAATAATCCGTTGATCAGTAGCGTTCTTTCATTTAAGTTTACCATGCCCAAACTATCACGCTGGCTATATTTCTGACTCACCTTCTTGACATCAAAGCCAATTCCATTATCGATAATCTCCAAAACTGCGATATCCGGGTCCGCTTGCGAAGATTTCAGGCGCACCAGAATCAGATCGGCTTGAGCGTGTTTTCGGGCGTTGGTGACAGCTTCTTCCACTAGGTAAAACACCATGGAGTGTTTATTCGGATCGAGTTGTTCAGCCACCTTCTCGTCCACATCCAGGCGAACTTTTTGCTGGTAGGTATTCATATTCTTATCGGCGATACTCTGTAACCCGGCGATCAAACCATCCGTTTCCAGAGAAAGAGGGCGCAGGATAAAAAGCATATGCCGTAATACGCCGGTTGTATCCCGAGCCAGCGTTTCGATGTTGGCCAATTCAGCTTCGATTTCCAGGGGTTTGTGATGCAGCAGACGTTGGGCAACACTCAGACGCATGGCGATAGATGCAACCGATTGGATCGGCCCATCGTGCAAATCTCTGGCCAGCTTCTTGTTGGCTTCTTCCTGAGAGGTGATGATGGCTTGCTTCTCCTCTTCCACCTGTTGGTAAAGACGTGCATTTTGAATTGCGATCACTGCCTGGCGGCTGATCAGGTTTAATGCTTCAACTTTTTCCTCACTGAAATAATCCTCACTCGGGTGACCAAAAAGCATGATCCCGTAATCATCAATTCCTCTCGAAAGCGGATATGAGACTGCTACTTTGCAATTCTGCAGTGCATTAACTTTCCAAAGTTCAGGATCGCCAGCAGGATTTCTAATCATTTGTGTTTCAACTTTTTTTAAGGTCTCTGCAAGCAGTCCTTTTTCACCAGGAAATTTAATCGTGATATCCGTCGGAGAGAATCTCCGTGAGTTGGCTACGATTAGTTTCGATTCTTCAAAGAGAAGGACAGCCGAGGTCATTTTTTCAGAATTGGAATCGATAATATCCATAGCGGATTGGCTCAGATCGAGCATCGTGTCCAATACGACCGTGTAATCCAGGGAGGAACTTAGTGTTTCCACCAGACTGGAGAGCGAATTCATTCTTTTTTGGTATTGTTGATTAGCACGAACTTCAATTGCCAGTAATTCTTTATCGGTGGTGACATCCAGTTCTTGGGTGTGTTTGAATATCAGCATGCTTCCCAGACCGGCGGCGGTGGCAATTCCCAGGTTTAATGCCAGGACAACCGCGAATGGAATCCAAGCGTATAAATTTCCAGGGTTGAGAGCGATAGTATAGCCGACCTGACCAGCAGAGATAATTAATGCCAGCACGAAGGCTCCCCGCCATTGGTAAAAGATGGCAGCATTGACGATCACGACCACGCCAATCCAGACCAGGGAGCCAGTTATACCCCCTCCGACAACAAACAGTGCCCCTGAGAATGCAAAATCACAGAATAAATTAATGAGCCGGTGTGCTGGCATGCGGACATTAATAATCGCCATGGCTGACATTGCCAGGTTCCACAGAGCAATTAATACCAACAATGCGGTTCTTAACAAGTCGAAGCTCCCTTGCATCCAAAAAGATAATATTAAAAGGAAGAGAGCCAGCCAACGCCAGGAAATGACCAGCCAATCACTCAGGTATGGGTAAGGTTTTTTCATACTGACATTCTAACCCTTATTCGAATTGCCTGAAGAAAACTATCATTTCTATAATGATATTATATAGTCCAGGAGTGAATTGTAAGTTGTAAAAAGTAAACAGATCTTATTTTTGTTGTAAATAATGGAAGGTTGTTTTCAACGATAATATTTTTTCTCTATGCTAGAATCGAGTTAACAGGATTTACTAAAGGTGTAATCATGAACCTGGCTTTTGAGACGATCAAACAATTTTTCTCTGAAGATGAATGGTTTTTTGTAGAGGAAGAGGATAAAAGTGTGTCTGCTCTACAATTACGCATGAATCATTGGGGTGAAAATGGTCGTTTTTCCTGCATGGCAGAATACAATGAAAAACAAAGAATTTTTTATTTTTACAGCTATTTTCCCATCAATATTCCGCCAGAAAAAAGAGCTAAAATGGCGGAGTTTATCACCCGTGTCAATTATGGGATGCGCATTGGTAACTTTGAAATGGATATTGAGGATGGAGAATTGCGATTTCGGACCAGTATCGATTTCGAAAATAGCGACTTAACCTATCCTTTGGTGTCGAACCATGTCTATCCCAACGTATGGATGATGGACCGTTACCTGCCGGGATTATTCTCAGTGGTATACAGCGAAAAAAGCCCTGAAGAAATATTATTAACCATCGAAGGATAAAAAAATGGAAATCATTGAAGCCTTAATGACACGTCGCAGCGTGCGAGAGTTTGTTTACCAGCCGGTAAATGCAAAAACGATTGAAATAATATTAAAGGCAGCCATGCATGCCCCTTCCGCTCTTAACCGGCAACCCTGGCAATTTTTTGTCATCACAAATCTGGAATTGTTAAAAATGATTCCTGAAATTCATCCTTATTCAACCATGACTTTGAAGGCCAGCCTGGCGGTGGTGGTGTGTGCTGATGAATCGATTGTTCCTAACCCTAAGAGTTGGGGGATAGATTGCTCAAACGCCACAATCCAAATCCTCCTGGCTGCTCATGGTTTGGGATTGGGCGCGGTCTGGTGCGGGATTTATCCAAACGATGATTTGCAAAAAGGCTTCCAAAATCTGCTAAAATTGCCAGAGACAATACATCCTTTTTCTCTGGTACCCATCGGCTATCCGGCAGAACCTTTGCCAATCATTGACCGATTTTTACCGGAGAGAATACACACCAATCAATGGTAAGGAGAGACCATGGTAAAAGCAAGGGCAATGCTGGGTGCGGTAAGAGAATATCGGTTTTTAGGCAGCGAATTATGGGTTGATTGCGGGGATCCGCACATGCGGGTGACCTTTTTAAAACCGGAACTGGTACGAATTCGAATTGTTCCAGGTGGGGATTTTGAAGAAGCGCATAGCTGGGATGTGCCGATGGCGGATGAAGACTTTCATGGTGTGGATGTAAGCTTGCAGCAAACGCGCCATGCCCTCTTCTTAAATAGCTCTGCTTTTACAGTCCGAATTGATAAAGATACCGCCTTTATTGAAATGTTAACCACCGATGGAAAAAGTTTTTTTACCGATCTGACCTCCCCGGTGTGGGAGGAGGATCGCTACTGGTTTACCAAACGGATTGAAGCGGGAGAAAAATATTACGGCTTCGGAGAACGGGGCGGTCGCCTGGAAAAACAAGGCCAGACGATGAAAAACTGGGCAACTGATCCGGCGGAACCGCATACCGCCTTTGTAGATCCGATGTATATGGTAATCCCGGTTTACCTGGTGGTGAAGCAGAATTTCTCGTATGGTGTTTATGTAAACAGCACCTGGGAGAGTAAATTTGATTTAAGTCATCCGGGTGAATTGCGCTTTGAATCCAAAGGGGAAGAACTGGATGTCTATATTGCCTATGGGCCGCAACCGATGTCAGTGATTGAACATCTAACAGAATTGCTGGGACGCATGCCCATGCCACCTAAATGGGCATTAGGTTATCACCAAAGCCGCTGGAGTTATAGCAGTGAACAGGAAGTGCGGCGGCTGGTGGATAATTTTCGGGAAAAAGAAATTCCCTGCGATGTTGTTCAACTCGATATTGATTACATGAATGGTTACCGGGTTTTCACCTGGAATGAAGAAAAATTTCCTGACCCTAAACGCTTATTGGCTGACTTAAAAGCTCGCAATTTCCGCCTGGTGACTATTATTGATCCGGGGGTCAAAGTTGATCCGAATTACACGTTATATCGCGAAGGGGTTGAAAAAGGATATTTCGTACGGGATGCACGTGGAAAAATTTGCTCCGGTTATGTCTGGCCGGACGAATCTGTCTTTCCGGATTTTAGCCAGCAGGAAGTACGTGAATGGTGGGGGAACTGGCAAAATAAACTGGTGGAAGTTGGGGTAAGTGGGATCTGGAATGACATGAATGAACCCACCGTATTTGAAAAACCTTTCAGCCTGGGTGGCGGCCGCGGAGGAACCTTGCCATTGAAAGCAGAACAGGGTGCACCCGTTGAAGTGACCACTCATGCTGAGTTACATAACTTGTATGGCTCCCAAATGGCACAGGCCTCCTATGAAGGAATGCGCAGCTCGAAACCCAATGAACGCTCATTTCACCTCTCCCGGTCGGGTTTTGCCGGAATTCAACGCTGGTCAGCTTCCTGGATGGGAGACAATGGCTCCTGTTGGGAGCATTTGGAGATGTCGGTTGGGCAGTTGTTGAATATGGGCATTTCCGGGGTACCGTTCGTGGGAGTGGATATTGGCGGGTTCTTTGGTAATGCCACACCTGAGCTGTTTGCGCGCTGGATGCAGATTGGGGCTTTATATCCTTTTAGCCGGGGGCATAGTTGCGCCGGGACTTTGCCAAAAGAGCCCTGGCAGTTCGGGGAAGAAGTAGAAGCAATTTGTAAAGAGTCCTTAAGTTTGCGGTACCGCCTGATGCCCTACCTTTACTCGGTGTTTTGGAAGGCCAGCCAGCGTGGTTACCCCGTGTGGAGAGCGCTATTTCTGCATTATCCCAGAGATCCACAGACTTACCATATTGATGACCAGGTGCTGATCGGGCGTTATTTGATGGCTGCGCCAATCTTAAAGCCGGGGCAGCGGGCTCGTCAGGTTTATTTACCGCAGGGTACCTGGTACGATTGGTGGGAAGGGACTCGCTATGAGGGCGGGCAATACATTCTTGCAGACGCCCCACTGGAAAGAATTCCCCTCTTTGCCCGCGCAGGTGCTGTTATTCCAATGGGGCCGGGGATGCAATATGTTGGTGAAAAACCATTGGACCCATTAAGTCTCTATCTATTTCCGGGAGATTCGGCTGAATTCACCTTATACGAAGATGATGGGCTCAGCATGGATTATCAAAAAGGAGTATTCGCAACCACCCGTTATCAATTGCGGGGTGATGATCACAAGGTTGAGCTGGAAATTTCTGCACGCGAGGGAGAATATGAAGTGCCCGTGCGAGCCTTGCATGTGGTGTTACGTGATGGGCGACATTTCCAGCAGAAACAATTTGTGGATAGTGGCAATGAACGGGTCGTTCAATTTGAGAAAACATCTGACTAAGCTGCCGATCAATACTTTTGAAAGATCAGGCTCCCAAAGCGTTTTGGTTTATATAGGAAGGAATTGAGAAATGAGCGAATTTATTACGCCTGAGTGGGTGCATCATGCCGTTTTTTATCAAATCTTCCCGGATCGTTTTGCCAGATCCAGAAAATTGGTAGAACCAAACCATTTGGAGCCCTGGGATTCCGCTCCCAGCCCGTATGGCTATAAAGGTGGGGATTTGCTCGGTGTTATAGAAAAGCTGGATTATCTGGTGGATCTGGGTATCAATGCGATCTACTTCAATCCAATTTTTCAATCAGCTAGCAACCATCGCTATCATACCCATGATTATTTTCAGGTAGACCCGATGCTGGGCGGGAATAAAACGTTTAAAAAGTTACTCAAAGAAGCCCACCGGCGCAATATTCGCGTGGTTCTGGACGGCGTTTTTAACCATGCCAGCCGGGGATTCTTCCAATTTAATGATATTCTGGAAAATGAAAAACATTCGGCTTATTTAGATTGGTTTGATATTCGCGGTTTTCCTTTAAACGCTTATCATGGGGAGCCTAATTATCGTTGTTGGTGGAATTTGCCGGCTTTACCGGAGTTCAATACCAATAACCCTAAAGTGCGTGATTATATTTTTTCCATTGCCAAATATTGGGTAGATGAAGGGATTGACGGCTGGCGATTGGATGTGCCTTTCGAGATTAATGACGATGATTTCTGGCGTGAATTTCGCCGGATTGTCAAAAAAGCCAACCCGGATGCTTACCTGACCGGTGAAATTCCTACCGACGCCTCACGCTGGCTGGCGGGGGATCAATTCGATGGCGTGATGAATTACCTTCTCACCTATGCCGTCTGGCTTTATTTTGGAGGAGCAGATGTTAATAAGCATCTGTTCGGGAGCTGGATCAGTGCCCATGCTCCGCATCTGCAGATCAATAGCGCCCAGGAGTTTGCGGTTTATGTGCAGGGGCTTTTAGAAAAATACCCCCAGGCTGCCGTGCTAGCCCAAATGAATTTATTGGATAGCCATGATACCGCCCGGTTTTTAAGCATTCTGAATGGACACAAAGGCCGGATGTTGCTGGCAGTTCTTTTCATGATGACCTATCCGGGGGCGCCGATGGTTTATTATGGCGATGAGATCGGAATGACCGGTGAGATGGACCCGGATTGTCGCAAAGCATTCCCCTGGGACAATACGCACTGGGATTCGCAGATGCTGGGCTTCTACCAACGCTGTATCAGCATGCGAAAAGCCCACCCGGCGTTAAGGGATGGGGAGTTTAAGGTGCTCTATGCTCAGGATGATGTAATGGCATATATGCGCAGTAAGGGAGAGGAGAATTTGCTGGTGGTGCTCAACCGCTCGCGAGAAACCCGGCATGTAGATATCGATGGAAAGGGGTATTTACCGGACGGGGTGTGGCAGCATGTGCTGGCATCCGGAGAGTTGGTCGTGCAGGGGGGTGTTATGCACGGGCTGGAACTGGAACCGGTTGGGGGAGTGGTATTGAAGGCGGTGAGAGGAAATGCCTGAACTGGGATTTAGAGGATGGCGAAAAGCTGAAAGCTGATGGCTGATGGCTGATGGCTGGTGGATGGTTAACTGTCTGAACTGGGATTTACAGGATTTTAAGGTTCTGGGTTAACGGAAATGAAATTGCATTTAAGGATAATTGGGAATTCGGATGAGTTAACAGGATTTTCAGGATTAGGGGATGGTTGATGGATAGGTTAATTGTGCGTGCAGGGGGATTCGTGTATTCGTGTCCTAATTCGTGGATGGCTTACTTTATGGACGGCCACCTGTCTGAACTGGGATTTAGAGGATGGCCAAATCGTTAAATAATTGAGGTTTCCAAGAATTATTTTATGATTGAATGATTATATAATTATTTGTAAATTGATTTCAAATTACTTTGAGGGACGCATGGCAGTCAGCAAAAAGCTTTATTGAGATATTACACAAAAGATTATTGGTTGTGCGATGGAAGTTCATAACCGAATAGGGGCAGGTTTTCAAGAGGTTATTTATCAACGGGCATTGGCTATGGAATTCGAAAAACATGGTTTATCTTTCGTTCGAGAATTAGAAACACCAATTTATTATGAAGATAGTGAAATCGGTTCACACAGGGTTGATTTCTTTGTTGAAGAAAAGGTCATGGTCGAGATTAAGGCAATCAGTCGTTTGGAAAATGTTCATTTAGCCCAGACAATAAATTACCTCGAAGCATTCAATATGGATGTTGGTTTGCTCATTAATTTTGGCGCTGCAAGCCTTATATTTAAACGCCTAACGAATCCTCATAAATAACCAACTAAATAAAAAAGATTACCTGACATATTCATATCCTGTAAATCCCCGTTCAGACAGTTAGCCATCCACGAATTAGGACACGAATACACGAATGCACGAATCCCCCAGCCCTCAGCCATCAGCTTTTAGCTTTTCCCCATCCTGTAAATCCTGTCAACAAATCTGAAATTTCATCATCTTCGAAAGCAAACGATCCCAATAAACCCAGCCACATAAAATCCTAACAACCCCGCTTCTACCATGTATAATTAAAAAATCCTATCCTTTTCAGGAGAAGACTGCATGGAAAGAAAAATAAGAGTATTAATTGCAAAACCGGGGCTGGATGGACATGATCGTGGAGCAAAATTGATCGCTAGAGCTTTGCGGGATGCTGGAATGGAGGTTATTTATACCGGACTACGACAGACACCGGAGATGATCACCACCGCGGCTTTGCAGGAAGATGTAGATTTGGTCGGGTTGTCGATTCTCTCTGGCGCTCACCTGACCCTGATTCCAAGGGTGATGGAAAGTTTGCAGGCAGCCGGGTTAGGAGATGTGGCAGTGTTTGTCGGCGGCATTATCCCCGAGGAGGATTGGCCGGCTTTGCAAAAAATCGGGGTACGAGCGGTTTATGGTCCGGGGACATCAATCGAGCAAGTGGTTGAGGATGTCAGGAAGATCATTGCCGGGCAGGCAGAGGGGTAAAAATGATTCACAGTGCGCGCGGAACGGTGAATGTGCAGGCTGTTTTAGCCGGGAATCGCCGGGCTCTGGCGCGGGCGCTGACCGAGGTTGAAAACGACACTCAGACCGGGCGGGAGGCTCTGGATGAGTTTTTTCAGTTTAGTGGCAAAGCGCATCTGATTGGAGTAACCGGGTCTCCCGGGGCGGGCAAATCTTCACTGGTGAACCAACTGACGCGTGTGTTGCGCAACCCGTCAGGTGGCAACGCTCAAAAAGTGGCGATTGTGGCGGTAGACCCTTCCAGCCCGTTTACGGGCGGGGCGATATTGGGAGATCGCATCCGCATGCGGGATATCAGCTCGGACCCAGGCGTGTTCATCCGCTCTATGGCTTCCCGTGGACACCTGGGAGGTATAGCACGGACGACCTCTGCTGTTGTGCGAGTATTGGATGCGGCTGGATTTGAATTCATTTTGATTGAAACGGTTGGTGCCGGGCAATCTGAGGTGGATATTGCCCGCCTGGCGCATACTACCATTGTTGTGGAAGCACCTGGGATGGGGGATGATATCCAGGCGATTAAAGCCGGCATCCTTGAGATTGCCGATATCCTGGTGGTCAATAAAGCTGATCATCCCTTGGCGGATAACACTTTACGCGCTTTAAGCGCCAGTCTGGAATTTGCAAAGCCCGGACAGATATCCTCTCTGGATCGTTTCCACCATCGCGAACTGGCGTTTGAACCGGTAACCACCAAGGTCGAGATGGAAAATAATCAGGATGAACGCTGGGTTCCTCCGGTTTTGAAAACGATTTCCACAGAGGGAGGCGGAATCGAAGATGTTGTGAGTGCTATTAAGCAACATGCTGATTATTTAAGGAAACATAACGAATGGGGCTCCCGGGATGCAGCCCGCCTGCAGGAAGAATTGAATGAGTTGTTATTGGCAGCTTTTGCTGAAGAATGGCGGAAAAGAATTGATCGTAACCGCATTCAGGCAATTTTGGAAGAGATGTTAGAGCGGAAGATGTCCCCTCAAAATGCGGTCAAGAAATTATTAACTGGGTAAAAAAAATTCCTTTTGCCCGAAATTCGGCAATCAGTTATACTTTGGGGGATTTTATTACATTCATTTAATTAAGGAAAAAAGCGAACGGAACAGCTTTAAAGAAATTGCTGTTTTATCATTGGAGGAGATCTATGGAAAGAACATTAATCGGAGATTTGAGAAATCATCTTGACCAGGCAGTCATGGTGAAGGGTTGGCTGCATGTTTTGCGAGACCAAAAAAAGATACAATTCATTGTCTTACGAGACGTATCCGGCATGGTACAAATTACCCACTGGAAGCCAAATGACGAAAAACTGGCCGAATTGATCTCTACTCTGACCACTGAATCAGCCCTGCGGGTGACAGGTAAGGTGATTGACAATCCTCAGGTGAAGCTGGGTGGCTTGGAAATTCAGCTTGAATCGCTGGCGGTTGAAAACCTGGCTGAGACTCCTCTGCCATTTGAACCCTTTGGCGAAGCGGAAAATCTTCCTGCCCTGGATTACCGCCTGGATTGGCGCTTTATGGATTTACGCAGAACCGAGAATCTGCTGCTTTTCAAGGTTCAAACTACCATGGAGATGGCTCTCAGAGAGTTCTGGACACAGCGCGGTTATATCGAAATGCATTCTCCGAAATTAATGGGCAGCCCGAGTGAATCCGGCGCCGAGTTGTTTGAGCTCAACTATTTCGAAACCAAGGCTTATCTGGCACAGTCTCCGCAATTCTATAAGCAGATGGCGATGGCAGCCGGGTTTGAAGGTGTGTTTGAGATTGGGCCGGTTTTCCGGGCTGACCCTTCCTTCACATCGCGTCACATGACTGAATTTACCAGTATTGACCTGGAAATCTCCTGGATCGAATCGGAAGAAGACGTTATGTCCAATCAGGAACGCATGCTGCAATATGCTTTTCAACGTGTAAAAGATGCCCATGGAGATCAAATTAAAAAAGTATTTGGTTTGGATTTAGAAGTGCCGCAAGTACCGTTTCCGCGTGTTCCCATGGCGGAAGCGCATAAAATTTTGAAAGAGGTGGGTTATCAACTGCCGCCTGAAAAGAAAAACGATCTGGATCCAGGGGCAGAACGAGCGTTGGGCGAGTATATCAAACAAAAAACTGGCAGCGATTTCGTCTTTATCACCGATTGGCCGTTTGCGGTGCGGCCCTTCTACCATATGAAGAAAGGTGATTCTTTAACCCATAGTTTTGACCTGCTGGCTAACGGCCTGGAGATCACAACTGGTGCCCAACGCGAACATCGTTATGAGGTGCTGCTGGCTCAGGCGAGAGAAAAAGGTCTGACTCCTGAACCGATTCAGTTCTACCTGGATTTCTTCCGCTATGGCTGCCCGCCGCATGGTGGTTATGGATTAGGATTATCCCGGTTGCTGATGGTGATGTTGAAACTTACCAACATCCGGGAGACGGTCTATTTATTCCGTGGCCCGAACCGGTTACAGCCATAAAAAAATTAAAAAAATTAAAACAGCATGGCAGAAAACCCATGCTGTTTTTTTTGTTTACCCAGGCGATCAACTCAATCGAAAATATTTTTCAAAACAACTGTTTTTAATCGGGTGACAGCATAAAAAGTGGAAAGCACGCCTTCATTTCCAATACCAGATTTTTTGTATCCGCCGAAAGGCATTTCAAAACTGCGATAACTGCTGGAGCCATTAATTACCACCAGACCGCATTCTAATTGTGAGGCAACATTCATGGTTGTCTTCATATTTGAGCTGAAAATACAACTGCCCAGCCCATACATGGAGGAATTGGCGATCTCAACCGCTTCTTCCAGGGTATCAAAACCAATTATGGGGATGACCGGGCCGAAAATCTCCATATCTTTGGCGACGTCGGCATCCTTTGGCACATCAACCAGAATAGTCGGCTGCAAATAAGCTCCGGTGCGTTTTCCGCCCAAAACAATCTTTCCACCCTGTTCGACAGTCTTCTTGATTTGGGCTTCCACTTTTTTGGCAGCCTCTTCTGAAATCAGGCAGGCAACCTGGGTGTTTTCATCTTCCGGCGACCCTAATACCAGGGCATTCACGTTTTCAATCACTTTCGCCAGCAATTTGTCTTTTACCTGGTGATGCACCAGAAATCGTTTGGAAGCACAACAGATCTGACCGCAGTTGTACATTCTGCCCCAGGTCATCTCATTGGCTACCAGGTCCAGGTCGGCATCCTCATGGACAATAAAAGCATCATTTCCACCCAATTCAAGCGAGACATGGGCCAGGTTTGCCGCTGCAGCTTTGGCAATTTCGATCCCGACCGCTGTGGAACCGGTAAATGTTATTTTATCGATCCCCGGATGGCTAACCAGGGCGGAACCCGTTTTTGGTCCTTCTCCGGTCACGACCTGAATCACACCATCACCAACGCCGGCCTTGATTAATAACTCCGCTACCCGGCAGACTGTCAATGGATTTTGGTGTGGAGGTTTCACAATCACAGCATTTCCGGCCAGAAGAGAAGGCGCCACCTTGTGATCAAACATATCCACTGGAAAATTGAAAGGGAGAATGCAGACAATCACGCCCAGCGGTTCTCGCTGAGTGAATTGCAGGTTTTTCTCCTGGCCGGCTTCTAACCCATTGGGGATCATATCTCCATATAAATGTTTGGCTTTTTCAATAAAAGCATTAAAAGCAACCGGAATATTGGCTATTTCATTGCGGGCTTCATAAATAGGTTTGCCGGTTTCACTCATCAAAAGTTGGGCTAGATTTTCTTTTTCCTGATCTACCAAACTCAGGAAGGTTTTTAAAATTTCAGCGCGTTGATAAACCGGTACTCTGGCCCACTGTTTTTGTGCTTTTCGGGCAATAACCACAGCCCGATCAACATCTTCACGGCTGGCATTTGGCACCGTATCAATCACCTGGCTGGTTGCAGGATTGATAATGTTTAGCAGGCTGCCATCCAGTCCATCAACCGGCTTTCCGCCAATTAACATTTTCATTTCTAATCTCCTATAGAAGCGAGTGAATTGAAGGTCTCGCTGTTATGGAAAGTATAACAAGCTGAGCTAATAATTAAAGAGCAACGTAGAAGCCCGGGTTAATAATAATTATTCTCAAAAAGGCAATAAACAAGAAACAAATTTGAAAGTTGCATTGCAATTTATCGTAAATAACCTACACTTAAAGTAGTGTTAAAATTGATTTAGCTTGATTAATAATTTAAAAAAGGTGGTAGTTTATGGCGTATACCAGTCATGGCCGACATGAAAAAATGATGTATGGGGGAATTAAACTGTACGCAGGCACATCCTGCCCGACACTGGCTCAAAAGATCGCAGATTATTTGCGATTGAATCTGATGGAGCGGGATATTATTGAATTTCCAAATGAGAACCTGTTTGTAAAACTACGCACCAGTGTACGCGGCCAGGATTGCTATGTCATGCAGACTACCTCGCCCCCGGTTCATCGCAACTTAATGGAATTGTTAATCCTGATCCAGACATTGCGATTGGATTCGGCAGCGCGTATTACTGCAGTGATCCCCTATATGTGTTACGCCAGATCAGACAAGAAGGACCAGCCGCGCGTACCGATTACCGCCCGCCTGGTGGCAGACATGATTCAAACCGCCGGAGCAGACCGGTACATCACCATGGATCTGCATGCCGGCCAGATTCAGGGTTTCTTCTCCATCCCTGGAGACGTGCTCTCCGCCTTTTCACTGCAGGTTGATTACCTGAGATCTCTTAAACCCAACATGGTTGATCCGGTGGTAGTGACTGCCGACCTGGGATTTGCCAAAAAAGGCCGTAATTATGCTGCTGCTTTGGATGTTCCTATGGCTTTTATTGAGAAACGTCGTACGGGGAATGATGCCAAAGCGAAAGCATTAAATCTGATTGGTGACATCAAAGGGAAAGACGCCATCATTGTGGATGATGAAGTGGATACCGGAGGCTCTATGGTGGAAGCTGTGAATTTATTGAAGGAAAATGGCGCCCGGGACGTGTATATTTCTTTTGTGCATGCCAGTTTATCCGCTAAGGCGGCTGAACGGATGGGCGCTTTGCCGGTCAAGCAATTTATCACCACAGATACCATTCCAATTTCGAAAGAAAAAGAGGCTCATTTTGGAGGTAGATTGAGGATTTTAACGGTATCCAAGCTGATCGGTGAAGTGGTTCGCCGGGCCAATGAAGGTCGCAGCGTTGGGGAATTGTTTAACGAATAGGAATTCGGGTTGCCTGAATTACCAGAAGTTGAAACAGTTTGCAGGGCATTGCGATCAGGGGGTCGGGATGCTCCTCCGATCATTGGATGGCAGCTGAAAAAAGCGGATATCTTCTGGGCAAAAACACTGGCGGAACAATCTCCGGAAGAATTTTCCAGAAAAATCAGTGGACAAAAGGTCGAAGATGTTTTCCGTCGAGGAAAATTTATTATTCTGCAATTGATACAGAACTTCCTGGTTGTTCACTTGCGAATGAGTGGAGATTTAAGGGTTGAACCGGATGATAAAGAATTGTTGAAGCACGACCGTCTGATCATTTGGTTTGAGCAGGGTTACCATTTAGCATTTAATGACCCCAGAAAATTCGGCAGGATATGGCTTTATCAAAACATTGATGAATTATCAGCCAGGTTGGGTCCGGAGCCTTTGGAGATCAAATCCTCAGATGAGTTCTACCAACGTCTGGTTCGACGGAAGCGGCAGTTGAAGCCGTTGCTGATGGATCAAAAATTCTTATCCGGGATGGGGAATATTTATACGGATGAAGCCCTGCATATAGCTGGATTGCATCCATTGATGAACTCAGCCGATATCACCCCTGAACAGGCTAAAAAATTATTGTCCGCCATTCAGCAGGTTTTACAAACTGGAATTAAACGCAATGGCGCCAGTATCGATTGGATGTATCGTGGCGGCAGTTTTCAAAATGAATTTCGGGTGTATGGTCGTAGTGGACAACCCTGCCCCATTTGTGGTACATTAATTAAAAAAATAACAGTTGGGCAACGCGGGACACATTTTTGCTCTACATGCAGCCAATTCCCCAATC
>WBZR01000453.1_pt1 | contig 66556 bp, 65 predicted proteins | sample 5204231 | NCBI WGS metagenome assembly WBZR01 (sample SAMN12412403, study PRJNA552823) | activated sludge metagenome | isolation source: activated sludge from anammox sidestream of wastewater treatment plant... | place: USA: Virginia | collected 2017-08 | reverse complement strand
AAGTCGCTGCGTGGACTGACCGACGCAATCAGGCCAAATCAACAATAGATTGGAAGTTTACACGGCAAGATGCTGATCAAAAGCTGTCAAGACACTATGTTTCGTAATTAATTTGTTGTAATACTAGATATTTCCCCGTAAGGATGTTTGTAACCAAGAATTCGGTTAAGTCTCTGCCATAGAACAACTGTTCCGGTCGTTTCCTTAAGTGGTTCACGAATCGCAGGACCAATTCCGTTGCGTTCAAGAGGAAGAATCTCCCAGCGGTTTGTTTTCTCAATATGAGCCATATCCCAACAGTACGCCGTAATGTCTGCCCTCGCGGGATTGTTCCTGCTCGCTATGGAAAGCCGCTGGCACTGGCTTAGTGAGGCAGTCTTTAGTCCTAGGCCAAATTTACCCAAGTCCTCCTTTTCATATTCACGTTCAGCCCCATATCTCATAGCTTCTCTTAACTGAGAAGGCGTCATCCCTTTTCCATTATCAGCTATCAGCAATTCGAACCCATGAGTCATCGCCATCAAATTCCACGTCTATCGCAACAAGCGACGCGCCGGCTTCTATTGAGTTATCAACAAGGTCTGCAACTGCTGATGCGAAGTCATAACCCATATCACGAAGTGATTTTATAAGACGTCGCGCGGATGGGATGACTTCATTTCCGTTAGCGTTTTGTGGCATGTTTATTATCCCCGTAGCAAATTTTCATTTGAGATATCTGACAAGTTTTCTGGCAATTTTTTCCACCATAAGGGGAGGCACGGCATTTCCAATTTGTTTAAAAGCAGCGGTTCTGTTTTGTCCTTCTTTTATGCCCTCAAAATAATAATCATCAGGGAATGACTGGAGCCTGGCAGCTTCCCGAACTGAGATTGAACGATTTTGTTCTATATCAGGATGTATGTAATAGTGTCCGTCTTTGGCAATATGTGCTACAACTGTTTGTGAATACGGCATGTTATCAGCTACAACCTTAAATCTGTCAAGGAAAGCATCCCTGTTTTCATGAGTTTTAAGTGTTTCAGGAAGGTCATTATAGTTGAGCCTTTCCCTTTCCCTTTCTCTTTCCCATTTTTCAACTACAATTCTGTAAATTTCCTTATCCTGTTCTGTGTGTGGCCTTGTGACGTGCTGTGTCAGGACATCAATACCATTTCGTAACACTTTAGCTTTTTGAAAAACTCTCAATTTTATACCATATTTTGTTAAAAAACCGAATTATTAGGGCGATTTTTGGCCCTTTTTAAGCGATATTTCGACATTTTTTGGCAGTTTTTCAAAAAGCTAAATTGATACACCATTTCTTATTTTTGTGAAATACAGATAATCGTTAATTTCTGCGGTATAGGTAAGATATTTGTCTCTGCCTCCTCCTGCAAGTAATTTTGGCAAATCTTTGAAAATTGATTCTACTTTATATTCGAAGATGCATTGGTCAGTCAGATTGTCAATAGGAGGATTCAAGCCTTTCTTCCATCCTATGATTATTATCCTCCTCCTATTCTGAAGTACTCCGAATTCATTCGCGTTTATCTTCAATGGTTCAACAACATATCCAAGACGTCTGAAATATGCCTGGATATTCTTGAAATGCTTCCCTTTTTCCGCTGATAATAAACCGATCACATTTTCAAAAACAAACATCTTTGGATTATACTTCTTCAGAAACCTTCCATACTGGACGTATAGATAATTTCTTGTGTCCTCCTGCATTCCATTCTTGTCACGCGCCCTGCCGACCAGGGAATATGCCTGGCATGGAGGTCCACCCGCTATAATATCAATATTTTTTTTACCATTCAGTCTTTCTATTATCTGGAAGATATTAGGGTTATTTTCGTTACCGATTGACAGATTGATTACAGATTCCAGAATATGGGAGGGAACGGCAGAATAAAGCTGATCTCTGCCAATTTCTCCTTTAAGGTATTTGATGTAAATATCTAATTTGTTATTTTCTCTGAGATAATAATAGGAAAGCCTTGTTTTTAAAGTAAAACACGCAGCGGGATCTGCCTCAATAAATGCAATGGGCTCAAAACCGGCCCTTTTAAAACCTTCTGCAAAACCGCCTGCCCCTGCAAATAAATCAATAAATCTCATTTTGTTAATCTCGCTGCTAACTGATTCAGGGTTTTTCCCTATTCCCAGTTCTTAATTTGCACTCAAACACCGTTAAGATTTTCCAACCCAGTTTTTTAAACTTCCTGAAGTTCTCGGCATCAAGCTGCTTATTCCGGCTAATCTTTTCAAGCCACCATTTTGTCCGTGTTTTTGGCACTACAAAATATTTGCAGCCCTCATGTCCATGCCAGAAACAGCCGTGAACAAATATAACTGTTTTATATTTTGGAAAAACAAGGTCTGGCTTACCAGGCAACATTTTATCATGGAGTTTATACCTAAATCCATTTCCAAAAAGAAATTTTCTGACGATAATTTCAGGTTTTGTGTTCCTGCTCCGGATCATGGACATGTTATAACTTCTGGTTTTCTTATTGTGAACGTCTGCCATGAAGTTTTATCAGCAATTAATAAACCCTGACCGCATAGTCTTCAATAATGACAAGATGTTTTTCTGACAATTTATCGTTATATTTATCAAGAAACCGGTTTAATGATTTAAGCAAATACTCTGTTTTCGTTAAGGTAAGTTTTGTCAAGATTACACCAGCGACATTAGAGTTATTAATTTTTTTGATGTTCTGAAAATCTGCATCGCGTGTGATAATCCACATCTTGTTTTTCTCTGCAAATTCATATACTTCACCATTTTTAATCCCACCCTTATCAATCTTTTTCAAATGCATGACAGTAAAACCTTTGCTTTCAAGTAAGTTAATCAGTGCATATGGTATATTCTCGTCGAGCAGAAATTGTATGCTCATATAGCATACGCCTCATATTCGCACAGTTTCGCTGCGTAATGAACAGCCGCTTTGACATCGTCTTGGGTAAGTGATGGATAATCTTGTATGATATTTTCTATACCTTCTCTCTCGGCTATAAGAGATACTATCAGATAAACAGGTATCCGCGTTCCCTTAATACATGGTTTGCCATGACAAATATTAGGATCAGATGAAATCCTCTGCAAAATTTCTTTTTCTTCCATGTTTTCCTCCATAAATCATAATTTTGTAAGGTAACAATCCATTCCCAAATTTGAATTTTCTGACCATGATTTCCGATTTCCCACCTTCAAACCGGGCATCGTAAAACCTGCAGGAAGAGCATTGCTCCTGCTTACTGCATTAACGTGTCACCGCTGATGAGTCTTGATAAATTCCCGATACGATTCTATCACCGGTATGTCTGCTTCTGCCCAATCGAGCGTAGGGAGTTCCTGGGGAGTCAACCAGGCAAGCGCTACGTGTTCATGAAGTGTGATTTCACCGGAGATTATCTTACAAACGAATGGATGAAGCGTAACGGAAAATGTTGGATAGTTATGGGTTGCCGGCAGAAGAGGATGGCCAACGGCGGCTTCTATGCCTAATTCTTCCTGCAATTCGCGCTTGAGACATTCTGGAAAACTTTCCCCGTTATGAATCTTGCCACCAGGAAATTCCCATTTGAGCGGCAAACTCATCGATTTGCTCCGCTGTGTTGCAAGTACTTTTCCTTCCCTCTCAATAATGGCACAGGCGACATGAATAGGGTTCATGAAAAAGTTAAACCTGTTGAATCTGGGGGGGGGTATAAAAATCAAAATTCCTGCAAAGTACGTTACTTGTATCCCAATTTATGGAGCTTGCCTTTGTCTTTCCGCCATTTTTCCATGACCTTGACCCAAAGTTCCAGGTACACCTTTCTGCCTATCTGTTTTTCTATCTCTTCTCTGGCAATAACGCCGACTCGTTTGATTGCCTTGCCATGATCACCGATGATAATGCCCTTTTGCGAGTCGCGTTCTACATAAATAACAGCCTTGATGAAGTCCTTCCCCGCCTCCCGTTCCTTAAACTCCATGATTTCAACGCTAGTGGAATACGGTATCTCCTCTCCGTAAAATTCAAAGACCTTCTCACGGATGATTTCGGCGGCAAGGAATCTTTCGTTGTAGTCGGTCATGTAATCCTCGGGATAGAAAGGCGCTCCCGCCGGTAAATATTTCACGATGAGTGTGAGCATCAGGTCGAGGTTGATTCCCTTTAAGGCAGAAATCGGAACGATCTCGGCAAATTTACCTTGAGTACTATATGTGGAAATAATGGGTATCAGGCTGTCCTTTTCCACCAAATCTATCTTATTAATGGCCAAAATTGTCGGGATATGAAGGCGTGATACCTTTCTCAGCAAATCCCGGTCTTTTTCGTCAGGCGGTTTCAAAGACTCTGCCATCAACAAGATCACATCTGCGTCTTCTAAGGCCTCATAAGCCTTTTTTATCATATAGTTTTGCAACTCATATTTCGGTTCCATAATGCCTGGTGTATCATAGAAGACGATCTGGTAATCTTCTTTCGTTAATACACCCATAATCTTTTGTCGTGTTGTCTGCGGCTTGGGAGTAACGATGGATAATTTACAGCCCATAAAATCATTGATCAGGGTCGATTTCCCTACATTTGGCTTGCCTACAATAGCTACATAGCCTGCCTTAAAGGTCTCTTTCTCTGGTTGCATAAAATTTCCCTTCCAAAATTGCTTGCGCGGGAAGGCTAGTTTCGATTATGATAAAAGTCGAAATTCCAATAGTTGCGGCGCTTTTACAAATTCTAAACGTTACCCTGTATTGAATCAAGTGTTTTCATAATGCAACTGTGCATGGTGGGTGCAACAGGAAAAAGAACATGGTGCCTGGCGCAGGCACGCCGCGATAAAATACCACGACAAAAGAGTGTTTATTAATTTTTGCATTTCCATTCATGAAAAAATCAAAAACCGACAAAGAATCCCTCGTTGTATTGAAAGAAACCGTGGTCACTTTATTAAAAAATGAAAAGGTAAAAATAATACTTTTCGGTTCCCGTGCAAGGGGTGATAATTATATCTCCTCTGATGTTGACATAGGAATTATACCTGTTGGTCAGTTTAATGAAAAACCGATTACTCTTCTTAGAGAAAAGATAGATAATTTAAATATCCCCTATAAGGTTGAAATTGTAAATCTGTCGGAAGTTTCCGAAGAATTTAGAAAAGAGATCATGAAGGACTTTATTGTGTGGAAAGACTAGCGCTAAGATATAAAGACGCCTTACGTACCTCATATACACTTGGCGAAATTTTACAACAACCATTTTCTGTTATTGTAAGAGACGCTACGATACAACGTTTCGAATATACGTTTGAAGCGTTATGGAAATTTTTAAAAGAATATCTCAAAGAAAGAGAAGGAATTATAGCAAACTCACCAAAGGCATGTTTCAGAGAGATATTTTCGTTGGGCGTTATCTGTGAAGAAGAAACGGTTCAATTTCTTGAAATGACTGACCGGAGAAATGATACGTCACACACCTATAAGGAAGAAGTTGCTCAGATTATTTATGATAAAACGCAAAAATATTTCTTGCTCATGGAGGGTTTATTAAAAAAATTTAGGGATAAAATTACATAATTTTTTATCTATGAGAATTTGCAAATTAACGTGAAAAGGATTTCTGGAGATGCGATATTTGAAAGAGACAAAACAACCACAATCACTACCTGCTTCCCAGCAGGATCTTTACCTTGAAACAAGCCCGAAAAAGACCGTCAAAAGCAAAAGAAAGAGGTTCAATTCTCAAAAGCTGCGGTGGGCTGTGCAGATCGCGTTTTTTATTGTTGTGCTTGTCATCGGTTGGCAATTTTACACCTTTGTAAAATACTGTGAGGCTGGCGGAAAGGGGTTTTACCTGCCACGGCCGCCAGGAGTAGAATCTTTCCTCCCTATCAGCGCACTGATGGGCACAAAATATTTTTTCGGAACGGGGAAGATTAACCCTATCCACCCCGCAGGCTTTGTCATCTTTGGGACATTACTCCTTACCGCATTTTTTTTCAGGAGGGGATTCTGCGGATGGATTTGCCCGATCGGCACCCTTTCTGAGTGGGAGTGGCGGTTTGGAGACTGGTTTCTGAAAAAACTCCCGCAACGGGTTTCATCTATTATGCGAAATGTTCCCACCGCATTCACGGCGGGTTTGAGCCTTGTCTTTACCCCCATCATCGCCTTGCTGATTGTAGAGGTCATCACGATGGAATCCTTTAAATCCCCCCTGTTTCGATACCTGACTCCAGCCTATGTCCTGGCGATGGTATTACCCTTTGTGATCCCGCGGAAAATATGGCCGGATAAGGTTAACGATATCCTTGCAAGGGCATGGAAATTTTCTATCCTTGCCTTTTTTATCCACGTCATTATCATCAAAATGCCCATTGCACAACTGGAGGTCCTGTACACGCGCGCTCCTTTTGTGCGTGTTGCAGACGTTAAAATGCTCAAATTTTTCATGAATATGTCCGGAATGGCCTTATCTGTCATCCTGACCATTCTCGTTATTTCCCTGATTAATAAAAACTACTGGTGCCGTTTTTTCTGCCCGTATGGCGCCCTGTTGGGTATCATCGGATACGCAAGCCCCATGAGAATTACCCGCGATACAGGAAAGTGTATTGATTGCGGCAAATGCACGAAGGCATGCGCCATGCACATCCTGGTGGAAAAGAAGAAGCACGTTCTGACTCACGAATGCGTGGCCTGCTACGATTGCGTCAACGCATGCCCGGTAAATGGGGCGCTTGATATGAAACTCATTGGCGACCGGAAAAAGATTCACTATGGGCTTTATGCCATCATGCTCGTTGGCTTGTACGTTGTTGTAACAAATACGGCACGCGCCACGGGACACTGGCACACAAAGATATCGGATGCCGAATATATCATGCGGATATCTGAGCTTAACCACCCAAAGTATCTTCACAAGGCAGGCCAGTTTGAAATGGAATAAAGAATTAGAAGATCAGTATCTCGTAAAGAGCATTTCGACGTTGTCGGCAAAAATTATGTATACCATGAGCCCTGTCAGGATTTAGAACCCTGACAGGGTTGATTCATGGATTTCGCGTCTCGTCTGCCTGCTTGTCGGGCAGAGAGGAATTTTGTCCTTTCCGACTCGTTCAGGTCAGGTGTTCATAATTATGAAAACATCCATAATGCGTGGTTTCTCCTTGTTTCTCGTGCTCATGTCTGGTTGTGCAACCTATAAAACAGCAGTTTCGCCAAAACCGGTTTGGGATGACGCTTCAGCCATTCTGGCAAACATTCAGGGGGAAAGAAAAAATCTTTCGTTACAGGAGATCAGAGATACCTTGATTTCCCATAGCTCCAGGCTTACCAGTCTTCGCGCTAAAACAGACTTAGCCCTCACAACGCCAGACGTCAAAGGTCCCGTCCGCTGCACGGGATTGATCTTATATCAAAGTCCCAGAAATTTGCGGGCGATGGGCGCTAAGTTTGCCACGACATTATTTGATATGTCTTCCGATGGCAACCGATTCTGGTTGTATATACCGTCGGAAAATCTTGCATACACCGGGGAGTCCAATACCTTTCACAAGATTGAGGCTCTTGGCATCAGCATCTTTCCGGGTGATATGGCCAGCTTGTTTAATTACCGGGAAATAGTGCAGGGTCAGCGGCCAACCCTGGAAACCTGGCCTGCCTATTGGCTGCTCCATATGCTCGATGTAGAGAAGGAGGAGGTGAACCTGAAGGGAAATCTTCTGGTCGACCGGGTCAATGCGGAGGTTATTCGTTGTGAGCTGTTTAATCCGGACGGTTCCGTCCGGCTTCAGGCGCTCTTTACTGATTACACGACGCAGAATGACTGTCGGATACCACGAAAGATTGACGTTCGCTGGCCGGCGCATAACACCACCCTGAGCATAACGTTTTCAGATATAGTTGTAAATGGCGCGCTCGACCCGAAACTCTTTACCCTGTCAATTCCCGAAGGGGCGCAGATCATTACCCTGAACTAGATCCCTTCGCCGTTTTCGACTTCCATGATCTTTTCCACCCGGCGGGCATGTCTTCCACCCTCAAAGGGAGTCTCCAGCCAGAGATTGACCTTCTGTTCCAGGAGCTCTTCATCGATAATATCGGCGCCAATGCACAGGACATTGGAATCGTTGTGTCTCCGGCTCATCTCGACCGTATAAAGGTTATGACAGCATGCAGCCCTCACGCCTTTTACCTTATTCGCTACCAGGGACATGCCAATTCCTGTGCCACAGATCAGTATCCCCCGTTCGCATTCTCCCGATCCAACGGCACGGGCAGCATATAAGCCGTAGTCAGGGTAATCTACCGATTCGTTATTCTTGTCGGTTCCAAAATCCTTTATCGTATGACCCGCTTGGGTAAGCATGGTTGCGACACGTTTCTTAAAATCAAAACCTCGATGGTCTGACGCTAATGCAATCTTCATTTTGTTAATAGCTTCTTATAAAATTTCTTTAAATTTAAAAATAAATGAAAATACTTTTTGAGCTTCTAAGAATACCACTGAATTTCTCTGCGGTATAAAACCGGTACCCGCTAAAATGTAACTCACTTTTCCGCACACTACGCTGCGCATATTACACCTTTGCCAAGGTATTTTCAAGACAACCTCGTATCATTGTTTCTGAGATAATACCGGTACGAATGATCTCGAAGCCTTCATCCTTTAGCTTCAGTACCGTAGAAGGCGACCGAAAACGTGTTGAGCCGCCATCGAGAATTATATGGATCTTCCCTTTGAAGTCCATCAACACCTGTTGTGCATCGGTTGACGCGGGATATTCCGAAATGTTTGCACTCGTAGTAACAACCGGTACCTGTGCGGCACGGATTAAATCCCTTGCTGCCGTATCATCGGGAAATCGTATGCTTATATCTGTCCCATCCTTTAAAGGGAAAACGATAGCCAACGGACCAGGCCAAAAAGATTTCATTAATTTCTTTGCCGTGATGGAAAAATGGTCGACGTATTTCTTTACATCATCAGCGTCGGCAATCATGAGGGTGAGTCTCTTTTCTGCTCCCCGTTTTTTTACTCGGTAGATACGTTCGATAGCCTTCGCGTGATCCCTGTGCACCCCTAACCCGTATACCGTTTCCGTGGGGAAGGCAACCACCTCTCCCTCCCGTAGTGCGTAAGCCGCCTCAGCTATGTGATCTGAATACCGACTTCGATCTTTTAAGTTCAGGACTCTCGTTTCCATCACAATAGCTTAAAACAACATCTTGACAAAAAGTGTCGGGACGACATTCGTCACAGCAAAGGCACAAAACAGCACTCTCTTCGAATCATTGGCAGTTTCAATAGTGTAAATCCTGAGTATCCATATTTCAACCTCTTTTCTACCTTGACAATAAATTGCGAAATTTGGTAGAGTTTGCTGCATGAAACAAAAGATTCTCAACGTGTCCTTTCTAGTCGTGTTTTTTGGTGTTTTTTCCTCCTTTGTTTTCCCGGGCAAACCCTTCCTCTTTTCCGCAGAAACGATCATGAACGTTGATGAAATTGTGCCGGGCATGAAGGGGTACGGTAAGACCGTTTTTACCGGTGACCGGATAGAAATATTTAATGTCGAAGTGCTGGGTATTTTACGAAACTGGGAAGCGAAGAGCAATATGATTCTGATCAGGATGTCAGGCGGTCCTTTGGAAAAATCGGGTATTATTGCCGGTATGAGCGGCAGCCCGGTTTATATCAGTAACCGGCTCATTGGCGCTGTTGCCTATGGATGGAGCTTTGCAAAGGAACCCATTGCAGGGGTTACCCCGATTAACGAAATGAAAAACACCCTTCTCAATCTACCTTTACACGAAAAAGGCATGCTGCCGGTCTCGGCAGAGTGGGATATTCCGTCCTTTTCTCAACAGAGTCTGGTTACACCATCGACGGCAACTTCTTCGATACCTCAGGAATTTACGGACTACGATGCGGCGAAAATAACCCTTACGCCGATTCTCTCTCCCTTGGTGGTGTCGGGTATTGAAAGCGATGTCTTGCAAAGAATGAAACCGCTCTTCCATACTTATGGATGGTATCCCGCCCAGGGGGGTAGTTATGACCTTTATCCGGATAAACCGGTGAAAAGCAGGCTTGTTCCAGGTGCGTCCGTGGCAGCCATTTTGATCAGGGGTGACCTGAGTGCGGCTGTTGTCGGTACGGTAACGTACGTGGATGGAGATAACGTCCTTGCCTTTGGACATCCCTTTTTACAGACGGGGAATGCTGACCTTCCCATGGCTTCGGCTTATGTTTACACCGTCCTCAGCAGCCAGTCAAACTCTGTGAAAATGGCGTCACCGGTAGACATCATTGGCCGGATACATCAGGACCGAAGGTCAGGAATTGCCGGTATTCTTGGTGCATCATCACGGATGATACCTTGCCATATCGAAGTGGAAGGCTCGCAAAAACTCACATACGATTTTGAGATTGTGGATAATAAACTTTTAACCCCCAGCCTTATCCTGATGGCAGCTCAAAGCGCTGTGTTATCCACTGAACGCAAGGTAGGAGAAAAATCGGTGCAGATACAATTGTCAGCACGCATCGAAGGTTGCGAAAATCCTGTCGTTATCGAAAATGTTTTTTACGAACTTGACCAGTCATGGTTTTCCCTGAACCACATCGTCCAGCCTTTTACCATGATCATCAACAATCAGTTTCGGGAAGTGCATCCAACCAGAATCGATCTGAAAATCAGGGTGTTGGACAGCCGGAAAACTGCCTATATCGAATCGGTCAGGGTGGATAAAAAACAGGTAAAGCCCGGGGATACGCTTCAGGTGGACGTGTGCCTGAAACCTTTTACCGGTGAAAAATTTTATCAAACCGTACTCATGCACATACCAGAAGACACCCTGCCCGGGAGTATGTTAAACCTTACGGTCTGCGACGCTACCTATGGCCAGGCATTGAATTTGGGACGGTCTGCCGGGAAGTATTTTCCGGTGAATTTCGAACAACTCGTACACTATGTCGAAAACATGGAACGCAATAACAATCTTATGGTGCGTATCCTGCTGACAAAAAAGGGAATTACGTATAAAGGAGAGGGATTCCCATCGCTTCCGGCATCGGTGCTTTCTATTATGAGTTTTTCCAATTACAGCGGGGTTGGCCCTCTTTTTGACGAAGTTGTATCGAGGATTCCGATGGAATACGTCCTCAACGGAAATCAAACGATCCCCCTGTCTGTTAAGTAAAAGGAACCATCATGAAATATCGTGTGACGAAAAGAAGCTGTTCGGTATTTTTCCTCATGCTTCTGAATGCTTGTGTCTTTGGTGCGACAACAAACACGTGGACACAATCGACAGAATCTGATTTCAGCAAAGGCACGACCCAAAACGTCTCTGTCAGTAATAAAGGGGAAATACGGCTTGCTCCGCGAATAGAGGTGGTTGCGGGACTCAAAAGCGCCTTTGTCTGGTCTATGGCCGCCGATCTCCAAAATCGGGTGTTTGCCGGCACGGGTGACCCGGGAGTAGTTTACCTGATAAAGGACGGTTCAGAGGCCGTGGAGCTCTTCAAATCTCCGGAATTGTATATCCAGAGTCTTGCCACGGATACCTCCGGCAATCTTTACGCAGGAACGGCACCGCGGGGTATCATTTACAAAATAAATACTCGCGGAGAGGCTTCCGTATTTTGCAACCTGCCGGTATCTTATATATGGGATATGTCCTTTGATAATAATTCAAACCTCTTTGCCGCTACCGGAAATGACGGCATTCTCTTCAAAATATCTCCGGATGGTATACCATCCGTTTTTTTTGATACACCGGAGACCAATCTCCTTGACGTGCTGCATGACCGGTATGACAATATCTATGTGGGCACAGAACCGAATGGTCTGGTGTATAAAATAGCGCCGTCAGGACAGGCTCAGGTGCTCTATGATGCAAGTGAAGGAGAAATCCATTGTCTTTCAATGGATTCTGCAGGGAATGTTTACGCCGGAACGGCATCGGGCGCCCAGGCGCAAGTGCCTGTGTCCCCGGTTTCCCCGCCGCCCGTGCAGGCCGGGGCTATTACTTCTCTTTTCAAGGAAGAAAAATCATGGGATTGGAATCTTCCGGAAGAGTTTCCCATGGCACAAGCGGCATCCCTGCAACAACAAAAAACGGTATCGAAGAGTATGGACATGCCGCCAAAGACCACAGGTCTTCCCATGGTGCCAAATTACGTTTACAAAATCAGCAAGGAAGGGCTCATACAAAAAATACTGGAAACCAGCCAGTCATTTATCCTTGGCATGTCCCTCGATGCGCACGATAATCTGTACGTAGTTACGGGAAACACCGCCGGCTTGTATAAAATCTCCGGCGATGAAGGCACAAGCAGTCTGGCGCGCGTCGAGGAGGTGCAGGCGTTGTGTTGTCTCAGTACCGGCAAAAATGAACTCTATTTTGGCACAGGCAATGTCGGAAGGGTTTATAAGATATCGCCGTCGTTTATGAACGGGGGAAGCTTCATATCGAATGTGCTCGATACCGCTGCGCCGTCGAATTGGGGGTGTATTTCCTGGGCGGGCATACAGCCGGAAGGCACAGAACTCATTCTGTCCACCCGTTCTGGAAATGGTGAAAAACCAGATGCTACATGGAGCGGTTGGTCTGCGCCCTATGCAATAAACGGGGAAAGAATTGCCAGCCCCCCGGCGCGGTTTATACAATACAAAGCCCTTTTACAGACAAGGAACAGTGATGCGACTCCGCTGTTAAGCATGGTATCACTCTCCTATCTTCCGAAAAATGAACCCCCAAGAATAGTCAGTTTTGTGGTGGAAAAGGAATCTTCTCCCGTATCACAAAAGCCGCCGGAGGCAAAAACCGACGGCAAGATAGAAACGATACATCAGGGGACGGCGGGTCAAAAACCACATCATCAGATTGCCCAGAAAAATATCCAGTGGGAGGTGGAAGATCCAAACAACGACACGCTGCAATTGACGATGTATTACCGTGGCATGGAAGAAAAGATGTGGAAGGTGATCGACAAGAATCTACAAAAGAAGGGATCTTTTGCCTGGGATACCCTGCGTCTGCCTGATGGTAAATACCAGGTAAGACTTATCGCAAGCGATGACCCTGACAATCCGCCCGAAACTGCCTGCAATGCAGAGAAGACGATAGAACCCGTAGTGATCGATAATACCAAGCCGGACGTCAGGCTGGTAAACGCCGTGGCCGGGACGGGGGGAAGATATGTCGTTTCCGGAGTCGCGAAGGACGAGTACAGTAAGCTGGTAAAGGTCCAATACACTGTTGACGGACAGGAATGGGTCTCGGCTTATCCTGTGGACGGAGTCTTCGACAGTCCCGATGAATCCTTTCAAATTACCACCAAACCTCTGATGCCGGGCGATTATACCCTGATTGTCAATGCATTTGATAGTGAAGGAAATATTGGGATTGGGAAGGTACTATTTGAGGTGAAATAAATGATGTAATTTTTTTGGCAATTCTGATTTTTCTTTGTTTCCCTTTCGTCTTTGTGGTAAAGTAGAGTGAAAATACGGGGCGTGGCTCAGTTTGGCTAGAGCGCGACGTTCGGGACGTCGAGGTCGGAGGTTCAAATCCTCTCGCCCCGACCAACTTTACGGAGATAGAGGGTATCCGTTTTCGTGATGGAGTTGGATGGGTCACCATATGCAATAAAAGACGATAAAAACTGTGTGCCTTTATGGAAGACAAAAATCCGGGTCAAAGCCTGAAAATTATTCCTGCCTTTAGATATCTTGCCTAAATCAATGCAATCGGTTACCGATAGTCTGTTTCCCAAAAAGATTCTATCGTTGTTCCCAAGGCCGGGTTTCTGGCAGTATCTCTTACTGCTGATACCGGTCACCATCATTGCTTATCAGGCTCACTTCCCTGTGGTTATGACCTTTATTTTAGCTGCAGCCGCCCTTGTCCCGCTGGCGCACTTTCTGGGTGAGGCAACAGAAGTAATCTCCGATAAGACCGGCGAACACCTTTCCGGCATTATTAATGCCACCTTTGGCAATGCTGCAGAACTGGTGATTGCAATTGTCGCCATAAAAAGCGGTTTGATCGATATTGTCAAATATTCTTTGGTAGGCTCGATTATTGGCAATATCCTGCTCATCCTGGGGCTGAGCCTTTTTGTTGGCGGTATAAAATTTGGCAATTTGAGGCTGAGTCCCGTCATTACCGGAACGACAACTATCCACCTCTCCATGGCTGCCATGTGCTTTGTGGTGCCTTCTGTCTTTGCAAAAGAGGACTCAGTGCTGGCGCTCAATAAGTACAGTGTCGGCATTGCCGTGGTTTTACTGCTGGTCTATTTTGTTGGGGTCTTTTATTCCATGGTAAACCGTGAAAACAAAGAGGCGTCGCAGGTCATCCACGAGGACATCGAAGCCACGGCGCCTAAGTGGAGTTTGAGAACAAGCCTGATTGTCCTGATTTCGGCAACAGTCGGTCTCGTTTACATGTCTGAGATTTTAGTGCACCAGATAGAACCCCTTGTGGAAGCCACCCATATTCCACCAGCCTTTGTCGGTTTGATCATCCTGCCGCTGGTCGGCAACGTCGCTGAACATTCGGTTGCCGTTGGTACCGCCATGAAAAACAAGATCAACCTGAGCCTGGCCATTGCGGCAGAAAGCAGCGTACAGATTGCCCTCTTTGTTTCGCCCGTTTGCGTCCTTATTGCCGGTCTTTTTGGCCAAAATTTCAACCTGATTTTCAATAAGATCGAGTTGATTACCCTTGCCATGTCTATCGGCGGCACCTGGCTCGTCGTCCACGACAACAAGAGTAATTGGTGGGAGGGATTTTCGCTGTTGTCTTTCTATCTCATCATCGCTATCACCGCTTATTTTTTATAAACCGCAACACAAGGGTAATTATAACAATTAGCTAATGCTATTGCAGAATCGCGGATAAGCCGAGAGTGTCCGTGCTACCCTTGTGGAGCTGCTATTTTCTGTCGGTTTGATAAACCGTAAACGACGAACCTTCTGGGCGTATTCTGATGCATTTATGAATTCCCACCGGCAATGGCAGGTACGATAGAGATATGATCGCCATCCTTGACCGGCGTATTGAGGTTGCCCATAAATCTTATATCTTCGTCGTTGAGGTAAAAATTGATAAACCTTCGTATCTGCCCGTCGTTGTCACAGATCCTTTCCTTAATTCCCTTATAGGTTGCTTCAAGATTGTCGACGATATCTTTAATATTCTTCCCTTCCGCCTTTACCTCGTCGGCGCCTTTGGTAAGGGTTCTCAGTGGGGTCGGAATGCGTACCGTTACTGCCATGCTTATACTCCCTTCAGATGTTCATGTTGGATTGTTACTGGTTTGAGGCAATGCCTCGTCAAATAATTCACTACCCTTTTTGTGCTACAGCCACTTTCTTGTTCATAATGGCGTCAAATTCAGCGAGGGAAGGATTGATAATCTTTGGCGCTTCTAATTTATCCAGAACGGCCTCCTGCGTCTTCAGTCCATTGCCCGTTACGCTGATGACGATGGATTCGTCGTGCGGGATTTTGCCCTGTTCGATAAGTTTTTTGGTAACCGCAACCGTGACTCCCCCTGCGGTTTCCGTAAAGATACCCTCCGTCCGGGCGAGTAATTTAATGCCTTCCACGAGTTCGTCATCGGTGACATCCTCCGCCCAACCCCCGGATACGTTAATGGACTTCACTGAATAATAGCCATCCGCAGGGTTGCCGATAGCTATTGACTGCGCGATGGTCTTTGGCTTTACGGGTTTTATCACATCGGTTTCCTGTTTGACGGCAGTGGTTATCGGTGCGCTGCCGCTTGCCTGGGCTCCGTGGAGTTTCGTGTCCGCCTCATCAATAAGCCCCAGTTTTACGAATTCTTTTATGGCCTTTTCTATCTTCGTTATCAGAGAACCTCCTGCCATAGGAACGATGATATGTTTCGGCACTTTCCAGCCCAGCTGCTCCATGATTTCGTATCCATAGGTTTTTGAGCCTTCTCCGTAGTAGGGTCTCAGATTCACATTTACGATTGCCCAGCCGTATTTGTCCGCAATCTCTGAGCACAGTTTGTTTACGTTATCATAGTTTCCCTTGACTTTTATCACGTTCGTGCCGTAGATCAGCGTGCCAACAATCTTTCCCTGTTCAAGATCGGCCGGCATGATGATGTAGCTTTCCAGGCATGCCTGCACGGCCTGGGCTGCGACCGAGTTCCCCAGATTTCCTGTCGTGGCGCATCCAACCGTTTTATACCCGAACTCCTTCGCCTTTGTTAGCGCAGTAGAAACAACGCGATCCTTAAAGGAGAACGTGGGATAATTTACTGAATCATTCTTCACGTACAGTTCCCTGACCCCAAGGACTTTAGCAAGATTATTTGCCCTGACGAGTGGTGTAAAACCGACCTGAGCGCCCACGGTAGGTTCGCCGTCAACCGGAAGTAATTCCTGGTACCGCCACATGGTTTTACCGCGCGATTCGATCAGTTTCCTAGTCAAAACCTTCTTAATCCCTTCGTAATCATAATCAACCTCCAGCGGACCAAAACAAAAGCTGCAGACATGCAGGGGCTCTTTCGGATACGGTTTCCCGCACTCCCGGCACTTTAGACCATTTACAAATCCCATCTATCGCCTCCATCCTATAATATCAAATTCAAGGTTCTTCCTGACTTACGGTGATTTAGCAGTTGGTGGTTAAAAGCCTGTGGAAAAGCGGGACACGTAGGTTTCTGTTGCTGCTTTTTTTACCCAAGTTTTCTGAAGAACCAAATAAAAAAGCCTCTTTCTATATACATAAGATAGGAAGAGGCCTTTTTATTCACCTATCTTATCTTTCCCCAAAACACGAGACAGGAATTAGCACCAGCATCCTGCCCACCCTATTAGCTGGACAAGACCGGTTGCTGTGGCTTCGCAGGGCCAGTCCCTCTGCCACTCTCGATAAGACAAAAATTTAATCGAATTGTAACGATAAATCAGAAAGTTGTCAATGAATTATTTTCAAGGTGATTATTTCCAGAGAGCGGAAAACATAATTTGCTTAATGGATCTTCCGCCTTCTTTTTGAGACGTGATGCTGCAATTTCAGATCCGTGTTCACCGTTAGCAATAGCGAATGACGCGCGTTCTGCCGTATTCCTTTCCATCCCGGTCAACCTTCACTACCCCCAGCCGAATGGTCGTAACCTTATGAATCTCTTCAACAGGGGTAAAGAGGGTTAGTTTGCCGGCAAAAGGGTCGGTATCAGCGATGGTGCCAAGTCCCAGGGTACAATTGTTGTCGTCGTTGAGACCCACCAGAAGGTCTTTCAATCCATCTCTTTCAATAAGTATGACTGATGCAACACCAAAGGATTCTTTCAACGGGGAAACCGGTATTAATGCATCTGCAGCGTCTGCTATGATTAAAAGTTCGTTGCCGCATTTTTCCAGGTATGGGCGGTTTGGGGCGTGTATGCAGAGCTTATTTGGCAATACTGATGGATCGATCCTTTCTCCGGTGCCGAGAATGCAGGAGGGAAACACCACCCGATGGAGGGAACAATCGGTAAGTCGGGCATGTTTAAAATAGGCCTTGTATTTTTCAGTCCGGTATTTCTGTCGCTCAGCCTGCGAGCGGGCAGCCACGTGTTCTGAGCAGGTCAGCCGTATAACCTGCCAGCCCATCTTCTCGTATCCTTTCAACAGATGCTCCATCTCATCTCCTGCCTGCAATGCAAGAATCCATTGCGGGCGGAGCATTTCTATCTTATGCTGCTTCAGGATACGGGCAACAGGCCCGTCAATAAAGCCTGCCGTGTCTATGAGGGTGATTTCTGCGCCTTGTTGCCGGGATTTGTCAGCCATCATTTTTACCGCATGGAGTGTCTGCACCAAAAACCCGTCAGGCGCGGTATTGCCTACAAACTGAAGATACGGAGGATTTGCATCATTACGGGGATGATGAGGGGTATCATAAATTTTTAAACTGACCGTGGTTGGGAAGCCTATGGTAGATTGCCCCAGATCGCTATCGACATATCCGACCCGCACCCTGGAAGCCGTCCATGTCTGGATCAAATACTTACAGAGGGTGCTCTTGCCGCTATCGGTCCTGCCGAGAATAATGCCTGTTTTTGCGCCGTGCTTTATCTCCTCTGCCACGCGTCGCCATTCCCTTGGGACAATGATCGTGTTCATTATTCATCATCAAATTTCAGATCTTTCACCTCCAGCTCAAGCTGCTCACCGTTCATCCAGGTATTTATTTTTACGGTAAAGGCAAGGGAGCACATCCTTCCGTTTTGTTTCAGCCGGTCGATCTGTTCTCCCATCCCAAAGGCAACAGCCCGGACGGCAACGTCTCCCTGTTTGACATAGAAAGTCAGGTGTTGTCCTTTTGTGCCAATACGGCGTGGCTGTCCAACGATCTTTGCGTTTGTGACGGCAAATAAGGGGATGGGATTTCCCTCGCCGTGGGGGGAGAGACGCGCCAGTTCAGCTACTACAGCCTTTGATAAGAGGGAGAGCGCGATTTCTGCATCAATGTTCAGTACGCGCACCAGGTCCGTCTTACAAAGTCTTTGGGCGGTAGTTCTGTTGAGCATGTCGCGAAATTCGTCAATATTATGCGGGTGTATCTTTAGCCCTGCCGCCTGGGCATGACCACCCACGGAAAGCAAGGTATCCCTGCAACTCTCTAACGCCTCCAGGATATGGAATGAGGGGATGGAGCGCGCAGAACCGCGTCCGATATCGTCCGCTACGGCAATCATCACCGTGGGGCGGTTAAATTCTTCTACTATTTTCGAGGCAATAATTCCAATAATCCCGGGGTGCCAGGCGTGGTCTGCCAGTACGATCGCGGTAGTTTCATCCAGATTTAATTCATGTAATACCTTTTTCCGCGCCGATGCCATGATATCAACCTGCATTTCCTGTCTTCGCTTATTCTCCTGCTCCAGAAAATTGGCAATTTCTGTAGCCCGCTCCTTGCAGGGTGTTGTCAACAGTTCAACAACGATTCCCGCATTTCCTATGCGTCCTGGGGCATTTAATCGGGGGCCCAAGCGATATCCCACGTGAAAGGCGTCAAGGTTGGTCCGGGAAAGATCAGCTACATCGAGAAGCGCGCGCAATCCGGGGATTTCGGTGTGTTGTAATGCGCTCAGACCGTATTTTGTGATGATACGGTTTTCACCCACCAGCGGCACCACGTCCGCAATGGTCCCCAGGGCGACCAGCCCTACCGCGCTTAACAGAAAATCCTTGAAGTCAGGAGACACCTTCTTTTGCGGTGAAAAAAGCTGTCCGATGGCCCATGCCAGTTTAAACGCGATACCCACACCGGAGAGATCACGGAAAAGATGATGGGATGCATGCAATTTAGGGTTAATTACGGCGAAGGCGCCGGGTATTTCCTGCCCGGGCCGATGGTGGTCGGTAATGATCAGGTCGATGCCGCAGGCGCGTGCGATATCGGCTTCCCGGCAGGCGTTGATACCGCAATCAACCGTCAGGATAACGTTTGCTCCTTCCTCCCGCAGTTTTTGAATTGCATCAGCATTTAAACCGTATCCCTCCTCCAGTCGCTCTGGAATATAATAACTCACTTGTGCCCTCAGCAATTTCAGGCATCGATACATGAGAGCGGTAGCTGACAGACCGTCAACATCATAGTCGCCATAGATGACAATTCTCTCTCCTCTCCGTATGGCCTCGTTGATACGGATGGATGCCTTTTCAATGTCAGGGAGAAGTGAAGGGTCTCCAAGTGACGCGATTTGTGGCTGAAGGAAACTTCTGGCGGATGCAACATCAACAATTCCGCGATTGACAAGCACCTGGGCTAATAAGGGCGATATCTTAAGCTTGCTGGCAATCTCCGTCTGGAGTGGCCTGTTCGGGGGGGAAAAAACCCACCTTTTTATCATGGTGTATTTTGTTTAATGAGAAAAAGAGAATGGCAGTGCCATATAACACACAAAGCGTTTATTTCCGGAAGACCACAAAATTCCTATGATAACTTTGCCCAATGGTCTTCGTGTGCTATGGATACGTACCCAAACTGTCGAACTTGCGGCAAATGCCTGTCAGGTCTTCATTGAGGTCCGAAATCAGAGGCAATTTCAAAATCGCCGCACCGGATATTTCTGGCCTCGTTTTTATCTCAGTTCATTGTACTTTGATTTATACGTCTTTCAAGGAAATTTAATTATTTTTCCCTGCCATTTACCCGTTTTCTGATTTCATATGGTATCCTTCTCCGTCAAGGATTGCCATAAAACTTCTATTGAAAAAAGCACCGTGATGTGATACTATTGTTCAGTTAATTCAATAGATTCCGTGCCCGGTATCAGATATTATACTGATCGAACGCCCCTTGTTTATTCCTTCACTTTGAAACAAATAATATTCCCGTGTTTCTTATGCTCTGCTCTGCGAAGTAAGCCATGAAAAAAAATAGTATCTTTCGTGAATGTGCTGCATTGTTGTCATTTGCAAAACCCTACCGGAAACATTTGGCGCTGACTATTATCAGCATGGTTATTTATACCTCAACAAGCGGTATCCAGATTTCGCTAATCAAACCTATTGTAGACAAACTGCTCCTGGGAAATACCAATACAGGTCTTTCGTTGCCAAAGATCGATATTGACCAGGAGGGTCAATCCCACAAAAATGCCTCTCCTGTGAAACAGTTTAAAAAACAGGCCTTTTCCAAATTCACGTTTATAGAAAAAACGCGAAGACGCGCCACAAGTTCATTCACAAGCATTGGCATAACAATGGTAATCTTTGCCCCGATTCTTTTCCTTTCTTTTTATTTTCAGCAATACTACAGAAATTATGTCATGTGGGCTATTGTTGTGGATATACGGAACAAGGTATGCGATCATATCCTTCCCCAGCCACTGAGCTTTTTTGAGAACAGAAAGAGTGGCGATCTCCTCTCCAGATTAACAAACGACATTGCAGTAACGCAGTCGGGACTTACGGTCCTCTTTGATGATGTTTTGCTGCAGCCGCTGAAGTTGATTTGCGGATTGGCCCTGGCGTTTTATTTCAGCTGGAAGCTGTCTTTGTTGGTTTTGATTGCCTTCCCTGTAATATTTATTCCCGTGCTGATCATGGGAAAGAAGATCAAGAAACACGGAAAGGGAAGTTTGCGGCATCTTTCTGACCTCACCGACGCGCTCAGGGAAATGTTTGTGGGAATTCGAATTGTGAAGGCATTTAAGATGGAGGCTGAAGAAAGCCGCGAAATACATGAAATCAGCGATCGATTCTTCACAAAAAGAATGAAATTGGTTAAGGCAAAGGCCGTCAACACGAGCACCAGTGAATTTGTGTATACCTTGGGACTTGCCCTTTTGATTATTCTGGGCGGGTATGTAATTATGTCCAGGAAAGTTACCCCCGGAGAGCTTGGTGGATTTATTACCGCTATGGGCTTTATGGTAATCACGACCGTCAAGAAACTGGCCAAAGGATATGCAAGTTTGCAGGAATCTCTGGCTGGTGTCAATAGGGTATTTGAACTCTTTACGATCGAGCCCACCATAAAAGATCATCCCGAAGCCGTTACGCTGCAAAATATTCATGAGGGGATATCCTTTAACAATGTCAGTTTTTCCTATGATAATAGCAATGAATTTATCCTGAGAGATATTAATCTTACGATCAACAAAGGAGAGGTGGTTGCTATTGTAGGCAAGAGCGGGGCCGGGAAATCGACACTGATAAATCTGATACCGCGTTTCTACGATCCTGTCAAAGGCAGTGTGGAAATTGATGGAATTGATATACGAAAAATTAAACACGAATCTCTTCTCGCACACATTGCCATCGTTTCGCAACAAACATTCCTGTTTAACCGCAGTCTGCGTGAAAATATTCTCTACGGAAGGAAGGATGCTTCACCTGAGGAAATTTATGCTGCAGCAAAATCTGCCAATATCCATGAATTTATTATCAATCTCCCTAAAGGGTACGATACCGTTGTGGGTGAACTGGGGGTAAAATTATCAGGCGGTCAACGGCAACGGATTGCCATTGCCCGTGCCATACTGAAAAATGCCTCAATTTTACTTTTGGACGAGGCGACTTCGTCCCTGGACTATGAATCTGAAAAACTGGTGCAGGATGCACTCAACAACCTGATCGCCGGGAAAACAACCATCATCGTCGCCCATCGTCTTTCCACCATACTCCATTGCGACCGGATCATTGTAATGAAAAACGGAGCCATCGTCGAGACGGGAAGCCATGAATCCCTGATGTCAGAGGAGGGAGAATACAAGCGTGTTTATCAATTGCACTTTGATACGCTTCAGGCATGAAGATACTTGTTCTTGGCTCACGGGGCATGCTTGGCAGGTCCCTGGTCAGCAGATTGCCCGGTTTTGCGAACACCTCATTTCCCCTTATCAAGGTTATTGCTGCACATTATGAGCATGTGGATATCACGCAAGGCTCAAATACGGCCAGATTCATAACGCAGACGATGCCGGACGTCATTGTTAACTGCGCCGCATTCACAAATGTGGATGCGTGCGAAACTCAGATATCAGAAGCCTTTGCTGTCAATGCAACAGGAGCAAAAAATATTGCGCTTGCAGGGAAAGAAACAGGCTCAAAGATTATCCACATCAGCACTGATTACGTATTCGATGGCACAAAGAATCAATCCTACGCCGAAACGGACCGGCCTAATCCTGTTTCCATTTACGGTAAGTCAAAATATGAGGGAGAGCTTGCCATTCAGGAAATCAGCGATTTGTATGCGATTATCAGGACTGCATGGCTTTACGGTCAGTATAAAAAAAATTTTGTGACCACTATGCTGGATCTGGGAAAGAAGAACGGCTTCGTGTCTGTTGTGACCGATCAGTTCGGTTCTCCAACCTATACGGCTGATTTGTCGTATGCTATTTGGAATGTCATCTCAAAAGACCTTCAGGGCATATATCATGTGGCGAACACCGGAATATGTTCACGTTATGAATGGGCAAGCAAGATCTTTGAACTAACCGGCGACAAGGTGTCAGTATTTCCCATGAAAACGGTGGATTACAAGCGAGCGGCTACAGTACCTCAGAATTCTTCCTTAAGCTGCTTAAAATACACCATGAAGAGCGGACATACCATGAGACCATGGCAAGAGGCGCTGGAAGAGTATCTTGGCACATTTCATTATCCGAATGCACGGTAAGACATTCCAAAGGTGTCGGCAACGGCCTTATTGGCGACACTTCCCTTTATCATGTTGATACCTCTCAGTATGGCAGGATTCTCCCGGGCTGCACGCTCGTAACCCTTGTCAGCGATTGCGATGGCGTAAGGCGTCGTTGCATTGGTCAATGCATGGGTTGATGTGTATGCAACAGCGCCGGGAATGTTCGTCACACAGTAGTGAATAACATCGTATTCCCGGTAAATGGGATTGCTATGAGTCGTTGGTTTACTCGTTTCCACACACCCCCCCTGGTCTATAGCCACATCGACGATCACTGCACCGGGTTTCATCGTTTGAACCATTTCCCTGGTTACAACATGCGGGGCACGTGACCCTTCAATCAGCACGGCACCAATGAGCAAATCGGCATCACGTACCTTCTCCCGAATATTATGGATATTTGACATGAGCGTAACGACATTTTTAGGCATAATATCGTCCAAATACCGCAGCCGATCCAGGTTGATATCCAGGATAGTGACTCGTGCCCCAATTCCAGCGGCTACCTTGGCGGCATTGGAGCCTACGACACCGCCGCCTATGATAACCACTTCAGCGGGAGCCACGCCAGGCACGCCGCCAAGCAGTATTCCCCGTCCATGCATGGGGTTTTCCAGGAATTTTGCTCCCTCCTGAATAGACATCCGTCCGGCCACCTCGCTCATAGGAGTCAGGATCGGGTGTTGCCCATGTTCATCCCGAATCGTTTCGTAAGCAATGGCTACTATTTTTGATTTTATTATAGTATCTGTTAATTTTTTTGAAGCAGCAAAGTGGAAAAACGTGAAGACAATTTGGCCTTCTTTAAGGAAAGGATATTCCTCGGGCAAAGGTTCTTTTACCTTCATTACGAACTGTGACTGATTATAAATCTCTTGAAAATTATCAACGAGTTTTGCCCCTGCCCGTGCATATTCCTCGTCTGAAATACCGCTTCCTAAACCGGCGCCCTTTTCTACTAACACGGTATGCCCGTGTTTCAGCATCTCTTCCACACCGGCGGGAATAAAAGCTACCCGATACTCATCTGGCTTAATTTCTTTCGGTACACCAACAATCATCTGGGTTTTCTCTTCAAAAAGATTGTGTCGCCTGATAAAATCACATTAATTTTATTCTTCGTACATTCTCTGCCAATCGTAGTGTACACCGACGGCAATACTTGTCAAGTTTTTTATATTTGATGCCATCCTGTTAAAAACATGAAGACGTGCGCCTTTATCACGCTTGGTTGCAAGGTGAATCAATATGAGACCCAGGCGCTCCGGGAGTCCCTTGCAATGAAAGGATTCTTAGAAATCACTCCTGAACAAGCAGCCGATCTTTACGTGATCAATACCTGCACGGTCACGTCCACCAGCGATGAAAAATCACGCCAGTGCATTAAAAAGGTTCGAAAGAAAAACCCCCGGGCGACGGTTGTTGTTACCGGTTGTTATGCCGAGGCAGACGCTGAAACCATTAACAACATGGAAGGGGTAGACTATGTGATCACCAAGGCTCAAGAGGCACAGTTAGCGGAGATTGTCTGTAGGGACACGGTGCACCGTGTCCCTGCACAAAAAACAATCACGCCTTTAGCAAACTCAAATGCAACGGAAGATTCCATTTACCATCTTAAGATAAGCCAATTTGCCGGTCACACAAGGGCGTTCCTGAAGATTGAAGATGGTTGCGACATGTACTGTTCCTATTGTATTATCCCGTATGTTCGGGGCGGTATCAAGAGCCGGAGGCCACAAGAGATTCTTGAAGAGGCACGGCGTCTCATTGGAAATGGTTACAAGGAGATCATACTGACCGGTATTCATCTGGGGGCGTATGGCAAGGACATGCAGGGAAAATACCGGTTGCCGGATGTTGTTCATATGCTCAGCAATCTGTCGGGGCTGGGGAGGCTGCGCCTGAGCTCAGTTGAGATCAATGAAATAACCACCGACCTCATTGACCTGTTCGTCCATACAAAAAAGATATGCCCCCACCTTCACATTCCGCTGCAAAGCGGTGACGATGTTATTCTCAGGAGGATGAACAGAAAATATACTTCATCGCAATACATAGATATCCTGGAGGGCATTCGTGCAAAAATGCATGTACCATCCTTTACGACGGATGTCATTGTTGGCTTCCCCGGTGAAGAGGAGGCGCACTTTCAAAACACCATGGATCTCTGTGAAAAGGCAGGCTTCGGCAGGATCCATATCTTTCCTTATAGCGCACGAGAAGGAACCCCGGCAGCAAAAATGAAAGACCACTGTCAACCACAAACCATCAGACAAAGAAAGGCACGGCTGGAGGCAGCAGCAAAAAATTTAGCTTTTTCCTACAAGAAGCAATTGGTAAATTCGTATGCAGAGGTACTCGTGGAGGCGGAGAGAGATCCCGAAACGAACCAATTATGTGGTTACTCAGAGCGGTACGTCAAGATCCTCTTTGACGGACCGGACACTATGAAAAATTCAATTGTTTCGGTGCGGATAGGAGAAGTTGCTCCTTCATTTGTGTCGGGAAGTTTAGGATAAATGCAAGAATTAAAATATGCTATAAAATACCTGAAGCACGTGATAACGAAAGTTTCCTACATCGTTATTCTTGTTCTGGGTATCTTTCATAACTCTTTTTTGTTTGGGCTGCCGGCCGACGATGTCATACCGCTCACGGACGGAGACTATTACCCGCAGGTGCACCAGGCATTGGCTACCGCAAAGAAATCAATCATGTGCGTCATGTACATGGCTGATATTAATCCAAAATATAAACAGGGATGGGAATATAACCTGGTCAATGACCTTATCAACGCCCACAGGCGTGGGATAAGCGTAACGGTTATTTTTGATCAGAATGTCATGTTTTGGGAAACTGGGAAAAAAGGGAAGAAAACGGAAAGAAAAAGCGAAAATGCATATGAACTGCTCAAGAAGAATGGCGTCCCTGTGTATTACGACAGTATCGACCGGGTTACCCATAGTAAGATAATGATCATCGATGACTATATTACCATTGTGGGCAGCACGAACTGGACATATAGCGCGCTGAGGAAAAACCATGAGGCATCCGTCTTAATAAAATCACGCAGTGTGGCAGAGGAATTTCTTGAAAAGCTTAGGACAATTTCGAAATACCAACCAAAGTGATAGGCAAAGCAAAGAGATCTAACCAAGGAGAACACGGTGGGCACAGAGAAAAGCAGGGAAGCTGAAATAATAGTTTTTGTGATACAAATGGAGGATATTTATGATATCTGTTAAGGGAATATTCGATGGAAAAAAGGTTAAGTTCCTTGAGGAAGTTGATATTAATGAACCTCAGGAAGTTATAATCACTTTTTTGGGCACAAGCAAAGACGAATCATTATATCAGGAAATATACAAAATCGCTGAAACGAGCGGTAGTTTCGATTTTTTAAATGCACCAGAAGAAGATATTTATTCTGATGCCGACTTGAAAGTAAAGTATTCAAAATGACTAAAGGAACTATTGTATTAACACCATTTCCGTTTACTGATTTATCTGCTATAAAGAGACGTCCGGCAGTAATTGTTTCGAGTTCTGAAAAGACTGAGATTAACTTTTGGGCTGTGATTTTTGAAATACAAAATGTTTACAAAATAACCATTAGCATGACCGGAAACACTTTAAAAGGAAGGCGGTAGGTATATTGAGCATGAATACTTACCCTTTTTTCTTGATATCACTCAATTTGTATTGTTAACATGTTAGAATTGCAGGACTGAGAATTTTATACGTCAATAGTTATTAATCGTCTCATAATAGAACACACATTAAGCTGTCCGTTTAGCGCTTCAATATTGGAGAAGGAAAGCATACGACGAATCAATACAATTATGAGACCCTTAATATGTTAATTTTTCCTTGATTTACCCTGTCCTCTTTGTCAAATTAAAGAAAACTTGTTAATAACATAGTTCGACACTCAGAAGAAATACAGACATGAGCAACCCGAAGCCACGGAAGAAAAAACGCAAATCGGGTATCCCCACGGGAAACGCTGGCGAGTACTTCGTGATGGGAGAGCTGTTGCGGCGCGGATTTGATGCCCAGCTGGCTGATCGCAATACGAAGAACTACGACATTCTTGTCGGTCTTCCCTCCGACAAAGTTTTGAAGAAGTTACAGGTCAAGACCGTGCGGTCTGCACCTTGGTACGTCAAGACCGCAAGCTATTCAGATGATCTTGCTGCCCAGTTGACTATCTTCGTCCTCCTGGGTGACGAAAAAGCTCAGAAGCAGGTGCGCTATTTCATAACCAGAAACAATGAAGTCGCAAGACACGTTCATCACCCGCAGAACTGGAAGAACAATGGTTTCATGCCTCTCAACGCGATCAAAGAGTATGAAGATCGGTGGGAAATATTTGCTGATTAAACAAAGGTGTCGAACCAACAGGTCCACCGTACCCAGTAAGGCGCGCAGACGCGCCTCACTGGTCCGGTGACCTGAATCGTTAAGCAGTAGTATCAAACCTTCATAACTCGTACATAACCAAAAGTTGAATGCGGCTTTTGAGAGATGAATGCTCCTTTTAGGATTTTCGTATGCCAAAAATTATAAATCCTATTTCTAATTCAGGAGGAAAATAAAGATGGATTGGAGAAATCATATTGTAAGCGCACCCGATGTGCTACGAGGTGAGCCCCGGATCAAGGAAACTAGAATTCCTGTTAGTCTTATCCCTGGATATTGAGCGGCCGGCGAAACCTCTGAGGAGATCATAGGAGAATTTCCTGGTATTATAAAAGAACAAATTGCAGCTTGTTTGGATTATGCCCGTCAGTAGTCTGAATTTGAGGTCACTGTTTAATGGCTTTAAGATTCTTTGCGGATCACTGCATATCCAATGTTATAATCAAAACACTTCAGGATGCAGGTAACGAAGTATTGAGATTAAGAGATTATATTTCTTCAGATTCAACCGATCAAATTGTAATCTCAAAAGCAGTCGAGAGTGATGCCGCAAAAAGGGAGAAGCGGAAGCAGGAGAGAGACAAAGACATCAGACATTGATTATTGAATATGCCTCACAATACCAAAACAACAGGTATCAATTTCGCCCTCTGCATGAAGCAGTGGATTCTTGCCTTTTGATTTTTTGAAGATAAGGCAAGCGAAAATAGAACTACTTTCATAATTTACAAAATCATTTATAACCAAAAGGCGAAATTAGCTTTTGTGAAATAGAAGTAATACCGGAATCTCATAAGCTTAAAGTACATTAATTTAGCCAAAGACCAAAAGGTCGTTAAGGAAGACTTTAAAAGGACGAATAAATTGATAAGGAGAAGGTTATGTCGGTTGTAAAAAAAAAAGACGAAACATCCCTATATAGCAATGGATCCAAAAATTTCAGGCGGACAACCTGTTATTCGTGATACCCGTATAAAGGTACTCGATATTGCTATCAGATATGAACTCATGGGTATGAGTGCTGATAGTATTATAGATGAATACCCTCATCTGAGACTCGAACAGGTTCATGACGCCTTGTCCTATTACTACGGACATAAGGATATGTTTGATAGGAAATTTCGAGAAGACCAATCGTTACTAAAACAACTCAAAAAACAGTACCCATCCAAACTAGAAGTAAAATTGAAAGAAATGGATTATGTTGTTTGGAAAGAAGGTAGATATTATGGCTTATAGTTTCAGTATCTCCGTGTCTCTCTGGTTTATTATCTGCAGAACGTTCAGATTTTTTATCTGCGTCATCTGTGCAATCTGTGGTTTCATATTTTTACCCCAAAATGTTTTCGCTATGGGAGAGGCATCAAAGGTTACCTTCGCCCAATTGGAATATTCGGGGGGAAACTGGAATCCCAGACCCAATACAGGAAAACGTCTGATGTGGGAGCTTGTCAAACGAACCAGCGTCGAAGCGCGTATCGATACGGTAATCCTCCGTGCGGATGACGCCAATCTCTTTGAGTATCCATTCCTCTACATGTCGGGCGATCAGGAATTCCCACCTTTCGGCGAGAGAGAGATTGGCAATTTAAAATTATACCTGGAATTTGGCGGCACCCTCTTGATTGACGACTGTATCGGAAAGAGCGATTTTGGATTTGATAAATCTGTCCGGCGGGAAATTAAGCGGCTATTTGCCAATAAATCCCTGGAAAAACTGCCTGCAGAGCATACCATTTTTAAGTCGTTTTATTTACTAAATCAGGCCTATGGCAGGATTGTGGAAAAATCTTATCTGGAAGGTGTGACTCTGGAAAATCGGGCAGCTATTATTTATTCACAGAATGACCTGGGTGGCGCATGGTCGAAAGACCCGCTTGGTACCTGGGAATATCAGGTAACGCCTGGCGGTGAGGTTCAAAGGTCTATGGCCTTCCGTCTCGGTATAAACATTATTATGTATGCACTTACCGGCGACTACAAACAGGATCAGGTGCACCTGCCTTTTATCCTGAAAAGACAAATGTAACGTCTCTTTTGAATCAGGTAATCAGAGATATAACTAGCGTAGTAGCAATCCATGAATTGCCACTACGGAACTGTTTTAAGATTCTCTATTGTTAAGGAAATCCTCCGCATGTTAGATATAACCAGCCTGACGGTGTTCATTGAAGGCAGATTATGAAACGGTTACCTTCTGCCTTGCTTTTTTGGGAGATCCTGACTCGATTCCTATCTCTTCATCGGTCAGGTAACAAGCAGGGTCGTGTTCCCACATATCGCCATAATATGCCTCGGCCCTTGCTCTGAAGTTTCCACTGCAGATGTTCAGCCATTTGCATTTTGCACAACGACCTTTGATGTAGGGATTTTTATTTTTCAGCTTCGCCATTAACTCATTGGAGATGTCTTCCCATATCTCGCTGAACTTCCTTTTCCTGACATTGCCGAAAGAATACTGTCTCCAGAACTGGTCGGCATGCACTTCTCCATCCCAGCTGATACAGGCAAGTCCCTTGCCGGAGCTGTTTCCTTCGTTCATCTGGAGGAGTTCGTATACCTCCTTCGCTCTTTTGGGGTTTTCCTTCAGGAGACGCATATATACATACGGGCCATCGGCATGATTATCTACAGTAAGTACCTCTATTTTTCTCCCTTTGTCGTGCGCCTCTTTGGTTTTGTTGATAATAAGATCAACCACCTCACGGGTTTCTTTGTGAGAGAGGTCTTCCTCAATCAGATTAGAACCCCGGCCGGAATAGACCAGGTGATAGAAGCAGACCCGGGGAATATTCTCTTGTTCGATAAGTTGGAAGATACCCGCAATATCATGGGCATTTCTCTTATTAATCGTGAAACGCAGGCCAACTTTGATACCCGCGGACATGCAATTTCGGATACCTTCCAGTGCGGCGTCAAATGCGCCAGGAATACCCCGGAAACGGTCATTTGTTTCCTTGAGTCCATCCAGGCTGATTCCTACGTATGAAAGACCGAATTTTTTCAGTTCGTTAGCCTTTTCTCTCGTAATTAACGTACCATTCGTACTAATAACCGCCCGCAATCCCTTCTCCTTGGCGTAGCCAATCAACTCCAGGAGATCCGTCCTCATAAGGGGTTCTCCTCCGGAAAACAAAATCACGGGAGCCCCATAGTCTGCGAGGTCATCCAACATTGCCTTTGCATCATTGGTAGTTAATTCATTGGGATATTCAATATCCTTTGATTGAGAATAGCAATGGATGCATTTCAGATTACAGCGCTGTCCTACATTCCATACGACGACGGGTTTTTTGTCGTGCGAAAATTGTAATAAATGGGATGGTAATTTTTTCGATTCCCTTCCATAGCGCAAAGCATCAGATGGTTCCACCGTGCCGCAGTATAATTTTGATATGCCGATCATATAATAATATCTCCTGCACGAATACCCGTGCTCAAGCATTACGTGGATAGTGACCCCACATACGATTATTCTTCACAAGACTAAATTCATATTATACTGAAAAGCGGCGATTAAGTAAAAACATTTTGTAAATGAAAAATCACTGTCCAATTGCATACAGTTTCCAGTCTACACAGCCAACATAAAGCACATTCATTGCACCAATTGCAGGGGAAGAAATTAATGCATCGCCAATTTTTACATTCCATTTGAGCGTTCCATCCGCATGTATCGCGTATAAATTACCATCCCATGAACCGATGTAAATCGTGCCATTTGCATCGACAACTGGTGATGCGGTAATAGATTTTTCAGTTTTAAATTTCCACTTTAACGCGCCATCCTTTGCTATTGCATATAGGTTGCCATCTTGTGCACCTACATAGACCGTCCCATCTGCGCCGACCGCCGGAGAAGAATGTGATCTGCTGCCAAGACCACAGGCCCACTGTAATGTTCCATCCGAATTTACGGAATAAAGTTTTCCATTCGTATCCACCACATACACAATGCCATCACAAACAGCAGGAGTAGAATCGATTTTCGACTCAGTTTCCAATCGCCACTTTAAACTGCCGTCCTGGTTTAAGGCATGTAAATGCTTGTCCCAGGAACCAATATAAATCGTATTGTCTTTGCCAATGGCAGGGGAGGAGAGCATGATTGCTGCCTCGGTTTTATAACTCCACAAGAGTTTTCCGTTGGCGCTAACTGCGTAAAGTTTTCCATCGTAAGAACTAAAATACACCGTCTCATTTTCACCTACCGCGGGAGATGAATGAATGGCGCCGGCTGCCTGAAATTTCCATTTTGTCTTTCCATCAGGATTAATCGCATACATTCTTCCGCTTACCGATCCGAAATAAACAACACCGTTCGTTCCAATTGCCGGAGAACCAAAGATTTCATCGCCGCTCTTAAAAGCCCATAATACCTTTCCATTGGAGGTTATGGATAATAAATTTCCATCCGTACTGCCAATGTAAATAACTCCATTGGCATCCACTACCGGCGACGACCATATTTCTCCGGCGCTGGAGATGCTCCATTTAAGATTTCCTTCGGCAGGTCCGGCGAAAGGTACCCGTCCTGTTCTTTCTGAAGTATATCGAAACATGGGGAATGCGTTTCTTGCTTCCTGAGCGCTGACGGAAGCATCTGGCCGCGCACTCCACAGCATAACCGCAATGGTAATGGGGTAAAAGAGGGGATTTAAAACAGATGAAAAGCTGCGCTTACAATTCATTATGATTACTCCTCGAAAACATTAGATGTCGGGAATGACAAGTTCTTGTCCAATTTTCAATGACTTTGTGCCCTTTAAGATATTTTTGTTTGCATCAAGTATTTTATTCCATTTTGCTCCGTCTTGATAATATTTGACCGCTAGCGAGTAAAGAGAATCACCTTGCAGTACCGTGTGCTTTTTCACCGAGAGTTCGCTTTCCTGCACATGAATCATCTGGGAGAGTGAAGGGGTGGTTGTCTCTGCTTTCGTTTCCTTTGTTGTCCGTTGTGATACTGCCTTTCCATCGGGTATAATAAGCTCAGTACCGATCCGGAGGCTGTTTCGATCGTGGATTTTAGTCTGGTTCGCATTAAAAATAACGAGCCATTTTGATTCGTCACCATAATATTTTTTTGCTATTTTACGAAGACTGTCGTTCGATTTCACCTTGTATTTTGTGGATTGCACAGCAGCATTTGTGTTGTCACCGGAAGAAATGTCTTTCCATTCATCAGGGCTTGATTCAGAAGGCAGCTTTTCGTCATGCATGGCTATTGGCGCTGGTTCAGGTTCCTTTGCCTTCTTCCATTCTACCTCAATGATCCTGTCATCCTTTGGCGCAGGCTGTTTATCAATTTTTGCGATATCTGAAACGGGCGCTTCCTTTTGTTTGGGAAGTTGCACGGTTGCTGTTACCTCTTTAGAAGATTCCTGATCAGCACTTTGCGGGTCCGGCGATAATTCGGTTACTTCAAATGCATTATCCTGCGTTTCCTCTTCCATTTCTGGAATGGGGATCGCAGGTTCTTTGACCGAAGTTCTTGTGCTCAGAAAGACACCTATGATTGCCATAATAATCACTCCTAAAGTTACACCAACTTGCATATCTCGTTTCATCGTTTTTTGTTCCTTTCGTAGGTTTTATAGGAATGAACATCAAAATGATACTATCTTTCGGCCTTTCATGCCCGTCGACAAATTTACATGCATCGTAATTGTTACAAAATGCTACTCCTGATGTGGAACGTTATCTTGTAAATGGCTTTATTATACTCAAGGTGCTCATAAAATGTGAATTTTAAATTGATAATAAGATGGCATAGACAAGTTCTGTTTGTCCGTGTTGAACTCCTATAAATCACAAATTGTAAGCCTATGGAGTATAATTCAGATTTTTATCCCTTTTTGCTTGTTACCTCCTTTCCTTGAATCGGATACTTTTGTCGTGGCAACGCCTGGCTTGCAGGAGAAAGGCCTTTCCATTTAAGCAGCATCGGGCAGGCAATAAATATTGTTGAATACGTACCCACAATTATTCCTACGAGCATAACAAATGCAAATCCATGAACCTCTGGTCCACCGACGAAGAACAGAGCACACAACACACCAATGGTGGTAATCCCTGTCAGGAGGGTGCGGCTTAAAGTCTGGTTGATACTGTCATTAACCAATTGCGGTGTAAGCAAATTTCCCCGCCCTGCCATATTTTCCCGAATCCTGTCGAAGATAACAATGGTATCATTCAGGGAATAGCCCACTACCGTGAGGAATGCCGCTACCATAGCACTGTCAATTTTCATATTTCCAAATAAATAATCGGCTACTGCCACAGCGCCCAGGGTAATCAGAATGTCATGAACAACTGCGATAATCGCTGAGGAACCGAATTTAAAGTCTCCAAACCGGAACCATACATATAAGATAGTCGCAATACAAGAAAAGATTACCGCAAGGATGGCCCGGCCCTTCATTTCACCGGCAACGGTAGCGCCAATACTTACGATCCTTTTAAGGGGCTGAGAGATTTCAAATGCGTTTTGAATAGTGCTTTCGATCGCCGCAGTTTTTTGAGATGGCAGGACAATCTTCACCGTTTGATACTCTTTGCCAGGTTCCAATCCTTGCTCAAGAATATCGCTGTATCCTGCCGCAGTAAGCGCCTCTTCAATAACCTCTGTTTTTAATGGTTTTGATAAGAGCATGCGAATTTGCGCTGAAGTAGGCAGATCTGTCTTTTTATCGTCCGCCATTGCACTTCCGGAAGCGTCCTTGATCAATTCAAATGAGACATTAATTTTTTCCTTGTACAAGTTGTCCTGAAATCTCTTCATAATGTCCGCTTTGATTTTCTCCTGAACTTTGCCTGTACTTAAAGGTTGCAGATGAATTGCAAATACCTGCGCTGGCGCATTCATTGTCAGGACGCTTTTTACGGCCTCTTTGATGGGCTTAATCCCATGAAGCATTGACACAAAACTTGTTTTTCCGACACTTTCTTTTAATTCTATCCGGAGCGCTTCAGACCCCACAACAGAAATGCTTGGCACGGCAATTGTTTCTTTCAACGTCTGTTTTATATCCTGCAGGCTTGCTCTTGTCCCCTCTATTTTTAGCTTGCCTGTCCGTGCGCTGGCAGATTCTTTCGACTGGCCTGTTACTGAAATGTTGCCAAACCCCCGTTTGTTCAGTTCACCATGGAAAACAGCAGGGTCAATGGGTTCGCTGGCTTCCACGTTGATAAAAGGTTTTGAGGCGGGCATGTTTACATCTGGCGTCTGCAAGGTTTCAACAATATCACCCAGCACGATTTTGACGTCATGAAAGATCAGATTTTCTTTCAATCCTTCGATAACCGCGCCGATGAACTGCGAGCTTTTTTTTGTATCTTCCAGACCGACAAGATTTACCAAATACTCGCTGGATGTTTGATTTACCGGCGTTATGGATATTACATCATCCTCGCTGTAACCTGCAGCCTTTAAGCTTTTTTGAACCAACACCTCCTCGGTTGGGTTTTTTAGCTTCAGATGAAAAACCCGCGGTTCAACAAAGTCAAGCCCTTCAAACAACCCCTTCTCCTCCAGGGTATGCTTGACGTCATCGGTTATTTTTTCTCTTATTTTTTCTTCTCCAAGCTCTTTTATTCTGATGCCAAATTCATTTGCTGTTGATGCAAACTGTGTCAAATTTTCACCAGACCAGATACTCTGTACCTCAGCCTCTTTATATCCGGTTTCAGCCAATGCGGTCCTTATGAATCCGGGTGGTGTGGAATTGTTTAAATGCAGATGCACAAGGGTTCCGCCGGTAAAATCGATGTCATATTTTTTGTTGCCGCGAAGGGCAAAGGTCGTTAACCCGCCAATAATACATGCACCTGAAACGGCAAGCAGAATAAAACGGTAATTAATGAATTTGACATGGGGAATACCAATGAGCTTAAACATGGAAAATTTCCTGATCCAGCCTAAATCCATAAACACATCGTAAAGCGCCCGCGTCACAAAAATAGCGGTAAAAAGGTTGATGATTAAACCCAGGATCAATGTCCATGCAAATCCTTTTACGGGGCCGGTGCCTACGGCGGCAAGTATTACCCCGGTAATTAACGTGGTAATATTTGAATCAAAGATAGCGGAAAAGGCCTTTTCATATCCAGCCTTAACAGCAGCGCGGGTGGGTTTTCCCTTGTCTTTTTCTTCACGGATTCTTTCAAAAATAAGCACGTTTGCGTCTATTCCCATACCAATCATGAGCACCAGTCCTGCAATACCCGGAAGCGTCATGGTGGCATTCAGGAGAGCCATTGCTCCGACAATGAGAAAGATATTTAAGGCATTTGCGCAATTGGCAATCCATCCGACTCCGAGGTAATAAATTCCGATGAAAATTATGGCAAAAGCTCCGCCAATTGCCCCCGCTATTAATCCCCGGTTAATAGAATCTCTTCCCAAACTCGGTCCAACCATGGTTTCCATTTCGAGTTCGAGATCCGCAGGCAGACTTCCCGCCCGCATGATGGCAATAAGCTCATTGACTTCATCCTGGGTGAAGTTCCCTTCAATGATGCCTTGTCCTGGTATGCGATCTCGGATAACGGGCGCTGAATACAACGTGCCATCCAGGATGATTGCCAGTGGTTTCCCGATGTTGCGTTCCGTAATCTGTCCGAACTTGGACTTTCCTGTGGCGTCAAATTCAAACCCCACAACGGGCGTAATTCCTTTGCGATCAGCGTAGATTCTGGATAAATGTTCCCCGGAAATGGCAGTTTTATTTTGCACGAGGTACCACGCGCCAGACTCACCCGCTTCGCCCTTTTTCTTGCGCAGCCATTGCTTATAATAACCCGGGACATCTTTTCCCTCCAGGGCTTCTTTATATTCCGGGCTGTCACTGCTCGCCGCCAATCTGAATTCGAGCTTGCCGAGTCGTGTAATTCGGGTTTTCAGTCCTTCAATTTCCGTCCTTGTTGCGCCCGGCACCTGTATGAGTATGCGGTGGCTACCGTGTTCTTGTATTCTGTATTCGATAACCCCCTGAGGATCAATCCTCTTCTTTAAAACCTCGATGACCTCACTGGTAATACCGGGACGTTCTTCTCTTTCATCCACTCTTACCTTATACAGCAACTCTGAGCCGCCTTTGAGGTCCAATCCAAGCTTGATTTTTCCCTTTGAAACATGCTCGACAACCTTGTTGCGGATATTTTTTCCATCCTTATCCGTCTCTTCACTAACAATCGTTTCGCGAATAACCGGATTGGTTATGAAAAACCGTGTCCATGATTTTTCTATTGCAGTCCGTTCGACTACCTTGCCGTCAATCTCTTTTACCTGCTCCTTTTTCAAAATCTTTTCTGACGGTGGATACAAAATCATGGTGCCAAGAGCAATCACTACCGCAATGATAGGTATCCTCCACCTTAAGTTTTTCGTCATTTCTTTCTCCTCAACCGGCTCCCTTTCCGTTGTGTATGGTAAACTGCCAATTTCATAAATAGCAATGAAACCTTACTTCGTTTCTTTATTTCCTTGCAGAGACACGTTTGTCTCTTCAGTTTCGTCGTCGTGAGAAACCTCTGCTACCGTAACAATCGCACTCCTGTCAACCTTGATCTTTATATCTTTGGCGTCATCTATCCGCAGAATGACCTCATGCTCCCTGACCGAGGTAACAAGGCCGTGGATTCCGCCAGCAGTTACAACCCGGTCGTTTTTTTTGACCCTTGCCAGCAAAGCCTTGCGCTCCTTTTCCTTTCTTTTTTGCGGTCTCAGGATCAGAAAATACATTACAACAAACATAAGGATAAACGGAAGTAGCATGGACAACATACCACCCGGCGATGACTGTTTCCCTGCTGCTTGTAATAAAAAAAACATCATATTCCTCCTACTCTTTGTTAAAAATTTTCACCCAAAAACTATTTCCCAATCTGGATGGTGACTCCGGCATTCATCAATCAGACTGCCTTGATAAAAAGGCGGCTTTAAAATCCCTAAATTCACCGTTTACTATGGATTCCCGTACTTGTTGCATCAAATTTTGAAAAAAAAATATGTTGTGCAATGAGAGCAGTGCTAACCCCAAAATTTCATGGGTCAGGAAGAGATGCCGCAGATACGCCCTCGAAAAATTGCGGCAGGTGTAACATTCGCACGTCTGATCCAGCGGGGCGGTATCTTCCTTATATTGACTGTTCAGTATTTTTACTCTGCCCGTGCCGGTAAAGGCGCATCCGTTTCTCCCATTGCGCGTGGGAACAACACAATCAAACATATCGATTCCGCGTTCTACTGCATTGAGAATATCAACGGGAAACCCGACTCCCATCAGATATCGGGGCTTGTCTGCTGGTAAATAATCTACCGTATAATCAAGCACTTCGTTCATGAGCAGCAACCCCTCACCTACGCTAAGCCCACCGATTGAATATCCTTCAAAATTCATTTCCACGAGGTTTCTGGCGCATTCAATCCGAAGCTCCCGAAAAACGCTTCCCTGTACGATACCAAAAAGCGTTTGTTGCCTGTTTTTGTGGGTAGTCAAACATCGTCCAGCCCACTCAAGCGTCCTTTTTACAGCCACACTAGCCCTGTCTTTTTCGCAGGGATAGGGCACGCATTCATCAAACGGCATTATGACATCTGCTCCGATGTCGTTTTGTATCTGCATCATCCGTTCCGGGGTAAGGAAAAGACGCGTTCCATCAACAGGAGATTGAAATTCCACTCCCTTGTCTGAAACCCGTGTCAGACCACTGAGGGAAAAAATCTGGTATCCGCCGCTATCGGTAATAATTGCGCCATCCCATCCCATAAATTTGTGGATGCCGCCTAATTGTTTGATAATTTGCTCCCCTGGCCTTAAACAAAGATGATATGCATTACACAAAATAATCTTTGTGTGAGTCTCCTTCAACTGCTGTGGTGTTAATGTTTTGACCGTCCCCTGTGTCCCAACCGGCATGAAAACCGGTGTGGAAATACTATGATGGCCCAGTCGGAGCTCACCACACCGGGCTTTTGTTTGCTTATCACCAGCCAGGATTTTAAAAATCAACAACACCTCCGTTCAGAGGTATTAATATACCCGAACTAATTCTATCTTTGGATAGTAATGTTTTAAAATAGCAGCCCAGGGAAAACCTTTTTGCGCCATAGCTTGAGCTCCATATTGGCATAACCCTACGCCGTGTCCCCACCCCTTGCCCGAAAAGGTAATGCTTTTCTCGTTGCTCTTTGTCTGAAAGGAGGTGCTTAACAAATTGTTCGGACCAATCAGCAATCGAAAATCATTTGCGTTCATCTCTTTCGTTCCGCTAGCAGAAGCAATTTCAACTCTTGAGCCATGGTCGCCGGCTCCTGGATCCACCGTTTTTACAGCACGTATGCTGGAAATGGATACCTTGGCCTCCTGCAATTTTTTTTCAATGGTTGATTTGCTGATATCCTTACTCCAGGAGGAATGTTTGGAGTTGTTACAATAATTACATACCACCCCGCTAAGGGGTGGTATACTGTCTTTCCCAAATACATGGTGAACGTCTTCCGTATGTCCTCCGCACGTGCTGTGGAAATAAGCAGGAAAAATATTCCAATTATAAACCATCACGATTCCTTTGGTGTCCTGCACGATTTTCGTTAGCCGACTTGTTTCATTTGCCACGCCCCGATAGGCGAGCTCTAACATATCCAGATGGTAAATATTATCCCGATTTACCTTTTTTTTATACATCGCATAGGTTCTTGCCGTTACCGCCTGGGCACGCAAGGCTTCGTCATTCCACGCTTGTGGCATTTCGCTTCCAAGGACGCCGGCAATAAAACTTTCCAGGTCTATCTCTTCAATCACGGAGAATTTATTATTAGGTTGCTGTAAAATCCTTATTTCACCGCGATATCGTACGTTATTTAATTCAATTCTCCCATCCTGTTGGGTTACAATCCTTAATTCGCTATGGTTATAATGTTTATTCCCGATGCGGATGCCGCCATTGCTTATTGAAATGGTGCCCTTTGGCAACCCTTGTCCCTGCTCTATAACGTCCGTTAAGCTGCCGGTAATCTGATAGCATCCATGAATTGCCACCTGTGCCTCCCGCTTGTCGTTTATGAGAAGCACACGTACGACAGGTATTGTATCCATAAGAGGTCCGTAATCATGGACTCCGTCCTGAACCACGGTGCTTTCTCTATGGCACGAAAGAGGAATTCCTGCAGCAATGATTGGCAATACCGAAATAAACATTAAAAAAAAAGCTCTGCCCATATCATTTCTCTTTGATTATAAAAGACAAACGTACTTTTGTTTATGTTAGCACTGCGGCCCTCCCCTCTCCAGGGCACAAATCAACATGCAGTATCTGACGGAGGAGCAGGAAAAGAAGCGCCCTTTCCTCTATCAAAACAATCACACCGTTGTAACGCCCTTTTGCTGTCGAAGACATATCGGGAGTTCTTTTTCCCCTGTTCATTCAGATTGCCGCCTTTATACAATTCCCGAGTGGTGTCTTGGTATCGTTCGAATTCGCTGAAGATACAACCGCAATATCCCTGCCGGTAAATCATCTTTTTTTTGGCTATTTCGTGACTACAATCGGACAAATAACGGTAATCCCGGTAGACAAAAGCAACGCCTGCTTCATGCGCCAACTTTTCGGAAAACCCTTTCAACTGTTCGTGATTTTGATACACACTGAATAACATGGTTGAAGTAAAGGCGTCAAATCCGTTTTTTTTCGCGTATGCCGCTGTGAACCTTAGTCGCATCATATAGCAATCAGCGCACCGGTCATTGCCCTCATAATCAACATGCTTCAGATATTCCCGCAGACCATACTCCTCATAGTAGACTACGGGGATAGGATCGCTCTCCTGAAATACGCGCAGCGCCTTTAACCGACGCCGAAACTCAAGCAATGGATGTATATTTGGATTATAAAAGAGCCCTGTTACCGAGAAGCCTTCTTTTCTCAGTTCCTGTACTGGCGCGCATAAACAGCAGGCACAACAAATATGGAGCAAAAGATTCATAAGACGGGACCTTTAAAATAATCTTTTCTGGATCCCCGTTTCTGAACGATATTGAAAACCTAAGTGTTCATAAGCCAGTTTGGTGGCGACCCTTCCCCGCGGTGTTTTATCCAGATATCCTCTTTGAATCAGATATGATTCATACACTTCCTCAATGGTATCTTCTTCCTCGCTTACTGAAACTGCAATAGTTTTTAAACCGACGGGACCACCATACCGAATAAGGGTTTCCAATATCTTCCTGTCCATTTCTCCCAGACCATTTTCATCCACACCTAACATCTGCAAGCCCATTCGGGCGATGTCTTCATTAATGATATCGTTCCCACGAACCTGCGCAACATCCCGGATACGGCGCAAAAACCGGTTTGCTATCCGGGGAGTGCCGCGGGACCTTTTCGCAATAATCTCAGCCCCTTTTTCGTCTGTGTGGATAGAAAGAATTTGGGCAGAATTGCACACCACTTTATACAGATCGGTCCACGGATAGAACTCCAGTTTTTCCAGGACACCAAAGCGGGAACGGAGCGGCGCCGTGAGCAATCCTTCCCGGGTCGTAGAACCGACAAGCGTAAACTTGGGCAAATTGATTTTTACCGATCGCGCCTTAGGTCCCTGATCAATAAGGATGTCAATATAAAAATCTTCCATTGCCGAGTACAGGTACTCTTCAACGGTGGTGTTTAACCTATGGATTTCATCAATAAAAAGAATATCCCCGGGTTGTAGATTCGTAAGAATACCGGCAAGGTCCATGGGCTTATCAAGAATGGGGCCGGAAGTTGTCTTGATCGAGGCGTTAATCTCGTTGGCGATAATTTGAGACAACGTAGTCTTCCCCAAGCCAGGGGGGCCGGAAAACAATATGTGATCTAATGGCTCCGCTCTCTTCTTTGCGGCCTCAATGTAAATGAGCAAATTTTCCTTTATGCGATCCTGTCCAATAAAATCACGGAACCGCTTTGGCCTGAGCGTACAGTCCAGATTTTTATCTTCATCCATCGGTGCGGAAGATAAAATATCTTCTTGTATCATAACTTAACCCGAACGAGTCTGAAGAGCGTCAAAAGCCGGACAGTGTTAAAATCCTTTTCAAATCCTTAGATAAAATGAAATGCGAGGATCTACAAAAAATACTTTTACTGAAAATACCCAGCTCCATCGTGAGATTTTTGTCATACATGGGGACAATCAGGCTTTGTATTTAAGCGCTTCTCTTACCAGAATCTCAACATTATCAACAGTTCCCAATTTTCTTATTGCTTCGCTTACAGCATTTTCTGCCACGGGTCTCCCATAACCTAAAGAAACCAGGGCCATAACAGCATCACCTACCAGCGCCTTTTGCCCGGCGCCTATGCCTGAAGGTATCGTGGGCGTAATGTCCTTAATTATTCCCTTGAGTTCAAGGATGATCCGTTCAGCCGTTTTCTTGCCCACCCCTTTAATTCTTTCCAATGCCCTCGCATCTTCACGGGCAACGGCATCTTTGATGTCGTCTACACAACTGCCGGAAAGTATCGTTATCGCTGTAGTAGGTCCTATGCCATTTACCGAAAGCAGCAATTGAAATAAATTTCTTTCCTCGCCTGTTGCAAACCCAAAGATTCTGATCTGGTCATCTTTGATAAACAACTGGGTAAAAATGGTAACCTCATCGTGACTGGGTATCTTCTCGAAGGTAGATAATGGGATGTGTAATTGATAACCGATGCCAGCTACTTCCAAGATAAGCCTCGTGGGAGATTTACTAACCACTCGTCCGCGGATGTAATCTAACATGTACACACATCCCCAGCATCACAATCATGCCATCCGAAATATTCTCTGAAGAGACTACTCTGTGATACTTTCGTCCGCACTGGAAGTATCATTGCCAGCGGTTTTTAGAATCAGGCCAATCTCTGACAACTTGTCGCGTATCTCATCAATATAATTTGGTTTTATCCCCAGTTGGTCTAATTCTAATTCAGTCTTTTCTGTAAGGTCTTTGATAGCTTCAACACCAGCCTTGCTCAATGCATTCCTGCAACGGGTAGAGAACCCAAGTTCGTCGACTGTTTTAACGGTCTCATTCTTTTTTTCTGCATTTTTATTCCGAAATATTTCGGTTTCATGATCACTTTCCAATGCCTGCCCCAAATGTAATCCCTTTTGTGACAAAATTGCCTTAATTTCGTTGAGCGAGGTTTCTCCAAAGTTCTTAAAAGAGAGGAGATCGATTTCCGTAATTCGCGTAAGGTCCCGCAATGTGCGAATGTTCATTTTTTCCAGGCAATTTTTGCTTCTTACCGAGAGTTCAAAATCGGAAATGGGTATGTTCAGCACCTCGCTTTCCTTCCCCTGTTTTTTTGAAATCTCCTCGTCATAATACATATTCATAGAGGCCTTTGCGTCCTTCAAAAACAACAATGCCCGGGGATCGTTTGGTTCGGCATCTAAAACAGTTTCAAAACAATATATCGCATCATCAAAGTTGCCTTTATCTTCGTACAATATGCCCAGATTAATAAAAGCATTTTTATGGTGTGGGTATAAATCGATGCATTGTTCGTAGCATTCAATGGCCTTTTCGTCTTCGCCATTGAGATCGTAATTAAATCCCATGCGGAAGAGAGATTTTTGATGGTTTGGGTCTATTCGGAGCGATTGTTCATAATGATTAAACGCATCGTCGTATTCTCCAAGGGCATCCAGACAATGTCCCAACTGATAATGGAATTCCGGATTATTCCCATGCGATTGGGAAAAACTTTTGATGAGCTTTAATGCATCTTCGTTCTTGCCAGCCAGTCTTTTGGTTTCGGCTATATCCATACAAATATCAAATTCTTCAGTATCAGTTTTTTTTGCCCGTTCAAAGCATTCCACTGCCTGATTATAATCGCCTAATTCCTGGTAGCATTTACCCAAATAATAAGCGCCAATTTTCCTCGTTTTGACCTCCTTCAGGAATTCGGAAGCCTCTTTTATATTTCCTATAACCCATGTTAATATCCCTAACAATAGGGTTATGTCCTTCCCCTCCTGCCCTTCGTGTCCCTTTTTTATGCTGCCCCTGAGCGCGGCAATTTTCTCATCCAGCTCTTCTCTCAGTTCCGGGGAGCTATATACCTGTTCCTTGATATGTGTGACGGTTTCTCTTGATAATGTTTCTGCTTCTAGCAGCTTATCAAGATCTACATCAGCAATCGCTGTAGGCATTTTATTCTTAAACCTCCATCATTGCATAAAAATATACTCTGTTAAACAAACGGTATCTTGGATGTTGGAGTGTAACAAACCCACAGCAGAAATTCAAATAAATTTTATTACACCATTTCGTGATAATCCTATTGTTTCTCTAGCTTTAATAAGGATTGCCTGTCCCCGTTTGCTATGGCTTGGTTGTTTTACCATTCGTTTCTCGTGACAACAAAAAGGCTGCAATGGTTAGACCTTGCAGCCTTTTTGTTGTTTAAATTTTACCTACGGTGGATGTTCTTGGGATGGCAATAGGAACGGTAAAATGTATAATGGCGAAAAGAGGGATTGGTTGTATTCCTCCACCATCTTTAAGCAGAAATATCATCAACGAGGTGGCGTATTCTATACAGCTATTTTTCGGAAATGGGCTTGACTCTTATAAAAGAAAGGGGATGCAAGAAGGCTTGGTCATATAATTGTTTAGTTGTGCTGTTTATCAATAGCTATTTGCATCTTCGTAGTATCCGGCCATGCATTGCGCCATTATGTGCACCTGAGGCAATCGTTACCTTTCCATTTACGATCACATACTCTATTCCTTCCGAATATTGATGCGGTTCGGCAAAGGTGCTTTTGTCGGTAACCTTTCCGGGGTTGAGAATGGTTATGTCTGCAAAATATCCTTCCTTTAACAAACCTCTCCTGTCCAGTCCGACTTTTTGTGCGGGGAACCCCGTCATTTTCTGGATGGCCTTCTCTTCGGACATGAGTGGTCTTTCACGACAAAATTTTCTTAAAACACGGGAAAAGGTTCCATAGCTTCGTGGATGTGGCTTGCCTTCATGCAGGATTCCCTGATTGGCACGCATAGAGCTATCAGAACCGACAAAGACAAAATCCCACCCCAGGATGCTCTCCAGGTTTTCTTGGCACATACTGAACAAAAAAATATCCACCCTCGTGTCTTCTTCAATAAGTAAATCAAAAATAGCTTCCAGGGGAGATTTGTTGAGGAGCATGGCAATTTCTGAGATTCTTTTTCCTTCCATCCATTTGTTTTTGTCATGACAGACGGACGAAATCACGATCCCATTCCAGGAGGCATCATCGTATGTCTGTGACACTTCCTTTGTAATGAGCCTTCTCGTATTCGCATCTTTCAGCCGTTGTATTTGCTTTTCTGTGCCACCTTCATATGTCCAATGCGGCAAGATGACATCAAGGTCGGTAGCAGCGGCAAGGTATGGATATCGGTCGCAGGTGAGGTCGACTCCTTCGTCCCGGGCATCTTCGATAATCTTTTTTATATCGTTGATTTTATGCCAATTTTTATTTCCCGATGTCTTAAGGTGTGACACTTGCAATCTGACTCCGGACTGTTTTGATATCTCTATCGCCTCGGCAAGGGCTTTTTCAATAGTGTCTCCCTCATTCCGTATATGGGTTGCATAAAAACCGCTGTGTTTTTTAACCGCTTTGCACAACTCAATAAGTTCACTATGGTTTGCATAACAACCAGGCGGGTAAATGAGACCGCTGGACATACCAAACGCCCCTGCCTCCATGGCCTCTTCCAGATCCCGTTCCATGTGGATTAATTCATGTGGTTCTGGCTCCCTGTTCTCATAGTCAAGTGTACATGCCCTGACATTTCCATGGCCAACGAGAAACGCCCTGTTGACAGAGCTCTTCACTTTTTCCACGGTGTCATAAAACTCTGCCGCCGTTTGCCACAGGGGAACGATGCCATATTTGGCTAATCCCTGAGTTCGCCTTTCCAAGATCCTTCCCCGTAGGGGAAAGGCAGACATGCCACAATTTCCGCATATTTCCGTCGTCACGCCGTCAAGGATCTTGCTGTCGCTTTCGGGACGCGCAAGCCACAAGAAGTCGCTGTGAGAATGGATGTCAATAAATCCTGGCGCAACAATCATTTCCTGTGCATCTATAATAGCCCTCGCCTTCTGCTGGGGAATGAGTCGGTCCATACAGACGATCTTATCGTCTCTGATGGCAATGTCGATCCTGCGCCTGTGCATACCCGTGCCATCGATGACGGCACCATTTTTTATGATCAAATCAAAATCCATAGACGATCTGCCCTGATAAGAAACAAAGGGTATTTTGATAGCAGTTTAAAATTGAATGTTGCACTTCGGAAGGTTATTTTTCTTCAGTGAGGATAGAAGGCTCATCCAGCCCCAATATATGATCGGTGTCCCTGTGCGCGGAGTCGAGGTCCTTTTTTATGGTATCCAGGTGTCTCTTATTATGGTATTTGTCTGTGGAAGAGCAGCTTGCTAAAAACCCAAACAATGATACGCTTGCCATGAGAAGGATGCTTTGTATAAAGGTTTTGTGTTTTTTCACCTAATACTCCTTTCTCTGTCTTGATGACGGTATTTTCATGATACGCCGGTATTTTGTAACGGTTCTCCGGGCAATGGCTATGCCAGAAGCATGCAATTTTTCGGCAACTTCTTCGTCGCTCAGCGGATTTGCCTTATTTTCTTTTGCAACAATCTCGGCAAGTTTCTGTCGTATAGCCTCCCATGATTCCATAGACCCATCTACGTTTTGAAATCCCCCGGTAAAGAAAAACTTTATTTCGAATATACCCTGGGGGGTTTGGATATATTTATGTGCAATAGCGCGGCTTACCGTTGAGACATGTACTTTGACAACGTCCGCAACATCCTGCATCTTAAGAGTCCGTAACCGGTGGATTCCCTCGTCAAGAAAATCCTTTTGTAATTCCACGATTTTACAAGCCACCTTATACAGCGTGCTGCGTCTTTGTTCGATAGCATCAATGAGCCATTTTGCCGATTCAATTTTCTTTTGAATATACTGACGCGTTGATGTGTCGGTGCCAGACTCATTAAGAAATTTCTTGTAAAAAGAGCTGATATGCAAATGAGGCAAATTCGTGTTGTCAATCAGAAATACCTCGTATTTTCCGTCAATGTATTCTACTTTAACCTCGGGGACCACATACGGTATCGTTTCATCGCAAAAGAGTGATCCGGGCTTGGGATTTAACGTTCGGATAAAATCCACCTGCCTCTTTATTACGTCGAGGCTATAGCCGGTTTTCTTTGCGATCACCGGGTATTTCTTCATCTCAATGGATTCTAAATGATTCAGGAGCAGTTCCTTTGTCAGTTGATAGTTTGGATCCCGCTTGTCAAGTTGTAACATGAGGCATTCTTGCAGGTTTCTTGCCCCAACACCAGGGGGTTCTAATGCCTGCACCATCCTTAATGCCTCTTTGATATCTTCAAGGAGAAGGGGTTTTTCAAGAGACTGCAGGATTTCTTCGAGGGGGCTTGCTAAATATCCGGATTTGTCTATGGAATAAATGATGTTTTCGCATGCCTCGGTAAGATTGTTTGGGACATCGATTAATGACAACTGTCCCATGAGATAATCATGAAGCGACATGGGCTTTGCGGCCGTGTTCTCCAGCGCTTCTTGCTTCTGATCGCGTTCTTCAGATCCTGTGTTCCGTCGCACCGTTGTCTGTGAATAGAACTCACGCCAATCTTCGGTAAACTCACCCAGCTTATCAATTTCATCACCTTTTTCATCCTCCGTGGTTGTTTGAGCAGCATCAGCCGCTTCCTTAAGATTTTCATCCTTTTTTTCATCGACCACCTCTTCAAGGACAGGGTTGTCTACCAGCTCTTGTTGTATGTGTTCAACAAGGGCCATTAACGGTAATTGGAGAATTTCTATTGATTGGATAATTTGGGGAGACAACTTCAGTTTTTGCTGAAGCTGCGGCAATAAGGATGATTGCATTTTCATGAAACATCACCTTCCGTTAAAATTGACCTTAAACGCCTGCCATCTCATTTCTGCCATTGATGGCATCAGCGACAATCGCGGCATTCGCATACTCAAGATAACTTCCCGTTGGCAGTCCACGCGCAAGCCTTGTTATCTTTACCCCTAAGGGTGACAGATGTTTGTGGATATACAGCGCTGTCGCATCACCTTCCATATTTAAGTTGGTAGCCAGAAGCACTTCCTTAATATGATCGGCATTCACTCGCTGTAAAAGTTTTTCAATGGTCAAAGACTCCGGATGAATGCCTTCTAAAGGAGAAATATGCCCCTGGAGCACATGATAGAGGCCACGATATTTCCCCGTCTTTTCTATCGTCAGAAAGTCTGCAAGTTGTTCGACCACACAAATTGTTGATCTGTCCCGTGAGAGATCGCTGCAAATATGGCACGGGTCGTTTTCTGAAACATTAAAACAGGTCGAGCAGGTCTTCACAAGTTTTTTTACATCACGGATGGCGTAAGCAAGCTGCATCGCCTCCTCTGTTGGCAGCTTTAAGATATAGCCGGCAAGGCGTTCTGCGGTTTTCTGCCCTATGCCGGGCATCTTGCCAAATTCGCTGATAAGTTTTAGTACGGATGGTGGATATGCATTCAAAATGAAAAACCTCTGAAAACAAATTTTATCAATTACATTCCCCCTAAAAGCCCCTGCATACCGGGTATATTTAATCCGCCGGTAAGTTTCCCCATCTCAGATTGATACAATTCCTGCGATTTTTTAAGCGCCTGAGAAACCGCCGAAAGGATAAGATCTTCGAGCATCTGAACGTCTTGGGGATCTACGACCTCGGGGTCGATCTTAATGGAGAGAATTTCCTGTTTTCCATTCATGTGTACCGTAACCATCCCACCGCCGGAACTGGCCTCTACGACGCGTTCCTTTAAATCATTTTGAACCTCTTCCATCTGCTTTTGCATCTTTTGCGCCTGTTTCTGCGCCTGTTTCATCATTTCCGCAATATTGCCAAAACCTTTCATTGTGTCAACCTCCTTTTTTTATCTTAACGACATGACCACCAAAAAGACTCAAGGTTTTTTGAACTGTCGCATCAGGATGGTGCAAATCAACTGGCTGCTGGTCAGATGCATTCCTTGCTGGGGATACCGTTGCTTTGCTTTTTTCAGGAATGTCGTTTTTTGATACCGTCAGCTTTAGTCTCACGTTACCCTGCATCACCTCTTTGGCACATTGTTCGACCAGTTTTTTTTCTTCAATCTGATCAAGTTTCTCTTTATGAAAGGAACACTTGCTGGGGAATTCAATCGTGATCTCTTCGTTCTTGAACCCAATGAATCGCCCTTCCTTTAAAAGCGCCCAGGTCGATTTTTTCTTGTTCTGTATTGACAGAAGAATCTTTTCCCAAACGTCTTTTCCGTTATGCACGTCCTCTCCATGATCTCTGTTGCCTGCCAGTGGTGTGCAACATGCTCCTGCGTCGGGCTCAGAAACCATCTGCCTGGAGATGGTTTCCTGGGTGGGTGTGCCTTCCTCATTTCTCTTGGCCGGCTTGTCGTTGATGTGCACAAGCCGATCTTCTAAGGCTGCAATCCTTTCCACAACATCATATAACGAACCAACCGATTCCATGCGGCATACCTTGATCACAGCCATTTCCAGCAAGATACGCTGTAAGAGAGAGTCGGTTGTGCGCATCCTTGCATCAGAAAATATTTGCACCATGTACATCAGGGTATCACGGGTAAAGGAATTTCCAAATCGTTGCACCAGCGATGCATTGAACTCAACCCACTTTGTCTCCTGGCCGCACGAAGAAAAGATCAGAAGCTCCCTTATGCATGACAGCATCTGATCAATACATTCGCCGGAAGTCTTTCCTTCACTCAAAATTTCGCTTACCGTTTTCAGGGCAGAAGGGGCATCTTTTTTGACAAAGCTATCAAACATGCCAAGGATCTTGTCTTCATCGATGCAACCCAGAACAAAGTTTACATCTTCGGAAGATATACGATCCTTGCAAAACGATAGAATTTGATCTAAAACCGATTGAGAGTCCCGCAGTCCGCCCCTGGCATATCGTGCTATCGTATGAATAGCCGCGTCTTCCGCCTGAACTCCTTCCGTTCGGCAAATATATGCCAGACGCTTTTCAATGTCCTGCGCAGAAATATTCCTGAAATCAAATCTCTGACATCGGGACTGCACGGTTTCTGGGAGGCGGTTCACTGCTGTTGTGGCAAAGATGAATTTAACGTGCGATGGCGGTTCTTCAAGGGTTTTCAGAAGGGCATTAAACGCCTCACGGGTAAGCATGTGCACTTCGTCAATAATGTAAATTTTGTAACGCGCCCGGGATGGGGCATAACTTACATTTTGCCGGATATTCCGCACTTCGTCAATTCCACGGTTCGACGCGCCATCGATCTCTAAGACATCGATGTCGTTGCCTTCAGAAATGCATCGGCAGATATCGCAGGCGTTGCAGGGGGTATCCGTCGGCCCGTGTTTGCAATTTAATGCCTTTGACAGTATCCGCGCCATGGAGGTTTTTCCAACCCCCCGTGGCCCTGCCAGCAGGTACGCATGGGCAACTCGATTGGAGCGGATTGCATTCCGGAGTGTCGTTACAACAGCATCTTGCCCTACTACGTCCTCAAACGTTTGGGGACGATATCGGCGTGCTAACACAACATATGACATGAGCTTTTACCTCGATAAGCGCCTATACCAAACCTTCTCTGTATTATTATACTTTTTCGTATGCTTCATATCAATATGCATTCCTTCGTCACGGCAAACAGAGCAGAAAGCGCGGCTTAAACGCGTCGTGACAGAGATTGAGCAAAAGGCCGTGCACTTTTTTTCGTTCCCATTCCCATGGGTTTGCCTATGCAGTAGGCTCAGACCAGACTGACTCACGGCACATAAGGATATATGCTTATGGCTGCTTGCTTCCGCACCTGACCAGGTTCGCACAATCTCTTATTGCATGAGGTCCGGCCTTCATCACCCCTTACATCGGCAAGGCTCATGATCTGTGGGTCCTCGAAAAAGCGATTGATCCTGCTATAGCGGGTTGCAGGTTACAAGGAACCGCTAGCTCCCCATCTAGCACGGCCGATTTTATAAACTGGCGGAGAGGGCGGGAGTCGAACCCGCGATACCGATTTTGTCGGTATACGCGCTTTCCAAGCGCGCTCATTCGGCCTCTCTGACACCTCTCCAATGCCTGTCGAAAAATGATACGATAAAATACATAGCGCGGCACAGCCGCAACCAAAAAAGCGCAACCACAAAGAACGTAAGGTTTTACACAAAGATCACAAAGTTTCCAAGAAAACCTTATAGAAAAAGGAAGTTTTTATAGAGTAATACTATAAAGACTTTACCGTTGCATGAGAAATGGGAAGGTTGCGAAGTTGGGAAATTCTTCCAGGCGCACCCTCCTCATTTCCTCGGTTTCGCTATTTTTGCTGGCGGAGAGGGTGGGATTCGAACCCACGTCCCGCTGTTATGCGAGAAACGGTTTTCGAGACCGTCCCGATCAACCACTCTGGCACCTCTCCGACTCATGCGGTTCAATTCATCCAGACCGTTTTAGCTGTCAAGGGGTTATTTCGTCCGGCAATTTTCCAAAAAGAACTTTTGTAACAAGTGTCTGCATTCGTTGGCAAGGACACCTGGCACAACTTCCAGGCGATGGTTGAACCTGGGCTCCTGTACAAGATTCATTACGGAGACACACGCCCCCGCCTTTTTATCCACCGTCCCGTAAACAAGGGTATGTACCCTTGACTGTACTAATGCCCCGGCACACATGGCGCAAGGTTCCAGGGTCACATAAAGGGTTGTTCCCCGTAAACGCCAGTTTTCCAGAGAGGCGGCAGCTTGTGTTATCGCTATCATCTCGGCGTGGGCAGTGGGATCATTGAGCATTTCGCGCTGGTTATGAGCACGGGCAATAATGCGATCCTCATGAACAATTACCGCCCCCACCGGCACCTCGTTTTTTTTCACGGCCTTTTCCGCTTCTATGATAGCCTGTCGCATGAAATATTCATGCCTTTGCACATCTGTTGCCATAAACGTTCTGTCAGAAGAGCAAAACGCGCCCAGGAGGATTTGAACCTCCAACCTCCGGATTCGTAGTCCGTGACTCTATCCAATTGAGCTATGGGCGCTAACGATAATTCTCCGGCTTGTAAGAGCACCGTCACCGTGCCCTGAACATGGAATTCCTCAAGCGGTGCCTTTGAAACTCATCTTCACAAAATAGCGGATTCTTAAGTTAAATGCATTTAAAAGCAAAGGATTACTACTCGTGGTAGAGGCGTGTACATCGATAAGCAACGAAGACAAGTATAAGCATATCAAAAGTCAATGTCAAGACATAATCCCTTTGTCCTTAAAACTCACAAAACGCTCATTTCCAATGATAATATGATCCAAAACCTTTATGCCAACAATATTTCCTGCCTCTAATAGCCGGTTCGTTATTTGGAGGTCTTCTTTACTGGGTTCCGGATCACCTGAAGGGTGATTATGGACAAAGACCACGGCGGCCGCAGATTCCTTAATTGCCGGATTGAACACCTCACGGGGGTGAACGATGCTTGAGGTAAGACTGCCTGCGGAGATTTGCATCTCTTTGATAACGCGGTTTTTATTGTCAAGCAAAACAACCAAAAAGACTTCCTGTTTCTTTCCGCGCAAACGTTCGTGAAAATGGTCAAAGATGTCATTGCTGCATTTAAATTGCTGAAGGGGTTTTACCGAAATGGTAGAAAACCGTTTTGCAATTGCTAGTGACGCCTTGATTTGTGCTGCCCGCGCCGGACCTATCCCTTTTATCTTGCACAATTCACCAACGGATGCCATGCTCAGCCTTCGGAAATCCCCATACTCGGAAAGAAGCTTTTGCGCTAAATCAACGGCGCTGTAATTGGTCGTGCCGTCACGAATGATGATTCCCAGAAGTTCCGCATCCGTCAGGTGTTCATCGCCGCTTTGGATAAGCCGTTCCCGTGGTCTCTCATGGGTAGGGAGTTGTTTTATTGTAGGACGTTTCTTGTCTTCCTTCATAACGGTACTGATCTGCCGCATGAGGGGCTTGCCGGGATCATGAAAAGGTTATTTCCTTGCAGATCACCTCTCTGCACCGACAGATTATACTTCAGGAATTCCCCCTGTCAACAAAATGTCTTTGTGAACCCGTGGCCGAAAAAATATTTGATTAAACGTCCTGCCTTGTTTATAGTACCATGGAGCGGAAAAAATTCTTTAGGAGATTTACCCATGCACACCCCCGATTCGGCTATGCCTGAATTTCAGACGGTTGTGACGCCGCATCAGAATCTTGCTGATGTGTGCAATGTGTTGATCAAAAAAACAATAGAACTCGGTTGTGTACAGGCGGCGGTTATTCATACCAACACCATCAGTGTTGCGCGATGGGTCCAATTGAAATGCAAATACGGATGTGAAGAATACGGGAAAAAACTCACCTGTCCGCCCCACTCACCTTCGTTTGAAGAAATGAAAGAAATTCTCAGGGAATATAACCGGGCGCTGCTTCTCCACGGACACCTGAGCTGGCAGATGCGGTATATCACGGCAGAAATAGAAAAGATGGCATTTTCCCTGGGCTTTTATAAAGCCTTTGGGCTGGGAGCAGGTCCTTGCAAATTATGCGAGGATTGCGATACCTCGCATGCCTGTGTTCGCACGACGGAAGCACGGCCTTCGATGGAGGCATGTGGTATCGACGTCTATCAAACGGCAAGAAACCATAATTTCAAAATTGAGACGCTGAAAAGCAAGGACGACGAAGTGAATATCTACGGCCTGATCTTACTGGAATAAATTTTCAAAGTTTATAATTTGCTGAACAAATTACAAGCAACCTTAATGAAACAAAAATTAACCATCGCCTCATTGATTAAAGAAGCAAAAGCATTTTGTGAACAGGAATCAAAATTTGATAATCGAGATCTATTTGGAATAACCGATGGTAAGGCTGTTGGCACATTCATAGAACATAAATTCCAAGATTTCCTTTCTTCTAAATATGAATATATAATTGGTTCTTCAGCAAATGGAATTGATATGCCTTCCGAAGATTTAAATACTGATATAAAGGTAACATCTATCAAACAACCTCAATCTTCTTGTCCTTTCAGAAATGCAAGACAAAAAATATATGGTCTCGGATATAATTTATTGGTATTTGTCTATGATAAAAATGACGATCCAGTCACAAAGACAGCAAGGCTTAATTTTGTAAGTTGTTCATTTATTGACAAAAACAGAACTGCAGATTATCAAGTAACACGAACCATCCGGCAAATGTTAGAAAATAATGCAAATGCCGACGATATTATTGCATATTTAACTGACAGAAATCTTCCCACCGACGAAATCACAATAAATCAACTGGCAGATGAGATATTACACACGAAACCAAAGCAAGGGTATTTAACGATATCGAATGCATTGCAATGGCGATTACAATATGGACGTATTGTAGAGCTAGTAGAAAATGTAGATGGAATAATTCGCATAATCAGTAAAATATAAATATTATCACATGAAGACAGCCTTTCAACATGTCAATACTGTTACAATCAATTTCTTTAGAGAGAAAGTTGGTAGGATAACCGATTACCGAGAAGCAAACGAACTATTAATTCAGCTATCGGGCATTGATAGTTTTTTTAGAAACAAGGACGAATTTTTAACTTTTTTGGATTTATTGAAACCGTGTTCGGTAGTTTGTGAGGGGATAGCCCGACGGGAATATGGAGATTTTCAAACACCTCTAGAATTGAGTAACACAATATGTTCATATTTAGCTAGCGAAGACATATTACCAGATGTGATAATCGAACCAACATTCGGAAAAGGTTCCTTTATAATATCCGCTTTAAGACATTTTTCTCAAACAAAACGAATTTACGGAGTAGAAATTTACGAACCGTATTATTGGCTAACGAAGTTTCTCATACTTGAACTGTTCATCAACACACCAAATCTAAACAAACCCAAAATCTTTCTTTACTGTGATGATATCTTTAATTTTGATTTTAGCTCAATCGAAAAATCAATTGAGACTCACAGTATTCTGGCATTGGGCAACCCGCCTTGGGTTACTAATTCAGAGTTGAGCACTTTAAATTCATCTAATCTTCCTGCAAAAAGCAATTTTAAGTTTTATAAGGGCTTTGAAGCTATCACCGGAAAGGGAAACTTTGACATCGGCGAGTACATTATTCTGATGATGTTCAAATTGTTTTCAAAATATTACGGGCATATGGCCATGTTAGCGAAGAACTCTGTTATCAAGAATGTAATATACGATCTTCCCAAAATGAATTATAGAATTGGCGACATGGTTGCACTGAAGATCGATACAAAATATTTTTTTAACGCCGCAGTTGAAGCCTCGTTATTCAAATGCAGCTTTAAATCACGTAGTTCTTCTACGATTTGCAAAGTATCTTTGCTAAATTCTCCTCACTTAGTTGAAAATGAATTTGGCTGGGTAGGCAATAAATTTGTTTCCGATGTATCCCTTTATGAAAAACACAAAAAATTCGATGGAGTGTGCTCCTATATTTGGAGGCAGGGAGTTAAACACGACTGCTCTAAAATTATGGAACTCGACATGGTAAATAACAAATATTTCAACGGATTCGAAGTGGAAGTAAACCTCGAAGACGATTTAGTCTACGGTTTAGTCAAAAGCTCAGACTTGCGCTTACCAGTTATAACAAAGCCACGAAAGTATGTTGTTATAACCCAAAAAAAAATTGGTGAGGGCACTTCTTATTTGCAGGATAAATTTCCAAATCTTTATAAATATTTATCTGAAAATGAGCAGTATTTTTTACAAAGAAAATCGAGTATTTATGTAGGCAAAGCGCCGTTTTCTATATTTGGTGTAGGAGATTATTCTTTCAAACCTTATAAAGTAGCAATATCGGGGTTATACAAACGTTCTACTTTTTCTTTAATTTTGCCTTACAAAGGTAAACCGATGATGTTAGATGATACATGCTATTTTCTTGGGTTCGACTATATTTCTGAGGCAATAATAATCTGGGCAATTCTCAATAGCGAATATATCCAAAAGCTCCTTACGGTAATCACATTTCTGGATTCAAAACGTCCTTACACAAAAGAAGTTCTAATGCGTCTTAGCCTTAATGAAGTGGCGGAGTATCTTACATTTGATCAAATTAAAGACATTATAAAACTCTTACCTACAAACATGCCAATTTATCTAACGAAAAATGAATGGAATGAATTTCTTGCAAAAGACAAAAACAAAAGACTAAAGCCAAAACAGCTCGCATTATTTGAGACATTACACAATGTGAAACAGGGAGGCATCTTTTGATGGTATCTATTCTTGTAGAAATGGAAATTTCCTACCAACAAGTATCGTATCCTACTCATACATAAATTCCAGAACATTTTAGTAAGGGGAAAAACATGATGACAGATTTTATTAATAAGATGATCAACCTCGGCTTTGGGGCAGCGCTTCTTACGAAAGAGAATGTCGAAGAAGTCATTGACGAAATGGTAAAAAAAGGGGAGATTAAAAAAGACGAGGCAAAGGCGCGGGCAAGCGATCTCTTTAAAAAGGTGCTGTCAAGCAAACAGGAGATTGAATCAAAGATCGAAAAGATTGTGGAAAACGCTCTCCATAAGCTGGACATACCCACACGAAAAGAACTCCAGGAGATGCAGAAAAAACTAGAAGAGGTTATAAAGAGGCTGGAATCGAGGGAAGACCTGACGTAACAACAGAGTGCCAGGGTAACAAGCGCCAAAAACCCATGAATACCGATAAATCGCATTCCAAACGAATTTTAACAAATCAGGCTTTTCAGATGGGTAATACATGCAACTCAGAAAAATAGGACAAAAGATTCGGGACATACGCCGTTTCAATCAGATTCTCAGAATATTAACCAAACACGGGTTTGGGTTTGTTATCCAACAGCTTCATTTGGAAGATCATATTATTGGAAGGGGCATTATCAAAACGCGGATATTGCGCCGTTTTACCGAGCCCCTGGAGTCTCGTGCCGTCCGGCTCAGAAAGGTCTTGGAGGAGCTCGGCCCCACCTTTATCAAATTTGGCCAGATCCTCAGCGTTCGGCCGGACCTGATTCCTTTAGACCTCTGCAATGAAATGAGCAAGCTCCAGGACCGTGTTCCTCCCTTTGGTTACGAAGGCGTCCGGAAGCAGATCAGGGAATCCTTCGGAAAAAATCCGGAAGAATTATTCGCTTCCTTTGATCCGGAGCCCCTGGCGGCTGCTTCCCTCGGGCAGGTGCATCGGGCGCAACTCGGGACGGGAGAGAGCGTCGTGGTAAAGGTGCAACGTCCCGATATCCGTAAAATGATTGAAACAGACGTCGATATCCTTTACACCCTTGCCCAGTTGGCGAGCCGATATATGCAGGATATCAAATTTTTTAATCCCGTCGGCATCGTTAACGAATTTTCCAGGGTGATAACAAAAGAGATTGATTTTACCTGTGAGGCGCATAATATTGATCGGTTCCGCAAGAACTTTAAGGATTGTGCAACGGTTTGTATTCCTGCCGTCTTTTGGGACTATACCAGATCAAAGGTCATTACGACGGAGGAAATCAAGGGTGTCCGTCTGAACGACTACTTAAACCAGCCACACACCGCTGAAGAAAAGAAGGCCGTCGCTGCCAACGGCGCCAATGCCGTTCTGCAGCAAATATTCGTCGACGGCTTCTTTCATGCAGATCCGCATCCGGGAAACATCTTCATCCTGCCCGATAATGCGGCCGCCTTCATCGATTTTGGCATGGTAGGCAGGCTTGACGAAGACACGAAGGACGTTATTATAAGCCTCCTGATTGCCGTATCGATGAAAAATATCAATGGTATCCTGAAGGCGTTGGAAAGACTGGGCACCTTTGTTGAGGAGGACACCTTGCAGGATTTCAAGAATGATATTACTGATTTTTTGGAAAGGTACTACGATATTCCCTTGAGGCAGATTGATCTGTCTGTCGTACTTCCGCAAACCATTGATCTCATGACGCGGCACAAATTAAAGATACCGCCGCAATTCCACATCTTAATCAAGACGCTCGCAACGATAGACGGCGTTGCCAGGCAGTTAGACCCGGAATTTAATACCATAGCGCACACCAGACCCTTTGTAGAGAGGCTGGTGCAGGAGCGATACGATCCGAAGCGCATCATCAGGGAGGTGACATCGTATTCGTCAGAACTCCTGGATATCCTGAGAATAATTCCGCGGGATACTTATGAAATCGTAAAAAAGATCAAAAGAGGGAAGCTCAAAATCGAATTTGAGCATCAGGGTCTCTCAAAATTTATTTCTGAAATGGACAAATCCAGCAACCGGATTTCGTTTAGCCTCGTCATATCCGCACTGATTATCGGGTCGTCGCTTATCATTATGACCAATCGCGGTCCCCTCGTATACGGTTTTCCGGTGCTGGGCATCCTGGGATTTGTCTTCGCAGGTTTTCTTGGACTGGGGCTTGCAATAGGGGTCTTGAAATCCGGCCGTCTGTAAATCCGGCAGAGGAAGTAGTGATAGATTTGGTCGTAGATAGGTGTATTTTGTCCAGGGCACAATAAAAATACCTCGTGCATCCTATGGGAAATTTTACGCAGTGGCAGCTCAGTTTCACTGGCATTGAAAACGTCTGGTTGCGGATGGTCGTCCTGTTGCTGGCAATTATAGCGCTTTTCTTTTCCTGGCATGGTATCAGGGCCATTCCTTCCCGCAGCAAACAAGCGGCGCTTTTTGCACTCCGCCTTCTGGCGACGGCGCTTTTTGTTCTGCTTCTGTTTCAGCCGCAAATAGAGCAGAAGGAGGTGATTAAATTAAAGAACAAGGTCGTGTGTCTTTTAGACAATTCTGAGAGCATGACGCTTAAAGGAGGAGATACGGGAGTCACGCGGTTCCAACTCGTAAAAAATTTTTTCCATGACAACGCATCGTTTTTTGAAGAATTGGAGAATACGTTCGACGTTGACTACTTAGCCTTTTCTGATGCTATCAATGAGATCTCTTACGATGACATGAAAAAAGACCTTGCTCTCGATGGTGCGAACACGGATATCGTCCAAACCTTAAAACTTCTGAAAAAACGCTACGCAGGTAAATCCGTCAAGGCATATTTCGTCTTCTCCGATGGCGCAGACACCACCAGGCTTCCTTTAAGCATGGATAAAATCGAAATTATTTCAAATCTTACGAAGGGCCTGGCAGCTCCCTGTTTTACCTTTTCCCCATCCGGCAATATGGAGGCCAGGGATGTTGCAATCAGCGCGGTTTCGTATGACAGCTTTACCTTTGTGCGAAGTGCATGGAAGGCTGATGTCGTTATAAAGATTCATGGATATAAAGACCTCAGGCTCCCTGTTACCCTAAAACAAGGCAACGACATCATTTCTTCGAAGGTCCTGGATACGGGAAGCGAAAGCGAGCTTCATATCGACCTTTTATTTACCCCCCATACGACAGGCACCTTTCTCTATACGGTCTCCCTTCCCACCCAGCCCCATGAAGCAATTGCCGAAAACAATCAGGCCAGCCTTCTCGTGAAGGTTGTGCGTGATAAGATACGGATTATGCATGTCTGCGGGCGTCCGTCGTGGGATGAGCGTTTTCTCAGGGGAGTATTGAAAAGCGATCCCAACATTGATCTCATCTCCTTCTTTATTTTGCGGACTCCGTCAGATGTCTCCGATGCAAGAAATGATGAACTCAGCCTCATTCCTTTCCCGGTAGACGAGTTGTTTACACAGGCGCTTAACAGTTTTGATTTGGTTATTTTTCAGAACTTTGACTATCGTCCTTATGATACGGCGCTTTTCCGGTTTTCGCATTACCTGTCGAATCTTCAAAGGTTTGTGACAGAGCAAGGCGGCGGTTTTGTGATGATTGGCGGTGATATCTCGTTTTCTCAGGGTGGGTATGACGGCACTCCTCTTGATGAAATCCTTCCCGTAAGTCTCAACACAGGGAAAGACACGATCGACACCACACGATTAAAAGCGGTTCTGACCCATGACGGACTGAAACATCCGGTGGCTGCGCTTGATGTTAATGCAGAAAGAAATGCTGCTATCTGGAAAGATCTTCCGGAACTGGACGGATGTAATGTAACGACTGAAATGAAGCCGGACTCCATAACCCTGGCCATCTATCCGACAAAGGGAAACCCGCCCCTTGTTGCAGTTCGGGATACGGGACGGGGGAGATGTATGGCCATAACAACCGATTCGTTGTGGCGATGGAATTTCTTGTCACTTGGGAAAGGGGGTAGCAACCGGCATTATATAAAATTCTGGCAGAACTCCATAAAATGGCTTATCAAAGACCCCACGTTAAACCCTATTCATGTTATCGTAAACAAGGAGGCTTTTTTGCCAAACGAAGAAGTGCAGATCAGGATCGATGCCGTGGGTGGAAATTACCAGCCGCTGGACGGGGTCCAGTTGGATATAAATATTACAAACGAATTTTCCGGGAAAAGCATATTTTCTTCAAAGGGTCTTACGGGTACTGATGGTCAGTATCGGTTTGCCGTCAAGCATGCTACGGAGGGATACTATATGGTTAAAGTGTCAGGAAAGAAAGGGAGTGATGAAGTTGGGCAGGATTATGCCGTTTTTACGATCGCTTTAAAAAATGAGGAATTTAAAGACACTTCCATCAGGGGTGACATTCTTGCCCGAATGGCCGCGGTATCCGGGGGAAAACACTTTGAACTTCCCGCAAAAAATATCGGTGAAAAATTATCGATTGAAAATCCAACGATTGTAAAGCTTGTCGGTAAGCGGCAAATCTCTTTGTGGGACAATGGTTACATCTTTGTGGCAATCCTGACCGTTGTTTCTGTCGAGTGGTGGATGAGAAAACGGGGAGGATTGAGCTGAGACAAAAAGTGCTTGCAATAAAATACATAATTTAGTATATTCAACCTTTTTGCATTCTCATACCTTAACGATGAGACGCTATTACCGGTAACGAAAGAGGTCTTGTTTGATAATAGCGATTGATGGTCCCGCTGGTTCCGGGAAAAGCACCATCGCCAGGATGCTGGCAAGGCGGCTGGGCTTTAACTATCTCGATACGGGAGCTATGTATCGGGCGCTTACGTGGAAGGCGTTACAGGACGGAGCAGACTTAACAGATGCAAACGCCTTATGCCAGCTGATGGACCAAACCGCCATCGAATTTCGGGGTAAGAACGATGGTATGCAAATATGGGTTGATGGGGTTAATGTAACGGAAAAAATCCGCGCACCCTCTGTTACCAACAACGTTCATTATATATCGAACGCATCCAGTGTCCGGCACCGTATGGTAAAACTCCAGCAAATGTTTGCGTCCGGAGGGAATGTCATTGCAGAAGGGAGGGATATGGGTACCGTTGTCTTTCCGCATGCAGACAAGAAATTTTTTTTAGATGCTGAAATTGAGGAGCGTGCCCGGAGGCGGCATGACGAGATGCGTCTGCCGGATGGCGAAATTTCGTATGCCGATGTGATGAAAGATATAGAAATACGTGACAAGCGGGATACGACGAGGGATAACTCTCCCCTCAGAAAGAGTGATGATGCAATTTACCTGAATACTACAAAAATGTCGATTGAAGAAGTGGTCGCTCGGATATTCGAAGAACTTGAGCCAGTGGTCAAAAAACTGGACGTTTATAAAGAGTGAGTAAACGTAATTTATTTTAAAAACCTTTTATTTTTTTCATTTTATTTCGGAGAAATCATCAAATTATGGATCGGGATATTTTAAAAGAGTACAATGTAAATTTAGCCGATATTGAGCGTGAGGTTGAAGCTATCGTTGGAAGCGAGGATACCAAAAAAAAGATAGAATCTACCTACTATGATTCTATTCAGAATTTTGAGGTAGGCTCGGTTCTTAAGGGGCGTATTCTTAGTGCTCTTGGTGATAACATTGTCATAGACTGCGGATATAAATCCGAAGGTATGATACCCAAGCTTGAATTCGATGATCCTTCCGAGATAAAAATAGGTGAAGATGTTGAGGTCCTGTTGGAAGCAGTAGAGGACGATTCAGGACTTATTAAATTATCGAAGCGGAAAGCAGACCGCATTCGTGGCTGGGAAAGGGTTATTGCAAAATATAAAGAGGGCGATATCATCACTGGTCGGGTGACGAGAAAAATTAAAGGAGGCCTGCTCGTCGATATGGGGGTGCCAATATTTTTGCCTGCTTCCCAGATTGACGTAAAGCCGCCAGGCGATATTTCTCAATATATTGGACAGGAAGTCACCTGCCGAATACTAAAAATCGATGAGACTCGGCAAAATATTGTTGTTTCCAGAAGAAAGCTTATTGAGGAAGACCGCGACAAAAAGAAACAAGGCCTGCTGTCGGAAATTGCTATCGGGCAGATCAGGAAAGGCGTGGTGAAAAATATCGCCGACTTTGGTGCATTCATTGATTTGGGTGGTCTGGATGGACTTCTTCACATTACGGATATGAGTTGGGGAAGAATAAGCCATCCATCGGAAGTGCTTGCTATTGATGATGAGGTTGAGGTAATGATACTTGACATCGACAAGGAAAAGGAAAAGGTCGCTCTTGGGTTAAAACAAAAGTCACCAAACCCGTGGTTACTCATCGAGGAAAAATACCCCGTTGGCTCCAAGGTAAAGGGCCAAGTCGTCAATATTATGTCGTATGGTGCATTTGTAAAACTGGAAACAGGTATCGAAGGTCTTGTGCATATTTCGGAGATGTCCTGGACCCGTCGCATTAACCACCCATCAGAAATGGTGGCGATCGGAGACATGGTAGAAGTTGTCGTTCTCAAAATTGATAAGGAAAAAGAAGAAATCTCACTCAGTATGAAACAGACGGAAGTTAATCCGTGGACGGTTATTGAAGAAAAATATCCCGCAGGAACAAGAATCAAGGGACGCGTCCGGAACCTGACCAATTATGGCGCTTTCATTGAGATCGAAGAAGGGGTGGACGGCTTGCTCCATATTTCTGACATGTCGTGGGCAAAGAAGGTTGGACATCCTTCAGAAATTGTTAAAAAGGGAGATAAAATTGAAGCCGTGGTGCTTTCTGTTGACCGGGAAAAAAAGAGAGTTGCCTTGGGTCTCAAACAACTCTCCGATGATCCATGGGTAAAAGAGATTCCTGAAAAATTTAAAGTAGGCGATGTCGTCTCCGGCAAGGTTACGAAATTGACCAACTTTGGCGCATTTCTTGAGCTTGGGAAAGGGATTGAAGGGCTGTTGCATATCTCGGAATTATCCAATGAAAAGGTGAATAATCCCGCGGATGTTGTCAATATTGGTGATGATCTGGAAGTAAGAGTTATTCGCATTGAACCGGAGGCAAGAAAGATCGGGTTGAGCCTGAAAAAAATGATTGATGCAGAAGGGAAAAGTGCTGCGTCGTCGTCAAACGAAGATTCTCAAAAGCAGATAAACGGTGGTACTGTGATTCGTGAAGGACAGGATTCTGGCGCTGCAAGCGTATCGTGACAACGTGATCTAAAAAAGAAGGAGGCATCCTACGGAGTCTGCTTTACAAACATACCTGAAAGAAATTAACCAAATTCCGTTATTGTCTTCGGAAGAAGAAAAAAATGTAACAAAAAGAGTGGTCGAGGGAGATGGAGAAGCGCGGGAAAAACTGATACGTTCCAATTTGCGACTGGTTGTTAGCATTGCCAAGGAGTACATTAACCGGGGGCTTTCCTTCTTGGATCTGATTGAAGAAGGAAATCTTGGGTTGATTCGCGCAGTTCAGGGATTCGATCCTTCGACGGGATACAAATTCAGTACGTATGCAACGTGGTGGATTAAGCAGGCAGTCCGCAGGGCTTTGACCGATAAGGCAAGGATGATTCGTATACCCTCGTATATGCTCGAAAAAATATCACGACTCAAAACCACTTCGAATCATTTGCTCGACAGCTTGGAGAGGCCTCCAAGCTACAATGAAATTGCAGAAGAGATGGATATTACTGCAAAAAAGGTTGAATTGATTGAGCACGCAACGCGCTCCACGATGTCCCTCGACGGAGAAGGGTTTACCGGTTCAGATCTCATCTGGGCACTGAGTAATGTTTTGCCTGATGAGAGGACGCTTCCGCCTGAGGATGAGGTGGAGGAAAGGTATGAAAGAGAAAGCTTGGAAAAGTTTCTTGAGATTATTGACAAAAGGGAGGCCACGGTAATAAAATTGCGATACGGGTTGGTGGACGGTGACCCAAAGACCTTGGAAGAAATCGGTGCGTTATTGCATATAAGCCGTGAACGAGTCAGGCAAATCGAGAAGGAAACGATCCAAAAATTACATTATATCTTGACAAAAGAAAAATAATTTATGAATGAATTAAAAAATTTAGTGCGTGATGTACCAGATTTCCCTAAAAAGGGTATTATCTTTAAAGATATTATGCCTCTTTTGCAAAATCCGAAAGGATTAAGAAAGGCCGTTGAAATCATTTCTGGCCATTATAAAAATGAGAAAGTTGACATTGTTGTTGGCGCCGAAGCGCGGGGTTTTATTCTGGCGCCTACGATTGCTTTTGCGCTGGGAGCTGGATTTACCCCTATCAGAAAGCCCGGTAAACTTCCTTACGAAAAGATCAGCATGAGCTATGCCCTCGAATATGGTACTGATGTGCTCGAAATACACAAGGATGGAATCAGCAAGGGACAGCAGGTGCTCATGGTAGATGATTTATTAGCTACCGGCGGAACTATGTCCGCATGCTGCAAGCTGGTTGAATCGCTTGGTGGGAGAATCGTAGGCTGTGCCTTTCTGGTTGAACTATCATTTCTTGATGGCAAAAAAAACCTCACACCCTACGATATCTTTTCTGTCATAAAATACTAAAATATACTTCCGCCTGTTATTCCTTTTCTCGTGACCGGAAGATACAGACAGCGTTCTATGATTATTTCAGGGTTATTTCAATCGATTCGCCATCCTTCCAAATTTGATTGAATACTTTCACGTTCTTCAGCGCGTCCATTACCTGTTTTTCAATCCACATTATCACATCGCTATAGCCACAACTGAAACATTTTACCATCCAGGGCATCTTGAGGGTTTTTACCATAACTGAAACCGCTTCTCCGTCACAGTTTGGACATTTAACAGAGGAAATTACGGCCTTATACTTTTCTCCGACTTCCTTATTTGAAAAAGATTCTGACATTATAGCGCTCCTTAAGAAGGGTTGTAGCATATCAAATTCATGTAATACACAACAAACTACACCAAAGAAAAGTTTCACGCAGTCAGCATTTCATGGTTTTTCGTTGGGAGTTTTCTGACTCAAACACAAAAAACATTGAGTCGTCGATCTCTTACCAGTAAATTCCTCTGACATAATAAAAATAATCTAACTTGTTTGCGTATTGATTTCAAGTAATTTGTTTGAATTAATTAACTAAAAATCCGTGATCTTTTTTCATCGTGCGAACATTCGTTAACACTTCTTCATTGTTTCAACATCTTTAATACCTTTTCCGGCAAGGGCTCTCTGTTTTTATAATTTATCGTTATGAGCGTAACGTCCTTGCGTTTTTTAATTTCTTCGGTAAAGGTATCCCCGCTTTCTTTTATCGTACAAAGAAGGGCTTTATCACTGTTGAGGATTTTTTCCAGCAATTCTCTGAATTTTTGTGAAAAGAGTTCCATCGTTCCAATTTCGTCGACTACGACAACTGACTTGCATCTCATAGCATCTTCCAGCGCTGGTATAGCAATTTTTTCAAAGGAATCGAGGTCGACCCGATATTTACCGACTTTATAATTGCTGTTGCACTCAACATGCGCCAGAATGCCGTCTCTTCCATCCAGCGTAACGATCCTAAAGCCCACACGTCTGTCCATTACACGAATTTCCTCAGTAAAAAAGCCTCCTGCGTCCATTCCCACCAGCGGGAGTATCTTTTTGATTACCGACGTCTTTCCTATACCGGGTTTACCAGTTAATAAAATGTGCCTTTTCATTTCCTACTCTTATATAGCGATGTTAAAATCTATGCCATATCTACTCCCTGCGCCATTTTCGCGAAGACGGCCCTCTTTACATTCATTCTGTAAATCTATTGGCTGAGCGCTTTGGCAATAGTCTCTCCAAATTTTTGCGCAGCGGCCGGACCGCTGGCGGTAATAATATTTCCATCCCTTTCTACATCGGCGCCAGTATAGTTTGCGCCAGCGGATTGTATCTCTTTTACCGTCGAAGAATAGGTGGTTGCCTTTTTGCTTTTTAGCAAGCCTGCCTTTGCAAGGGTTACCGGTGCAATACAGATAGCGCCGACAATCTTTTTTGCAGTATGTGCATCATTAGCGATCTTGTGGGCAATAGGGTTATCCCAATATTCATTAGCACCGGAGCCACCGACAAATATAACTGCGTCATAATCTGACGCGTGGATATCGGTGAACAGGATTTCGGGTTTTACCTTCGCCCCAAGCATACCCGTAGACTCTTTTAATGAAGAAGAAGCTACGGTAACGGTTACACCGTTTTTTTCTAAAACCTCCTTGGGTTGCAACAACTCCTCATCTCTGAAATTATTACAGGCAATAATCATTACAGCTTTTTTCCCTTTTATAGATTGCATGACACTATCCCCCATTATCGGATCAATAAATAAGCCCGACAAAAGAAATGATGCAATTACCAAGCCGGGTAAAAAATTTCTCATGCTAATATCCCTCATAAGTTGTGCCTGATTGATTCTGGCACGGTTATTTCCTTAAACTTTTAGTAGCGTTGTCAAGTGGAGACCTGAGAAAAGTCCTCCAATGTATAGTTGTCACGCATCAAAGCCGTTGTAGTAATAGGCAAGCCGAATTTTGGTAACGTTCAGCGCCCCGGCAACACTCCAT
>WBZR01000452.1_pt1 | contig 66586 bp, 60 predicted proteins | sample 5204231 | NCBI WGS metagenome assembly WBZR01 (sample SAMN12412403, study PRJNA552823) | activated sludge metagenome | isolation source: activated sludge from anammox sidestream of wastewater treatment plant... | place: USA: Virginia | collected 2017-08 | reverse complement strand
ATCGTCTGGAAGAGCTTAAAATTGCCGAGGTAGAAATATTGGATAATTCTGAAATATTTGTTATACCTTTAGACTGTTGCATATTTAATATAAATCTTGCTTTTGTTTGTAACAGACTCATAAATAAACATTTATACTATAATATGCAGCTTTTTTAAACTATATATTTACCTGTTTATCAACATTATATCAACTCCGAAACTTTAGTTAGTAATACAACCATTTATCATCGTGCTAAAAGAAAAAATTCACATGTTGTTATTCCGGGCTGATTCATCCAATAAATTCGGTATTCATAGCTACTTTGAGTATGATTGAAACCAAGAGAGAATCTCACCAGCTACAAATTAATCTATTAAATGAATTTACCCTATATAAAATAATGTATATCTGTCTATTATAAGTATTTATTACTCAAGGGTATAAAATCATTAATCCTTATTCTTTAATATCCTCCATCATTACAGACACCTTCAACCTCTCCATTAAATATATTTTTACATTATCTTTGGGCAATTTTTTAAAGACATGAAAATATCACATAACTGGCTTAAGGAGCTATTACCACATAAGTATAATACGGAGGAGATAGCTGAGACCCTTACAGATATCGGACTGGAAGTAGAAGGCGTTGAGATTTTCGAATCTATACGTGGAGGTCTGAAAGGAGTTGTGATTGGCAAGGTACTTACCAGAACACAACACCCGAACGCTGATCGTCTATCTCTTACTACGGTAGATGTCGGTGGCGAATCCCCCCTGAACATAGTATGTGGTGCTCCAAATGTTGCTGCAGGCCAAAAGGTTCTGGTGGCAACCATCGGCACCGAATTGTACGATCATGAAGGCAAAGCATTCACGATCAAGGAGGCCAAAGTAAGAGGTGAATTATCACAAGGTATGATCTGTGCAGAGGATGAACTGGGTCTTGGTAAAAGTCACGAAGGGATCATGGTCTTACCGGAGGATACTGTGGTCGGTATGAAAGCTTCTGAATATTTCCGGATAACATCGGATGAAGTCATAGAGATAGGCCTGACACCCAACCGGGCAGATGCCAACTCTCATTATGGCACTGCCAGAGATCTCTGGGCTGCATTGCATTTGCACAAGGGATACAATCAGGAATTAGCACCGGTCAAGACCCTTGACACTGCCGGTCTGCCTGATTCAGGCTTCACCATCACTATCGAGAATGAAGTCGCCTGCAAGAGATATACAGGTATCCTGATAGAGCAGGCAAAGGTTGGTCCCTCTCCTGATTGGATGAAAGCACGGCTTGAAGCCATAGGACAGCGTTCTGTCAACAATATCGTGGACATCACCAACTATGTGATGTTCGAACTTGGTCAACCGCTGCATGCATTTGACGCAGACAAGATCGCAGGTCGTCATATCAGGGTAATGAATGTAACGGGAGGTACACCATTTTTGACTCTGGATGGTAATGAGAAAAAGCTCGATGCCGATGATTTGTTGATCTGTGATGGCAACGGTGTCCCCATGTGTATGGCGGGCGTTTATGGCGGAAAGGATTCGGGAGTAGGTGATTCAACAGAAAATATTTTCCTGGAATCAGCCTGGTTCAACCCGGCCTCTGTTCGTCGAAGCTCTTTCAGGCACAACCTCAGGACAGAATCTGCATCCCATTTCGAAAAAGGTACCGATCCTGAACAATGCGTAGAAGCCTTGCTCAGAGCTGCCTATCTTATGAAGGAATACGCCGGAGCTGAAATACATTTTGCCCATCTGGACAGATATCCGGGCAGACCTGATAAGACTTTAGTCGCCATCAATATACCGAGGGTACGTACCCTGATAGGGAAAAAATTGACAACGGAAGAAATCAAAAACACGCTATCTTCCCTTAAAATGGATATCGAAGAGAAGGATGCTGAAAACTGGTTGATTACCGTCCCTTCTCACAAAACCGATGTACACCGACAGGCTGATATAGTCGAAGAAATCGTGAGGATATATGGATTAAACAACATTGAGGAGGCCGGCAGTTTCAATTTTTCAATGCCGGAGAAAATTTCCAACGAGAGCATTGAAGCAAGGCACGCCGTATTACAATATCTGGCAGATGCAGGATATAGTGAGGCAATGGGGCTTTCCATCATCAATAGTGCCAATTGGGCTAAGATAACCGGGAATACTGAATTCAAAGGAGTTAGGATCAATAATACGTCCAATGTCCAACTCGACCTGATGAGACCGGACCCTCTGGCTACAGCACTGGAGACTATAGCATACAATCAATCGAGGCAGCAACCTGATATCAGGATGTATGAGTATGGAAGTATCTATGATAAGGACGAAAATGGATATCGCGAGGAAACATTCATATCTCTGTTTGGAACAGGGTCATTATATGATGATTCCTGGCAAGTTGGAAAAAAAATCAACCTCGATCCATATTACTTTAAGACAAGTATCCAGCATTTACTAAAGAGGATTGGCATCAGGAAATTTCAGGAAAGGAATGGCAGCGACACAAGATTTGACAATTGTCTGGAAATAGCATTGGGATCAAAAGTGCTGGCAGTGACCGGAACTGTAAGGAAACAATTGGCAAAAAATGCCGGCATCAAAGGATCGGTGATTTTCGCACATATATATTGGGATGAAGTTTTGAAATCCTTAAACCAGAAGCCGGTCGTTTTCAAGGAATTCAGCCGATTCCCTGTAGTTAGGAGGGACTTGGCCATAGTATTGTCATCAACTACGGATTACGAACAGGTCAGGTCATTGATTCAGAAGACTGCTTCACCTTACCTGTCAGAAATCAAACTGTTTGATGTATATTCAGATGAAGAGCAACTCGGTAAAAATAAGAACAGCCTGAGTATAGCCTTGTACTTCACCAATTACGAAAAAACATTTGATGACAGAACCATTGATGAGATCATGAAAAAGGTAATGACGGTGATGGAAGAAAAACTAGGTGCGCTAATTAGAAAATAAATAGTATTTTTGTAAATTATTGAGTGTTTTAAATAAGATTTCATTTGTTTTGGATGAATAATTAGAACACTGTAAAATATTCTTGCGACAGAAAATGATAAAAAGATTAGCAGAAAGGCTTGAATCGATCGACAAAAAACTGAAGAAGTTTTCGCAAAAATATGAACTATTGAAAAAAGAAAACGTCTTGCTTATGGAAGAGAATATCAACCTTAAGCAAAGCGCCGGAAAACATAAAGCGGAGTTGGAAAAAGTGGGAAAGAATCTGTCAGAGTCCGGTAAGGATCTTGTCAATGTTACTGCGAATGCGCAGGGAAATGAAGAGATCAAAAAGAGACTCGACGAGTATATTAAGGAAATTGAAAATTGTATAGAGCTTTTAGAAAACCTGTAACAAATGGCTGCCGAAGAAAATAAGCAGATTTCTGTGATAATTGCCGGCCGTGGGTATCCCCTCAAGGTAAAGGAAGGGGACGAAGATGCCATTATGACAATAGCAGATGAAGTCAACAAACGAATCAGAGAATATCAGGAAGTGTATCCCAACAGGGAAAAACAGGACTGGTTGGCTATGGCGATTCTGTCGTATGCGATAGAACGCTTCCAATCTGATAAGGCAATGAAAGACTCAAAGTTGATACAAAGATTCGATGAAGTGGAGAACTACCTCGATGACCTTCTAAAATAACCTTTTTATACCACTTTCCGTCTCGGCAATATTAAATTGTTTAACCCCGGGATTGGTACCTATGTGACCGATTCCTGCAAAAGACCGAGTTATGGATAGCACAATGATTATCATCTTAGGAGTAGTAGGCGGAGCGGCTATAGGCTTTTTAGTCGGCAACTTACTATTGCGTAAGAAAATGCAAGGCCAGATCGAAGAGATGAATGCCAAGGCCGATCTTCAAATACAGGAAGCAAGATTGACTGCCAAAAGAATTGTTGATGATGCAGAAGTTAATGCCGAAAAACTGATCAGCAAAGCTGAAAGGGATAATGAGCGAAAAAAACAGCAGAAAATCGCTGAAGCTAAAGAAAACTTTGAGCGCCTCAAGGGTCAATTTGAAGGAGAAAAGGATAAATTTTACTCTAAGCTTAAAGAAAGAGAAATCGATGTTGTCAAAAAAGAGACAGATATCAAACAAACCCAGCAAAATCTTCAACAACAAAAAGACAATCTGGACACCAAAGAAAACGAACTCAAACTGATCAGAGACAACCTCGATACTCAGCTTAAAATAGTCGCCCGACGCAGAGAAGAGTTGGAAACCTCCCACGAAGCGCACATTAAGCAGCTGGAGAGTATTTCCAAACTTAGTCAGCAAGAAGCCAAGGAACAATTGGTGCAGGCAATGACAGCTAAGGCAGAAAATGAAGCAATGTCGATCGTCAAGGACACCATCGAACAAGCCAAGCAGACTGCCAATAAAGAAGCCAGAAAGATCATCATCCAATCCATCCAGCGTATGGGCGCTGAAATAACCATTGAAAATACTGTAACTGTCTTCAATCTGGAATCCGACGACATCAAAGGCCAGATTATCGGTCGTGAAGGAAGAAATATCCGCGCCATAGAAGCTGCAACTGGAGTGGAAATCGTCGTAGATGACACACCGGAAGCCATCATCCTGTCCAGCTTCGACCCAATCAGAAGGGAAATTGCAAGGCTATCTCTTAAAAAGTTGGTGACCGACGGCCGCATCCACCCTGCAAGAATCGAGGAAGTAGTTGCAAAGACCAAAAAACAAATTGAAGAACAAATCATCGAAATCGGGGAACGAACAGTCATCGATCTGGACATCCATGGTCTTGATCCATACCTGATCAGAATGGTGGGTAGAATGAGATTCCGCTCTTCTTATGGTCAAAACCTGCTAAAACACTCCATCGAAACCAGTAATCTGTGTTCAATCATGGCCAGTGAGCTCGGTCTGAATGCCAAGCAAATCAAAATGGCCAAGCGAGCCGGCTTGCTCCACGATATAGGTAAAGTATCCGAAGAAGAAAGCGAACTGTCACATGCTATTCTGGGTATGAAGATAGCAGAGAAATATGGCGAAGCCAAAGATGTCATCAACGCCATCGGAGCACACCATGACGAGATCGAAATGGATAATATCATTTCTCCTATCATACAAGCCTGTGACGCCATTTCTGGTGCAAGACCGGGCGCTCGACGTGAAATCCTGGAAAGTTATATGAAGCGCATTGGTGAGCTTGAAGAACTGGCTATGTCCTACGACGGAGTTCAAAAGGCATTCGCTATGCAGGCAGGCAGGGAACTTCGGGTTATCGTTGAAAGCGAAAAGGTCACAGATGCTTATGTTGACGACCTTTCTTTCATGATATCGCAAAAGATACAGGCCGAAATGCAATATCCCGGACAAATAAAAGTAACGGTAATCAGAGAAAAAAGATCGACCAACTTTGCCCGATAGATATATTGACGCATTAAAGTGAAACTAAAACTCCTTTGGTTTAATCAAAGGAGTTTTTTAATAAAATGTCGGTTGGTATCGCTTTCCCTATAGAAGTGCGCTATAAATTGTTACTTTTGAGATTCAGAGTTATGGGAATGATTTTCTTTTATTATTTTCACGATTGTTTTTAAAAAGGATTTATTCATGGTTCATGCATTAAGACAAGATTACAATAGTAATTTCACTCAAGAAAAGTATCAACACTTTTTAAAAGAAGTCAATGAAGGATTTGGAAAGGCCTCAACCTTTCGCATCGCTGAAACTCCTGTATTTATTCCAAAGGAGATCGAAAATCAATTGAAGCATGCATGTCAACTACTGTCAGATTATCTCGTAACTGATGATTTCAAGCAACATAGTAGTCATGCTTTATCAAAATTGGGTTTCGATGTACCTAATGAAGACAAAAACACGACCTTTATTCAATTTGACTTCGGAATAACAATTGATAAACAGGGCAATATAATTCCAAAGCTAATTGAAATGCAGGGCTTCCCCTCCCTCTATTGCTTTCAGGTCTTGCTAAACGACAGCTACAAAAAGGTATTCAATGTGCCCGATCATCTGACACCGTTTCAGAATGGTTTGGATCGGGATAGTTATCTCACCCATATCAAAAAGATCATCATTGGCGACAGCAAGCCCGAGAATGTTATTCTGTTGGAAATTGAGCCTGAAAAACAGAATACGGCGATCGATTTTTACGGATGCAACAAACTACTGGGCATCAAGGTCCTTGATCTTTCGGATCTAAAAAAAGATGGCCGGCAACTGTATTATATTGAAAACGGGAAAAAAATTGGGGTTGAGAAAATATACAACAGAGTCATCTTCGACGAGTTGGAAAAAAGAAAAGATATCGTCTCCGAATTTAATTTCAGGGACGATGTGGATGTCCAATGGATCGGCCATCCCAATTGGTTTTTCAAAATCAGCAAATACACCATGCCCTTCATACGAAACAATCCCTATATACCTGAGACGAGATTCCTGAATACTATAGAGAACATACCTGAAGATCTTGAGAATTACGTATTGAAACCATTGTTCTCCTTCAGTGGCGAAGGCGTCAAGTTCCATGTAACCCGGGAAGATATTGATAATGTCAAGGATCCGGAAAACTGGATCTTGCAGGAAAAGGTGAATTATTACCCCGCTATTAAAACGCCCAATCCCGACGAACCGGTGAAATTTGAGATCAGAATGATGCACACTTGGGAACAAGGTGCCCCTGCCCCACTTCTTGTCAATAACTTGATCCGATTAAGCAAGGGAGATATGGTCGGAGTGAAATATAATAAGGACAAGGATTGGATCGGAGCCAGCATCGGTTTTTTCCAAAAATAGACAACGTCTGCATGTTCGATATCCCGATTGAAAAATTGATTCCTCAAAGGACGCCCTTTGTATTGGTGGATGGTATGGCAAAACATGATGACTCATATACAACATCTCATTTCCTGATTACTGAAGATCATGTGTTGATTGAGGATGGAAAACTTTCTGCTTATGGACTTTTGGAAAACATGGCACAGACTGCAGCTCTCCGCTCGGGATACGAATCATATGTCAAAGGCGAAAAACAGGCAACAGGCTTCATAGGTACGATCACCAACGCAACGATACATACCTTACCGGATGCCGGGAAGGAGATCACAACCATTGTCCATCAAACCAATCAAATATTGAATTTTATCTTGATTGATTGTACAGCCTATTGTAATGATGTAATTCTGGCTGAATGCTCCATGAAGATTGTATTGATGACCTGATTCATTGACAGGGTCGATAATTTCGGCAATACAACCAACAGCAAGTACTTTCGATTGTTTGTCCGGTATTTTTGCCATTTAATCGAATCTTTTTTTAAATCCACACCGAATAAATACGTTTTAATTTTAAATAATTCAGCATTTATTACTAAAACACTTGCATTTGCATGATTATATTTTGAGAATTGTGTTAAATGCCGCTTTTTATACACAGGAAACGTTTTTCGTTTTTTATGTTTCCAATATAAATATTAATGGTATCTTTGCGTCCTGAATGGAAATGTTATAAGATTCATCATGGATACCAAAGGATTACTTGGCTACAAGGCTTTTGACATTTTTGTAAAATACGGATTCCGGGCTGTCACTATGGATGACCTGGCTAAGGAAATGTCTATTTCAAAAAAAACGCTTTATCAACATTTCTCCAACAAAGAGGATGTGATACGGGAAGCACTACAGGCATACCATAAACGGCACCGGGCCAAAATGGATATTATCCAGAAAGTTACACAGAATCCGATTGAGGTTATCTTTCTCGTAGTCAAGAACTTCATTGATGAGGCAAAAAATGTCAACATTATGAAATTTCTGGATCTCAAAAAGTATTACTTTGAAATCTGGCAAGAATCAACCATCAGCACTGAAGAGTATTTCTGTGACAGAATCAGTAAAAACCTTGAACGTGGGATTGCAAGTGGATACTATCGTGCTGATCTCAACAAGAGCATCATCGCCAAACTATTCTACCATCAGGCTTTGGCTCTTTCTGATCAAAACAATTCACTTTTGAATGTATATCCATTTCAGGAGTTCATGCGTGAAATCGTCACTTACCACCTCAATGGTGTATGCAACGACAAAGGAAGAGAACTCCTAAATGATTTCCTCAAACAATATTTCGATCAACAAATCAATACATTATAAACCATGAACCGATTGTTCAAATACATCATCTTTAGCCTAATCTGGATATACGGCCAGCCGCTAATGGCGCAACAAGCATTTACGCTGGAGCAGGCTGTGCAATATGGTATTAAAAATGCCACTTCAACCAGAAAGGATATGCTGAAAATCACAGATGCCGAACAGCAAATCAAAGCTGTCAGAGCAGGCGGCTTTCCTCAATTCAGTGGCTCTGTGGAATATCAATACTTTGCCGAGGTGCCGGAGATGGTGATTCCCAAAGAATTTGACCCAACAGGTAAGGGCGGAACTGTCTCTTTTCAGAAAAGCAACAATCTTAATCTCGGCCTGAGTACCGGCTTCATGTTGTTTGACGGTGCCTATCTGGTCGGTTTGAAAGCTGCCAAATTTTATCGGGAACTCGTCCATGCACAGGCTGAAATTACTCCGGTAACCATCAGAAAGAGTATAACCGACTCTTATTACACGGTATTGATTGCTATGAAAAACAAAGAGCAGTTACAAAAAAATATTGCTGTTTTGGAAAAATTGAGGGGTGAGGTTGAACAAATCTATAAAAACGGATTCAATGAAAAACTCGATATAGACCGTATTGACCTTAGTATCAGTAATCTGCGGTCAACCATGAATAATTTGGACCGCAATATCGAGATCCTCAAAAATATGTTGAAATTCCAGATGAATTATCCGCTTGAACAGGAAATTACATTAACTGACGATTTTGACTTAGTATATAAACAGGCCGGCATAGATGATGGCAAATCCGTCGAACAATTCAATATCAACAAACGACCGGAATACAGAGCAATGGGAAAAGGCATAGAGCTGGCATCCCTTGATGTAAAAAGACAACAGCAAGGCTACCTCCCTACCCTTTCCGTATTTGCTTCTTTTACCAGAGGTCTGCAATCTGACAACATATTCAAACCTGGTGGATTTTGGATTCCTACCTCTGTTCTTGGCTTGAAACTTAATGTTCCTATCTATGACAGCGGTATGAAAAAAGCCCTCATCCAAAGGGCAAGGATCGTAGTGGAGCAGAATACACTCGATCGATCGGAATTTGAGCGTGCTGGAAATCTTGAAGTAACCAACACGCAAAAAGCTTATTTGAACGCTCTTGAGACTGTTAAAGAGCGTAAGAAATCACTTGATCTTGCTGAAGAAATTTTCCGTGTCGCTCAAACCAAATATAAGGAAGGTGTAGGAACCAGCTTTGAGATATCTCAGGCCGAAACTGACTTATACAGCGCTCAAGCTACTCTCATTCAGGCACAGGGGGATGTGATCAATGCTCGGTTTGCAGTAGAAAAAGCCTTAGGCAATTTTAATTAACATTTAGAAAAAATGAATAATCGATATAACATGAAAAATAATATCCTTTTCACACTTTTACTCTTAGCTGTATTCTCATTACAATCATGCAAAAAAGACAGTATTGATAATAAAGCACTTACCGCCAAGCAAACTGAGCTGGACAAAAAAATTGCACTTCGCAATAAACTGGATAAGGAAATCGAAGATCTCGAAAAAGAAATTGCAACACTGGATACTTCATCCAAAAAAATAGTGGAAAAAGTAGTCGGGGTATCGATTATCAACACAGGAACCTTTTCCTCACAAGTTGAAGTGATGGGTAAGGTCGATGTCGCTAACAATGCCAGTCTGTCAGCCATGCAGGGAGGGACAGTAATGAAAATATATGTCAAAGAAGGGAATCATGTCAAAGCCGGCCAAACACTGGCACAACTTGACAATGATGTTCTGGCCAAAAGCCTTATCCAGGCAAGACAAGCGGTCTCTTTCACGACTGATCTGTACAACAAACAAAAAGCGTTGTGGGACCAAAAAATCGGCAGCGAAGTACAATACCTCAATGCGAAAAACAATATGGAGAGCGCTCAGAACCAGCTCAATGTCGCTCTTCAACAAAATGAGCTCTTCAAGATAAAAGCTGTTTATGCAGGCGTAGTTGACCAGGTGGCCATCAAAGAAGGCCAATTGGTTGCTCCTGGCGTTCCTGCCTTCCGTATAGTCGGCACCAAAGGACTAAAATTGATCGCCAGCATTCCAGAATCTTATGTTGGCAAAATCAATCAGGGCAATAGTGTACAGGTTTACTTCCCGGACCTGAATAAGGAAATAACAGGCAAAGTGAATTATCTGAGTAAGGTCATCGATCCACTGAGCAGGACGATAAGTGCCGAGGTTCTATTGCCGGATAATCAAACGGAGGTCAAAACCAATATGGTGGGTATCCTCAGGATCAAGGATTACAGTAACTCCAAAGCTATCACCATCCCTGTCAAAAATCTGCTGAAAAATGCTGAAGGTTACTATGTCTTGGTTGCAGAAAATGTTGATGGAAAAATAGTTGCAAAAGAAAAATCAATAAAAACCGGCGCAGCAAATGGTGACAAAATAGAGGTGCTGGATGGATTGAAACAAGGCGACCAATTGATTACAACTGGCTTCCAGAGCGTTCATGATGGCGACTATCTGGACATTGCCAAGCAGTGATAACAGGAATCATCCAACAAAATTTTTACCATCATTTATCTGAATACAAATGCAAGATATCAATAAGGAATTCAAGCCCACCACCTGGTCGATCAAAAACAAGACGTCCATCTACCTGGCGGCACTGTTTATCACCATTATGGGTATTTCTACCTATCTGAGCCTGCCAAAGGAAAACTTTCCGGAGGTCGTCATCCCCAAGATTTTCGTAGCAACGGTCTATGCAGGTACAGCACCCGCAGATATGGAAAATGTTGTGACCAAGGTATTGGAAAAGGAATTGAAGGCCATCAGTGGCGTAAAGAAAGTAACTTCCAATTCATTTCAGGATTATTCCACCATTATCGTGGAATTCAATACTGGCGTCAAAACGGATGTAGCAAAGCAAAAGGTCAAGGATGCTGTGGATAAGGCTAAACCAGACTTGCCCAATGACCTGACCAAGGAGCCGGATGTGATCGACATCAACCTATCCGATCTGCCCATTATGAACATCAACTTGTCCGGTGATATGGATCTGTTGCAGCTGAAGGAATATGCCGACGATGTCAAGGACAGGCTTGAATCTATCAAGGAAATCAACCGAATAGAAATCGTTGGAGCTCTCGAACGGGAGATTCAGGTCAATGTGGATATGTTTAAGATGGCTGCCGCTGGTGCATCTTTCACGGATGTAGAAAATGCAATCAAATATGAAAACATGACCATATCCGGTGGTGAAATAAACATGGATGGCACCAAATGGGCTGTAAGCGTAAAAGGTGAATACCGCAACCCCCTTTTGATCAACGACCTGATCGTCCGCACCAGCAGCGGAGGGACGATCTATCTGAGGGACATCGCCACTGTGGAAGACACAACAGCCGAACAGGAATCCTATGCCCGATTGGATGGAAAGAATGTAATTACCCTCAATGTCATCAAACGGGCCGGAGAAAACCTGATTTCAGCATCAGAAAACATCAAGCATGAACTGGATGATATGCAAGGCAAGATCTTGCCCTCCAATGTCAAGGCAACCATAACCCAAGATCAGTCCATCAAGACAGAAACCACACTTCACGACTTGATCAATACCATCATACTGGGATTCTTGTTTGTAACTTTTGTATTGATGTTTTTCATGGGCACAGGCAACGCACTATTCGTGGGTCTAAGTGTGCCAATTTCCGCCTTCTTAACCTTCCTGGTGCTTCAGGGAGCGGGATATACCATGAATATGATCGTATTGTTCTCCTTCCTGTTGGGACTGGGCATCGTTGTTGATGATGCGGTTGTGGTGATAGAAAATACCCACCGGATCTTCGCTAATGGGAAAGTAAATATTTTCAAAGCAGCGAAAATGGCTGCCGGAGAAGTCTTTATGCCGGTGCTGACAGGGACGGTCGTAACATTGACACCGTTTATTCCACTGTTGTTCTGGCCGGGTATCATAGGCGATTTCATGTATTATCTGCCGTTCACCCTTATTGTTATGCTATTGGCGTCATTGTTAGTGGCATACCTAATCAATCCGGTGTTTGCGGTTGACTTTATGAAACCACACAAGAGTCACAAAGAGACAATCACCATCAATAAGAGTTTCATACTAACCAGCGCAGCCTTCGTCGCAGCTGCAATATTCGGTTATATTGTAAACATCGGATTCGGCAATGTAGTAGTCACTGTATATATATTCTATGTATTGAACAAATTTTTGTTCTCATGGCTCATTGACGGGTTCCAGACAAAGGTGTGGCCTAAATTTCAGGATGCCTATTTCCACACAGTTAAAAGTGCGATCAAAGGCAAAAGACCAATCTGGGTATTTCTTTCCGGGGTGTTGCTGCTTGTAATATCAATAATATTTACAGGTATTCGGTCCCCAAAAGTGGACTTCTTCCCGAGCGCAGACCCCAATTATGTCATTACTTACTTAAGAATGCCTATTGGGACACATCAATCAGTGACGGATTCCATCACCAGAGAACTCGAAAAAAGAATCGATCACGTTCTCGGCGAAAAGAATCCAATCGTTAAATCAGTTATTGCCAATGTCTCTTTGGGAGCCGGTTCTGAAGAGGATATGCAGACTCAGGCTATGCCGCATCTCGGCAAAGTAACGGTTGCCTTCGTTGATTTTGCGGACCGAAAAGGAGAATCAACCGTCAAATATCTGGATAAAATAAGAGAAGTAGTAAAAGGAATCCCCGGAACAGAAATTGTGGTCGATAAAGAACAGTCCGGTCCACCGACAGGGAAGCCCATTAATATAGAGATAGCCGGTGATAATTTTGACGAATTGATTGAAAATGCGTCCAATCTGAAAAACTATTTGCAGTCGAAGCAAATCGCAGGAGTTGAGGAACTCAGATCCGACTTCCAGTCCAATAAGCCTGAGATAGTGGTCAATGTCGATCGCCGTCGTGCCAATCAGGAAGGCATCTCAACAGCGCAAATCGGCGCTGACCTGAGAACAGCCATTTTCGGCAAAGAAATCTCAAAGTACAGGGACGATAAGGATGAATACAAAGTCCAGTTGCGCGCTCAATCGGACCAAAGGACCAACATCAATACCATCCTGAATATGCCTCTTACTTTCAGAGATATGGCCATGATGGGACGAGTCAGGCAGGTTCCGATTTCGTCTGTCTCAAGTGTGGAATATTCCAATACTTATGCAGGTATCAAACGAATAAACAAAAAGAGGGTCATCACCCTGTCGTCCAACGTTTTGACAGGTTATACGGCAAACGAAGTAGTTGCAAAGATCCAAAGCCAGATTGACAAATTCCCTCATCCTGAATCCATCTCGATCAAAATGACAGGTGAACAGGAAGACCAGGCAGAAACAATGAACTTTCTTTTAAAAGCATTTATAATTGCCTTTGGAATGATCTTTCTGGTTCTGGTCTTACAGTTCAACTCGACTACCAAGCCATTGATTATTCTTTCGGAAATCATATTCAGTATAACGGGAGTTCTGCTCGGATTTTCGATATTCAATATGAACATCGTTATTGTTATGACTGGTGTCGGCTTATTTGCGCTCGCCGGAGTAATCGTAAGAAACGGAATATTATTGGTGGAATTTACCGATTTGTTGCTCGATCAGGGCATGGAACTTAGAGCGGCGGCAGCAGAGGCGGCTAGGACGCGGATGACTCCGGTTCTCCTGACTGCAATAGCAGCAATCCTCGGCTTGATACCATTGGCCATCGGGTTCAACATTGATTTTGTTTCATTATTCACCACCGGAGACCCTAAAATCTTCTTAGGCGGAGATAACGTTGCTTTCTGGGGGCCACTGAGCTGGACCATGATCTTTGGATTGATATTCGGTACTTTCCTTACCCTAATCTTAGTGCCATGTATGTTCGTCATGGTTGAAAAAGGAAAAGAAAGGATATATCGACTTTTTGGAAGAACATATTCAGCCGAGGAGGCAGCGCTGAAACGCAAAAATCTGCATAATATGAATTGATTGTTCTTACGATCGAAGAATCATTCCAATAAATTAAAGCCTGCTCTCTTAGCGGGCTTTTTTTTATAGGAAAAGCAAATGAAGGTTATTTAGACTTATTTAAAATTATATATTGTTATAAAAAAATCATTTTAGAATTACCAAACATAATATTGCAAATGTTAAAATCACAATTACTAAGTCATAAAAAAATGTTATTTACAAAATAAAGATTCTGAATATATTGATACATTATATATCTTTGCGGCGTAATTTTAAAAACTAATATTTAATTTATGAACTGTAAGTATTTTACACTACTGTTTTTGATTTTTGGAGCTTTCAGCCTTAGTGCACAAAGATCAATCAACACCATCACAAAGGAAACCAGCAAATGTTTGGTTACTCCGATTGAAAAATCTACTTCTAATGAGAAATCTCATTTGATGAAGATTGAAACAAAGAAAAATCAACCAATTGTCAGGGGAGCAAGTAAGCTCGCATTGGTTGAAGAATTTACGAATGCATCATGCGGTCCTTGTGCAGCTCAAAACCCTGCATTTAATACTCTTATTGATGGTAATGAAGGAAGCGTTGTAGCTGTGAAATACCAAGTCTGGTTTCCCGGTTATGATCCAATGTATGAAACCAACAAAACTGAGGTACAAGCCAGATGGTCAATATATGAAGATTATACGATAGGACTGTACGGTGAGGACAATGGACTGGGTGGCGTACCTACTGCTTTCCTGGATGGATACATGGGTAATGGTACTTATGGTGGCGGAAACTGGAATCAAGCATATTATGGAGCACCAGTGGGTTATAATCAGGCCTCTTTCAACTATGCTGCCAATCAATCCACTCCTTTAAATATCAAAGTTAATCACAGTTATAGCACTGGTCTCGATTCAGTCTTAATTACTGTAGTAGTTACCAATAATAGTGATTCAGTTTACGAACTAAGTGGTTATAATCTACATACTTCCATTCTGGAGTCAAGGTTGAATTGGCCAGTTGCACCTGGAACCAATGGGGAAAAAGAATTTTCACATATATTCAGAAAATCAGCTAGTGATATTTATGGTGACAACGTCTTACCTGCTTCATTTGACGCTGGTGAGTCATTCACTTACACTTATGGAGTTCCGGTGAATAACTACGTTTTTGCGTTGAATCAAATTGAAGTACTTGCATTTATTCAAAACACTACAAATCTTTCTGTGATGAATGCAGCATTGAGCTCTCCTACTACATTCCCTGACGGTGTTATTGTAGGAGACCCTGCGCTTAGCAATAATTCTAGATCTCAATCTGGTATTTGCCCTGATAATTATACTGCAGAACCAATTGCTAGAGTCACAAATTTAAATCCAGATCAATCAGCTATAACAGAAGTTACTTTGGCATATAGCATTAACGGACAAGAAGCACAAAAAAGCTTTGCAGCAGATATCGCTTATGGTAAAACTCAGGAATTTAACTTTGGAGAAGTTAATGTCTCAGGTGGAACTAATAGTATAGATGTATGGCTTGTTTCTTTTAATAATGGAGCCTTAGATGTCAACTTAATTAACAACTTAACTGAATCATATTCATTTACATACCTCAGCGAGCATGGTACTGTTCCTCCTAAAGTTTATGATATGGAAGGCGATGATGTGCTGGGTACTGGTTTGTTTATGGATGATCCAAATTTCGATTATATATTTACTATGACACCGGAACTAACAAATCCGCCTGCTAATAGAGGTGCATATGGAAAATCAAAAAATTCATTACTTTTTTACTTCTTCCAATGGAATCCAGCTTCCACCTCTGCAAGTATGTCATTTGTAAGTGATAAAATAAATATGCCTTCTAATCCTATCTATTCTTACGATTGGGCTTATGCAGGCTATATTGAAAGTGGTGTCAAATATGATGGAGATAAAGTAGAAATGTTCTATTCTACAGATTGTGGAGCTACTTATAAAAAATTCAACACATTGTCTGGCAATGCAATGAAAACCGGAGGTGACAAAACAGCATTTTTCTTTCCAACAGCTAGTGAATGGAGATCTGACACTATTTCTATCCCAGATTTAGCTAATACGGATGATGTTATATTCAAGACAACTGTTACTTCAAATTGGGGAAATGCCGGCTATTTGGATAATATTTTCATTGGTCAGGGTGCCACTAGCTCTTCCAAGAATATCAATAGCTTTGAGAATGTGAGCATATTCCCTAATCCTGCAGCAGACCAGTTGAATGTTAGAATCAATGCTAAGGTTCCTTCTACAGCAACGGTCAGCATTCTTGATTATACAGGTAAGACCGTTCAGACATTGAACAATAATCTTGCAGTTTTCAATGGTTCGAATAACCTAAGTTTTGATGTAAGCACATTGAGCAACGGTATGTATTTATTGAAAATTGAAAACAAGGAAGGAGTGAATATTCAAAGATTCACTGTTGTCAAGTAATTGCAACTTTCCAAAACTAACGGGGCTGTCTCAAATGAGACAGCCTTTTTTATAGATATTTGTCTAACTTAAACGTTAAGATATGATTCGATTGGAGCATGTAGGAATTGCAGTTGAAAACCTCAAGGAAGCCAATGAACTATTCGAAAAATTATTCGGTCGATCGGCCTATAAGGAAGAATACGTAGAAAGCGAAAAAGTAACAACATCTTTCTTTCAAATGGGTGAAAGTAAGATAGAACTTGTCGGTTCCGATCCCCAGACAGAGACTGCAATCTCAAAATACATCGCTAAAAGAGGTCAAGGAATCCATCATATGGCATTTGAGGTCGAAGATATCCATCAAACCATGCAGGAAATGAAGGAGAAAGGGTTTCAGTTATTAAATGAAGAACCCAAACGCGGAGCAGACAATAAATTGATTTGTTTCCTTCATCCAAAATCAACCAACGGCGTCCTCATCGAATTGTGCCAAAGTATTACTTCATGATACCTATTGGTGTATATAATTTATTAACTTTGCCTGCTTCCTTGTATATTAAAATACAATCTACTACTTGATTCTAGCTTTTTATGCGTAAATACATTATTTTTATTGCAATTGCCATTGTCATTGCAGCATTATTCCTGATCAAATCAATCTTCTTCCCTGCTCCTGCAGAAAACGCCCCGGGATTTGGTCCTGGTGGTAAAAAAAGTGGACCTTTGGCAGTGGACATCCAGATATTGAAACCTGAAAAGGCAAGTGGCTCTCTGCAATCCACCGGAACTGTCCTGCCTAATGAAAAAGTGGAGCTTTCTCCGGAAGCTGCCGGTAAGGTATCAGGTATCTACTTCAAAGAAGGAGGCTATGTCAAAGCAGGACAACTATTGATCAAACTTAACGATGCCGATCTCAAAGCGCAAATCAACAAAGCCAAGGTCAGCCTAAAATTAGCCGAAGATAAGGCTGCACGTCAGGAAAAATTATTGGCTATTCAGGGTACCAGTAAGGAAGACTATGATATTGCACAAAATGAAGTTTTGATTTATAAAGCTGATATTGCTTATTATCAAACGCTTATTGACAAAACAGAACTTCGGGCGCCATTCAGTGGGATTGTCGGATTCAGAAATATCGCACTCGGTAGTTATGTAAGCCCATCAATCGTCGTGGCCACTCTACAACAGTTGAATCCCATTAAAATTGAATTTACCGCCCCGGAAAAATATCTCAATAATTTCAAGATAGGACAAAAATTCAATTTTTATTCTGAAGCTACCAGCAAAAACCTATCAGGTACAGTCCAAACCATCGATCCCCAGATAGACCTCGGGACACGCTCCGTCATCATCCGTGGTGTGGCCGAAAATGTAGCAAACCTGCTGCCAGGCAACTTTGTCAAGGTAGATATCGATGTATCTCACGAAAACAATATCCTCAGAATTCCATCTTCAGCTGTCGTGCCCATTCTCAAAGGGCAAAAAGTATATCTTTATAAGAACGGTAAGGCGATAGAAAGAGAGATAGAAATAACCGGCAGGGATGACAAGTCCGTCCAGGTCAGTAACGGACTCAGTGCCGGTGACAGTCTGATTGTAACCGGAATTATCATGCTGAAGGAGGATATGGAAGTCAAACCTGATAATGTAAAATAATCATGGCCAGTCTTTCCACCATTAGCGTAAATCGTCCGGTTCTTGCCATCGTAATGAACCTGATCATCCTGTTATTTGGCATCATCGGATTCAAGACCCTGGGGATTCGTGAATTTCCTGCTGTCGATCCGCCAATCATCAATGTGAGGACAAATTATCCGGGTGCCAATGCCGAAATCATCGAATCTCAAATAACAGAGCCGCTTGAAAAGGCAATCAACGGCATCCAGGGAATCCGCAACATTACTTCAGCTTCCAATCAAGGCAGCTCCAACATAACAGTGGAATTCGATCTTTCATCCGATTTGGAAAGTGCAGCCAATGATGTAAGAGATAAAGTTTCTCAAGCTGTCAGACAGCTCCCTAAAGACCTGGATGGAGTGCCTATAGTTTCAAAAGCCGATGCCAATTCCGATGCGATTATATCCATGACGGTTCAGAGTAACACCAGAAATCACATGGAACTGAGTGATTTCGCCGAAAATGTTCTAGGACCCAGGTTACAAACGATTCCGGGCGTTTCTACCCTCCAAATATGGGGACAGAAAAAGTATGCCATGCGGCTTTGGCTCGATCCGGTAAAATTATCCTCCTACCAGCTCACTGCTATTGACGTCAGCAATGCTCTGCAAAAACAGAACGTGGAACTGCCAAGTGGAAAGATATCCGGAGACGAAACTGAATTGACGATCAAGACCGTCGGAAGGTTGACTACACCTGAAGAGTTCAACAATATGATTATCAAAAGCTATTCAGATGGCAGGGACATCAAGCTGAAGGATATCGGAGAAGCCATATTGGGAGTAGAGAATGAAGAAACAATTCTGCGCGAAAAGAATATTCCCATGATTGCGCTTGCTTTGGTGCCACAGCCGGGTTCAAACTATGTTGCGATCGCGGATGAATTTTACAAACGACTTGAGCAAATCAAAAAAGATGTTCCGAAGGATATTACTTTGAACATTGCAATGGACAATACAAAATTCATCAATCAGTCCATAGCAGAGGTGGAAGAAACCTTCCTGATTGCGCTGAGCCTTGTCGTCCTGATTATCTTCCTGTTCTTCAGAAGTTGGATTGTAGCGGTAAGGCCTTTGATAGATATTCCGGTATCATTGCTCGGTTCCTTTTTTGTGATGTATCTGCTTGGATATTCCATCAATGTACTGACGCTTTTGGCTATAGTTCTTGCCACAGGACTTGTGGTTGACGACGGTATTGTAGTGACGGAAAATATTTACAAAAAGATCGAGAAGGGAATGAATCCCAAAAGGGCTGCAATAGAAGGGGCAAACGAAATTTTCTTTGCCGTGATATCCACATCATTTACCCTTGCTGCCGTGTTTATGCCCGTTATCTTCCTGCAAGGCTTCGTAGGCAGGTTATTCAGGGAATTCGGCATCGTTCTGGCTTCATCTGTCCTGATATCTGCTTTTGTTTCACTTTCTCTTACTCCAATGCTTAACGCTTATTTGACCCGGAAGTCAAGCGAACAGGGTTGGTTTTATCGTGTCACTGAACCATTTTTCCAAAAAATGGAGTCCGGTTATAAGAACGCGTTAAGCTCGTTTCTTAAAGTCCGTTGGTGGGCCTTTGCCATCATTCTGGTATCCATGGGTATGATATATTTCTTTATGGGCAAAATAAAGAGTGAATTGGCACCATTGGAGGACAGGAGTATGTTCAGGTTGTCAGTTACCGCTCCTGAAGGTTCTTCGTTTGAATTTACCGATGGCATCATAAAATCGATTGTTTCAACTCTCCAGGACTCAATTCCGGAATTGGAAGTTGCCTTATCGGTGACTGCACCAGGATTCTCAGGAAGTGGAGCGCCCAATACAGGTTTTGTGCGTATCAGATTGAGTGAACCGGATACGAGAATAAGGACACAGCAACAAATAGTCGATCAGGTAAACAGGCTTGTAAAGAGATTTACCAATGCCAAGGTCTTCGTTATGCAGGATCAAACCATCTCAGCCGGTGGTGGACCTCGAGGTGGATTGCCTGTGTCCTTCATTATTCAAGCACCGAATTTTGAAAAATTGGAAGCGATCATACCTGAATTCCTCAATAAGGTTAGCGCAGATCCTACCTTTCAGGGCAATGATATCAACCTTAAATTCAATAAACCTGAATTAAATGTTACCATTGATCGGGAAAAGGCGAAGACAATGGGTATATCTGTAGGCGATGTCGCTCAGGTGTTGCAATTGGCATTTTCAGGGCAACGTTATGGTTATTACATCCAAAACGGGAAGCAATATTCAGTAATTGGACAATTTGACAGAATCAACCGCGATGCGCCATTGGACCTGAAATCTCTTTATCTGAAGACAGCATCAGGGCAGATCGTCCAGTTGGACAATGTAGTGAAAGTAGAGGAATTGAGCAGTCCGCCACAACTTTATCACAATAACCTGTATCAATCTGCCACTATATCGGCAGGATTGGCTCAGGGAAAGACTATCGCAGATGGAATCACGGCTATGGATAAAATTGCCGATCAGGTATTGGATGATTCGTTCTCCACAGACCTTAGCGGAGCATCCAGAGACTATGCAGAATCGTCCTCAAATATCATGTTTGCCCTGATCTTGGCATTGATTCTCGTATTCCTGATATTGGCGGCACAATTCGAAAGTTTCATTGATCCATTCATTATCATGTTTACCGTCCCTCTGGCCTTTGCCGGAGCAGTATTTTCTCTTTGGTATTTCAATCAGACGATGAATATCTTCAGTCAAATCGGCATCATCATGCTCATCGGCTTGGTGACCAAAAACGGTATCCTGATAGTTGAATTTGCCAATCAGATCCGCGAAAAAGGAAACAGTAAGTTGGATTCCATCATCGAAGGGGCAACTGCAAGACTCAGACCCATCATCATGACCAGCCTTGCAACCGCATTAGGTGCCTTGCCCATCGCCATAGCATTCGGAGCAGGTGCTGCCAGCCGAAAAGGACTGGGTGTCGTAATCGTAGGAGGAATCATTTTCTCACTTATTCTGACACTATTCGTTATACCGGCCTTATATTCCTATTTTTCAAGAAAAAAGCCATATGTTATTGACCATAGTAAAGATCCTCAAGAAAGGCCCGAACATGCTGTACAGGAAACCATATAATTTCACTCTTTGCAATTTTAATTTGTCAAAGGGCTTAGCAGCCGGTATCTTTATTTTCATTCTGATACCGGGCATTTTATCCGGACAGCATTCCGATAAACTTAAGGAATATGAAGTCAGGGTGCTGGAAGCGAATTTGGCAAAAAAAGTTACCGACCTCAATGTCAATATCGCAGAAAACAACCTGAGCAAAGGTCTTGCCGGACTAACTCCAACAGTCGGAATTTCTGCCGGTGACAACATTTCCATGACATCCAATATTACAGAATCAGGCACCACCGTTAACAAAAATGGATTTCGGGTCAATAATTCGATCAACGCAGGCATACTCGCCAGTATGGGCATTTATAAAGGTGGACGGAACAAAAATCTATATGAACGTTACCGAATACTGATCGATGAGGCCAATCTGGGTCAAAGGGAGTTGGCTGAACAATTGATTTTCCAGATAAGGTCGCTCTACTATCAGGCAATCCGACAGGCACAATTGATCAAAACTACGGAAATTGCAATAGACTACTCTGACCAGCGACTACAGCTCGCTACCAATAAACTTGATATTGGCAAAGGCAACAAAGTCGATGTATTGCAAGCTCAAGTGGACAGAAATCAATATGCCACTGAGATCGAAATCTACAAGAATGAACTGAAAAATATTTTTGTTCAGATGAATACCCTGATGAACCTTCCCCTGGACAATGCTCCTGAGGTTCCAGACACGATCTTTACCATCGAAGCCATCAACAAGGAAGCAATCCGTAACTCCATGCTCAGTCAGCATACAGACATGATCAGGAATAAAATTGATTACAGCCTTGCCCAAAATAAACTGAATGATGTCAAGGGTCAGTGGAAGCCATCGCTGGATGCCTCTGCAGGATATTCGTTTTCAAGAGCCGATAATGGTGGCGGTTTTTTCCGGGTCAATTCATCAAATGGCTTCGTAGGAGGGTTGACCCTGTCAGTGCCAATATACGATGGGAAGGCCATCAAGACACAGATCAAGAACGCCGAAATAACGACAAAGCAAGTCGAATTGCAGAAAGATGAGCTTGTATTGCGTTTAAATGCAAGCCTTGACCAATATTACAACAACTATGAGAATGCCCTCAAATTATTGGAATTGCAAGAGGCCAATGTCAAGAATGCTGAAGAGAACATAAAGATCGGCTTATCCCGATTCCAGGTAGGTCTGACTGACGGATTTGAATTCAAGCAAATTCAGCAATCCTATACTGATGCCAATTTTAGGTATATCGATGCGCTTTACCAGGCCAAACTCAACGAATTACAACTAAATTATATCTCCGGAGAAATCATTGAAAAATAAAATGAAGAAGATTTTAATCCTTTCGGCTGCCTTAGGCGCACTGACAGTAGCTCTGGGAGCTTTTGGAGCGCACGGACTCAAGCCACTCCTTTCCGAAACCAACATGGAGGTGTACAAGACAGCAGTCAGCTACCAATTTTTCCATGTACTGGCAATATTTGGTTGCGGTATTCTGTTTCACCTGTCGGGAAATAAATTCTTCCATTATGCTGCAAATGCTTTTCTATTAGGGATATTGCTATTCTCCGGATCATTGTATCTGCTATCAACAAGGGAAGCAACAGGTCTGACTTCCATTTCATTTCTTGGCCCAATCACTCCGTTGGGCGGGCTTTGCTTCATCACCGGTTGGATAATGATGATGACCGGACTGATCAAGGATAAAAAATTATCTTTTTAGCCAGACAGCCGGATTCAGAGGACTTTGCTTGCTCCACAATTCGAAGTGTACTTCCGTATTTCCAGAATCAGCATTGTTGGCTGCCCGACCGATAAAGTCACCTTTTTTCACTTTTTGGCCCCGGGCCACACCGACTGACTCCAAATTGGAATAGACCGTATAGTATTTGCCGTGATTGACCATTACCGTGTTTTTGTATCCGGATAAAAAAGCTATGTGTACAACTTCTCCATTAAATACGGCCTGAACCTCGGCATTTGGGTCTGTCTTGATATCAATTCCGTTATTCTGGATGGTAACATGGCTTAATTCAGGATGTGCCTGGGTTCCGAAACCTCTGATGATAACACCACGCTTGACAGGCCATGGCAGTTGACCACGAGCCGATTGAAAATCAGACGATAGAGCGGCGCTTTCAGGCGTCTCAGTGATAACAAGGGCTTTCTTTTCCTTCACTTTAGGCACCTCCTTCTTGACTGGCTCGGCAGTTGATTCACCGGTGACGGAGGAGGAGACATTGCTTTTGGCTGATTCCTTGGCAGCATTTTTCCTGGCCTCAGCTGCAAGCCTTTCAGCCTCCAATTTTCTTTCCCGTTCAGCCTTCTCCCGGGCCTCTTTCTCCTTTCTAGCTATTTCTCTTTTTATCACGTTTTCTATCTCCCGTGTGATGGCAAGCTGTTGCTGCTTCTGCCTGTTCAGCGTATTGATCAACTTCTTTTCGTCAGCATTCAAGCTCTCGATCAATTTGTTTTTCTGATTCAAATCATTGATCAATAGACCAGATTGCTTCTGTTCCTTATTTAATAAAACTTGCTTACCGGATTTGATATTTTCAAGACTTGCAAGCTCAGCTTCCAATTCAAGCTGTTTTCCAATGATGGCGTTTGCCTTTTCTTTCCTGTCTTTCTTTATTTTCCGCAGATACATCCATCTGTTGAAAGCTTGATTCATACTGGAAGATGAGAGGATCAGCATCCAATCATTGGTGAGTAAGGATGCCTTATAGGCACTACGCATAATCTTGCCATATTCCCGTTTCAAGCCTTCTATCCTCTCTTTCAGAAGGGTAATGTCACGAACCTTTGATTCCAGCGATACTTGCACTACTTGAATCTCGGACTGAACACCGGAAATTACTTGTTTCCTGGAATCAATTTTTTTCTGGATTTCACTATAATCTTTGAGCGTAGAAGCTTTATCCTCCTTCGTTTTTTTGAGTTTCTCCTGCGTTTGCTGAATGTTCTGCTCTACCTTTTTCTTTTTTTTCTCCAGGTCGGAAGTGTTTTGACCAAGAACCTGATAGAATCCACCAAATATGAAAAATAACAACAGGATGGAAGAAACCCTAAATTTCCATGGGCTTATAGGAGGATGGGATCTCAAAAGGTAGATTGACCTTGACATTCCTCTTGACCTCATCGAAGGAGAAGTTGATATATAGTAGTTTTGCATTATTTGAAAATATCTCTAAATCACGAAGGTAAGAAAAATATTTTTTATCATATATAATTTTATGATTATCCATCCTGATCTGAATTAAATTATTTTTTTTCAAGTCCTGAATCGTATAGGATGTTAGTGTGTTAAACACTGCATTCAACCCAATTACAATACGATTATCGTCATCTGCACTATAGATCCATTTCATGTTTTCAGTTGTCGAAAGAGTGTCTCTGCCGCCATCCAAAATCGATACGTTACCTGTCAAAACAGAATACAGGGTGTGAAAGTCAACCGGACCATTCAATTGCCTCCTGACTTGCGGCCAGCTCATTTTCAAATAAGATCGATGGATTCTGTCAACCAGGAACAAAGAATCTTTTCTTATAAGCAATCTAGCGCCTTCCAGACCGATTTTCTTCAATTGCATCCAAATCACACTGTCTTTGATCATTCGGATATTAAAATTAAAATTATACCTATCCGTTGAATTTTCCATCAACATACTTCCTGTCATAGTAGCGGACTGAAAATCAGTATTGATATTATCCACAATCTTCCGAATTTGTTCAGCATCCGAATTATACACAACTACTGAATCACGCTTTACTTCTGTTACATCAGCAGCCGGAGGAGTTATGGTACTGCCTGCAGGCATACTCGTTTTCTTGACTGATTTGCATCCAATGGAAGTAAAAATCGTTAACAACAAAAGAAAAGCGTACTTCATAGGTTTATATTTTCTTTGATATTAAATATATCGCAATATTTATTTAATTGTATATCAAAGTATTTAAAGGTACAATTTTATAATTATTTGACCGAGACTACATAAGATATAATCGCCAAAGTTGGAAAATTATTATAATATTCCGATTAAGGAAATCATAAATTTTATTCACCTTTACAAATTAATGGTAAAATCTTAACTTACCTGCTGATTAAAAAATAGATTATGTATCCGGATTTATCCTACGTTTTTCATGACCTTTTTGGCACACCTGCCGATAACTGGGCATCAATTGTCAAAATATTTGGTTTGATGCTGGCCATTGCCATCCTGTGCAGTTCGTATTTCTTGAATCTTGAATTTAAAAGAAGGGAAAAGAATGGAAGTCTAAAACAACTGAAGATCACCAAGGACGGAAAGACCAGTTCCTTCTGGCCTCATGAAAAGGTGGGAGATATCACCATTGTTGCTGCCATTTCCGGTGTTATAGGTGCTAAGTTATTCGCAGTCTTTGAGAGTGTCGGCTCCATAAAATCCTTTTTCAAGGATCCAATACATACTTTATTTTCAGGCAGCGGCCTCGCTATCTATGGAGGATTGATCGTTGCCTTCGTTGTGGTATCAAGATACGTAAAGAGATTAGGTATCAGGATTTTGGACATGTGTGATGCCACTGCACCTTCTTTGATGATTGGTTACGGCGTGGGGCGTATCGGCTGCCAATTAAGCGGAGACGGCGACTGGGGCATCGTGGCCGGCCCGAAACCAAACTGGTTTGTCTTACCGGATTGGATGTGGTCTCAGACCTATCCAAGAAATGTTGCGGATGAAGGGATAAGAATGGCCGAATGTGCAGGTAAATATTGTATGGAATTAAGTCAGGGTGTATTTCCGACTCCAATTTATGAGACCTTCTTGGCATTCCTTATCTTTGGAATTCTTTGGGCATTCAGGAAAAAACTTAATATCTCCGGTCAAATATTCTTTCTCTATTGTATGTTGAATGGAATCGAAAGATTCTTCATCGAAAAAATCAGAGTAAACGATACATTTGACTTTGGTGCGTTCAAGGCCTCACAGGCCGAAATTATTGCCTTCTTCCTGTTCTTCATTGGCTTGGCAGGTTTCTTATTTGTAACAAAAAAAGGCAATAAACCGACCTTAATACAAGACAACTAAGCGCCTAATTATCTGAATGTTATAGATATTCATTGAAGGATAAAAAACGATAAGAAATTCCATTCGCTTTATAGTGAACTTTAGTTGATGAAAAGTAATAATATTTGCTAATTTTGTCCATAATTAACGAGTAATATGTCCGGTAAAAACATCGATGTAATCATTGGCCTGCAGTGGGGAGATGAAGGTAAAGGTAAAATAGTGGATTATCTTGCAGAACAATATGATATAGTCTGCAGGTTTCAGGGCGGACCCAATGCCGGCCATACACTCAAAATTGATGGAAATAAATTCGTTCTCCATACTGTCCCAAGCGGCATTTTCCGCAAAAACATCATCAACGTAATAGGAAACGGTGTCGTCATCGATCCGGTAACCTTAGTAAAGGAACTTGATAATCTGACGGCATCGGGCGTTGACTTTAAGAATAGGTTGAAGATAAGCAGGAAAGCTCATCTTATACTGCCAAGCCATCGTTTATTGGACATGGCTTCTGAAGCCTCTAAAGGAAGGGAGAAAATCGGTTCGACACTCAAGGGAATCGGCCCTACCTATATGGATAAGACCGGTAGGAACGGACTCCGGATGGGCGATCTTAATGATCCAGACTTTTTAAGCAAGTATCAGAAGCTGAAGGACAAGCATTTAACACTTGCCCGACAGTACAATCCGGTTGACTTCGACTTGGAAGGTGAAGAGAAGAAATGGATGGAATGTATTCGCCAAATAAAGGAAATCGAACAGATAGACAGTGAATACTTTATCAATGATGCACTAAATGCCGGAAAAAAAGTCCTGGCAGAAGGCGCCCAGGGCTCGCTATTGGATATCGACCATGGCACATACCCTTACGTTACCTCTTCCAATACGATTACTGCCGGCGTATGTAGTGGACTCGGCGTAGCTCCAAATAAAATCGGAGAAGTAATCGGAATAACTAAAGCTTACTGCACCAGAGTTGGATCCGGCCCCTTCCCTACTGAACTCAACGATGCTACCGGCGAGAAACTGCGGGCTGAAGGAAATGAGTTTGGCGCCACAACAGGCAGGCCACGCAGGTGTGGCTGGATCGACCTTCCTGCTTTGAAATACAGCGTAATTCTCAATGGAGTGACGCAACTGGTCATGACCAAGCTCGATGTATTGAACAACTTCGACAAATTGTATGCCGCAACTGCATACGAAATTGATGGTGAAAAAACTGAGCAGGTGCCATTCAATATGGAATCAATCAACAAGCCTGATTACAAGGAATATAAAGGATGGAATTCGTCTCTGGAAGATATCAAGGAAACGGAGAACCTTCCTGTTGAAGCATGGGTTTTTATAACCGATATCGAAAAGAGATTAGGTGTACCTTTCACAATAATTTCGACAGGACCGGAAAGAGAAAAGCTCATCCTTCGTTAAACACTATTCAGCACGGAACATCAAAAACTGTGGGATTGGATTCAGGTGAAAAGAATCCTTCCAATGCTGTGATAATTATAGCTATCAAATATTTTTACGCCACAAGGAAGGCTTCCCGATATGAGCAGACATTGCCGCATGACCGCTTTTCTGAAGGAATCCTGCAACAATGGCGGCCAATGCGGCTTCTTCCTTTTCCAGTGCTGCCCTGTCAACCGCATTGTAATATTTTTCGACGAAGCCTGTGTCAAAATGACCAGAAACGAATGCGGGATGTTGCATGACATATAGCCCAAAGGAAAGTGTGGTCTGTAGCCCTCGGATATGATAGTCCTGGATGGCTTTAATCATCCTCTGTATTGCCTGATTGCGATCAGCGGCATACACAATCAGTTTTGCTATCAATGGATCGAAATAGACTGAAATTTCATCTCCTTCGACATAACCACTATCTACCCTGATACAATCTCCGTGCGGTTCTATGTATTCCTTAAGCACTCCGGTCGAAGGAAGAAAATTGTTGAATGAATCTTCGGCATACACACGCAATTCAAGGGCATGCCCATGGATCTTCATATCTTCCTGGCTGAAGGATAATTTACTTCCCTTTGCAATCTTTATCTGCTCCTCAACAAGATCAAGTCCGGTAATCAACTCTGTAACCGGATGTTCGACCTGAAGTCTGGTATTCATCTCCAGAAAATAAAAATTCATATCGGCATCGACAAGGAATTCTACAGTACCTACTCCACTATAGTTGCAGGCACGAGCGGCATCACAGGCAGCCTTACCCATTGCCTGGCGCATACTTTCAGTCAAAATCGAACTCGGAGCCTCCTCAATCACTTTTTGGTGTCTTCGCTGGATGGAACATTCACGCTCGAAAAGGTGACAAACATTGCCATGATTATCCGCTATGATCTGGATTTCGATATGCCGGGGTTTTGTGACATATTTCTCAATCATCACCGAACCATCCTTAAAGGCTGTAACAGCTTCACTGACAGCCCTGTCATACGCCTCATCAAATTCCTCCTCGGCGTACACTGCCCGCATACCTTTACCTCCACCTCCTGCGGCAGCCTTTATCAATATAGGGAAACCGGCAGCGATGGCGGCAGATTTTGCAACAGTCTTATCAGTTACTATCCCGTCAGTGCCCGGAACCATCGGAATATTAAATGCCTTGACCGCTTCTTTAGCAGCCAACTTATTACCCATGATCCTGATGGCATCCGGATTCGGCCCGATGAAGATAAGTCCCGCCTCCTGTACCAATCTGGCAAATTCTTCATTCTCACTTAAAAAACCGTATCCCGGGTGGATTCCTTCCGCGCCGGACTCCAAAGCAACCTTGATGATTTTTTCAGCATTGAGATAGGAATCACTCAACACATTACTCCCTATATAGTAAGCCTCATCTGCGAGTTTAGCATGTAGTGCAAGCCTGTCAGCATCAGAATAGACAGCAACACTTTTGATACCCAACTTGCTGCATGTTCTTATCACTCTAACTGCGATCTCTCCTCTGTTGGCTATAAGTATTTTATTCATGATTTATCCATTGGTAAAGTCCAAATATAGACAGTATCGGAAACAATTATTCAATTTTGTTGTCCAATCTATCCAATTACACCGTCAAACAAGAAATTCAAGCAGTGATCACGCTTGCCGAAATCACATTTTATTGAAAATGTCACAACAAGTTATTGCTTGGCTTAATAGCTCTTGTAATTTCTCTCTTTCCGGGAGGTCCAGGCAATGGCTCGATTATGAATCCAATATCTCTCAAAGTTCGTTTGACACTTCCCTTTGCACAATATGTCATCAATACGCCTCCATCGTTCAATCTGCCATAGAGATAACGGAATAACTCACCATCCCACAATTCAGGTTGTGTATTAGGAGCAAATGCATCAAAATAGACCAGATCAAAAAATTCATCTGTTCGAAAATCAAGAAAGTCCGTTTCTACTTTTTTGAAGATAAATCCGGGCTCTAATGGATGATCATCATTCCAACTTAAACTGTGCAATCGTTGAAATGAGTCATCATACTTCCCACCCTGAAATAGTTGTTCAGCAAAAGCTCCAATCGTTTCTAATGTAACAGGAAACTTTTCCAAGGTTACATATCTGATATTCACATCCGAATCTCTGGCTATGAAAGTGGCATAAGCATTAAGCCCGGTCCCAAAGCCAATCTCAAGAATGCTGATATCTCTTTTACTTTGGCAAAGGAATTTCAGGCCGGAATCGATGAATACGACGTTAGTCTCCGTCATCGCACCATGCACGGAATGGTAATGAGCATTAAAATCCTTGGAGTAAAGTGTAGGAGAATGGTCTTCCGATATTATCAATTCTTCAGCCATCTATAAAAGAAAAGCCGGTAAGCCGGCTCTGTTTCAATGTATGCAAACCATTGCCGGAGCATTGGTCTGCATTATGTTACTTGAACAAATTAATATTCAGGATGGAAGATATTCCGGTGTTGTAGGGGCATCCATAACCTCTGTTGCAAGAAGTGGCACCAAAAACAACCACTGCAAGAAGTAAAATAGCAAACGCTTTATTAAAAAGATTCCTTTTATTCATGGTTACAATTTTTATAATAGGAGTACAAAGATATGAAATTTTTACATTCAATAATAACCAAACGAAACATAATGTTCAATTATTCTTTGAATTATTATTTATTTTTTGTGGAGTTTCTCATGGCTTTTATTGATACAATCTTCATTGTATTGAATATCAAACCATTACGGAATATTAAATTTTTTCACAAAAAAGTATTGCAAAATATATTTCCTTCATTATCTTTGCCCCCGCTAACAGCAAAATGACCGATGGTGTAACGGTAGCACAACAGATTTTGGTTCTGTTTGTCAAGGTTCGAATCCTTGTCGGTCAACAAAAAGCCTTCACATGAAGGCTTTTTTCATTTGTCAACAACCCATTTGGCCCAGTAACCAGTAGGCAATCAGGAATACAACAATTGTACCAAGACAGCCACCACCCCACTTCCAGGCTGCCATTCCGGCTACGATAGTTCTAAAGAAAGACATACTATTTCAAGTTATAGGTTAAAAGCGAATAGTAAATAGAGCTAAAAGATTCAATATCAAACATATAGATATCGGATAAGGAAATTTTAGAACAATTTGATACTATAAACCATTTTTTAATAGCAACAAATCATTCGCGATTATGATTCCATGCGAAAAAACATTAACTGTGTATTGGCAATACGTCATTTCCGCTTAATAACAATCATTTCACTGGTGTTGTAATCGGAAGTAAGGACGACTTCATTGTATTTGCCCTTCTCATTGATCCAGCGTATTGCACATGTATTAGGCGGGATCGTTCCAAGATTGTCGGCATAAAGAATCAGATAATTATCCTGCCCTTTGACCAATGGAAGATAAATCCTGATAGGTTCTTTGGTAATCAACTGTTTTTGAAGAATCCATTCGCCATTGAATTTCAATGAGATGGTATCATGATCAAACTCTTGATTATCATACACTTCAATCAGCAGCTTCTCGACATTGGTACTGATGGATTTTTCTTTATCCACCACAACTTTTCGATTTTCATCAACCTCAGGAACATGGTCCACAGCAACTTTCTTTTCTTCTTCCTGAATAGCAGCAGGCCTTATGACCTTAAAGAAATGAGGTCGTTCAAATCCGTAAATATAGTTACCTCCATTTGCTTTAATCCATTCATTACTGCGATCGACTACGCCTGTTCCGTATTTATTGGTTGTACCGGCCAATTGGATATTGTAAAAATAATACGAGCCACCATATAATTCATATTCCTCCGGAGGTGTTTGGCTGGACAAGAATTTTTCGAGATTAGAGATTTGCTTTTTGAGCACGGTCAGCAGCTCATCCAAAACAATGGATTGAGCTTTGGTCAAGCCGGCTTTTTGAAGGCCCGTCGATGCAGTAAGCAGGACTTTAGCAGACTTTATAAGTGATTGTCCTGCCTTGACGGCTTCCGGTGTATTCTCGGCTCTCAACTTATCAAACATATTGTGAAGATCCTTGAGATATGCACTGTAAGGCACGATGAATGCCTTGTAGAATGCGTCATTTTTGTTGACTGAAGGCCCCATCTTTTCAACCAATGCAGACAATTCGTTCCTCTTGGCCTCATAGGCATCAAATTTTAACACACAGGCGTCCAACGCCGCATATACGTTCTTCAGATTGGACATCTTGTTCAGGTCGGTATTGGCGACAAGCGTACCTATGCTATATCTTTCTCTTTCCAAATCATCCAGAATTGCTTTCATATCACCAATGATGGCATTGGCGCTGATTGAGAATTTGGAAGGTAACACAGATGATTCATCCAGCGCAATTGCATATAATTCACTGGGGCTCACCCTGTAAAAAGAACCACTTTTATCGACGAAGATGTTTTCTGGAAAATCCGCATTTGAAAACACGTTGAGTCTATAGTGAGGTAAATTGACCAGTTTGTTTATCTCCTGGTTATACAACTCAAGCAGGCGATGGATGATCAAAAGCCCATGATCACTTTCATTGGCGAATAGAATATAATTATTGACAGCCTTGACTTGTGAAACCTGTTGAGTTGTCTGCCCATTTGCCGACCACATCACAGGCATCAAAATCAAAATCAGTAATAAATGTTTTACGTAATGCACGGAAATATAATTTTTAATGTTTGAGTTTTATAATATTTGCATGATTATTAGATTAATAATTTGTCAAAATCAATCATAATTTTCAACAGAGCTTGACTGCGCCCAAAAATACGCTATTTAATCGTATCGCAAGATATAATGTTATGTTATTGTCTATGCTGCTGTGCATAAATGGCATCAGTCAAAACAAGGTCATTGACGGTATCAACAGCGATGCTCTGCCATTCTGCACCATTATCAGCAAGCATAACCCGGATATTTACACCGTATCCGACATCAATGGGAATTTCAAGCTCTCGGCAAAATCCATCGGTGATACCATCATCATTAGGTACGTAGGTTATGACACACTTATTACAACTCTTCAGGCCGGTAAAATCTATAAATTATTCCCATCCGCTGCAACTCTGAAAGAAGCTGTTATAGTAGCTGATGACGGTCCGGCCATTGCACTGATCAAAAAAGTATTGAAGCGTCGCCAATACCATAACATCCTGAATCTTGACTATTATCAGTGCAGAATATATACAAGAAATACCATTGGGTTCGACACTAATCAGGATTCAGTGGAAATAAAACAGATGAATCAAGTCTTTCGTTATCCTACATCCCTCTTCATATCCGAATCAATCATCGACCGTCAATATGAAAAGAGGGAAAAAGTGTACGAAAAAATTATTGCCTCCGATATGTCCGGTCTTCGTGATGCAGAATTTACAATCTTGCCAGAAGATGTGCAGAGTCTGAATTTCTACAAGGATTATATTTCCATCTTCAATAAAGATTATATCAATCCAATCTCACCACTAAGCTGGTTAAAATACCATTTCAACCTCGATAAGGTATATACGGAAGGTAGCGACACCTTATACAAAATAGATTACTGGCCGAGAAATGTTGGTTTTAACTGCTTCAAAGGGATGATCATCATCTCGGATAATGACTGGGCAGTCCAAAAAATCACGATGATGAACAGCTCAGTGGACCTTTATCCGTTTGTCTTATATCAGGAATATAAAAGAACAAAAAACCGATGGTTCCCCTATAAATTCATTACAGAAGTGAAATTCCCCTCTGCATTCGGCAAGGATTACCCATTCGAAATGAAGCAAACGAATATTTTCGACGATATTGCCTTTCAGCGCCTTCCTTTGAATGCCGGAAAAGTCAATAAAGCGGAATATATGGAAGGGCCGCGATTTCATCTGGACAGTCTGCGTATGATGCCTCTCGACAGGCGAGACAGCACTGCATACGTATTTGGCGACTTTCTGTTTCAAACCGGGCCTTCAGGTTATATTTTACGAAACATGCAGTTTTTTATCAATGGTCAGTTACCTATAGGTCCGGTAGCAATCGATCTTGCCTCCCTATATAGCAGGAATCTGCATGAAAAGAACAGATTTGGAATTGGACTGGTTTCCAGCATGAAAGCTATGCCCCATTTAGGACTCGAAGGCTATGTTGCCTATGGAACTCTCGATAAGCAATGGAAGTACGGCGGAGCAATTGCCTGGTACTTTGACAAGCTACGGACGAGTTACCTTAAATATTCATGGCAAAGTGATATTGAAGGCAATTTATTGTTTCGCTTTAGAAATCAATGGTTTAATCAATATTACAGCAACCTTTTTTCAAAAGTGGAAAAGCATGAACTCAGTTATACGCTGGTCAAAGCTTCCCATACCATGACTCTGTCAGCTGTCCGGGAGAATATCAGACCTTTATTTTCCTATTCCTTTCAAGGCCGCAGCCTTGGTGAAGGAGACAATTATTTAAACAACGAAATATCAGCAAGTTACCAATACATTAAAGGCCGGCAAGTCAATTTCTTCAATACCTATTTTATCACAAGGAATCCAATTTACCCCATCATAAATCTTCGTTTAACAGCCGGACTCAAAGGGCCTACTGACGGTAACTTTGAATACGGAAATATCGAGGCCAATTTCAACAAAATATTCAGGTGGGCCGTCATTGGCAATACCAACCTGACCTTACAGGGAGGTTACACGCTTGGGCAACCGCCGATTTTCAAGCTTTTCAATGCTCCTGGTGCAAGAACGCCATCGTTTACTATCAGTACTCCATATTCCTTTCAAACCATGCCGCCCAATCAATATTTCAGCAGCAAATACTTTAACATCTTTGTCCAACAAGCTATTAGGAGGCTTTTCGCTACCCGATTCTCGGCTCCTGAGCTATTTGTGAGTTACAACGCCGGCTGGGGCAAGCTGGACAGGATGGATGATTATGCAGGTGTACTTATCCAAGATTATCATAAGTTCTTCCATGAGGCAGGGGCAGGTCTGAATTCAATCATCCGGATTCCCATTGCAGATTGGTTTGCATTTGGCATCAACGCCGGCGCTTATTATAATCTGAAAAGCAATCTACCCTTGAAACTTGGAGACAACTTGGCCATCAAGGCAGGCTTTGGTTTCCTCTTTTAGAATGGGTAATTCAAAGCGAGGTTGAATTCCAGATTCCGGAGTCGTTGCCCGAGAGTATTATATGGATTATAACTGCCGTTGATCTTATAAGGATACTTGAGCGGAGTGCCCAAATCAAAACGGAGCACAAAGAAGCTAAGGTCCATTCGTATCCCTGCACCGGTTCCGACCGCAAGTTGATTCCATGGCTTGTCTTTAAGGCGGAATCTCGATCCGGGTCGGCTGTCATCGCTTTGGCTGATGGACCAAATATTTCCGGCATCCAGAAAGATGGCACCTTTGAAGATATAGAACAAGGGGAATCTGATTTCGGACAAATATTCAATCTTCATGTCGCCTGTCTGATAATACGGTCCGTTCGGGAATTTATCCACCTGTATCGGATCAATATAACTACCTGGACCTATTTGTCGGATGGGGAATGCTCGCAAACTGAATGGGCCGCCTATTTCAAATTGTTTCAAATACGGAACTGTATTACTGCTTCCATAGGAATGACTGACGCCAACACCCAATTTGACTGCGCCCAATACACGACCAAATAAAACCCGTGTCGTGGATGCTTCTGTATATATTTTGAAGAATTTGGAAAATTCCACATTGTCAAACAACTTCCATTCAGTACCCGGGCTGAACATTCGATTCAACAAATGGACTTCAAGGCCTGATATCTCGGCATTGACATAAAATTTACGATTCTGACCATAATTGTCATCAGCCGTCTTGTAGATAAAGGTAAAATCCCTTAACAAAAGCCCTGTGAACAAGCGTGGATTCTCGAAACTCTGCTTGAGGAAATAATTGTTTTCGAGCACCTGACTATACAGGCTAAAAACAGCTGGCTTGAAATAATTGATACCCAGATGGTTCCACTTGTATTGATGCTCATTGTCCTGAATAATGTCAAAACCATAAGCGCCATTGAGATTATGATATTTATACCAGTCCTTAAAATTATTATATTCGAAGTCCATGGTAATGTTGGTGGTAACTCTGTCTTCAAGAGTCCTTATGAAACTCATGGGCAGCAATGTGCCCCTTTTCGTATTGATTTTTTTAAGTCCCGACACAATGCCAAGAAAGTCCATAAAGCGAGGGAAAGAAAGGCTGTTCTGGAATTTTATATCGACGCGATTGACCGCCTTGTTGAAGCTTGTTTCATATCCCGCACTCACGTTGGATCTGAGCGCCTCACCACCATTGAAGAGGTTTCTTTTTATGACCGAGGCACCCACCTGACCCAAAATGGTAGCCGGAATAGCGACTGCCGAAGTTCTTAGGTTGACGTAGCTGGCGTCAAGATTGTAGGATATATCCAGTGTTTTCGCCGGAGGCAGGTAGAGGTCCACATTCAGCAAGGTAGTGTCGATATCGTCAACCGTTTGATTGACATTGATATATCGGAAAAGACCAAGCCTGTTCAACTGGCGATAAGTCCTGGTAAAGTTGGCTTTTGAATAATAATCTCCACTTTTCAAATAGACATATCTCAGTATGGTGGATGGCTTTACCCTGAATTTCGGATTGATCTGCAGGAATCGATAATTATTGATCGTTGTATCCAGATTATACAGTTTGCTGTAGTTTTGATCGAAATCACTGTGGATATTCACCCGACCAATTCGGTACTGCTGCACTATCCTTCTGTCGTCAGTCTCATTCATCCTGAATGCTACATCCACCTGATGCCCAACACTATCTGCTATCAGAGGGCCAATCAGGCTTGGATCAAAGAAGTAATAACCATTGTTGAACAGGATATCGGAAACTCTGTTCTTTTCCAATTGGTAGTTGACATCAGAAACGACCTCTCCACTTTTCAAGACAGTTTTATTCCAAAATTTGCTCAGGAAAATGGAGATGTCCGGTTCTTTAATTTCGAACGTAACATCCCGGAAGTAATATCTCTCTTTGGGAATTGCGATATACTCAACCTTACCGAATTTACCCTTAATCGAAGTTTTAAACTTAACCTCAGCATCAAAATATCCTTCCTTTTTCAAAAAATTGGTCAGATTGACCCTTGTTTTCTCTATTTGTAGCGAATCAAAGTAAACCGGTTCCTGCGAGATGATGTTGTAAAAGAAACGTTTCACCCCACCGGCCGAATCAATTTTACCCTGGTTTTTGAAATAGGAATACACTGCCTCCCGCTTGAAAGGGACAGTATTCGTAAGATACACGAGCCCTTCCTTCAATCTGGTATTCTCCCCTTCTTTAAATTCACCTTTTACAACAACTGATTCCTTTGTAAGTAAAATCTGGTGAGGTCCAAGAAATTTGGAAACGCTACAACTACTCAATAGCAACACTGACGACAGAGTCACCAAAAAAAGAATATATTTGCAGAGAAACCGATACAAGCGTACAAGTTAATGATCAACGAATTACTTTCCAAAAATCATGCAAAGATTCTTTCTTCGCTTCATCTGAAAAAATTTAGACAAAAGTATCAATTATTTGTAGTTGAAGGAGAGAAAAGTGTCGGAGAATTAATTACTTCTGCTCCCGGATTGATTAAGGAGCTGATAGTCAGAAAAGGCGAAATTTTGGATTATTTAAAATTCGGGGATTTCAACACGTTTCAGGCTGATGAAAACCAGATGGCCAAGATCTCGACCATGTCCACCCCTCCAGGCATCATTGCTGTCTGTAAATCAAACAGTTACATGAGTATAAAAGAGCCTAACTCAGGTGGTTTCGTCCTCTATCTGGACGATGTGAGGGATCCTGGTAATGCCGGAACCATCATCAGGACTGCTGAATGGTTTGGCTTCAGGAAAATTTTCTTTTCGCCGGGCAGCATTGATCTTTTTCATCCCAGATTGATTCAGGCAACGATGGGAAGCTTTTTCAGGATATTTTGCCGCGAAATGGATGACCAGTCCATGTCAGATCTGCCCCGGCCCTGGATTGGAGCCACGCTGGATGGACAATCCCTTGCCGAATTCACCTTTCCCAAAGTCGGGACTCTGTTTGTAGGCAACGAATCCAATGGCATGCGGAGGGAATTGATCGACAAACTGGATTTCAGTGTTCGAATTGATGCAGCGGTCAACAACCATGCCGAATCGCTCAATGTCGGAATGGCCACTGCCATATTGATGTACGAAATATCAAAGGGTAAATGATTGCTCGATGAAATCCCAAAACATGATAATAAATCATTCAGATTATGTCCTTTGGTTCGGTATTTCCCGGGATTCAATACATTTGCAAGCGTTGATACAGCGACTTCTCCTAAGGAAGAGCAACCATTCCATTACCTTGTTCAAAATTTAATACCTTTACTCCATAATAATTCATTTATGCCAGGAATAACCGGTAAAATAATAACGAGCGAACACACATTGACCGTCAGATTCAACGAGGTCGATTCCATGGGCATCGTCTGGCATGGCAATTATGTCCAATATCTTGAAGATGCACGGGAAAATTTCGGAATGCAACACCATATCGATTATCTCACAATCGCGTCCTATGGTTATCAGGTACCGGTAGTGGACATGAGTTTGAAATACAAAAAACCATTGCGTTATGGCGATTCCATCAGGATTGTTTCGACATTCATTGATACGAAAGCAGCCAAAATAATTTTCAGATATGAAATTTTCAATGAAACTACCGGAGAGTTGTGCACCACAGCCGAGACTATCCAGGTTTTCATAGACCTGAAGGGAGAACTTCAGGTAGTTTTACCATCCTTTTTTACAGATTGGAAAATAAAAGTCGGGCTAATATAATATCTGAATTCAATGGATAAGGCATACTGCATCGGAGGCGCAATAGTGAATGGCTGGGGATCAGACATCGACATCCATTGGAATAATCTGCTGGATAACAAGACATCACTCAAAGCCTTTACCCTGCCTGATGGATCGAGCACCCATGCTTCCTATCTTGATGAAAGTAAGTGGAATGAACTGAAGGCGAGATATGGCCAACAATATACCAAAGCAGCCCTGTTGTGCATCGAAGCGATTGAAAAAGCCACGGGCAAGCTGAATATAGATTGGAACACGACTTCAATCATCCTCGCAACTACTAAAGGAGATATAGACCTTTATTCCACCGGAAATTCAAAAAACCAAAATTTACCGGCATTTTTTCCACATCTTGCCACTCAAATAAATGCGCATTTCAAGCCACAAAGACCCTCAATGATCATTTCTAATGCATGCATTTCCGGCAGTCAGGCCATCCAGCACGGTGCCTCAATGGTCAGACAAGGCTGTGCTGAGACTGTCGTTGTTTGTGGCGTGGACTTACTGACTTTGTTTACCTTGCAAGGATTTCAGTGTCTAAAAGCATTGAGTGACAAGCCTGCCAAACCTTTCGACAAGGACAGGAACGGAATCTCGTTGGGAGAAGCTGCTTCCGCCTTAGTGATAAGCAATAGACCAAGGCCATTCAAGGATATGTCAGTCGTAGAATGTACCTGTGGTGTTACGACCAATGATGCCAATCATATCAGCGGACCGTCTCGCACCGGAGAAGGCTTATACAATGCAATCCTGGCTGTAATCCGGAAAATGGAATATAGGCCGGATGCAATATCACTCCACGGGACCGGAACTTTGTTTAACGACGACATGGAATCAGTAGCCTTGCAACGCTCCGGCTTTGATTCAATAGACTGTTTCGGTGTCAAAGGGGCATACGGGCATACCCTGGGAGCTGCTGGTATACTGGAAAGTGTATTGTGCATCTACTCGCTTTGCACTAATATCATACCTCCAACCCCGGGATTCGATCTGTCGGGAACGACCATTCCTTTAAAAATCACCAAAGCCCCGGTGAATAAATCCCTGATTACCCTTCTCAAGTGCACATCCGGGTTCGGTGGCGGGAATTGTGCACTTATGTTTCAAAAAATTACGGCGTAACATGAGGTATCTGGAGGAAGTGTCCAACATATTGCTTGAACTTGAAGGTGAACCGGAACTAATCACCGATCAGCTCATTGAAATTTATCGAAGCAGGGAGATAAAATATCCCAAATTCTTCAAGATGAATCTATTATGCAAATTGGGCTTCATCGCTTGCGACCTTTTATTGGAAAAATGCCCGGATGTCTTGACTGCCGAATCTAACGAAGTGGCTACCATCTTCTTCAACAAACATGCTTCTCTTGCATCGGATCATTTTCATCAACATAGCCTGGAGACAGGCGAATTGCCAAGTCCGGCTGTATTTGTCTATACATTGCCCAATATTCTGAATGGTGAGTTATCCATCCGATATGGTTGGTCAGGCTACAACGCCTTTTTCGTAATGAATGCAAAGGAGGAAGCGGAGCATATCCCGGAACAAGCCTACTTTTCACAGCCTTTCAAATATTGCATTTCAGGCTGGGTGGATACCGATTTGCCCAATCATCAGGCTATTGCCGACCTCAAGGTTTACAAGGCAATCAATCATCCATAAAAAGGTATCACAAATAAACATGCTCGATCCCGGCAGAAGTAATTCTACTGACAATCTTTTCCTTAATAAAGCCATACAGGGAGGAATCATTTTCAAAATCCCTGTCCTTCAGGTGGAATATCATAACAGGAGAATCGTTCTGTGAAGTAAGATAAGTCAGGTATGAATTGGAAATAGAAGCAAGATATTCTCCGGAGATATTTTGCTCAAAGCTCCTGTTGCGTTTTCTGATATTCTTCAACAGGGCATCCACAGGCCTGTGCAGATATACGATCAATTCCGGGTGAATCAATTGGTTATCGAGTTGTTGATACAATTTATAGAAAAGGGCATATTCGCGGTCATCCAGATTTTCCCGGGCAAAAAGTACAGTTTTGTGAAATATGTAATCCGAAATGACGGTTTCGTGAAATAGGTTACTGACGCTCAGCTCCAGTTGCATCTGCTTATGGCGTTCTGACAAAAAGAAAACCTCGACCGGGAAGGCATACCTTTCTTTGTCTTCATAGAATGGTGGCAGAAAAGGGTTCTCGTCGAATTGCTCCAGCAAGGTAAGAGCATCAAATTCTCCCGCAAGCATTTTGGTCAGCGTCGTCTTACCACTGCCAATGTTGCCTTCTATGCAAAAATACCTATATGGAAGAAACTCTCTCATTCTATAATACACACTTCACCGGTATCTCTACACTCATCATACAATTCCCAGATCGCTTTATGGAATACCGGATGTATCCAATCAGGGATAATATCCAATAAAGGAGTCAATACAAAGCTGCGCTCATGCATTCTCGGGTGGGGAATGGTCAACTTATCCGTGTTCATGACCAAATCATCATACAACAGAATATCTATATCCATAATTCGGTCCTCCATCTTTCCCGGTGTACGGACCCTGCCCATATTTGCTTCCAGCTTGTGAATCTTTTCCAACAATTCCATTGGAGAAAGTGAAGTCTCCAAAGAAACTGCCATGTTGAGAAAATCATGTTCCGACCGAAATCCAACCGGTTCAGTGGAATAGATCCTTGAAACCATTTCCTCCGACTTGGACCATCTACCTATTTCGGTCAATGCCGTCTGCAAATGCTTTTGTCGGGGTTCGATATTGCTTCCGAGTGACAGAACGATCCGGGCCATTTCAATGAATTTAATTTGTATATAGAAGATGATTGGAAGTATCCATAAAATTATGATTAAAGGGAACTTACTTCTTTTTTATAAGCCGGACATCAAATATCCGGTAGTAAAGAGTATCTCCGGGTCCCACCTTATTCTTTTCATCCTGAAGAGTATAACCACTGACCTGCACGACTGTGGACCGATCCTTTCTCTCGCCATTGTTGTATCTAACGCAACATATTCCTTTCATAGTCATGGTATCCGCTTGACGTTGAGCCTTATAGGTCAATACTTGCGTAATTAAATCCTTGGAAAATGTATATTCCGAACCCGATAAGGAATATTTGGCGTCAAGGACAACTTCAGTTATACCATCCCGATACTTTCCCTTGATCTCAGACTGGTCAGGGCCGAGTAATTTGATATACTCCACCTGATTTTTGGCAATGTGCATCTGCTCATTCAGCTCATTTTCCCTTTCAAAAGCAAGATATTCCTTATCTGATCCGTCGTTGGTATAGATGTGCGTGGGAGTTTCGTTCCGAACCTCCAGAAAATTGAATTCCACCGGAAATTTATCCAAAAACGGTCCATAGCCCTCATCATCCTTACAACTTGAGCAAGAAGAAACGGAAATTATCAATAAGAGAACAGGCCAATAAAATTTATTCATTCAAAACAGATTTTTGCGAAGGTAAATTTTTATTCATTAACTCAAAAATGCGAAATAGGTTTACTACAGAATAAAAAGGAAACAGAAGCCCATCTGCTAAGCTTTTAGCCAAATAAAATTACTATTGAACATCAATGAAAACTATAAAATGGTATTCCCTGACTTTCTTCCAATTTCATACACCTTTTCAATGATTTCGACGACTTTCATGCCTTCTACGGCATTGGTATCTATGGCATTGCCTCCGGATAAGGAATCTATGACATTCCGAATCATCAGCCGATGAGTTTCGTTGTTGTCGAGAGCCGGAAAGGTATTCTCAATCTGGGGGACACACTCGCAATACTCAATTTTCTCAAGGTATTGTCCGCCAATTTTTACAGCGCCATGACTGCCCATGATCTGAACACTGCTTCCAATATTTCCCATTGGAGCATTGATACTATACCTGAACATACCTCGTGCACCAGTTGCCGTCCTGAAAGTAAACAGCCCATTATCCTCGATCTCAGGAACATAATCGTGAGCGCGGTTACTCATGTCGGCTCCAATCACCTCGATATCTCCGAATAACCAGTAAATAAGGTCAACAAAATGAGAGAACTGAGTAAATAAAGGTCCTCCATCCAATGTAACACTACCCCGCCACCCATGTTGCTGGCCACTTTCCGAGATATAATATCGTCTATCCCTGTTCCAGAACAAGTTGATATCGATTTCATTAATATTTCCCAGGATATCGCTACTTATCAGCTGCTTGAGGAATTTGGCATTAGCGGTATATCTGTTCTGCATGACGCAAAAAACCTTGACATGCCGCTTCAACGCGTGGAAAATGACTTTTTCAGCGTCGTTCTTACTCAGGCTCATCGGTTTTTCGATGACAACGTGCTTTCCGGCTTCAATGCATTCAATGGCATGGCTGGCATGTAGTCCATTGGGAGTACAGATGTTAACAACATCCAATTCAGAGTGAGCAGTCAACAACTGAGCTATATCGGCATACACCGGGATTCCGTTTACTTCCGACTGATCCAGATAGGGATCACAGATACCGACGACTCTTGCCTCCGGATGAGATCCGATGGAATCAAGATGTTTCTTTCCGATATGCCCAAAGCCGATTAGTCCAAAGTTTGTCTCCATATAAAACAATGCAAAAGCGGCGTAATATTAGAAAAAAATGAGGACAATCAGTATCCGGAAATTGAATGGAACTATTGGACACATTTCTCCGGCTTTCTGAAACACCATGGAGCAATGGGATTGGGATCACTCCAAAGACCTACACGTTTGTGCCTGGCCTCTACTTCCAGGTTGTTCAAAACCGGTGATTTATCATATTTCTTAAAATGCCATGCCATCCCGGCCTTCAATAGCTCTTCAGATAAATCCTTACCATTATATATGACTCTCGCAACAAGCCTTCCATAACGGTCCATTTTATTTTTTTTCACGGTAACTACCTTTCCAAAGCAAAAGTCAGATGTAAATTCATTAGCTTTATTACCAAATGCTTGCTTTTTCTCCGGGCAGTCTATGCCATCAACTCTGATCTTAATTTGGGTTTTATCCACCAAAACGGTTAAAGTGTCACCATCGGAAATACCGATAACTTTTGCGGTAAATTGATCAGGAATTTGAAAAAAGAATGTAAAAACTCCTAAAAATATAAGTATTTCTTTCAATGGTAACAAATTTTACAAGGCCTCCGTTTTCGATCAACAGCCTTATCCTTTGAAATGTTTAATATTTCTCCTTTACAACTATTCAATCCACTGCATTTTCGGTTGCTATGATAAGCATAAGCTTTCTTCCCGTCACAAATCCAAACTGAATTCCCTTGGTATTCAAGGTCATTGGTAAGATCCGCTAAATAAGTTTCTCCTTGAGATCGATTCCCGGAGTCAACAGCTGAAATTCTGGAGGAATTATAGCCGAATAAAAACAAGAATAGAGTTACCGACAAAAGGGATGAGATATTTTTCATTGTAGCAAGAAGCTTTTTGATGTTAAATACAAAGTTAAATGATATGGAAGTGAAAAAATAGCAAAAGCAAAACAAAATATCCAGCTATTCATATTTTTATAATACAGATTAATTGATAAATTTTAATAATCAACTTTCGGCAATATATCTATTTTCCAAATCCAAATAATTCTATATATTTATTTTGCGAATGTATATATTTTTAGCATATTTGCAAGGATCAATAAATATTTAAAGATTAAATTGTCCTGTATTAAAAATAATATATACATTTGCTTCATTCTTGAAGAATCGGGCTCATGCACTTTCTTATGTTGTAATCTATAATTAGTAATTTGAAAGAAGCATAATGGCACGGTTCCGCCAAAGAAAACTATTATAAAAGGACGTATCAAAGGATGGTCCGAAACAATTGAGTAATGAGACAACCGATTTTTAACTACAAAATCAAAATTATGCTATGACATTATTAACAACATTATTTACTGTACAAAACTTTGCAGCAATCACCTCATTCATTGCTGCTGCGCTCGTTGTAGCAGTCGTTATTTTCCTGATAGTTACTTCACAGGAAGATGAAGACAAGGCATCTGCAAAACACAAGGTGTACGGTCTTAGAGGCAAATACTTCTTTGTACTGGTCATCCTCATCATTTCGGGCTTGTTTACATCGCTGAGGATGTTGCCTTATGACGCGCCTCAAGGCAATCCTGACCAAATTGTAAGTGTGGTGGCCATGCAATGGGCCTGGAAGATGGCAGAGGGCACGATGGATAAAAGCCCTCAGGAATTTGAAGGCACCAATGAAATTACCCTTCCTTCCGGAAAGCTGATACAATTCAATGTCACGTCTGCCGATGTCAACCACAACTTTGCCGTGTACAATACCAAGGGGGATATAGTGGCTCAGACGCAAGCGATGCCGGGTTATACCAACAGACTATTTTTTACATTTCCCAACGAAGGAGAATACCACATTTTATGTCTGGAATACTGTGGACTTGCCCACGGCTTTATGATCGGAAAAATAAACGTAAACTAAAAACAAGCATCTGATGAAAGAATTAAGTTCTGTCGAAATAAACGGACAAAGAAAACTTGTCAAGACCTGGACCATCACCTTCCTGATCCTTTTCCCTGTTATGATTACCTTGGGACTATTGATGCGTCTTAATCAGGGTGAAGTCATCGATCTCGGTATTGATAATTTTTATGTCATCATGACCCTGCATGGATTGGGTATGGCAGGGATTCTGTATAGTATGGCATTTGCCGGGCTTTGGTACCTATTAAGCAAGAAATATGTCAATTTGAATCTTAAGACCGGTTACTTTGTGTACTTCGCTGTACTGATCGGTGTTGTCGGCGTCACAATTTCCACTTTAATCGGAAAGTTTGGTGCCGGTTGGTATCTCTTGTATCCGCTTCCTTTCAAAGGTACATTCTGGTCCAGCTGGTCCACCTTATTGATTATTATTTCTCTGATAATTTTGGGCGTAGCATGGCTGATAGGAAATATTCATGTTGTATTTGCCTTGGCCCGTGAATATGGTGGACTGGGCAATATCCTCGGTTGGCAATACTTCGGAAAAAAAGAACCGGAAAGAGAATTGCCGCCGGTCGTGCTGATTTCAGCAGTCAGCCTTATTCCCGGTATTCTGGCATTCATCGCAGGAGCCATCTTCCTGATCATGTACCTCTTACAGAATTTTGAACCGGGGCTCACATTTGACAACCTTTTGGTCAAAAACCTGATCTTTTTCTTCGGCCACACACTGGTCAACATTACGCTATACTGCTGTCTAGGCTGGGTTTATACCATCATGCCGGAGTACACACACCGCGACTGGAAAGTCAACAAACTATTGGTTTGGGCGTGGAGTGGGACCTTCTTCTTTATCCTGTTTGCCTATTTCCATCATTTATACATGGATTTTGCGCAGCCTAAAGGATTGCAGTATGCAGGACAGCTGGCCTCTTATTTCAGTGCCATTCCGGCAACGGCAGTAACCATGTTTGGTATGATTGCACAGGTATATCACGCCAAGTTGAAATGGAGCATTGTGCCGCTTTCCTTCCTGATGGGTGTAGCAGGATGGGCAATTGGAGGATTTGCAGCAGTTGTTGACTCCACCATAGCCTTGAATAAGATTCTTCACAATACACTTTGGGTGCCGGCACACTTTCATACTTACATGCTGGGTGGCGTGGTGCTGTTTATCCTTGGATATCTCTTCTATATCACACATGATAAGGAGGAACTACTCAAGAATAATATCGCCAAATTTGGCTTCTGGTCGTTCCTTCTCGCTGCTCACGGCTTCCTGGCATTCTTCTATTCCGGAGGTTTGTACAGCATACCAAGAAGATATTCAGACTATAAGGGCATACCGATGGAAGAAACACACAATATTGGTGCCAATATCGCAGCAGTATCGACCATTTTCATCAGTTTCGTATTGATTGGATTGTTAATAATGTATATTTCTTTGTTCAAGAAATTAGTGGCAAAGAATAGTCAGGAGGGACTGATCTGAGGACTTATTCGCGAATAATTTTTTACAACAAGGATACTGTCATTAAATGAGAAAAGTATTTATTCCAATTCTTTCATTGCTCCTTTGCCTGACAGTAATCGGTGTCTGGACCCTGGGTTTTTCATCCTTTACCATTTTTTCATACACTTTGAAAAAGGCGGGTGACCTACCCAGGGTCTTTCCCGATATCGAGTTGATCAATCATGAAGGCAAGGTATTTCACCCCGATGAAATCGACAAATATAAACTCATCAATTTCGTATATCTCAATTGCCCCTTCGTCTGTCACAAGGTCAACAACCGTCTCGAACAGATCTACAATAAATTTGACAAGGCCTTAGTCCCGGACAAACTTGAATTTCTGACTGTCAGTTTTGACGTGAAGAACGATGATGTCAAGAAGATCAAAAATTACCGCAAACTGTTTAAGGGCGATATCTCCGGCTGGTCTTTTGCTCTACCCTACCAAAGCAATGAAGCTGCATTTACTGACTTCCTGCACAACCTGGGAATCTGGAAATATACCGTGCCCTCTAACGGACTGATCAATCACTCGATATACATCTTTCTTGTCAACCGGCAGAATCAGATAGTCAAGGTTTTCGACCCTGCTAGAGAAAGCGATGATGTGATAATCCAAGGAATAACGCAGTGCCTGAAAGAAAAGTCCTGATACCAATATTGATCCTTTTAAGCCTGTTGTTTTGGGGACTGTCATTCCCACTGAATGAATGGCTCAGTGAAACCATGCCCAGACATCAACTGATTCAATTGCCTGCAATGTATGTCTTAGGTCTGATAGCGGGTTTTGCTATGACCCATCGGGTAAAGCCGGATGTGCCGTGGAGTATAGCCATATTGATCTTTGTCATGTTTTCCATCATGTTTTGGATGATACCCCACTCGATCGATTATGCAGTTATCAGCCCCGGTTTCAACCGCATCATGCACTGCAATATGGTTTTGGCAGGTTTCTTCACTGTTGTTTCCATACGACATACCATCCCTGAAGTTAAAATCATCTTCCTGGGCATGGTTGCAGCTATGATCATTGCCAGCGGCATCGCATTGCTATCCTTCAATATATTGCTCTGCAGTGCATTCACCATCGAACAGCAAAAGCAAACCGGCACATTACTAACCATACTTGGCATAGCCTTGTATTTTTTCATGGCCTACATACTTTTTTCAAGCCTTTCGGGAAAGTCCAGACATAGGTAATTCCTTATCCCTTATCTATCAACCGGTAAACTTCCTTGAACTATCCATCATTGACACATAATTTACTAAGAGCTGCCATATTAATATTAAATTGATATAGCAAATAAAGCCCTTAATGCCTGATTTTCAACATATTTATTTTATATTTGTCAAGTCGTAATACGGCGAATACCGATACAATGCAAATCATAACTATCCTCAAACAGTAAAAATAAGGCCGCAAGTAAAACTTTCGGTAAAATGCTGTAGGGATTGCGTGTATCAAAAGGACTTTCACTCAGGGAAGCTGGCGTACAGATAGCCCTTGATCAGACTATTCTACGTAAGATAAAACGCGGAGACGGAATGCCGACCCGAGGCCGGGTAATAACTCTTTCTGAAATTTATGAAGAACAGAAAAATGATATGATTATTGCCCGGTTGAACGGTTCAGTAGCAAGAGATAAGAGTTATGGGATAAGGCAAAATTTTTTAATACGTAAACATCTTTCCTAATAAAAGCATTTATCAATTATAAAATTTACTAATGTATAATAAAAAAACATAGTAAAATATAATGCTCTTTTAGGGTTATTTGGCTAGATTCATATTTTTTAACCCAATAAAAAATTCATCAAAACATGATTGACTTTATAGGCGACATCCACGGTTACGCTCATAAACTTGAAGAACTGCTCAGAAAACTAGGATATCACAAATCGAACGGAGCTTATTCCCATCCAGAACGAAAAGTATTGTTCGTGGGCGATTACATCGACCGAGGGGAACAAATCAAGGAAACACTCGAAATCGTCCGTGCAATGGTTGAAAGCGGAAATGCCATTGCATTGATGGGCAATCACGAGTACAATGCCTTGTGCTTCCATTTTCAGGAAAGTGATGGTGGACATCTGAGAAAACACCTGATAAAAAACATCCTTCAGCATTACAAAACATTGAAACAATTCATGAATAAACAGGAAGAGTATGAAGAATATCTGGATTGGTTCAAGACCCTGCCCCTTTATTATGAATCAGATGGATTCAGAGCCGTCCATGCGTGCTGGGACAACAAAAACATAGAATATTTGAGAAAAACGTTGGTCAATGACCGATTGACCGATGAACTGATCTATGAATCGGTAAAGAATGGAACAATGTTGAACGATTCTTTGGAACAAACACTGAAAGGTAAGGAGTTGAAAATGCCGAATGGATTGAATTTCGAAGATAAGGATGGTATTATTAGGTCTGAAATACGGATAAAGTGGTGGGAAGATCCGGCAAAGATGACGTATAAAAGTATTTGCATCCATCCGTTGGATAATTTGCCTGAAGAATCGGTTGAGACAGGCGAATCACTTTCATCGGATTATTACAGGGATGACAAAATTGTATTCTTCGGGCATTACTGGCTTAAAGGCGAGCCGTCCATATTCAAAAAAAATATTTGTTGTCTGGATTACAGTGTAGCTGGCAAAGGGAAATTAGTTGCCTACCGTTGGAGCGGAGAGAAAATACTGGACAATAACAACCTGATATATGTGTAAAAAAAATCATGTTAATCTCGCAGCAGATACTTTTTAAACGTGTCCGGAAAAGATGTGGAGGATGATAGTATCGTGCTGAATACTTCTCCCTTATGCATACAAGTTGATTTCAAGCTTTAATAGCCACAAATGCTAATTTTTTGCAACTCAATGCGAATTTTGTTGTTTAAATTTGGACTTTTTCTAAATAAGGAGTTAAATAAATAACGATATATTTGTCTCTAATGTGAAATGGTTATACATTTGCGGCCGAAAGTCCAATAAATAGAGGAATTTTAAGCCCCAAATAAATTTATTATCAACTCATAATCAATAAATATTAAAAAAATGGAAAATAAGGAAATCTGGCTCGAATCATTGATAACAGCAACTCCACAGGAAGGACGTGAACTGGCAATCAAAATGTCCAGAAAGACAATCGCCGCCATACAGACAGATCCTGAAGCCAGGAAAAAGCTCAGACCGGACTATGCCAATGATACAGCTCAGTTGATTGCATCTGCCAATGTGGTCGCTATCGAGTTTCAGACTATAGCTCAGGCAAACAACTATTGGAAGAAATAAGCTAGAATCGCCGAGGCGAGATTTAATTTCAATCCGAATTTGCAAAACCAATAATTGGTTGCGCGATTGGAAGAAATTTTTTGTTAGTAACCAATTTGAGGACATATAAGTCTTAATTTTGAAAAACCCCTATAATTTTAACAAATCCGGATAATATCCGTATAGATATATAGCAATGGAAGTAACAGATTTTACAAAAGCCCAGGGCCATTGGATCTTAGCCAAAATGGGAAAAAGAGTTCTCCGGCCGGGAGGAAAAGAGCTGACGAAGAAGTTAGTTTCTGAACTACACATCAATCATGATGATGACCTGGTGGAGTTTGCGCCCGGGCTTGGTTTTACAGCCAATCTCGCCTTGGACCAATCTCCGCACTCTTATGTCGGTGTGGATGCAGACGAGGACGCTGTCAGCGAACTCAAAAAACACATCAAGGGCAACAATATCAAATTTCAGATAGGAAATGCCGCAGAAACTCACTTACCCGAAGCATCCAAGAACAAAGTATTTGGAGAAGCCATGCTGACCATGCATGCCGACCACAGGAAATCTGATATCATCAAGGAAGCGAGAAGGATACTTAAGAAAGGAGGCCTTTACGCTATTCATGAACTAGGGCTGGTAGATGTGGATGATTCCCTCAAAAGCGAGATACAAAAGGAACTGGCTTTAGCTATTAAAGTTAATGCCCGCCCCCTCACGGAACAAGAATGGAAAGAATTGTTGGAAAAAGAAGGTTTCAAGGTTAATAAGGTATATACCAATGGAATGTTTTTGTTGGAATATGGGCGGATCATAGACGATGAGGGATTTTTTAGGACATTGAAAATCGGATACAACATCCTTACCCACCCGAAGGCATTGAAAAGAATTCTGGAAATGAAAAAAATATTCAGAAAATATCAACGACACATGAATGCAATTGTTATAATTGCTGAAAAGCTGTAATAAATAATAAACACATCATCATTATGAACATAACTAAAGAGAGTATCATCGGCGATCTCGTAGCTCACGATTACAGGACAGCTGCCGTTTTCAAAAAAAATAAGATCGATTTCTGTTGCAATGGCAACCGAAGTATCGAAGATGCGTGCGATAAGAAAAAGATCGAAAGCGATGGACTGATAGAACAATTGCAGGTGGCAACCGCACAGACCGGGTCATCAAGCATTGACTTCAACTCCTGGCCTTTAGATCTGTTGGCAGATTATGTCGAAAAGACGCATCATCGCTATGTAGATAATAAGATACCTGAGATTATACCATTTTTGGATAAAATAGTACGCGTCCATGGCGACAGACATCCTGAATTGCTTGAAATCGCTCAGTTATTTAAGGAATCTGCAGGTGAATTAAGTGCTCATATGAAGAAGGAAGAGCTTGTACTATTCCCATATATCCGTAAAATGGTCGCTGCCAAGCAAAAAGGCGAATCCGTAAGCGCACATTTCGGCACCGTACAGAACCCGATCCAGAACATGATGCATGAACATGACACGGAAGGAGAGCGTTTCAGGAAGATTTCCGACCTCAGTAACAACTATACACCACCCGCCGACGGATGCACAACATATAAAGTTACATTTTCTATGCTAAAAGAATTTGAAGATGACTTACATTTGCACATTCATTTGGAGAATAACATACTTTTCCCCAAATCTATAGAACTGGAAAAGACGATTTAACCGTTTAATCATATTTAATAACAAAACTTAATTTAACTAAAATGAAAAAAATTATTTTTCTTTTCGCTGTGACATTGTTTTTTGCATCTTGCGGTGGTAACAGTTCCGCACCTGCTACTGACGAAACTTCAACTGAAGCTACAACCGACGAGGGTGCAGGTGATGAGGCAACTGCTGACGCTGATGATGCCAATACCGCTGAAGTTACCATCAAAGGTGACGATGCAATGAAATATGACATCAATGAGATCAAGGTAAAAGAAGGACAAACCGTACACCTTACTCTTGTACACGCAGGTAAAGCTCCTGTTGCTGCAATGGGTCATAACTGGGTACTGTTGAAGCCAGGAACTGATATGGAAAAATTTGCTACTGCAGCTATCAATGCTAAAGATAATGATTATATCCCTGCTGACATGGCCGGTGACGTTATAGCTCACACAAAGACCATCGGAGGCGGTGAGACTACTGACATTGAGTTTACAGCTCCTGCAAAGGGCACTTACGATTTTCTTTGCTCTTTCCCAGGCCACCACGCCACAATGAAGGGTAAGTTTATCGTTGAGTAATCAATGAAATGATATTTTCTCTTCAGTAAAATTCTGTTAAACATAGGTTTTTGTGAAAGAAGAGAAATAACAAAATAATTTAGCGGTATGTATTAGAATGCATACCGCTTTTTTTATTTTATAAAATCCACCGGAAAACAAACAAGGCCCCTCCCCTCTTACAACTAGACTAACGGGTCTTTACGATTCAATGCCGATAAAAAAAACTTCTAAAGAGTTGGCATTCATACAACTATTCATATAAATTCAACATGAAAACACCTAATTATTTAAGAGCTTCGATAAGAAGTTGAAGAATTCGCTCTTCATCAACATGCATCTCTATACTTCCGCGCTCTGTGTAGGACATTTTACCGGTTTCTTCAGAGACGACAAAGGTCTTGGCATTGCTCACCTCACTGATACCCAGAGCAGCTCTATGCCGCAATCCCGCACTTGGTGGCACATTGATATTATCAGAAACTGGCAGAATGCAACTGGCCTTGATGATTCTGTCTTTTTGTATAACCATGGCTCCATCATGTAGGGGGCTTTCCTTATTGAAGACACTCAAAATCAACTGTTTGGTAACCGAGGCGTTGAGTTCGATTCCGCTATCTTCAATACCCGGATAGACAATATCCTCAACAATGACGATCAACGCTCCTGTCCTGTCTTTCGACATTCTAACCATAGCAGAATAAATCTGAGTGACGACGGGGTTCTCTCCATCCTCCGTTTTAATGACTTTATGCAAAAGGCGACGAATAAGGCTAAAATTCCCCTTCATGGCATTATTGCCCAATACAATTAAGAACTTCCGGATTTCAGGCTGGAAAATGATGATAATTGCTATTACACCTACACTGATAAACTGACCCAAAATCGTTGAAAGCAGGTCCATTTTAAGCAATGTAACAAGTCGCCAGGTTACAAAAAGCGATATGATACCTACAAATATGTAGATAGCAAGCTTACCTTTCAACAATTTATATATCTGAAATATGATAAATGCTACAATGCAAATATCAAGGATGTCCCATATACGGACTTTCAAAAAACCTATTTCAAAAAGATAATCTATGACCTAATGATTTGTTACCAAGTATCAAAAATAAAGAAATATTTTAATATCTGAAAAAGTAGAAAATGTAATCATACTGACCAATAAAATTAGATCTCATAACTTAGTCAAGTATTTTGCCTTAAAAAATTATTATGTTTGCAATCAAATCGTACAAAGGGGATTAGCCAAACTCGAGCTTGTATCCCGATTGTATATAAAAGATTATGATACTATGTTTCTGGTAGATAATAATTTACATAAACTATTTTTATTGTTATTATTTGCGTTTTCGCTGCCTGCATTGTCCGCACAGGTAGTCAAAATGAATCCACAAGGTGAAAGAATTGTGGTTTTTGATGATGGATCCTGGCGATATTATGATGCGTCAGACTCTCTTCTGCTAAAATCCCAGGAACAAGCTGAAAAGGAAAATAATAGAAAAGTTGTAGCATCAGACCAATCTTCACAAAGTAAGACGCAACAATCACCTAAAAAGAAAACAACCTCCACTCCTACGCCGATAGCCGACTCAGACAGATTCATTCCCGCTTACAACTGTGTATATACATTCTCCGGGACGGATGAATACTCAAAGAAAAAAAGGGTTGACTTAAAAAAAGAAATCCTATTTGAATACACAGACCCGGAGGTAGCCGGATTCTTGAAAGGCAGGTCGTACGTAACTTGTGAAGCTGGTCTCATTGAATTCGTAGGGAATATCAGGGTACTTACCATCAAAATCACCATAGTCAGTAGGATGGCACGCGCTGAATACGGTTATCTCAACAGCAATTCTCTCATGAGTATTAAACTACTCAATGGAGAAGTGGTAAATCTATTTGCAGAAGGCGGCGACATTGGACAAATAGACAACGAAAACAATATTACTACATATAAAGCCAGTTTCGGAATATCATCGGAATCTCAAAAAGTGTTGAGCAGTTCGCTTATAGACAAGATTAAACTGGTATGGTCAACAGGCTATGAAGAATATCCTGTGACAAATATTGATTTTTTTATGAACCAACTGGGCTGCCTTAATAATAAATAACTGCAAGAACCATGTTAGGACTGAAATTACCGACCGACCCACGCTGGGCTGACCTCACAGCGATATCGACGGAAGCTATCCTTACCGACCACGCATATTGTGAGCAAAAAGCCGCATTGTCGATGATATCCCTCATCCAGCAATATCCGGAAGAACAAAACATAGTCGATGAACTGGCTCCCGTCGTGACTGAAGAATGGGGGCACTTCAGAAGTGTTTTAGCAATGCTTAAGAAAAGAGGATTGCAACTCGGTCCTCAAAGGCGCGACGAATATGTAAACAGATTGAGAAAATTCGAGATACATGGAGGAAGCAGGAATAGTCAACTTGTCGAAAAACTTCTTATCTGCGCTCTGATTGAAGCCAGGAGTTGTGAGCGGTTCAGAATCCTGTCCTTGCATCATCCTGATGAAGAACTACGCACTTTTTATCACAAATTCATGGTTTCAGAGGCTGGACATTACAGAATGTTTATCGACCTTGCCTATGAATATGGCGATAAGGAAATAGTCAAAAAAAGATGGCAAGAATATCTGGCCCGTGAAGCGGAAATCATGCATGAATTAGAATTGAGAGGCGACCGGGTGCACTAAACAGAATTGGAGCAATCGAAAACGGAAACAATCAAAGGTCAGTAATTATAAATAAGTCAAGCCAAGTCTTTTATCCTAAAAATCTCTAACTGATATGCCTCAATCGATATTTTCTTTCTTTCCAAGACTTCCGGATAACAAATCAGCGAAAAGAATTCAGCCCAAATCCACATATACCCTTGCTCACACGGCACAGTGCTGTTCCAATCAAATTGGAAAATCTGAAGTCAATGCCTTTAGGTTAAAGTTTTTCAGTAAAATATGATAATTCATTATCTTGCAAAGTGAAGTGCAGATTCTCAGATACAAAATATCAATAATCCTTATCTGGTGTTGCTTCTTCTTCACCGGTACGCATTGCTTTGCAAGAGCTCCTGAATTGACAATACCTTTTCAAGTCATCAATAATTTCATCATCATCAACCTGAAAGTGAATGGCTCCCCTGAAATGAAATTTATTTACGACAGCGGATCCGAACACAGCCTTTTTTTCGATAAAGATGTCGCAACAGTATTCCAAATCAGCACTGGTCGTCCCATTCGGGTTTTTGGATCAGACTTGTCCAAACCTATAGATGCCTTTATCGGGAAAGCCGTAAATTTTGAATCGACAGAAAACCAAACGGTGCAGGCCGATATAATCATTCTGGATGAAAATATATTTCACCTGGATGAATATTCAGGTCTTCCGATAAGCGGAATTATCGGGAACAGTTTTTTCAGGAATAAAATCTTGGAGATAGATTACGACGGGCTTAAACTTAAGATCTATTCTCAAAATCAAATAAATCCCGTTAAGGCTGGTTTTAAGGAGATAGCCAGTCATTGGCTGAAGGGCAAACCTTATTTAAAAGCCACAATACATTTCAATTCAAATACCAACAAAGAAGGAGATATATTATTCGATTCGGGGGCATCAGTTGGCTTATTGCTATATAAAAATTACCTGGATACATCAATGATCCCACATAAATTAATTCCCGGCTCCATAGGTATGGGACTTGGCGGCCCAATCGAAGGATTTCTAGGCAGAATTCATCGGCTTGAGATGGATTGGGTGGAAGAACAAAACGTGATAACCAACTTTCAACAACTGGATTCCGCCACCTTAGAAAATGATCAGTCGAAGAAGCTCGGTATTGTTGGAAATTCATTGATTTCTAAATACAATGTATTTTTGGATTTTAGCAGTCAAAAAATTTACCTTAAGAAAAATCGATTTGGTAAAAGAACACCACATATTGATCGCAGCGGGCTTTTTATCATAGCATCAGGGGTCAATCTTAATGAATTTACCATAAAAGAGATCATAGTCAACTCTCCAGCTATGAAAGTAGGTCTTCTACCGGGAGACAGAATCATCCGGATTAATGGATTTTCGGGTAGAAACTATACGCTAGGTGAGCTCAACCGCAAATTTTCCAGAACAGGCAGAAAAAAAGTAACGCTCACGGTGTTGAGAGCCGGGAAAAAACACAAATACACCTTCTGGTTAAAAGATATTATATAAAAATTAAATTTTATATATCTGATAATCTGACAATTAGCAACAATCTTGAAATTTTTCTCTCTAATTCTTACATAAAGACTTGCAATTTCAAACTTAGGTCTTATCTTTGCAATCGCTTTAACGAAAGTACCATTGGTGGGATGGGTGAGTGGCTGAAACCAACAGTTTGCTAAACTGTCGTACGGGTAACCGTACCGAGGGTTCGAATCCCTCTTCCACCGCCACTTAAGAAACATTCGGGGTGTAGCGCAGTCCGGTTAGCGTACCTGCTTTGGGAGCAGGTGGTCCCAGGTTCGAATCCTGGTACCCCGACAAGAAAGGTTGTCCATAGGGCAGCCTTTTTTTGTATCATCAAACTTCAAAGAACAGACCTCCTGAGAAGATTTTCAGTTGTTCTATAAATAACTTGTATAAAAGAGAACTTACAATCATCAAATACAGAGTAACTCTTCAAAAAGTGTACGTTTTCTTTTTCCTACCTCACCTGTCCGGGCAGTCCGGGGAAATAAAAAATGGCATGAAAAGCCTTTTATGTAATGTAAAGTGATTTTGTGGTTCGATAAAATTTCAGTTATCAGATATTGATTGAGAGAAAATAGAAGGTTCCCGGTGTTTTTATGTGAATAGTTATAATACAGAAGAAGCTGTGGTAAAAACTAATCCAAAAAAAAGCCGCCCGAAGGCAGCTTTTTATATTGTCAGTAAAATTCAAAGATTCAATTACTCAATGGTAGAAACTACAGAGTTAGAAGCTCCATAAGGTCCGGCAACAACATTGTCGGCATCTTTTTCGTTTTCCCACTTGTCACCATCAATCAGATATCTGAATTGATACTCATGACCTTTTTCCAGTTCCATAATACCTTTGAATGAACCATCCTTTTGCTTCTTCAATTCGAAGCCCAGTTCAGCATTCCAGTTATTAAAATCACCAAGAACCATAACTTCTTTTGCACCATTGACAACTTCAGCTGCCGGGTTGAAAGTAACCTTTACTACAGGTTTAGATTTTACAAATTGTTTTTTCATTGATAAAAAAATTAAGTATTGAGAATAATATTCGGCAAAGATACAAACAAATCAAAACTTACAAAGCATTGATAATCACTATTTAACAAAATAAATAAATTTTAAGGAATTGAAAGGTAACTGTTTATAAATAAGTATTAGTAATTTATATAGCACCATAAATTTGATAAAATAAATATAAAGCCAAATTATATTTTAAAATAGCTGGAAGTAAAGCACCTTTTATTAACATATATTTTGTTAATATATAGTTAATTTTAAAAGACCAAAACTAAATAAATGAGAGATCGCGACCATTATTAAATAAAATGTCAACAAAAACCATAATTGCCGGCATTAAAAAATTCGATCGTTATAATGTCTCGTTAGAAGAAATAAAGGGAAAGGTTCAAAAAAAGAATAAAGGTCATCAATTAGCACTCAGGCACCTTTAATAACTTCTCTTGAAATAACAACTTTCTGGATTTCGGATGTCCCTTCGCCTATGGTACAAAGTTTGCTGTCCCGATAGAATTTTTCAACCGGAAAATCTTTGGTATATCCATAACCTCCATGAATCTGGACTGCTTCAGTGGCTGCCCATACACACACTTCAGAAGCGTAATATTTAGCCATAGCGCCTTCCTTGGTCATCTTCCTGCCATTGTTTTTCAAATCTGCGGCTTTCCTAGTGAGCAATTCAGCAGCTTCTATCTTGGTTGCCATATCGGCTAATTTGAAAGAAATACCTTGAAAATTGGCAATTGGCTGGCCAAACTGATGTCTTTCTTTGGCATATTTGACAGATGCCTCATAGCTTCCCTTCGCAATGCCGAGAGAAAGCGCTGCTATGGATATCCGACCGCCATCCAACACCTTCATAGCCTGAACGAAACCGTCGCCTTCCTGACCCAACACCTGAGATTTGTGTATCCTGCAATTATCAAATATCATTTCTGCAGTTTCGGACGCCCTCATTCCCAGTTTGTTTTCCTTTTTACCTCCAGAAAATCCCGGCGTGCCACGTTCAACAATAAATGCTGTCATACCATGTGAATCGAGTAATTCACCGGTTCTTGCAATCACTACTGCAACTTCTCCTGACCTCCCATGCGTAATCCAGTTTTTGGTTCCATTGAGCACATAATAATCACCATCCTTAGTGGCCACACACTGCATCCTGCCTGCATCGCTGCCGGTATTGGCTTCAGTAAGCCCCCATGCTCCGATCCATTCTCCGGTAGCCAACTTGGTCAGATATTTCTTCTTCTGGTCTTCATTGCCAAATGCCAGGATATGGCCTGTGCATAAGGAATTATGAGCTGCCAATGACAATCCGATGCTTGAACAAACCTTGGCTATTTCCTCGATGACAGTAATATATTCTTGATATCCAAGACCGGCTCCGCCATACTCCTCAGGCACCAAAACGCCCAAAAAGCCGTGGCGGCCCAATTCTCGCATGGTTTCAACAGGAAAGTGCTGAGATTCATCCCAATCCATCATATAAGGTCTAATGTACGTTTCTGCAAAGTCTTTCGCACTTTGTCTTATCATGTCCATACTTTCCTGAGTAGTTGTCATTTTTTCTATTTTTAAGTTGGCAAAACTATAAAATTTTGACCAAATATCAAATGTGGAGAGACATCGGAATTAAATTGGCATGCCCAATAAAATTTCGAGCATACAAGAAAATGACTCAATATTTCCCCTTCCAGCGCTCCCTTAAAAAAGCGAGAATACGGTCTTCAGAAGGATTCTTACCCGGCTCATAAATTTTATAACTCATTATTTCTTCCGGAAGATATTCTTGTGTCACGAAATTATTTTCAAAATCATGTCCATATTGATAACCTTTTCCATAGCCAAGTTCCTTCATTAATCCGGTAGGCGCATTGCGCAAATGAAGAGGGACAGCAAGATTACCGGTTTTTTGCACCAAATCAAAAGCCTTTTTGATGGCTATATAGGCAGAATTGCTTTTGGGGGATGATGCCAGGTAAAGGGCACATTCGGACATTACAATCCGGCACTCGGGCATGCCAATCTTATGGGCGGCATCCAAACAGGCTTGAGCTATAAGCAGTGCATTTGGATTGGCAAGGCCTATATCCTCAGAAGCAAGAATGATCATCCGGCGGCAAATAAAAATCGGATCTTCGCCGCCCAAAAGCATTCGTGCCATATAATATAAGGCAGCATCTGGATGAGAACCGCGAATTGACTTAATAAATGCCGAAATCAGATCATAATGAAATTCCCCACCTTTGTCATAGGCAATATGTTTGACTTTGATCGCATCCTCCACCAATTGATTAGTGATTGTGAGCTTCCCTTCACCGTGTGTCGAAGCGAGTATCTCCAAAATATTGTATAACTTCCGGGCATCGCCGCCTGAAAAGAAAATAAGCGCCTCGTATTCAACTACTTCAATATCCTGCTGTGATAATATGGAATCCAGCGAAATAGCCCGGTCAACCATAGTCTTCAAGTCTTCTGCAGACAGTTCCTCCAAAACATATACCTGGCAACGGGACAATAAGGCCTGATTGACCTCAAAGGAGGGATTTTCCGTAGTTGCGCCAATCAGGATCACAGTACCCTTCTCAACTGCTTCAAGTAATGCATCTTGCTGAGATTTATTGAAACGATGTATTTCATCTATAAATAAAATAGGCGCTTGACCAGAATGAAACAAATCGATACGAGAGGCTTTGTCGATTGTCTCACGTACATCCTTCACTCCGGCATTGACAGCACTCAAAGCAAAAATCCTTCGACCGGTAAATTCAGCTATTAATAGTGCAAGTGAAGTTTTGCCGACGCCGGGTGGCCCCCAGAAAATACTCGAATGGATCTTTTTCTGCTCGAGAAGCCTGCGGAATGGAGCACTCTCATCCATGAGTTGCTTTTGGCCTATATAATCACCCGGCACTTTGGGCCTCATCCTCTCAGCTAATGGCGGCATAGATTTTACTTAGTAGATTTATAATCCAACATTCTATCCAAGGTGTTTTGGGATACAGAATGATAACCTGAGCGGTGTTTACCATAAATTTCAAGAGCAACATCTCGCTGACCGGACTGTAACAGTGCCTTGTACAATGGTTCAAGAAATTTTCGACGTCCTACCCTACCCAGGAATTCATCCACCTTCCCATTGATTGTTTTGTTTTTCAACACGATGTTGTCTTCCAGCCAAATAGCGAGAATTTCCGTATTTCCGGACTCAATGAAGTGATAATTCTCATTCAAGCGATTCAATTCATTCAGATCTGTTTTACCCTTTATTTTTCTTAGGAAGTACAACCATTGATTGAAATCCCAGTCTTTATAGGCCAATTTGGAAGTGCCATTTAGAAGAGCCGGCTCCTCCTTTTCAACAGCTTCAAACAATTTACTCTCAAACACTGGCGCATTTTCCGGTATCCCGGACTTGTAGATCCAATCTTTCGTATTAATCTCATCCAATTGCACAGGGTCAAATTTGCTGTACAGATATTTTTCAAATTCTTCGGTAGTGATCGTCTTGAACTTGAAATGAGCAAAATATCCTTTCAGGAAATTGTCCATTTTATCTCTTCCAAAGGTACGTTCAATCAAGACAAGGAACAAGTATCCTTTTTCATAGGGAACATCCGTCATGGCGTCATCGGGATTTTCCCCCTGCAGGCTTTGTTTAAGGCGGCTTTGAGGGCTTTCAATTCCAAAATCGCTCAATTCAATATCCAGGTCATTTCGACCGATGATTGAATTCATATCTGCATAGTCCTTATTTTTTACCTTCTCAACAATACGCCTTTCAAAATAAGTTGTAAAACCCTCATTAAGCCAGAAATCATTCCAAGTGGCGTTTGTTACAAGATTCCCCGACCAAGAATGAGCCAATTCGTGGGCAATCAGATTGGCTAATGAACGGTCACCCGCAATAACTGTCGGAGTAGCAAATGTCAGCCTTGGATTTTCCATGCCACCAAAAGGAAAGGCTGGTGGAAGAACAAGGATATCATATCGACCCCAGGCATACGGTCCATATAACGATTCGGCGGTCTTGATCATCTCAGGTGTCTCTCCAAACTCATAAGCTGCGGCTTTCAATTGCCCCGGTTCTGCATATACGCCGCTTCTATCGTCAAATGCATGAAAAGCAATGTTTCCTACTGCCATGACCAATAGGTAGGCCGGAATAGGTTCATCCATGGTAAAGTGATAAATTCCATCTTTGACCGAGGATTGAGGATTGACAGCAGACATCAATGCCATCAAACCCGCAGGTACATGGAGTGTTGCATCATAGGTAAACCGAATACCCGGTGAATCCTGAACAGGTATCCAGGATCTGGTCAGATTGGGTTGACCTTGAGTATAAAGAAAAGGATATTTCTTGTCATAAGTTTGTTCTGGCGAAAGCCACTGTAAGGCAACTGCATCCTTACTTGCAGAATAAAAAATTGCGATTGTATCTCCAACTGAAGCCAATGGGATGGCGATCTTGCTTCCAAGATATTTCTCTGGAGCATTCATGGTAAAATCCACATGTTTCCAATTGCTTTTCATGGAATCAATCTTTAATTCATTGCTATCCAAAAACAAAGTATCAGCACCATTCTTTGCGACACTAAGTTGAGCAACGCCTGATACAACATGCTCCTTGAAATCAACTTTAAGGTCAAGGCTCAGATGTGTAATGCGTGCAGAAGAGTTATCCCCATAGGAATGCGGGTCATCAACCGAAGCTTCTGGGACAGTGGCTGTAACTTTATCATCAGGTTTAGACCCACACGATGCAATCAATAATGTCGATAAAAAAATAATTGCAAATTTGGTTAGTTGCATGGATTTCAGTTTAAAATGAATGGGTAAATATTTAAAAACAACCGCATTTCGGCGCTTTAGTTCAAATGTAAGAGTTTAGTCTTAATCAGTGAAGAATAAACGTTAAATTTCTACCTTTGAAGCGAAATCATGGACAAAAAACATCTGTATCTACAACGAGCAATCGATCTGGCAAGACAAGCCGGACCGGAAATAAAGAGTAATCCGCCGGTAGGTTGTGTATTGGTAAAAGATAATCACATCATCGGCGAAGGTTGGCACAAGTTCTATGGAGGTCCACACGCTGAGGTCAATGCCATCAACGATGCTATCCATTCGGGACATTCACCTGAGGGATCAGATACATTCGTTTCCCTGGAGCCTTGCGGCCATTATGGAAAAACACCTCCATGCGCAATGCTTCTTGCAAAAAACAAGGTCAGCCATGTATATATAGCGGAAAGAGACCTCCATCCTATAACATACGGTATAGGCATACAGATACTATCTGATCAAAAAATCAAATCGGAAATTTGTTCGACTCAAGAATCTGCAAACCTTTTGAAACGATTCTACGTCAACCACTTTGACCGAAGGCCATATATCATTCTGAAATATGCCCAAAGCATTAACGGCATGATGGCCTCAACCCATGGACGTATAACCATCAGCAATCCATATACGGCCCGGTTAGTCCATCGTTGGCGTACAGAGTGTGATGGCATCCTCGTAGGTTCTGGCACCTTGAACACAGATGATCCACTATTGAACAACCGATTGTGGTTTGGCAAAGGTCCACATCGTTTTGTAATCGGCAAAACGTTTGACCGGCAACCAGACCAATTCAGGATGTTTAAGGAATCGGGCAAGGCGACCTGGTTGAATACCGGTTCCAAAATTTCCGAACTAGTAGATATGAAGGCTCTTGCTAATGACCATAACTGGATGTCAATTTGGAAGTTGCTCTATCAGGAATATGGAATAACTTGTCTATTGGTGGAAGGAGGTCCAAAAGTACTCCAAAGTATAGCTGATGAAGGATTATTCGACGAAGTTAGGGTTATAACATCCGATTTATCCAGTAAAGAGTTGGACATATCATCGCCGACATTTTCGGGGATGCACCTTTGGGGAGAATACAGGATCGGGAATGACAGTGTCCAATGGTATGAGAAAAAGCGGGATTAACTGGGGGTTTAAAAGGATTGAGATGGTGAGTTGGAGAGAAGGTAATTAGCGTGGGAATGGGTGTGGGTGGGTGTCCAGTCAAAGTATGTAGATGTTTAATAATCGATTATTCAAAGATAACGCGAGATCAACTTCATCGACATGAAAAAAAATTGGATAAATAGAAGTTAAATTCCACAATGCAATTGAAAACCCGGATCAGGACTCGATTGGTGGCTATTAAAGATGTACATACTTAGATTTTTTGCAGTTGTCTGATTAGATTAGATTTAGGAGATAAATGGTAACTATTCACCCAATAAGAAAGAGTTCGAGTTTTCTATATTCTACCACGAAATAAACAAAATGACACGAAAGCATTTCGTGCTGTTTAGTGCCATTTCGTGGTAGAAAACTGCCTTAGCTGGTATTCTTTGGTGGCTATGTGATAATATTCAACAGGATATTTCTTGGCCTAACGAAAGATTTCAGGATTCTCATTCCACCACGCCTGTCCCGGCCGTCCGGGGAAATATGCAGTGCGATAGACTTTCGTGGTTTGCACTGCAATTTAGTGGTTAAATAAATATTAGGGGCTTTAGGTATTGATAAACCGTAGATTATAGACAATTTGAGGTGAAAAGTTACGATAAATGAGTATAAGCCAGATAAGGAAAATAGGATGAGGTGGGTTCTCTTGTGAAGTAGGTAGATGATTAATAGTCGCCAGACTAGTAAAGATTGATTGATAAACATAAGGGTTCGAAAAAAATGAAATCATTTGAGGCAAATAAATTTATTGACTATTCAAAAACTACATAATACCTGAAACAACAATTATTAATCTTCTACTTACTTAGAATTCGAAGTCCTCTCGACCACGCCTCCCTATTTCCTTGACTCGCAAAAGAACTCAGCTTATCAAATTCCACCATGAATGACTTATTTGAAAACAAATTTTAATCCCATAGACAGGGACGTATCGGCGTTAACTATTCCAGAGACAGGCCTTGAATCGTATAACATGATATAACTCAATGAAACAGAAAATCTTTTCCCGGCTTTGACATTCAACTCATTATTCGTGAGAACTCTATAATCATTCAAATCGCTGAATAATGGTTGATAATAAGTTGTGCTGATCAGCTCTAATGTCTCTGACAAATCAACAGTAAAGGAGAAATAATCACTATTACGCCAATCGCGATAAATCAAACCGGAATTGGCATCATTGGTTTCTCTTTCAATCTCATACATGGCCAGAATACCAAGGTAAGCACGAAACTTGTCTCTGTCGGCCAGTTTTAATCTGGGTCCGGTACCGGTCAACCATCTTTCCTGAATCTTTAATATCTCGTTTTGCTGGATCTGAGTAAACAATTCCCATCTAATCCATGAATTTAATTTGTAATTATAGCGTAGATGAGCAATAAAATCGTCAGTCAGCTTCTCCTTATTTCCTGCCAAAAAATTATAATTACCAGTAAAGAGAAAGAGGCTCTTTTTAGCTTTATATTCCAAGACAGATTTGAAATTGGCACTTATTACCTTTGTTTCAGAGTTTTTTAATTGCCCTCCAAGAAGCACTTCTCCAAACCATCCTGTAGTGTCAGTCCGGATACGGAGACTTTCAACGTTAATGACTTGAGCAGACAGGGAAATTGTGCTTAAATAAGAGAAAAGAATAAGAAAAATTCCCGATTTCATAAAAACCAAAGGCTTAATTCAGGTGAAAAATACAAAATTCTATTCACTTATAGAATAATAAGAATCCGAACAAAATAGTATTTAAGCATTTGGTGAACCAACTGACTTAAAACAGAAAAGCCCCGGATTTCTCCGAGGCTTTGCGGTCCGGACGGGACTCGAACCCGCGACCTCCGCCGTGACAGGGCGGCATTCTAACCAACTGAACTACCGAACCAAGTTTGCTTTTTTAGTCAACTGTATGACTAATTTATCAAAGCGGTGCAAAGATAAGAACACTTTATATTCCTCAAAATTTTTTTTTATAAATTTAAAATATATTTTTTTAAACTTATCAAATGGAAGTATATATACATGACAATCTTTTATTTATACATATAGATGTATTGTGTTGTATATATTTTTTATCAATTTAAACGAAAGTTCTTAACTTGCACGGTGAGTTTATGAAAATCTTAGGGATTATACCGACAAGATATGCTTCATCCCGTTTTCCGGGTAAAGCATTAGCCGATGTGGGTGGGAAACCCATGCTGCAACGGGTATATGAGCAATCCAGAATGTCCTCTTTTCTATCCCACCTTGTTGTAGCTACGGATGATGAAAGGATTTATGACACTTGTGTTCAATTAAATATCCCGGTAGAAATGACGGCTGATTATCATCGCAGTGGCACTGATCGTTGCGCTGAGGTAGCCAGAAATCATCCGGAATATGAAGCCATCATTAATATCCATTGTGATGAACCATTTATCATGTCCAACCAGATTGATATATTAGCAAAGACTCTGTTGCAAAACTCAAGCGCAGATATAGCAACTCTGGCAAAATTCATACAAACTCAGGAAGAATTAGTTGATTCAGATGTGGTGAAAATCGTGTTCGGCTATAATATGGAAGCGATATACATGAGTCGGCATCCTATTCCCTATTATGCATTTGCGGAAAAAGAAGAATGGCTGTTAAGACACCAATACTATAAGCATATTGGACTTTATGGCTTTAAGCGTGATACTCTTCTTGAAGTAGCAGCTCTAAATGTCAGTTATCTCGAGACATCCGAAAATGTTGAGGCTTTACGGTGGATAGAAAATGATTACAATGTCAAGGTTGCACTGACTGACTATGACAGTATAGAAATAAACACCCCAGAAGATCTGGCAGAGTTGCTCACTCGGTAAGCCCAATATTTAAAAGCCTTATAGTCCTGAGCGCTTTCTAATATCAACTCATTTCATTATCAACTAATAAGCATCTTCTGTGTCATCGGTTTATGCTGGACCATTCTTGAGATGATGTCATCCAAAATTTCCCCTTTCATGCGATGTCTGTTATAACGGTAGCAATATTCATTGAGGTAATTCTGAAGATAGGTGACATAGCCATGGCGGGCATATAGCCAGTT